>Ga0105047_10013412_pt1 | contig 13089 bp, 15 predicted proteins | sample MAT04_FD_78384 | JGI IMG/M metagenome (GOLD analysis project Ga0105047, IMG submission 78384) | Freshwater microbial communities from Lake Fryxell liftoff mats and glacier meltwater in Antarctica - MAT-04 (megahit assembly) | ecosystem: Environmental > Aquatic > Freshwater > Ice > Liftoff... | reverse complement strand
GATCAGGAACGGCGGGTCGTCTTTCGTGGCATATTCCAGCGGGTTCGCCCGTTTCGCTTTGTCTTTGTTCTCTTGAACGGCGCCGCCCACCAGTTTCGATTCGGGCGATGTCGGCGAATCGTGGTCGATCGGGCCTTTCACAGTCGTTTGTTCGTTCATTTTCGCCAGATCGGTCGGCCCGAACCAGTCGCAGACTGCCTGTACCCGGCTGCTGACTTCCTTATTCAGGCCATCGCCTTCCAGATCTCTGACGTCGCCGGAGGTTCCGAGCAGGGCGACCAGGTGCCCGCCCGCGGAGCTTCCCCAGACGCCGAAATGATCGGGGTCGAGCTTGTACTTTTTGGAGTTCGCCCGCATAAAGCGGATGGCGGCTTTGCAGTCGTTGATCTGCGCGGGGAAGATCGCCTGCCCGCTGAGGCGGTAGTTGATCGCAGCCACGGCAAACCCTTTCTCCAGCAGCCGCGTGGCAGGGCCTGCACCGGCCTTGCTGCCGTTCTGCCAGCCGCCGCCGTGTACCCAGATGACCAGTGGAAATGGCCCATCGCCCTTGGGCAGGTAGATGTCGAGCTTGTTGCGTTCGCCGTGCGGGCCGTACTCGATGTCGCGCTCGGCCGTTACGCCATCGGGCAGCTTCTGCTTCGGGGCATCCTTTTTCGCCTGCGCGAGGCCCTGCGCTGCCATCATCATCATGACGCATAGTCCGGGAATCATTGATCGGAAAACCATGGTGGCGCTCCCCGGTGAAGTTGAAACGACCTGGCGCCGATGCACCATTCAAACACCCGCCACAGGAGAATGTTACGCGGAAACCAACGAGTGGATGAGCAAGCAAATACTTCGAGGTACGCATGAAACAGAAAAAGCGGACGGCCCATGCCGCCCGCTTTACCGCGAATCGCGACGAAATTATGCCGGGACCTGCTTGTTCAGCAGCTTGGTCAACTCCGCTTCGCTGGTCAGACCAACGAGGGTTTCCACGGGCGTGTCGCCACCCCGGAAGATCATGAGGCGCGGGATCGTGTTGATACCGTACTTGCTGGCCAGGTCGTAGTTCTCATCGACGTTGACCTTGCCGACCTTGATCTTGCCGGCGAAGAGGTCGGCGATTTTGTCGACGATCGGCGTCAATTGCCGACAGGGCCCGCACCAGGGGGCCCAGAAGTCGACGAGAACGGGTACAGTGCTGCCGACGACTTCGGCCTGCCAGTTATCCGCGCCGAACTCATGCACATTGGGACTTGCCATGATTGACCTCCACTGTTGGCGTTCGGCCTGGAAAAGCCCGAACCTGTTACTATGTTATGCTTGTCACTGGGTGATGTCTTACACGCGATTTGGATGCCGGGCAGCGGAAAAGGGTTCAATCCGCGAAAAAGCCTGCCTTGACGTCCGACACGATTGAACCTAGAAATGCTCTACGCCTGAAGCATCAGGCCCCGTCGTCTAACGGTTAGGACACGGCCCTTTCAAGGCCGCGACACGGGTTCAAATCCCGTCGGGGTCAGTTCACTTCCGCTGCCGAGTCGACAGTCGGTGACACTGAAATGTCATCATTGTCCAGACTCGGGTCGCTTGAACTACGCCCACTCACCTTTGACCTTTACTCGCCGAAATCTCATTTCTGACACGAGAGAAGTCGCGAGCAGCAGCATACAGCAACTGTCGGTGCATTCAAATTTGCACGTCGTCATTTCGCATTTGCCATCCGTGCGGTAAAATCGCTGTGAAGCGAAGGAGGATCGACCGATGCCATCAATGAAACACTGGTCCTACGTATGCCCTGAATTGCTGGAATCGCGTGATAACTGAACTTTGCGTGATCATCGGGATGGCTGGCAGCATGTGATCGACCACCAGCTAACCGAATGGGGGCGTGACCCGGCAACGCTCGAGGACGAGGGCGTTGATCCGCCTCCTCCCCTGACGGTACAGAAGGCGATCAGACTGGCGGAGGCGCTGCGCGACGAGGGGATGCCGAATCCGCAGACCGTGGTCCGCGATCCGAACGGCGATATTGTCTTTGAACGAGCAGTTATTGGCGGCGCGGAACTGTTTCACGTCTGGGACGATGGACAAGTCGAGTTTCGGAAAGTTACGGATGGCAAATTGATCGAACGTCGGCAACTTCATTGATCGTTGTGGACAATCGCCATGTCGGACGAATCGGGCCCGATCAGCGAAGACGAACTGTTGTACCGCCGTATTCCGGCTTCAAGCGGCTGGTACGTTCCCGCCACAGGCCTTCGTCCTGAGACATTTGCACCGCATCGTACGGCGGACGAAACCGGCCTCTCGGTTTATCGCGCCCGTTTCAAGTCCATTGAAGAAGCGGAACGCGGTCGTGCCGGCAAATCCTACTACGTGGCCGTTCTCCGCGCAGGCGACCTTCGATCGCACGGTATTCGCATCGAACCAAGCCCGATTTTCGGGGACCCCGGGTACGCTGAACTTCCCGATTCGAACCCGGCCGTTCGCAAGCAGGACGCAACTATCAATGCAGCTTTGACCCTTGAGGGCCTTGTTCGTCTCGTTGAAGGCTCCTACGCAACTGAAGACGGCGATCCTGTGGTGCGCGCTTGACGCTCGCACCACTTGCCGCCCCCTCCCCCATTCCCGATGATTCCGGGGATGGCCCTGCCGTGTCGCCCCTCTTCCATTGTCGCTTCCTTTCGAGGTTCCTGGTTATGAGCATCCCGTGGTATGGCTATGTGGTGCTGGCCGGTCTGGCGTGGGGCTGTTACGTGCCGCTGGTGTTCTACGGCGGCAACGAACTGGGCGGGAAGTCGAACGCCCGGCTGACGGCTATCCTGTGCGTCGGGCTGGCGTACTTCGTCATTGCGGTCGTGTTTCCGATGGTCGTGTTCCTCACGGGGCAGGAGGAGTGGCCGCAATGGTCGACGACCGGCCTGGTGTTCAGTTGCCTCGCAGGCGTGGCCGGGGCGGCGGGAGCGATCTGCGTCATCTTCGCCAGCAAGGCGGCCATGGCTGAGGGCATTGAGCTCAAGAAAGTGAACCCCGCCTTCGACCCGGCCACGTTCCGCATGCTGATTGCGCCGCTCATCTTCGGCGTCGCGCCGGTGATCAACACGCTGCTCAGTTCCTTCTGGCATCCGAAAGCGGGCAACCCGTTCCACTTCGCGTTTGAACCACCCGGTTGGAAGATGTGGATCGGGATCTTGCTGATCGGTAGCGGCGTGTTCCTGGTCCTCAAGTCGAAGGAAGAAGCCGAGGAGGCGGCCAAGCGCCGGCATGCCGCGAAGCCCCCGGCCATCGCGGCCAACGTGCCGCCGGTCGGCTCATGAGTGCCTTGCGGGCTGTCGAGCGCCTGCAAGGCATGCTCGCGCATCTCTGGATGATCCGGCAGTTTCTCAAGCATGCCGACGAAGTGCAGGAAGACGAGGAAATGCTGGACGTCCACCGGTTGCTGTACGACAGCATCCGGGCGGTTGAGCCCGCCTTCCAGCGCGGCGATCATGAAGAGTATCTGCGCCGTTTGAAGGGGAAGCTCGGCAAGTTGCGCCGCGGGGCGGAGTTCTTCTCGACCGAGTACAAGCGCGTCTCCACCCATACCAACTTCGAGATGGCCGCGGCCTCGTTCACCGCGGCGCTCGATGAAATGGAGCGGGTGTTTGCTGAGGTCGACTCCAGAAATGCATCGGTTGACTGATCAACACTGAATTTCATAGGTGTTAGAATCGAGGCTGACTAACCGGAGGAAAGCATCATGCGACCCGGGGACCTGCTTCACTGGAACAAGGCGGAGCCCTTTGTTCCCTATCGGATCCGTTTGACAAGCGGACGGACTTTTGATGTCCCGCATCCGGAGATGCTCCTGATCGGCCGGACATCTGCCACCTACGTGACGTTTATCGGCGAAGGCAGCGATGTGTACGAAAAGCTGCAAATGATCGGGCTTCTTCTGATCGAAACCATCGAACCGATTGCATCGCCTGCAGCCGCTTGAACTGATGGGGAATCCATGAACTATCGCACGTTCGGCCGAACCGGTTGGCAAGTCAGCGATGTTGGCTACGGCCTGTGGGGCGTGGCCGGGTGGACCGGGGCCGACGATGACCTGTCGCGCCAGGCAATGCAGCGCTCGGTCGACCTGGGCTGTACTTTCTTCGATACCGCTCTTGCCTATGGCGAGGGAAAAAGCGAACGGTTGCTCGGCGAACTTGTGCGTGCCAACCCATCGAAGAAGCTGTATGTGGCGACCAAGGTGCCGCCGAAGAACCGCACCTGGCCCTCACGGCGGGGCTTCAAGCTCGATGACGTCTTCCCGGCGGACTACATCAAGCAGTCGTTGGACATCAGCCTGAAGTATCTCGGAATGTCGTCGGTCGATCTGCTGCAATTCCATGTTTGGGAAGATGAATGGGCGGACGATCCGCGCTGGCAGCACGCGATCGCCGACTTGAAGCGGCAGAAGCTGATCGGTGCGGTCGGTGTCAGCATCAACCGCTGGGAGCCAACCAACACCCTGAGGACACTGCGGACAGGTTCAATCGACGCGGTGCAGGTGATCTACAACATCTTCGACCAGAACCCGGTCGATGAACTGTTCCCGCTGTGCCGGGAGTTGAACGTGGGCGTGATTGCCCGCGTTCCCTTCGACGAAGGCACACTGACGGGAACGCTGACGAAAGAAAGCCGTTGGCCCGAAGGCGACTGGCGCAACACCTACTTTGTGCCCGACAACCTGATCCCCAGCGTCGAACGGGCCGACAAACTGAAACCGGTGGTCCCTGCGGGGATGACGATGGCAGAGATGGCATTGCGATTCATCCTGTCGAACCCGGACGTCGCCACGATCATCCCCGGCATGCGCAAACCCGCACACGTGGACAGCAACCTCGCCACCAGCGATGCAGGGCCATTGACCGATGAGTTGATTAAGCAGCTTAAGAAACATCGTTGGGACCGCACACCGACAAAGTGGTCGCAGTAACACTGACAAGGAAGACAATGGACCACGAATAAGACGAATAACACGAAAAAGAGCACCGGTGACGGCGTTGCTTCTTATTCGTGCCATTCGTCTTATTCTTGGTTAACTCTCTTAAACCTTTCGATCGCTCAGTCCATCGCCTCGACTACCTTCGGTAACAGCTCACCCGCGGGGCCGTAGAGGCCGATGTCGGCAAAATCGCTGGCTCCCGTGCGGTCGAGATTCACTTCGATGACCATGGCCGGGGTTGACTTCTCGTCTGAGATGTCGCAGCGGCGGGCCATCGGGATCAGGCTGGCGGCGGGGTGAACCACCGCGCTGGTACCGACGACCAGCATCACATCGCACTGCGCGGCCGCGACGATCGCTTCCTGCCAGATCGTTTGCGGCAATTCCTCGCCGAACCAGACGATGTCGGGCCGCAGCAGCGCCCCGCAGCGTGAGCATTCGGGCATCTCGCCGAGCGGTTCCAGACCGCGATCTTCGATCCGCCGACAGCCGGTGCAGCGGGTGCGGTACAGGCTGCCGTGCAGTTCCATGACATTGACACTGCCGGCCTGCTGATGCAACCCGTCGACGTTCTGCGTGATCAGCGCGAAGTTGTCGCCGAAACGTTTCTCAATTTGCACCAGGGCATGATGGGCCGGGTTGGGCGTTACCTTGGCGACGGTCGCACGGCGGGCGTTGTAGAACTGCCACACCAGTTGCGGATCCCGATAGAATCCCTGCGGAGAAGCCACCTGCTCGATCGGATGGTTCTCCCACAACCCCTCGGCGGCGCGGAACGTCGGCACCCCGCTCTCGGCCGACACACCGGCACCGGTCAGGACGGCCACACGGCGAGCGGTGGCCAGTTCAAGCGCGGCCCGGCGGATCAGTGCATCGGTCATCTGTGCGTCCCGTATGTCATTGGTCTCAACGAGCCGCGACCGTAAGGGAGCAGTCGCGTCCCCGCTCCCTTACGGTTGCGGGTCGTAAATCGCGGTCATCCCAGGTTCGCCGTTTCGCCCGCCTGAAAGTCGATGACGTTCAACTCCACGCTGCGCCGGCCCTGCCATTCGTTGATCATCGGCGAGTAGACCAGGCAGCACTTACCGCCGGCCGACATCAGTTCATCAAATCGCTCGGCCATGCCGAATGCTACCGTCCGCAGTTGCGTCGTTCCCTGGCGGACCGGGAAGCTGAGGTGCCGGGCGTCCTTGCCGATCTTGCGCGGCTCGCCGACGATGTCGAGGTTCCCGGTCATGAACTTCGGCTTCGGGTTCTGCGCGCCGTACGGCTCGAGGCGGTTGATGTCCTTCATCAGCCCCAGCGTCAGCATCACCAGCGGCGCTTCGGCATCAATGCTGATCGATGGCGGCGGAGGCGCCCCCTGCGGGAAATGCTTCGCGGCATATTCGCGGAAGCGGTCGCGGAACGCGTGAATCCGGCCAGGTGCGATCTTGAACCCGGCCGCCATCGCGTGCCCGCCATGGCCCATCAAATCCGACTCGCAAGCCTTCAGCGCGTGGTGAAGTTCGAACCCGGGAATCGATCGGCCCGAGCCGGTCACCATCGGCTGGCCTTCTTTCGCGGCGATGATCAGCGTCGGCCTGCCGATCTGCTCAACGATGCGCCCGGCCACGATGCCGATCACGCCCGGGTGCCAGTCGCTGTGCGACAGCACGGCCGCGGGCATCTTTGCCAGGTCTTCGCCCTCGAGCATCTCCTTCGCCTGGGCAGTCATCTTCCGTTCCAGCGACTGTCGCGCGGCGTTCTCGTTCTCGAGGTGCTGGGCAATCTCCTTCGCGCGCACGGCATTCGTCGTCGTCAGCAGTTCAACCACCAACCCCGCATAGCCGAGCCGACCGGCGGCGTTCATCCGCGGCGCCAGGCGGAAGCCGATGTCCTCCGCGCGCAACTGCGGCGTCGCCGCCAATCCCGCTGATTCAATCAGGGCCTTCATCCCCAGCGGCGGCTGATCGCGCAGCCGCTGCAGACCGGCGCGGACATAGATGCGATTCTCGTCGTGCAGCGGCACGACGTCGGCAACCAGTCCCAGGGCCGCGAGCGCGACGGCATCCAGCAGGAATTCACGAAGCGGGGCGGACACTTTCTCGCCGCCGCTGATCTTCTGGGCCAGCGCCCAGGCCAGCTTGAACGCGACCCCCGCACCGGACAGACCGTCGAACGGGTAGGCTGACCCGGGCAAACGTGGGTGAACCAGCACATCCGCCGCGGGCAGCGTGTCCTTCATTTCGTGATGGTCGGTAATGATCAGTTCGAGGCCAAGCTGCTTTGCAACGTCGGCCTCGGCGATGCTGGCGATGCCGCAATCGACGGTGACGACGACATCCACGCCGCTGGCCTTGAACTGTTCCAGTGCTGCCGAGTTCAAGCCATAGCCTTCGTCGAGCCGGCGCGGGATGTAATACTCGACATTCGCGCCGAGTTTCGTCAGCAACCCCCAGAGGATCGATGTGCCGGTCACGCCGTCGACGTCGTAGTCGCCGTAAATGCAGATGCGTTTCTTCGCGGTGATGGCGGCACTCAACCGTTCAACAGCCTCATTGATTCCCGGCAGCAGACCGGGAGCATGCAGGCCGATGAGCGGGGCGTCGAGAAAGCGCTTGCCTGCTTCGGGCGTGCGGATGTCGCGATTGAGCAGCAGTTGCGCGATGATCGGCGAGACGTTCATCTGCCTGGCCAACGAGCCGACGGCTGATGCGTCATGCGGGCGAAGTCGCCAGACCTTGGAAATGGCTGCCACGCGGATGCGGTCCTTGCTCGCGCATCCGGTCGGGATGCTCGCTAACGGCGATCAACTCTCGATTAATCATTTCACGGAATCCTCATCGCCGAACAAGGGCTGTTCACCTTGTGGCCGGATTACGCGTCGTGCTATTCTCGGGCGAATCGACGAAAAAATGAAGGCGAGCGGTTTCGCGTTCGTGCGAATTCGTCATTCACATTCGGGATGATTCATGATGAAGCAGATGCTGCCATTGGTACTGATCCTCGTGTGCGCAATGCCGGCCATGGCCGAGGACAAGAAGATCACCGATGCCGCGAGCCTGGACGGCAAATGGAAGATCGCCTCGGGCGAGAAGTACGGCGAGAAACTCGAAGGCAAGTCGATCGAAGGGACCGTCACCATCGCCAAGGGGGTCATCACGATCGATTCTCCGGACGAGAAGCATGTGATGAAGTTCACCATCGACGCCAAAGCCACACCGGTGGCGATTACCATGGTCGGCGAAGAAGGCCCCGCGAAGGGGTTCACCGCCGAGGGAATCGTCGAATTCAAAGGCGATGAGCTGAAGCTGACCTACGCGCTGCCCATGGAGAAGCGGCCGACCGCGTTCGGCAGCAAGAAGGGCGACAAGACGCTGGCGTTCGTGATGAAGCCCGTGAAGTAAACGACATCAGAATCCCCGACGTTCGCAAAACCTCACGTCGGGGCTCGGGTCATTCGAACAACTTGCTGACCGATTCGTTCTCGTGGATGCGTTTCATCGCGTCCGCGAGAAGATAATCAACGCTGAGGATCTTGATCTTGTCGAGCCGTTTCTCCGGCGCGAGCGGGATACTGTCGGTGATGACGACTTCCTTGATGGCGGAGTCTCGCAGCCGTTCAATGGCCGGGCCGCACAGCACGCCATGCGTAGCGAACACGCGCACTTCCTTCGCACCGTTCGCCATCGCGATCTTGGCCGCACCGACGATGCTGCCGGCCGTCGAAATCATGTCGTCGAACATCAGGCAGATTTTGCCCTTCAGGCTCGCGCCGATCATGTTGGCCTGTTCCACTTTCGTGGCGCTGGTGCGGCGCTTATCGACAATCGCCAGTTCGCCGCCCAGTCGCTTCTGGTAGTGCAGCGTCATCTTCACCCGGCCCTCGTCGGGGCTGACGAAGACGGTGTCGCTCATCTGGATGCCCTGCTCGCGGATATGGTTAATGAACACCGGGGCGGACATCAGGTGATCGACGGGGATATCGAAGAATCCCTGAATCTGGGCAGCATGCAGATCGAGCGCCAGGATGCGCGTGGCCCCCGCGGCAGTCAGGATATTGGCCACCAGCTTTGCGGAGATCGGCACCCGGCCCTGGTCCTTGCGGTCCTGCCGGGCGTACCCGTAGTAGGGCAGTACGACCGTGACGCGGTTGGGGCTGGCCCGCTTGAAAGCATCAAGGATGACCAGCAGTTCCATCAGGCTTTCGTTCACCGGCGGGCAGGTCGGCTGCACGATGAAGACGTCGCGGCCGCGAACGTCCTCTTCGATGCGCACGGACGTCTCCGTATCGGGGAACGATTCAACTTTCAGGTTGCCGAGATGATCGCCCAGGCAACGGGCAATTCGCTCGGCCAGCGGGCGATTGGCCCGGCCGCTGAAGACTCGCAGCTTGTTGTGATTCATCTGATGCTCGGCAGGCCGCGGTTCTGAGAGGTCGCTGCAATTATGTTAGGACTGTGAAGGGATGCCGACGCGGCCGATCGGTTATTTCAGCGCGATGCGGCCATTCTCCGCAGACGCTTCGATGTGCGGAAACGCGCAAAGCGGCCTGCTGGGGCTCGGTTCGGCGACAATTTCGGCAATCGTTGAACTGCGAAACGCCGCCTCAATGCCGGCGAGGGCGTCGTCCATCTTCTTGTGCAACGGGCACAGCCGGCCCTTGTGGGCTTCCAGCTCCAGCGGGCAGTTCGTCAGCCGTTTCAGCGGCTCAACCGCCTGCACCACGTCCCAGACGGTCATTTCGCCCGAAGACCTCGCCAGCGCGAAGCCGCCATGCAGTCCCCGCTGAGACTTGACGAGATCGCTGCGGCTGAGATTCTGCAGCACCTTGGCGAGGTACGCGGCCGGGACCTTCGTCACGACGGCGATCTGCTGCGTGGTTCGAGCGGAATTCTGACCTGCCAGATAGACAATGGCCCGCAGTGCGTACTCGACAGTTTGCGAAAACATAAACCCCACCCGTAGAAGCCGAAACCGGATAAGTTGATCTGGAAAAGATTTGTAGGCGTGCGATCTCAATCGGATCAACTTCGATGCGGGGATTTATGGAAGGGATTCACCTGGAAGCTTGCGGCTTGGGCGCAACGGGCTTTGCCGCCACCCGAATAGGCGACTTGCAAAGCAGGCAGGGCACGGTGCTGCCGCAATCCCGTTCCTCGACGAGCTGAAACTTCCGGCACGCGGAATTCGGGCACTGCACGGCGAAGACCATTGAAATGCTCTCATTGAGAGTTGATTGGCGTCACAGGTCGCTGTCCGTCAGGCCTACCTGACGCCTATATGGTACGCTGCATCCCAGTTCTCATGTCTTTATTACCGTGCACCGGCACGCAGACTTGGTTGTCAAAATCCGGATGCGAATAAATGCGGAGTATCCGCCCACTTCCGGTTCGGGCCGGATGACCGCGGTCAGTACCACGTCCAACTTCATTTCAATCGTTTCCGCGACAGCAGTTGCCTGGCTCATCGTGTTTACCTCGGAAAGAGAAGTGTACCACGATACGTCAACGCAGTCGAGAGGCCCGGCACCCTACTCCCCCGAGGCGATCTTCAGCAGGCGTTCCCCTTCGGTTCGGCCGCGGTAGACGCGTTCGATCCGTTCGCGGTTGAGCATCAGCGCTTTGTCGAAACGGCTGAGCTTCATCCCTTCCATCCGCGGGTCTTTGCTCGACAGGCTGTCGAGGATGGCGACATCGCGGGCGATCTCCTTGATCGTCTTGCGGCGGGCAAATCCTCTCATATACGGCAGCCCGCCTTTTGGCCAAAACGGCCACGCCGACTTCGCGTACGTGAACGTCGTGACGCGAGTCGATGTTTCGTCAACGGGCGTAAAGAAGACGTAGGCACGCCACTTGACCCGCGCTTCCTTGCCTGTATCCGGATTGGTCCAGTAGTGATCGTAGATCGAGTAGACCGGCGAAAACCAGGTCGTCCAGACATCGTTGAAGTGAAACTTCCTGCCGATCCCGAGGAGCTGCCGCATCGCGAAGCCGATCGGCTTGTGCGGGCCGGCATTGATCACTTTCACCGAATCATCGGTTGTTTCAACGCGTACGGTTACGTCCTTCATCCGGTCAAGTTCGTAACCGAACAGGTCGTGAACCATCGGCGTGTGTTCGATCTCGCAGAAGTTGTCGAGCGTCAGTTCCAGCGGGGCGTTGGCGAAATGCTCGGTATCGCACATGCGGTACCAGCCGTCGCTTTCCATGTCCGGAAAGGCGGGGTTCGACGCTTTTGATTTCACCCAGATGTAGCCGTACTTCTCCCGTGCATCCCAGATCGACGCACAGGCATGCAGTTTAGGCGTGCCGGGGCTTTCGCCGTTGCCGGCACAGTCGAAGGTCCAGCCGTGGTAGGTGCACATCAGCTTGTTGCCGACGACCTTGCCGTGGCTGAGCCGCATGCGCCGGTGCGGACACTGGTCGTCAAGGGCACCGATCTCGCCGGATTGGGTGCGAAACAGGGCGATGTCCCGCCCGGCAAGGCGCACGCCCACAGGCATGCGGCGAAGGCTCCGCGACGGCAGCATCGGCTGCCAGTGATCGAGCATCCCCATCGTCATTCCTCGATATGCCGGACCGCGCAACGCGTTCCCCCGGCTGGCTATGAGCAATTCTAACGCCAATTCTCAAGGGCGAAGGGTGCCGCCCACCTGTTCCACTGGCGGCTTGGCCTGTTCGCTGGAGATCAGCGGTACCGGCGCATCCGTCTTGCGGAAGTAAATCCGCCATTCCGTATGGTTCTGCATCGCTGTCGATTCAGTCGTGTCCTGTTTGATCGGAGCGATCCGCAGGGCGGCCAGTAGCGGGTCGCCCGTGGTGTTCGTGTTCGTATGCACCACCTGGGTTGTCCCGGTCACGAACTCTTCTTCACGATCAACGACGTAACCGGCAGGGAACTGCTTCGCCATCAGCTCTTCCGCGTTTCGCCGATTAAAACTGGGCCAGGAGTTGTCATTCCGCGGAATTGCGACCACTGCGTAGTTTGAATCATGGCTGATCATGCGTGCATGATGTCCGCAGCCGATCGACGCGAACAAGCAAAGGAGAGGCGCGACGCGGACGACGACGGACGACATGGTGAACCCCCGAGATTTGAACCGGAAATCCCCCTCCGATTCAGGCAGCCGTCTACGCGGATTCGGGAATCCTGTCAACTGGAAGTCCGGGGGCAAATCCCTTCCTACATTATCCGCATGCGACAAACCTTTACTTTCTACACTGCCGGGCAGTTGTTGTTCGGCCGCGACGCGGTTACGCAGTTGGGCGAGATCGTTGCCCGCTTTGGCGGCAAGCGCGTGCTGATCGTGACCGACAAGATCCTTGTGCATGCCGGCATCGTCGCCCGGGTCCGTGAGGCGATGCCGGGCCTTTCGATCGACGTCTTCGACGGCGGCGAACCGGAACCGACGATCGACATGATCCTGCGCTGCGTCGAGAACGCGCGAACGCTGAAGCCCGATGTCGTTATCGGTGTCGGCGGCGGCAGCAACATGGATGCCGCCAAGCTGGCCGCCATTGCCATTTCGCACGGCGGCGACCCACGTGACTACGTGGGCGAGAATCACGTGCCCGGGCCCGTGCTGCCGCTGATCTGCCTGCCGACCACTTCGGGCACTGGCTCCGAAGTGACCCCCGCCGCCGTCTTCACCGACACCGCGAAGAAGATCAAGGTCAGCGTGCTGAGCAACTTCCTGCGACCCGCCGCCGCCATCGTAGACCCGATGCTGACGCTGACCTGCCCGCCCAAGGTGACCGCTGACAGCGGCATCGACGCCCTGACGCATGCCATTGAAGCGTTCACCGCCATCGATAACGCCGACTTCCCACTTCCGGCCAACGAACGCTCGGTGTATCAGGGGAAGAACCTCATCGCGGACATGATGGCCGAGCAGGCGATCAAACGTGTGGCCGGCTTCCTGCCTCGCGCCGTGCGCGACGGCAAGGACGTTGAAGCCCGCGAAGAAATGTCGCTGGCGGCCACGCTCGCCGGTCTGGCATTCAGCAACGCCGGTGTGGCGTTGGTCCACGCGATGGAGTACCCCGTTGCAGCGGCAGTACACGTCTCGCACGGCGCGGGCAACGGCTTGCTGCTGCCGTTCGTGATGCGCTACAACCTGTCGGCCAAGGTGCCCGCTTTCGCTC
>Ga0105047_10013411_pt1 | contig 13089 bp, 12 predicted proteins | sample MAT04_FD_78384 | JGI IMG/M metagenome (GOLD analysis project Ga0105047, IMG submission 78384) | Freshwater microbial communities from Lake Fryxell liftoff mats and glacier meltwater in Antarctica - MAT-04 (megahit assembly) | ecosystem: Environmental > Aquatic > Freshwater > Ice > Liftoff... | reverse complement strand
TCCGCAAACGTCGGCCCTCGGCAAAGGCCCTTGCAGCCGCAGAAGCCGCAGCGGCGGCAGAGGCGGCTGTCCCGACCGAGCCGGAAGCGATCGCGCCCAAGCCGCCCAAAGCCAAGCCGGCCCCGGTCCTCGCCGCCGTCGAAACGGCTTCGCCAGAGCCTGATCCCGCGGAAATCGACGCGCCGCCGGCCCAGCCGCGTCGCGGATGGTGGCGCCGCTGAGCTTGAGGGCTTAAGTCTTGGGGCGTGGGGCGTTACGCCGGCGCGGCAGGCGCAGGCTTGTCGAGGAGTCCGCCGGATGACCGCGCCCCAAGCGCGCCGCCCTGAGACGCCGGGTCTGCGCCGTCTGCGAACCTGGGCCTGCGCCGGCGCCGCTCTGCTCGCCGCCAGCGGTCCGGCCACCGCCCAGCAAGGGGCGCTGTCCCTGATCCGCGACACCGAGATCGAGGCGACCCTGCGAAAGGGCGCCGACCCGGTGTTCATCGCCGCCGGCCTCACGCCCCGCAACGTGCAGATACACGTGGTCGGCGACAAGGACCTCAACGCCTTTGTCGCGGGCGGTCAGCAGGTGTTCCTCACCACCGGCCTGATCATGCAGTCCAAGACCCCCAATGAGTTGATCGGGGTCATCGCCCACGAGACCGGCCATATCGCGGGGGGGCACATCGCGCGCCAGGGCGAAGGTTCGCGCCCGGCCATGGCGACCATGATCCTGACCCTGGGCCTGGGGGTGCTCGCCGCCTTGGCGGGGGCGCCGGACGCCGCCGCCGGCCTAGCCTACAGCTCAAGTTACTTCGCCACCCTGTCCTATCTCGGTTACTCCCGCGTCCAGGAGGCCTCGGCCGACCAGGCCGCGGCCGGCTATCTGGAAAAGTCCGGCCAGTCGGGCAAGGGGCTGGTCTCGTTTTTCGACAACTTCCGCTACCAGGAAGTGTTCGCCGAATCGCGCAAGTTTCCCTTCTTCCGTAGCCACCCGCTGACGTCTGACCGCATCGAGACCCTGCGCCTGCGGGTCGAGGCTCAGCCGCATTACGGCGCGGAGGATTCCCCCGAAGCCCTTGCCGAGCACGCTATCCTGGTGGCCAAGATCAAGGCCTTCATGAACCCGCCGCAGCAGACGTTCACGGACTACAAGGAGACTGACAAGGGGTTTCCCGCCCGCTATGCGCGCGCTATCGCCTATTACAAGGCGACCGACACTGACCGCGCCCTGTCGGCCATCGACGCCTTGATCGCTGACAACCCGCTCAATCCCTATCTCTACGAATTGAAGGGCCAGGTGCTGTTCGAATCCGGCCGAATCAAAGAGTCCGAGCCCGCTTATCGACAGGCGGCGGCGCTTAAGCCGGACGCGCCCCTGATCCTGACCTTGCTGGGCCAGACCTTGCTGGCGACCAACGACAAGGCCAAGACCGAAGAGGCGGTGGTGTATCTGAAGCGATCCTTGGACTTCGAGAAGGACAACGCCTTCACCTGGCGCCTCCTGGCCCAGGCTCATGACCGCAAGGGCGAGGCCGGACAGGCCAGGCTGGCAACCGCCGAACAGTATTTCGCCTTGGGCCAGAGCCAGGAGGCCCGGGTCTTCGCCATGCGCGCCCGCGAGACCCTGACCAAGGACTCGCTCGACTGGCGCCGCGCCACCGATATCGTCCTGGTGTCAGAGCCCACCAAGGACGACCTCAAGACCCTGGCCCGGGAAGGCAGCGTCAACGCGCCGACTAAGCCGTGACCACCCCCCGCTTTGCACCGGAGATACTGATGCGTTCCAAGATCCTTGGGCTGGCCCTGGCCTGCTCCCTCGCCGTAGCGGGATGTTCGCGCGCCGCCGAGGACGACAAGGCGTTCGGCGAGAAGGTGCGCGCTTACCTTCTGGCCCATCCCGAGGTGATCAAGGAGGCGGCCGATAAGTACAACGCTCAGCTAGAGGCCAAATCCGCCGCCGACGCGAAGGCCGCCATCGCCAAGAACCGTCGGGCGCTGGAGCGCGACCCGAGGGACTATGTCGCCAATCCCGCCGGCAAATTCACGGTCACGCAGTTCTATGATTATCGCTGCCCGCACTGCGTCAACGTGGCGCCCAAAGTCCTTGATTTTATTGCTAGGAATCCCGACGTCCGCGTCGTGTTCAAAGAGCTGCCGATCTTTGGGGAGCCCTCCGAACGGGCGGCCCTTGCGGCCCTGGCGGTCAAACGGGCGGGCGGCGATTTTCTGGCCGCGCACAAGGCGCTGATGGCGGCCAAGCCCTTGGACCCCGCCGCGATCGCCCGCATCTTGACGGCGCATAAGGTGGATCCCTCCAGCTTGGATCGTCCTGCCGCGACCAGAGAGGACGCCGCCCATTTGGCCGATATTCAGCTTCTGGCCCGCGACCTCGGCATCGAAGGCACCCCCCATTTCATCGTCGGCGACACGGCGATCCCAGGCGAGGACATGGACGCTGTCGAGGCGGCCGTGGCCGCGCTGCGCAAGGCCGCTCCTGCGCGCTAGATAAGCCCTGCCATTGGCGAGGACGGGTCAGCGTACATTCGTTTGCCCATGCGCCCGGCCAAATAGGCCTCCCGTCCGGCGATCACCGCGTGCTTCATCGCCCGAGCCATGCGGATCGGGTCCTTGGCTTCGGCGATGGCGGTGTTGGCGATGACCGCGTCGCAGCCGAGCTCCATGGCCAGAGTCGCGTCCGAAGCGGTGCCGACCCCCGCATCCACCAGCACCGGCACCCCGGCCTGTTCGACGATCAGGCGGATGTTCAGGCGGTTCTGGATGCCAAGGCCCGAGCCGATCGGCGCTCCGGCGGGCATGATCGCCGCCGCCCCCGCCTCCTCCAGCTTGCGGCAGAAAACGACATCGTCGGTGCAATAGACCATGACCGAGAACCCTTCCGCCACCAGCAGCTTTAGCGCCCGCAGGGTCTCTTCCATGTCGGGATAGAGGGTCTTGGGGTCGGAAAGCACCTCCAGCTTGACCAGGTCCCATCCCCCCGCCTCCCGCGCCAGGCGCAAGGTACGCACCGCTTCCTCGCCGGTGAAACACCCCGCCGTATTGGGCAGGAAGGTGAACCGGTCGGGCTTGAGGTGGTCGACCAGCATCGGCTGGGACGGGTCGGATAGGTTCACCCGCCGCAAGGCCACGGTCACGATCTGCGCCCCGGCCGCTTCGGCGGCGGCGGCGTTCTGGGCATAGTCCTTGTATTTGCCGGTGCCGACGATCAACCGTGACGAGAAGGTGCGGCCGGCGACGCTCCAGCTGTCATCCCCAACCTTGACGGGCGCGTTCAACTCAGCCGCCTCCAATGAAATGCACGATCTCGATCCGGTCGCCGGCGGCGACGGGAGTGTCGGCGTAGGTGGAGCGCGGAACGATCTCAAGGTTCCGTTCCACCGCCACCTTGCGGGGGTTCAAGCCGAGCACCGACACCAGACCGGCGACATTGCTGATCTGGTCCAAAGCCCGCTCTTCGCCGTTGATCCATATATGCACGTCGTCGCCTCCGAACACCCCGCGCTTGTGACCCCCCGCCGCGGACTATACAAGACGGGCGGAATCGACGGCGGGGCCCTGATGCCGAAACCGATCTATGTGCTCAACGGGCCAAATCTCAACCTGTTAGGGACGCGGGAGCCGGATATTTACGGCTCGACCACGCTTGCGGACGTCCAGGCGCGCTGCGCCGAGCGCGGTCGCCGGGTGGGGTTCGAGATCGTCTTTCGCCAGACCAATCTGGAGGGCGAACTGATCGATTGGGTGCAGGAGGCCGGCAGGGAAGCCTCGGCCATCGTCATCAACCCGGCGGGCTATGGACACACGTCCGTCGCTCTGCTGGATGCGCTGAAAGCGGTGTCTGCTCCGATCGTGGAATGCCATCTGTCGCATCTGGCGGTCCGCGAGGACTTTCGGCGCGAAACCTATGTATCCCTCGCGGCCAAAGGGCTGATCAGCGGCTTTGGCGCGACAAGCTATGAACTTGCCATTGAGGCCGCCGCCGGGCTAGTCGGCGCGGCTTCGGGCGCGGCGTAACAGCAAGGCTGAAGGTTTATGGACGATACTCCCAAAGGTTCGGGCGATCCTATCGATACCCGGCTGGTGCGCCGTCTGGCGGCCATCCTGAAGGAAACCGATCTCACCGAGATCGAGATCGAGAAAGGCGACCTGAAGATCCGCGTGGCGCGCGAGATTCTGGCCGCCGCCGCGCCGGTTCATTACGCTGCCGCCCCCGCCATGGCTGGGCCCATGACCATGCCATCCGATCCGGCGGCGCCGCCGGCAGCCACCCCCGCTCCCGCTGCGCCCCAGGGCGAACAGGTCAAGTCGCCGATGGTGGGCACGGTCTACCATCAGACCCAGCCGGGGGCCGAGCCCTTCGCGCGCGCCGGATCGCGGGTCAGCGCCGGCCAGACCCTGCTGATCATCGAAGCCATGAAGACCATGAACCCGATCCCTGCGCCCCGCGACGGCGTGGTTCTGGAGGTGCTCGTGGGGGACGGTCAGCCGGTCGAGTTCGGCGAACCCCTCGTCATCCTCGAGTAGCCCGGTGTTTGAAAAAATCCTCATCGCCAACCGCGGCGAGATCGCCCTGCGGGTCATTCGCGCCTGCAAGGAAATGGGCATACTGACGGTGGCGGTGCATTCGGAAGCCGACGCCTCGGCCATGCACGTGCGACTGGCGGACGAGAGCGTCTGCATCGGCCCGGCGGCGGCCTCCAAGAGCTATCTGAACGTCCCGTCGATCATCGCCGCCATGGAGATCACCGGCGCTCAGGCGGTCCATCCCGGCTACGGATTCTTGTCCGAGAATGCGCGCTTCGCCGAGATCGTCGCCGCCCACGGCTATACCTTCATCGGACCCAAACCCGAGCACATCCGGATGATGGGCGACAAGATCACCGCCAAGCAGGCCGTCAAGGACGCGGGTATTCCCGTGGTTCCCGGCTCGGACGGCGGCGTCACCACCGAAGAAGAAGCCATAGCGGCGGCCCACGAGATCGGGTTTCCCGTCCTGATCAAGGCGGCCTCGGGGGGCGGCGGGCGCGGAATGAAGGTGGCCGTCAGCGCCGACGACCTGGCCGAAGCGGTGGCCACCGCCCGCGCTGAGGCGGCCGCCGCCTTCGGCGACGACACCGTCTATCTGGAACGCTATCTGCAGAAGCCGCGACACATCGAACTGCAGGTCATCGCCGACAGCTTCGGCTCGGTGGTGCATCTGGGCGAACGCGACTGTTCCTTGCAGCGCCGCCACCAGAAGGTGCTTGAGGAAGCGCCCTCCCCCGCCCTGGACGCCGCCGGTCGTGACAAGATCGGCAAGGTGGTCGTCGATGCGATCAAGTCGATCGGCTACCTAGGGGTCGGCACCATCGAGTTCCTCTATGAGGACGGGGAGTTCTTCTTCATCGAGATGAACACCCGGCTGCAGGTCGAGCATCCGGTGACCGAGATGATCACCGGCATCGATCTGGTGCGCGAACAGATTCGTATCGCCGCCGGCCTGCCGCTGTCCTTCACCCAGGACGAGGTGGTGTTCGAAGGCCACGCCATTGAGTGCAGGATCAACGCCGAGAACCCGCGCACCTTCACGCCCTCGCCCGGCCTGATCAACGACTTCCACGCCCCCGGCGGCCTGGGGGTGCGGCTCGATTCCGCAGTCTATACCGGCTATTCGATCCCGCCCTATTACGACAGCCTGATCGGCAAGCTGATCGTGCACGGCCGCGACCGCACCGAATGCCTGGCGCGACTGAAGCGGTCCCTGGGCGAGATGGTGGTGGGGGGCATCGAGACCACCACGCCGTTGTTCCTGGACCTGCTGGCCGAGCCGGATATCCTCGCCGGCGACTACAACATCCATTGGCTGGAAAAGTGGATCGCGGCCCAGGCCTAGAGCGCCCGTTCGCATGAGCCCGCAGCTCTTCACGCCCGAAGACCTCATCGCCTGCTATCAGCAGGGGGTCTTCCCTATGGCCGAGGCGCGGACGGACGACCGCATTTTCATCATCGACCCCGACAAGCGCGGGGTGCAGCCGCTGGACGGCTTCCATGTCCCGCGGCGCCTGGCCCGCACGGTGCGCGCCGAGCCCTACCAGATCCGCATCGACACCGCCTTCGATGCAGTGGTGGAAGCCTGCGCCGCCCCCGGGCCGGGCCGGCCGGAGACGTGGATAAACAGCGCCATCCAGGACCTCTATCGCGAGCTGTTCACCCGGGGAGCCGCCCATACAGTCGAATGCTGGACGGAGGGCGCCCTGGTCGGGGGCCTCTACGGAGTCTCGATCGGCGCGGCATTCTTTGGCGAGAGCATGTTTTCAGCGCGCAAGGACGCATCCAAGATCGCCCTGGTCCATCTGGCGGCCCGGCTGAAGACGGGCGGCTACCATCTGCTGGATATGCAGTTCCTGACTGAGCATCTCGCCCAGTTCGGCGCGATCGACGTCACCAGGCCCGAATACAAGCGCCGGCTGGCGGGGGCCCTGGCCCGGGAGGGGGACTTCTACCGGATGCCGGCTTACGCAGGCGGTCAGGCGGTTCTGCAGGCGATCAGCCACACATCATAGACGGGATGCTCGAACGGATGCACCGCCGGAGCCTCGGCGTACATCCAGCCGCGATAGACCAGCTTGGCCGGCGGCGGCGTGCGCCCCGGCCCGACCTTGGGCTCGGAAAAGATTTCCATATGGGCGAAAGCGCCCTTCTGCGACTCGTCGGCGGCCGGCAGTTCGCAGGAGCGAATGGTGAAGACCAGGTCTTTCCATCGCACCGGCCGGTTGACCGCAGCGGGGAAGCGTACCGTCTGCGCCGTGACCTTGTCGAGCGCCTGAATAATCGCCTCGCCGCGGCGGGGTCGTTTGAGCGGAACCGGCGCTTTCTCGGGCAATGGGGTAGTGGCGGCCGGCTTCTCCTTGACCTCCTTGACGTCAGCGATAGTCGGCTGCGTGGGGGCCGCTGGAGCGGCGCCGGGGCTCTCAAGGGCGGCGGCGGGCGGCGGCTCCTCAGCCAAAGGCGAAGGCTCCTCCCCAGGCAGAGCCGCGCCGGCGGGAGGGACGCCAACCGGAGGCTCGAACGGCTGGGCCTGAGCGAGACCCCAGGCCGAGGCGCCGACCAGGGCCGCGGCGGCCGCTAGGCTGCAGACAAGCGCGAAGGTTGGGCGCAGGGACATGGCGTCTATTCCGGGCGCCAGGCCTGATAGTCGCCCGTCGCTGCAGCCCGCTCGCCGCCCTTGGTGATCGAGCCCTTGGGCCGGTAGGCATGGATGGTGCCGCTCAGGTTCGGCTGGTGGTCCTTTTCCCAGGCCTGGCGCAGAAGCGGCGCCTTGGTGGGCGGATCATCGAAAGTGTAGTGCATCCAGCCGTGCCAGTCGGGCGGGATCTTGGACGCCTCGGCATAGCCCTTGTAGATCACCCACCGTCGGCGCCGGTCGTCGTAGCTGTCGCGGTTGTCGCGGGCCTCGAAGTAGCGATTGCCCAACTCGTCCTCGCCCACGAGCACGCCGCGCATGGCGATCTTGAAGCGCGCGCCGATCGTGGCGCCGTTCCACCACGTGAAGATAGCCTTGAGCACTGGCGACAACCGCTGGGAGATAACTGAACCTAGGCGGCCGCGAAGGCGGCGCGCGCGGACTATAGGGGCAGCGTCCGCGGGCGTCCAGGCATCCCAAACTACGGCGAGAAACCGCAATATCTTGTGGACTGATCCCTGATAGCCACAACATATGTTGCCGACCAGGGGGTCAGGCTCTAGCCTCAGGCCATGGCGCCTTCGTCTTGCGGAGTCCGATCGTGCGCGGCGAAAAACCCGGTTTGAGCATCAACTCCTCTCTGGCGGAGCGAACGATTGAACGGCCGTCCAGCCTGGTGAGGGTGCTGGCGCCGCGCGACTGGACAGACGCCCGCGTCGAGGCGTGGCTCGACTGGTCGGGCGGTCTTCGCGGCGATTACCCAGACAGCGGCCTTCCCGAATCCCTCAACCCGCAACCCGGCTTTGATCCATTGCTCGGCGAAGGGCCGGACCGCTTCGCGCGCCGCTGCGCGGCCTGGGGCCTGGCCCTCGGACGCTTCGACGACGAGATAGCCGCTCTGGAGTTTCGGGATGCGCTTTTCGTCAGCATGGCGCAGGGCGTCGCGGCCCCTTCTGACCCGCCCGTCGCACCGCCCAAAGCGGCTGCGGTGCTGGACGATCCTGCGTTTTCCCAAAGCCTGACCGCCCATCTGGGCGCCGCACGCCGCGATCGGACAGCATCGGTCGCAGCGGACGCCTTGGCCCGGCGCCTTCAGGCTGTGATGGACGCCATCACCCGCTGCGAGGGAGACGCAGACGCCTGCGCTGATCCCCGCCGTAACACCGCCCTGGCAAGGGCCGCCGCCGTCGCCCGCGAGGCCGGGGCGTCCGACGCTCTGCTCCTCCAGGCCATCGGTCTGGCCCGGTCGGGTGTGCGGGACTGGCGCATGAGCGAAGCGCCGGTAGAGGCCCAGCCTGAGCTCTTGGTCGCGGTCGCCTGCCCGGCCGCGCTGCAGGTGGTCGACGACGGCGCGATGGACGCCGCGCGGGCGGCTTGGGAAACAGGCCGGGTGTTGCTTGCCGGCGGGGCCGCCGACGCCCAAGCGGTCCGAGCCGCGCTCGCCGCTCCGCGGGCCGCCGTCAACGTGGCCGCACTGGCCGACGATCCGGCCGCTCTCACCGCGGTCGTCGCCCTGTGGACCCGGGCTCTGGACATCGAGGCTGCGGTTCGTGCAGGCTCAGGGGAGCCTCGGGGTCCCGCCGCCCTTACCCTGGCCGGCGTCCACGAAAGCCTCGTGGCGCGCGCGCTGCCCTATGACTCCACCGCAGGCCGTCAGGCCGGCGCCGCCCTGTTCGCCGCCGCCGAGGCGGCCGCCGCCGCCGTCAGGGCCGAACCAGTCGTCCGACTGTTCGATGACCCCGAACTGGAACTGCGCCTTGGCGGCGCGGCGCTCGGGGTGCAGCCCTGGACCGGGCCGATGATCTACGCCGAGACGGATGACGCCGTCGCCGTGCCCCACATGTCGGCCGCTGCTGCGGCGGGCCTCGCCGCCCTGCATCTCGATCTTGCCGCGGCCGAGCAACACTTGCTTGGCGGCAGGGATTTGCGGACGGCTCCCCATGTCAATCACGCCGCCCTGATCTCGCTCGGATTCACCGCCCACGAGATCGCGCGCGTCGAATCAGGCCTCGGCGGCCCGGGCGGGCTGCGTGCCGCTTTCGCCCCGGCCGTGGTGGGCGAGGGCTTCGTGCTCGACGTGCTGGGCGCCCAGCCCGACGCGCTCCAAGACCCCGCGTTCGATCTGTTGGCGTTCGCCGGATTCACGGAGGGGGAAATTTCCGCCGCCTCGGCCCAGGTTTGCGGAACGGGGCGGTTGTCTGACTGGAGTGATCTGACCAGCGATGAGGCGGAGGTGTTCGCATCCCGCGCCGAACTGGGTCCGGATGCCCGCATAGCCATGCTGGTCGCAGTTCAGCCCCATACCGGCCCCGCGGCGTGCCCGCTCGTGCTGCCGTTCGCCACCACCCCGGCCGAAATGTTCGTCTGGCAGGCCAGGGCGGCCGCCGCCGGGCTGCACGCCATCTGGCTGGTCAGGGCGCAGGCGCCGGGCTATGTCCTGCTGGACCTGCCGCCGGTCGATGAATCGCCCCCCGCCGCCGCTAACCCTCAGGTCATAGAGCGGGTGGTGGAGCGGATCGTCGAGCGCGACCGCGAGCGGCGCAAGATCCCCGACCGCCGCAAGGGCTACATCCAGAAGGCGGCCGTGGGCGGCCATAAGGTCTATCTGCACACCGGCGAATACGACGACGGCGAACTGGGCGAGATATTCATCGACATGCACAAGGAGGGCGCCGCCTTTCGCAGCCTGATGAACAACTTCGCCATCGCAATCTCCATCGGCCTCCAATACGGCGTGCCTTTGGAAGAATTTGTCGACGCCTTCGTTTACACCCGCTTCGAACCGGCCGGGCCGGTCACCGGCAACGACTCGATCCGTTCGGCCACCTCGATCCTCGACTATCTGTTCCGCGAGTTGGCGGTCTCGTACCTGGACCGCCACGACCTCGCCAGCGCCGACCCTGAGGAGTTCAACGCCGACGGCCTCGGCGGCGGGGCGCGGGACGATGCGGCCCTGGCCGGGGAAGAGCCCCTGCCCGCGGTCAAATACATCTCCAAGGGCTTCTCGCGTGGATCCACCCCCGACAATCTGGTCTTCCTGCCTCTGGGCCCGCGCAAGGCCGGGGGTGGCGGCGCGGCCGATCTGGGGGCTGCGGATGTCTGCCCGCAGTGCGGCGACCTGGCCATGGTGGCCCGCAGCGGCAAGCTGGTCTGCACCACCTGCGGCGCAGCGGGAGCCAAGACGGGCGAGACCTGACTGAGCCGGGCGGGTCTCCGGTGAAGGCGAACCTGGCCTTAACCTTGCGGCGACATGGTGTGCAGACGCCGTCGGCCGAGGTTCGCTAATGAAACGCCTGTTCGCCCTGACCCTCATCGCCGCCTCGGCCTTGGCCGTCGCAGCCTCGGCTCAAAACGCCGGACAGATCAGCCGAGTGCGCGCTGGAGCCGGCTGTCCGGGCTGCAACCTATTCCAGGCAGACCTGGGCGGGGTCGAACTCAAGGGCCGCAGCTTCGCCAAGGCGCGGCTGCGGCAGGCTGACCTCAGCCTCGCCGTCATGAACCGGTCCAATTTCTCCAGGGCTGACCTGCGCGACGTCAACGCTTACGGCGGTGTGTTCTCCGGCGCGAGTTTCGCCGGCGCCAACCTGACCAACGCCAGCTTTGTCGGCGCCTATCTGCAAGGGGCCAACTTCTCCGGCGCGACCCTGACCGGCGTCAACTTCGCCGGCGCTGAAATGCAGGGGGCCTCCATTAGCCAAGGCCAGCTCAATGCGGCCTGCGGCGACGAGACGACGGCCCTCCCGCGCGGCCTTCGGATCCCGGCCTGCCGCTGAGCTTGGCTAGGCCTTTGGAGGCCCGGCTGACCGTACGTGCAGTTCCTTGAGCTGCTTTTCCTGCACCTCCGACGGCGCATTCATCAGCAAATCCTGCCCCTGCTGGTTCAGCGGGAAGGCGATGACTTCGCGAATGGCCTGCTCTCCGGCAAGCAGCATCACGATGCGGTCGATACCCGGCGCCAGGCCGCCGTGCGGAGGCGCGCCGTGGCGGAAGGCGGAGAGCATGCCGCCGAACTCGGCCTCAACCGTCTCAGCGTCATAGCCGGCGATGGCGAAGGCCTTGAGCATCAGTTCGGGACGATGGTTTCGCACCGCGCCGGAACACAGCTCGTAGCCGTTGCAGACGATGTCGTACTGGTAGGCGAGGACGTCGAGGGGGTTCTTGGTCTCGAGCGCCTCGAGCTCCCCCTGAGGCATGGAGAAGGGGTTGTGTGAGAAGTCGACGCGGCCGTCGTCGGTCAGTTCATACATCGGGAAGTCGATGATCCAGCAGAACTCGAAGCGGCCCTCGTCGACGAGGCCAAGGTCGGCGCCGACCTTGGTGCGCGCCGCCCCGGCGAATTTGTAGAAGACCGATGGATCGCCGCCGACGAAGAACGCGGCGTCGCCGGTCTTGAGGCCCAGTTGCTGGCGGATCGCCTCGGTGCGCTCGGGGCCGAGGTTCTTGGCGATCGGGCCGGCGCCGCCTTCCTCGCCCTCGCGCCAGAAGACGTAACCGAGCCCGGGCTGGCCTTCGCTCTGGGCCCAGCCGTTCATCTTGTCACAGAAGGCCCGCGACCCGCCTGACGGAGCAGGGATCGCCCAGACGCCGTTCTTGGCGTCCTCCAGAATCCGCGCAAAGACGCCGAAGCCGCCGCCGCGGAAGTGCTCAGATACGTCCTGCATCTTCAGGGGGTTGCGCAAATCCGGCTTGTCGGTGCCGTACCAGGCGATGGCGTCGCGGTAAGGCAAGCGGGGGAACGGATAGGGCGTCACGGGCCGACCGTCGGCGAACTCCTCGAACACGCCGTGCATCACAGGCTCAATGGCGGCGAAGATGTCGTCCTGGGTGACGAAGCTCATCTCCACGTCGAGCTGATAGAACTCCAGCGAACGGTCGGCGCGCAGATCTTCATCGCGGAAACAGGGGGCGATCTGGAAATAGCGGTCGAAGCCGGAGACCATCAGCAGCTGCTTGAACTGCTGCGGGGCCTGCGGCAGGGCGTAGAACTTGCCAGGATGCAGACGCGACGGGACCAGGAAGTCGCGCGCGCCCTCGGGGCTGGAGGCGGTCAGGATCGGCGTCTGGAACTCGGTGAAGCCCTGGCCTTCCATCCTGCGGCGGATCGAGGCGATCACCTGGGACCGCAGCATGATGTTGCGGTGCAGGGTCTCCCGGCGCAGGTCCAGATATCGGTATCTCAGACGGATTTCTTCAGGATATTCGGGCTCGCCGAAGACCGGCAGCGGCAGTTCAGCGGCCTCGGACAACACCTCGACCCCGGCGACCCGGACCTCGATCCCGCCCGTAGGCAGATTGGCGTTGATCGTTTCCGCAGAGCGCGCGACGACTTCACCGTCCACCCGGATGACGCTTTCCGCGCGCAGGCGCTCGACGGCGGGGAAGCCGGGCGTCTCGGGACCGAGCACCAGCTGGGTCAGGCCATAGTGATCCCGCAGGTCGATGAACACCAGACCGCCGTGATCGCGCTTCCTGTGTATCCAGCCGGACAGGCGCACCGTCTGGCCTTGATGATCGGGGCGCAGATCGCCGCAGCTGTGGGAACGATAGGCGTGCATCGAGGCTCTGGAATCTCGCAGTTTTTGAAGGCCGGACGGGCGCACGGCGCCCCCGGATTGTCAAGTTGGGCGGCTTGCCGACTTGGGCTTGGATCGCCATATCGCGACCTAGCCCTGCGTCGACGGCCTCCGGCCGGACTGATAAGACCTGGGGTCGCGCCCAGACCTGGACACCATATTTTGAGTCGACAGTTACGATTGAAGCTTGAACGGCGCGAAGGCTTCCGCGCCCAAGACTTCATCGCATCCGGCGCCAACGCCGTCGCCCTCGCCGCCCTCGCCGCCTGGCCGCATTGGCACGGCGGCTGTCTGGCGCTGGTCGGCCCGGCCGGGTCAGGAAAGAGCCATCTGGCCCATACCTGGGCGGCCAGGG
>Ga0105047_10013410_pt1 | contig 13090 bp, 10 predicted proteins | sample MAT04_FD_78384 | JGI IMG/M metagenome (GOLD analysis project Ga0105047, IMG submission 78384) | Freshwater microbial communities from Lake Fryxell liftoff mats and glacier meltwater in Antarctica - MAT-04 (megahit assembly) | ecosystem: Environmental > Aquatic > Freshwater > Ice > Liftoff... | reverse complement strand
GCAGCGGATAGACCCGGCTGGTCGAAAGAAAGATGAACTGGCTGGAACGCCGGCGGGCCAGCTCCAGGCAGTTGTAAGCACCGGTCAGGTTGGTTTCGACCAGATAGGAGGTGTCCCCGTCGATGCCGCTCATCACCGATGGTTCGGCCGAGCACTCAATAAGAGCATCGACCTCGCCGGTCGAGTCGAGGTCTTCAAGGCTCCGCACGTCACCCTTGATGAATTCCACCCCGGCAGCTTCGAGCCTCCCGAGGTTCAGCTCCGAACCTTTGCGGTAGAGGTTGTCGAAGGCGACGATCCGCCAGTCAGGGTGCCTGGCGGCAAGCGCGATCGCCAGATTGGAGCCGACGAATCCGGCCCCACCCGTTACCAGCACTGATTTCACAGTTTGATCTCTCCCTGAATTGATGATGCTGGAACAATATGGACAATGGGGCCAGCCGAAATAGTCATCCTCGTCCTGTGGAGCTTCGCGGTCTCATTTGCGGGCGGCATGCTCGGCCTGGTCCTGGGAAATCTGCGACTGCCCCTGGTGGTGCTGCTCGGCAGCTCGGCTTCTGCTGCCGCCGGGGCCAACGTCGCGATCTCGGGAGCGGCAGCACTCACATCAGCGGTCGTCCATTGGCGAAACGGTCGGGTCAATCCGCGGCTTTTCCTGATGATGGCTCCGAGCTCGCTGCTGGGTGCGATCGCGGGTGGTCTGCTCGCCGGAGTGCTTCCCGAGCGGATCCTCCTCGGGGCGATCTCGATCGTCGTTCTCTACGGCGCCGTTGAAGTCTGGCGTTACCAAAGGCCGAAGGCCGATTCCGAACCAGGCCAGGTCCAGAAAAGCAACCTCTTCGTCGAAGCGGTCCTGATCGGGTTCGCGGTCGGTCTGCTCGGTGGATTCGTCGGCCTGATCCTCGGCTCCCTGCGCCTGCCGGCAATGCTCAAGTACATGGGAATGAGCCCGCACAAGGCGGTTGGTACCAACGCAGCGGTCGGAGTTGTCGTTGGCATCGGTGGCCTGATCGGGCACCTGCCCAGCGGCATCGACTGGCAGATTTTCCTGATCGGATCGGCCGCAGCAATGCCCGGGGCCTATTTCGGTTCCAGGTTCACCGGCCGCCTGAATGAAAACACCCTGGTTAGGGCCATGGCGGTGGTATTGGTGATATCCGGGCTGGCGATGGCCGCCCAGGCCGTGGTCTGACCCGGCTTACGGCTCGGTGTATTCGTTCGGCACGCCGTTGGCGTAAGGATCGTCCGGCTGGCCGCTCTGGACCTGCTTCTTCGGCTTCCGGGCCGCGGGGGAGCCGCCGCCCATGTTGTTGCCGTCCTGGGCCTCGGTCGAATCCTGGTCACCCATCTGGTTGCCGTCGAGTTCCTGGGTGGTCGGACTGGCGCTGGTCGTGCCGGAAGGCCCAGTGGTCGCGTTTGGCCCGGTGGTTCCGGTGACTGAAGTCGTGCCCGTCGGGGCGGTGACCGGTGTGGTTGTTTCCGGGGTTGAGCTGTCGTCGCTGCCGCAGGCCGTGAATACTAGGCCGGTCGCCAGGATCGCTGCGGTGATCGTGAGTTTTTTCATCGTGCCTCTCATTGGTTTCACACTAGCCAAACCCCGGCCCGGCCATTTGCTGCGGTGAGATACTGCGCCGATGAAGGCACCCGAGCTCCTCCAGAACCTGATCCGCTTCAACACGGTCAATCCTCCTGGCAACGAAGGTGAAGCCCTCGGGTTCCTTAGTGGAATGCTGGATGAAGCCGGCTGGCAGACCGAACTTCTGGCCAAGGTTCCGGACCGGCCGAACCTGGTGGCGCGGCTCAAAGGCGCAGCGCCCGGTCCGACCCTCGCCCTGATCAGCCACGTCGACACGGTTCCGGCGAAGCCTGAGGAATGGTCCCGTGACCCCTGGTCCGGGGATCTGGTCGACGGCTACATCTGGGGTCGTGGAGCCCTCGACATGAAGGACCAGGTGGCGGCCGAAACCGCCGCGTGCCTGGCCCTGGCCGAATCCGGTTGGCGTCCGGCGACCGGTGACCTGCTGCTGGTCGTGGCCGCCGACGAAGAGACCGGCGCCCACTTCGGAGCGCAGTGGCTCTGCTCCGAGCAGGCCCACAAGGTTCGCTGCGACTGGGTCGTCAATGAAGGCGCCGGTGAGATGGTCGATTTCAACGGCGAACGCTTCTTCACCCTGGCGGTCGGCGAAAAGGGCACGCACCGCTTCACGATCATTGCCGAGGGCGAAGCCGGCCATGGCTCGATCCCGGGCGTCGGCGACAACGCCCTGCTGAAACTCGCACCGGCGCTCGCCCGCCTCGACCAGCAGCCTCCCCGTGAGTCAACGGCCGACACCGACCGTTTCCTCGAGCGCCTGCTCGGCCATGCCCCGGTTGACCTCGATGCCGCCCTGGCCGAGGTCGCGGCCGGCGCCCCGCTGGTCGCCAAGCTGATGGCCGACCCGATGCTGGGTGTGACTCTGGCCCCGACCATGGCATCAGCCTCAAACCGGGAGAACGTGATCCCCTCGAGGGCGGAACTGGTGGTCGATTGTCGGACCCCGCCCGGCATGACCGGCGACGAAGCGCTGGAGCGGATCAATGCGATCCTTGGCGAAGGGGACTGGAGGATCGAGTTCAACGACCCGGTGGTCGGCAACCGATCTGACTACAAAGGTCCGCTGGCCGAAGCCCTGGAAGAGTGGGCCGAGATCGTCGAGCCCGGCTCGCAGATCCTGCCGATGGTCATGCCCGGCTTCTCCGACAGCCACTGGTTCCGCAAGGCTTTCGACGCCACGGTTTTCGGATTCTGCCCCCAGCGGATGAGCCTCGCCGAAACCAAGCCACTGGTCCACGGCAAGGACGAACGGATCACGGTCGAAGACGTCGAATTAATGGAGAACCTCTTCACCTGGCTGCCCCCGCGCCTGCTCGGAACCGCCGAATAGGCAAGTCCCGATCACGAGATGTATTTGCATACTGTTCGCGCCAGCTAGGATTCCCACCTCATGTTCACTCGCATAGATCACATTGGCGTAGCTGTCGAGGACCTCGACGCAGCCATCAAACTTTATGAGCGCAGCTTCGAGATGGAACTCGTACACCGCGAAACCGTCGAGTCACAGGGAGTCGAGGCAGTCCTGCTCGACGTCGGTGATGGACACGTCGAGCTTCTGGCCCCGCTCGGCCCGGACACCCCGGTCGGAAAGTTCATCGCTAAGAAGGGCCCCGGCATCCATCATGTCGCCTACGCGGTCGAAGACATCGATGCCACGATCGCCCAGGCCGAAGAAAACGGTATCCGCATGATCGACAAAAAGGCCCGGACCGGCATCCGTGGCAGCCGCGTTGCTTTCGCCCACCCCGCTGCCACCGGCTCGGTGCTCACGGAAATCGTCGAACCCTCCAAGGAGGCCCACTGATGGCATCGCTCCACAAGATTGAAATCGGATTCGAAGGTGGACAGGTTGTGCCCGTGCGGCTCGACGAAGCCGAACTTAACGGACTCAAGTCCGCCCTGGCGAAAACCGCCGGATCACACGAATTGAACTACGAAGAGGGCACCCTGATCCTCGATCTGAACAAGGTCATCTTCCTGCGCATCACCACCAGCGCAGCCAAAGTCGGCTTCTAGCCGCAATTCCCAAGCGCGTCCGGCCGAGATCCCGACGATCCCTGTTAGTCGGTGATTTTCAGGATCTCGGCGCTTCTTTCCGCAGCGTCAGGTATTCGGCGCGCTCCTGGAAGGTCACTTTCATCTCGTCGGTGATCTGGTTGAGGAACTCGCGCCGGTAGAGGTCATCGGTCAGCATCGAGATCGCGAAGTAGAGGCCGGTGAATGAAGCAATCGCGGCCGCCACCCTGAGCAGTTCGGTCGTGATCTCGGCCTGCCGGTCACCCAGCTGGAATCCGAATATCACTCGAGGGGTTTCGTTGATCCAGCCACTGATCAGTTCGGCATTGATCGTCAACAGCCCGAAGATCACGAAGAAGCCCGCCACGGCAAGGGCCACCAGCAGCACCTGGAGCGACTGGCTGACGAAAAGGACCAGGCCGACGTTGAAGCGCTGGCGGTGGTTTAGCGGCGGGCCTTCCCCACCGGCCGAGCGCTCGAGGCTCGCCACTTCCGCCGGCAGCCTGGCAATCAGGAAGGCCGAGCCAAGCGCGACGAACAACCCGATCAGGATGCCGAGCGACAGTCCATCGAGCTGGCCGAACACCTGCCAGAGCTCCGGAGTGAGAAAGAGGATCAGCGAGAAGATCATGAGCAGCGGCACCGCCTTCACCAGCAGGCCGAGTGACCGGGAGAGCTCACCGAGCAGTCGGGTGATGCCCCACCGGATGATCGAGATCAGGCCGAAACCGACCACCCCGAAGATCAGCGCCAGCAGCAGCACGTTGCCGAGTGCGGTCAGGGCGGCGATGCCCCAGTGATCCGAGATCAACCCCGGCAGCAGCGCCGGCAGGATCACGAATCCGGCAAGTTCCAGTTTGCCGACCCGGTTCGGCCTGGAGAAGAACGAGCGGCCCCGCAGGCGGTTGGTCAGCCCCATCGCGGCCAGGATCACGCCCAGGCTGATCACGATCGCAGCCAGGTTCTGCCAGACCGACCAGTCGGAGTTCAGCGGCCCGAGGATCTCCAGCAGCAGCACGAAGGTGAGTAGCGGCACCGCCCGGTTGAAGATGTCGGAGGCAGGCGAATAGTCCTCGATCAGGAGCGGCAGGCCGGCCTTGCGGAAAGCCCTTTCGTATTCGATTTCGGTGGCCACGGCATGATCATGACCGACGGGGACCGGTCAGACCCCCGTATGCTCTCGCCTCGCATGAAAGAAACCGATCTCAGAATCCTTCGCTTCATGAGGACCCGTGGCCACACGTCCGCTGTCGAGAAGGCTGCCCAGCTGGTCGCGAAGTCCGGCGAGAACGGTTATCTGTGGTTCGGCATCGGCCTGGCGGGTGCCGCTTTCGACCCGCCGCGCCGCAGGCAGTGGCTCTTCTCGGCTTTCATCGGCCCGGTGGCTATCGGTCTCAACTTCGGCATCAAACTGATTGTGAAGCGGCCACGCCCCACGCTTGAAGGGCTGCCACCGCTCGGGGGCGCCCCCTCCTCACTGTCTTTCCCGTCAGCTCATGCGACGGCTTCGTTCGCCGCAGCCACGGCGATGTCCCGCATCCGGCCCGAACTGAAGCTCGCCCTCTTCGGGGCGGCCGCCATCATGGCCGTGACCCGCCCGTACCTCGGTATGCACTACCCGTCGGATGTAGTCGCCGGAGCGGTGCTCGGTTCAGCCCTGGGCAAGTTCGTTCCGCTCCCTGAATAAGACGATCTTTGCCCCGTTCAGGGCATGCCTTCGTATCCACCGGCGGTGCAGTACGGCCCGGTGCCGGCGAAGCAGGGGTCGGTCACTTCTCCGTCGTCCTTCATGAATTCGGCGATCTGCTCACGCAGCACCGGAGAGTTCTGGATAACGAAGTCGTGAGGGTTCTGACCGGCGCTGCGAGGAGGAGAGTTGGTCAAAGGCGGTGGGTCGGTGCCGCCCAGGCTCTTCGGACCGATATCCCAGACAAAGAAGGCGTTTCCGTTTCTGGCTTCGACGCTGGACGCGAGGTCCCCGAGCGTCGAGTGGCCGAAAAACGGGTTGATCAACCCTGGGGTGAGCCGGCTCGGTGCGACCGAAGGCAGGCGTAGTGGCGCCCCGATCGTTCGGGCCTGGACCTCGGTCGCGACGTTGGCGACCACGTGGTCGCCGTAGGCCATGGCGATCATCACTTTGTGGGCCGGAGTCCCGGGCAGCGGATTCGAGGTCATGTTGTTGGCATATCCGTTCGGCTCGCCGCGGTCCCAGGTCATCTGGATCAGCGAGAGAACCAGCGGCCGATCGATTCGATTCGGGTAGCTCGGGTCCAGGACGACCAGAAAGTCGTCGAAATCGGTGCTGCGCTCAAGCACCGTCGAGTAGTTGATCGCCGGCACATAGAGCACCGAACGGGTGAAGTCGGGCGCAAGCGCGGTCAGGGCGCCACCTTCTATGCCGCCCTGGCTGTTGCCGTAATAGGAGAGCTGCGAGGTGTCAATCACCGACTCGCCGCTGTAGTTGAACTCCGGAGCATCGGTGAAACCGTCGGGGTGGATCATCAGGCGACCGAGGAACATGAAGTTCACGTAGGACTGCTGGAAACGATCCGGGATCGTGGGGAACTTCGACAGATCCAGAAGAGCTGCGATCGCAGCCGGATAATCGTCGTAGAAGGGATCTCCGTTGTCGCTGCTGGAAAGCCCGGTCCAGTCGGTCGCACAAACCATGACCCCGTTCTCGTTGCCGAGCTGGCGCACATTCAGGGAATTGGCTTCGTTGAACTCGTTCATCAGCCCGTGGCCATACAGAGAAGGTCGGGCTTTCTCGACGACCATGCCGCCGGATATCGACGAGCTTGGGATGTTGCACTGGAATCGCGCGGTGAAGGTATTGCCGGGAATGCGGATCGGCAGGCCCTGATCGTCGAGCTTGAAGGTGAAGCCGGTTTTGCAGCCGACCACATTGAGATAGCAGGGCACCTCGAAGGTGCCACGTATGCGGCGGGCCAGTTGGCCCTCGCCGTCGGGGTTGTCCAGCGACTCGGTGATGGTGAAGCTTGGAGCCGATCCCTGAACGACTCCGTCGGCCAGGTTGGTATCGCCAAGTTCGGCGAAGGCCCGGTTTCTGATCGAGAGTGCGCGCCCGGTCAGGTTTTCGGTGCTGGCCGTTGTGAACCCCCACATCAGGTAAAGCGAGCTGCGGCTGACATTTTCTTTCTTGAGCAGGGCGAAGTCCTCTTCGTACTGGTTGCGCCGCTCCTCGACCAACGGGTTGTCGGTCCGCTTGTTGTCGCGGTAAAGCCTGAAGCCGGGCGGAGCCTGAATTGTGTTGCCGCTCGAGTCTTTGAGGTTCCTGAGCACGACCAGGTAGCGGTGCCCGTTCTTGAGGTTCTTGCCGAGCCTGATGAAGAAGTTACGGGACTCGTTTTCGGTCGCGTTGACGTCGAGCTCGGTCCAGATCAACTGGCGCTCACCGGTTTCGGCGTCAAGTAGCAGCACGGGCTGGTTGGGCTCGTAGGTGCGGCTGATGTCGGCCAGCGGAACTGCGCCGGTTGCGTCGAAGGCCGCCTGGTTGTCGAGCCCGGGGATATAGAGCGAAACCGGCTGGCCGGGGCTGAAGCCGTCAGAGGTATTCAGTTGATCCACTTCGATGTGCTTGCCGGATGAGTTTTTCGGAGTCGAGCCCGGCTGGAAGTTCACCCTCAGCCCGGTCTCGCTGCTGCTGTCGGGCTTGGTGAAATAGTCGTTCGGGAAAGGCTGAAGGCAGGGGTTACCGAAGGCGGCGATGAAGTCGCAACTCGGTGACTTGCTCAGGTCGACATCAGCCGGCACCGCGCAACGGGAAGCCTGGCCCTTGAGTTTGCCGGTCGACGACTTGCCACCGCGACGCTTCCCCGCGGAGCGGCTCTTGTAGGAAAGCCGGAACGCAGGGGTGCCGCAATTCTCCAGCAGCGCAAGTGAAGCGGCATTCAGCTTGACCGCCACCACGCGCTTCATGCCTGCCCGGATCCGCAGGTTCTTGCGGCCCGCAGCAGTCCAGTCCGACCATGGCTGCCGAACCTGAAGCTTGATCCTTACCGAGGCCTTTTTGCCCCGGCGCCCGGTCGCCTTCACCCGCAGCTCGACCCTCTTCTTGGTACTCGCCGCCGCCTGGGAAGTCTTCAGGAACTTGATGCTCACCTTGGCCGGTTTGTTCTCGGCCGTGCGGTTGACTTTGGCGTGCGCGGGATCCGTTGAGGACCCTCCGACTGCAAGCAGGACCAGGCTCGCCAGCACGAGCAGAATGAATGTCCGGACGAAACGCCTGCTGCGGATGTCACCACTGGTCGCCATGCTCTTGCTCTCCCCTTTGTTGACGGCGCTGCTCGCCCCGATTCCCCCGGCAGTGCCGGTCTTCGAATCGAGCATATTCCCCCCCCGGGGAGGTTGTCAAGAACCTACTCGGGCACCAAGTTCCTTCTGACTTCCCTCATGTAGAACTGTGTCTTTGGTCTACCCTCCGACGACGTCGAGTTGCGCGACGAACGGGTCGAACTCTTCCGGATCGAGAAGATCAACCGGTCCGGCAGGCCGAGCGCGTACTGGAGAGTGTCGCCACGCACCTTGGTCATTCCACCCGTTCCGTAGAAGCGGGCCCAGATCACTCGCTTCGACACCCCGTACTGCGTGATCTTCACGTTCTTCAGGCGTCCCATCACGCCGAGCGCGGAAGCAATCGACGAGTTCGAGAAGTCGTAGCTCCAGCGGTGGTAGGGCGAGACATCGTCGTACGGATCCTTGACGCCCTTCAGATAGGGGATCGGTTCACCGAACCAGACGTTTTCGACGTTCTCGGTGTGGCCGCCGGAACTGGCCGAGAAGACGGTCAGAGCAACCTCGCCTTTGTATGAAACGACTTCGTTCGAGGTTTGCGAGGCGGCCCGGTTGGTCCGGTCGTACTCGGTGTCGAGCGACCCGTAGACCTGGCTGCGGGTGTCGTTATAGAGGTCGAAGCCTTTGCCGTCAACCCCGCCGGTCAGGGCGAACGAACGGGACGCGACCGCCTGGGCCCGCAGTGCTTCCATCGGCCACGAAGGAATCGACTCGTTCGGGATCACGCCCTTGACGTAATCGTTGACCGACACCGCGCTGACTACATTCAGGGCGCCGGGTGAATCTGAAGGCACGACTTCAACCCCGCCCCGGTATCGCCCGATGTCCTTGAAGATCACCTTGCCGTCGTTCTCGGTCCGAAGGCGCCGGCCGCAGTCGGCCAGCTTCTTGCCGCTTGGCCGGATCAGGATGACTTTGCTTCCCTTGAGCCTGGCAGCGTAAGTCCGCGACTGGGTCAGCTTGAGTCCGCACGCTTTCTTCGCCCCGGAGAAGAGAGCGTTGCCGGAATCGATGTTGAGCAGCACCCTCACGGTGTGGGACTTGCGCAGTTCCCGGATCCGGGTTTGCTGGTAGTAGTGGCGCAGGATCTTTTTGTAGCTCCAGCCGTGCTTGGCCATGCCGTATGCGCCGTAGGCGCTCATGCCGATTCCGTGGCCGAAACCGCCGCCCTTCACGGTCCAGGTGGCGTTGGCTCCACTGGCCGGAATCAGCAGGAGGAATGCCGACAGAAAAACGGCGAGGATCACGGGCCGGAAGGTGCTGCGGTTTCTTGGCATACGCACTCACAACAGTTTCGCTGTCGGTTTGTCGCGCCCTGCCTGAAACGTTGCACATTGCGTTACGCGAACCGGCACATTCGATGAACTAGTGTGACCTTATGGACCACAAACTCTTGTTTGCAGGCGAATGGATCGAAACCGGCGAGTGGGATGAAGTCCCAAGTCCGTACGACGGCGGCATTCTTTACCGGGTCGCCCAGGGTGACTCTGCCCTCGTGGGCAGGGCCGTTGAAGCCGCCCATCAGGTCTTCACCGAGGGTGGCCTCCCCCAGTACGAACGCGCGGCCATCCTCGATCGTGCCGCCGACCTCGTGGCCGAGCGCCAGGAGGATCTGGCCCAGACCATCAGCGGCGAAGCCGGCAAGCCGATCAAGACCGCAAGGGTCGAAGCGGCACGGACCGCGGGCACCCTCAAGTTCTCGGCGACCGAAGCCCGCAAACTGACCGGTGGCACCATCCCGATGGAGGCTTCAGAGGCCGGAGTCGGCAAACTCGGCGTGATGCTGCGGGTGCCGTACGGCGTGGTTGGCGCGATCAGTCCTTTCAACTTCCCGCTCAACCTGGTCGCCCACAAGCTGGGTCCGGCGATCGCTGCCGGTAACGCGGTCGTACTCAAGCCGGCCGGCCAGACCCCCCTTTCGTCAATCAAGCTTGCCGAAATCCTGATCGAAGCGGGCCTGCCGAACGGCTGGCTCAGCGTGATCCCCGGTGGCGGCAAGGAAGTTGGCAACGCGATCGTCGAACACGAGCTGACCAAAGCGATTACCTTCACCGGCTCGGTGCCGGTGGGCTGGGGCATTGCCGGCAAGGTTCCGCACAAGAAGGTCAACCTCGAGCTTGGCTCCAACGCTCCGCTCATCGTCAATGACGATGGCGACTGGGAGACGGCGGCGGATAAAGCCCAGATCCACGCTTTCTCGCACGCCGGCCAGAGCTGCATCTCGATCCAGCGGATCCTCGTCCACGAAGACATCGCCGACCGGTTCATCGAGCGCCTGGTCACCAACATAGAGAGCCTCAAGGTCGGTGATCCGAGTCTTGACGACACCGACGTCGGGCCCCTGATCACCCCCGGGGACCGTGATCGTGTGAAGGAGTGGATCGACGAAGCCGTGGCCGGCGGCGGCAAGCTGCTCACTGGTGGTGAACTGGTCGACGAAGGCCGCTGCCTCGCCCCGACCCTGATCGAACACCCGGATCGCAGCGCCAACGTCTGGTGCGAAGAGATCTTCGGGCCAGTGGCCACGGTTGATCGTTTCTCCGACTTTGATGAAGCCCTCGCCATGGCCAACGATTCCAAGTTCGGACTTCAGGCCGGAGTCTTCACGCGCGACATCGGCAAAGGCATCAAAGCCGGCAACACTCTCGAATTCGGTGGCGTGCTGATCAATGAAGTGCCGACCTTCCGGGCCGACCAGCAGCCTTACGGCGGCGTCAAGGATTCGGGCAACACCCGCGAAGGTCCGGCCTATTCGGTCTACGAGCTGACCGAAGAGCGCATGGTCACCTTCCAGGGCTGATCGCGGAGGCAAAACCACCACCGTCTCGCCTTTACGGGATTATCAAGTAAAGGTTCCGTTACCCTCTGGACGGGGTTCCAGGGAAAAACACTGAGGGGTGGAGAGTGATGTCGAAGTTCAAGGTTGTTGTTATTGCGTGCATTTGTGCTGTCGCTGGGGTCGTTGCGACGGTGGCCCAGGCGGCACCTGGCGACACGCTTGGCATCAGCACTCTCGTGCAGAGGATCCTTCCGACTGGCGGGGGTGGATTCAAGACCCTGACCACCGGACCGGGCGAGGATTACACCGTCCGCGACGGCTCTGAAGCCGGCGGGGCGCTCGGCACGGCCACGCCCGGACGTGAGACCAAACGGGTTCCGCTCGCCTACTTCGGCCAGCTCACCGACTTCCAGCTCGCTGATGAAGAGAGCCCGGCAAGGGTCGAGTTCCTCGATCCCGTGGGTGGACCTTTCACCGCCTCCTGGCGCCCGTCAGAAGCCTTCAACCCGTTTGAAGCCAACGTGATGATGCAGCAGATGAATGCTTTCGCGGCGAACGCTCCGGTCGCCAGCGGCGATGGCAGCAAGCCGGCGATGGACTTCGTCATGAACACCGGCGACATCTCCGACAGCCAGCAGTACAACGAAACCCTCTGGAACCGCACCCTTATGGAGGGTGGCACGATCAATCCCGGAAGCGGCGTTGATCCTGCTTCCTCGATCGACACCAACCCGCTTTGCCCGTCTGCCCAGATCGCTGCGGTCGGCGGCATCAAGGATTCGGCTACGCCTGGCAACTACACCGGGGTCCAGGACCGCAACGACTGGCCGAACGCGCAGGAGTATTACTTCTACGACCCGAATGATCCGAATCCGCCCGCGCCGGTTACGCCGCCTTACAACGCGACCTACGTCAATCCTTACTCAAGCGCCCCGCAGTACCCCGGACTGATGGACCAGGCCCAGAAGCCTTTCCAGACAACCGGCCTTGACGTGCCCGGTTACGTGCTTTTCGGCAACCACGACGGGCTGGTCCAGGGCAACGCCTGGGCAAGCAAGCTCTTCAACCAGTTCGCCCAGGGCTGCCTGAAGCCGATTGCCGACAAGAAGCCACAGAACAGCAGCTTTGATCCGCTCAGCCTGCTTTCACTGGTCACCGACCCCAACCTCACGGTTGACGGCTTCCTCGACCTGGTTGATGCCAACCCCAACCAGTTCATGGCCGTGCCGCCGGATTCGGACCGCCGCCTGATCTCGAAGACCGCATACAAGAACATCTTCAAGGCAAGCGGCAAGGACAACGGCCATGGATTCGGTTTTGTCGATCCCGCCGAGGACACAGCGTCCAACGGCACCGCCGGTTACTACGCGTTCAGCCCCAGGCCGGGTGTCCGTTACATCACGCTCGATACGCACTCCGAGGGCGGCAAGATCCTCGAGTCGGACAAGGGCAACCTCGACACCCCACAGTTCAACTGGTTCGAATCACAGCTCCAGAAAGCGACCGACAACAACGACATCGCGATCGTCTTCTCCCATCACGCCCCACAAAGCATGAGCGCGAACGTGCTGGATGAGTACGCGCCCCAATGCAGCGCCGTGAACACGGCCGAAGTGGTCGGCTGCGACGGCGATCCGCGTGACTCAGCCCCGATCAAGCTCGAAGCTGATGTGGTCGCGCTGATGCACCAGTACCCGGCGGCAGTCGCCTGGGTTGCGGGCCACAGCCACGAGAACAAGATCGAACCGTTCAGGGACCCGGCCGGCAACGGCGGTTTCTGGAGCATCCGGACCTCGGCTCTGGTCGACTGGCCCAAGCAGAACCGCCTGATCGAGATCTTCGACAACAAGGACGGAAACCTCTCGATCTTCGGAACCCTGATCGATCATGCCGCCCCGGTTCCGGCGCCTGCGCCGGGTACCAATGCGAGCACCTTCACCCCCGCCCAGCTGGCTTCGGCCGGCCGGACGATTGGCTACAACGACAATCAGAACGGTGGCGAGGCCTGCGGTTCGATCGACCCCTGTGGCGCCGGCACCGTGGCGGACCGCAACGTCGAGCTGCTGATCAAGGATCCGCGCCGTCCGGTTGTTCCGGCGGCCAACATCACCAAGGTGAAGGTCAGCCCGAAGAAGAAGACCCTGAAGGCCGGAAACAAGACCAGGCTGACCGTATCGGTGACCAACAGCGGCGACGCCGCGGCAACCAAGGTCAAGGTCAACCTGAAGTCATCGAACAAGCGGGTCAAGGTCAGGAAGTCGATCGTCATCAAGAAGATCGCTCCCGGCAAGACCGCAAAGGTGAAGATCGCCGTGACCGCCAAAGGCAAGGCCCGAGGCAAGTCCAGGATCAAGGCCACCGTCGGCAAGCGCAAGGCAGCAGCCGTG
>Ga0105047_10013409_pt1 | contig 13090 bp, 13 predicted proteins | sample MAT04_FD_78384 | JGI IMG/M metagenome (GOLD analysis project Ga0105047, IMG submission 78384) | Freshwater microbial communities from Lake Fryxell liftoff mats and glacier meltwater in Antarctica - MAT-04 (megahit assembly) | ecosystem: Environmental > Aquatic > Freshwater > Ice > Liftoff... | reverse complement strand
TGGGACGAGTTGAAAATCGGCATGGATAAGTCATGGGCCGAGTTCAAAACGGCAGTGAAAAAGGCAAACGACGAGTTCAAGTAGACAATCACACTCATCAAGGAGATAGTCATGTTTTTCCGACGCGACGAACGAACCGGCAAGATCCGCTATGGCTTGGCCGCTTTGCTGCTGGGCCTGCCGATACCGATCATCATTCTGGCATTCCTGATGCCCGGCTGCAATTGACTCTGGCGACAGAAACACGGGGGGCATCAGCCCCCTGTCTTTGTCCTTGGAAGGCGAACCGTGAATTCGCTGCCTTTGCCTACTCCCTCACTTGCTGCCGTCACGTTGCCGCCGTGAAGTTCCACCAGCACATTGACAAGCGAAAGGCCGATGCCCAGCCCGCCCTGCGAACGGTCCTTCAGACGTTCCGACTGCGAGAACATTTCGAAAACTTGCGGCAGTGCCTCGGCATCAATGCCGACCCCTTCATCAATCACCCGGAATACGACTTCCCGTTCATCGGCAGCGGCGATGAGGCGAATCGTCTTTTCCGGGTCGGAGTACTTCGCGGCATTGTTGATCAGGTTGATCAGCACCTGCGTCAGCCGTGTGAAGTCGGCCTCGATGACGATCGGTTCATCGGGAACATCGACAACAAGATGATGCTTTCCGATCGCCACCAGCGGCTTGCTGCCTTCAATGGCACCATCAATGATCGAATTCAGTTCGACGGCGGCCAGGCGAAGTTCGATCTTGCCGCGCGTGATACGGGAAATGTCGAGAAGGTCGTCAATCAGGCGCACCATGTGCGCCACCTGGCGCTCCATGATCTCACGGCCGCGATCAACTGCTTGCGGCACCGCCTTGCCCAGGCGCATGATTTCAATGGCATTGCGGATAGGGGCCAGCGGGTTGCGCAACTCGTGGGCCAATGTGGCGAGGAACTCGTCCTTGCGGCGATCAGCCTGGCGCAGGGCCTCTTCCGCCTGCTTGCGGACGGTGATTTCGCTTTGCAGCAGATGGTTGGCCTCGGCCAGTTCGACCGTGCGCTCCTGCACCCGGCGTTCGAGTTCCAGTTCGCTGGCTTTGTTCTGGAGCGAGTAGCGGATTGCCCGTTCGAGCGTCGTCGGGTTGAGATTGCCCTTTTCGAGATAGTCGGCGGCACCCGCCTGCATGGCTTCAAAGACGATCTCACGCTGCCCCTGGCCGGTCAGCAGGATCATCGGTGCATGACAGACGCGCTTGTCCGCTTCCCGGATCAATTCCAGGCCGGTGCGACTCCCAAGTCGGTAGTCGATCAGGTAGACATCGTGGTTTCCCGCGCAGATGGATTCAAGCGCGGTGACGTACTCGGATTGCCAGTCCATGATGAACGGCTTGCCGGGAATCTCGTTGAGAACGTCACGTGTCAGAAACGCATCTTCTTCATCGTCATCGACGAGCAGGACGCGGATGCTGCCTTCACTGGCTGTCGCTGGCCCGACCATTCGGCAACTCCACGATCTCGAGCCAGTAACGGCCCAGTACTTTCACGACATCCAGCAATCCGGAGAACGTCACCGGCTTGGTGATGAACGAAGCGACCGATAGTCCGTAGCCGCGTACGATGTCCTGTTCTGTCGTCGACGTCGTGAGGATCACGATTCGCAATGTCTTGAGGGCGGGATCGGCCTTGATCTCGCGGAGTGCTTCCCAACCGTCTTTGCGAGGCATGTTCAGGTCGAGAAGCAGCAGCCCGGGATGCGGCGACAAGGCCGGGTCGGCGTATTTTCCCTTACGCTGCAGGTACTCCATCAGTTCGACCCCGTCCTCGACGAAGCGCAGGTCGTTGACCAGCATGCTCTCTTCAAACGCTTCCTTGGCCATCTGCCGGTCGTCGGCATCGTCGTCGGCCATCAGGATCGTGATCGGACGGGGATTCTTCGGCATAATGCCACTCACTGATCAGGGAGGAATGCGAGCGAATGTTGATCCTCGCTTGTTGTATCGGGAGTTTCGGAGCTTCACGTGATGCAATTGTCATGCCGATGAAATAGGGGTCAGGGGTCAGGGGACTGGAGACTGAGTTGTTTGCGATTCGAGATTATGTGCAATGACATCGAAGAGATTGGCACGGCGGTTGCATCTGGTATTCTTGGCAAACCGATAACTTGAATCGCCCCTTACGGAGAATCAACCATGCTTCGCTTAGCACTTACATTTCTTGTCGTGGCACTCATCGCGGCTCTGTTCGGCTTCGGCGGCGTCGCCAGCCTTTCGTTCTCCGCCGCACGGATCCTGTTCTTCGTCTTCCTCGTGTTGGCCGTGCTGTTCTTCCTCGGCAACATGGTCCGCGGTTCCAAGCCTCGCGACCTGATGTAACACCCTCTCCCGAGGCGAGCGGGGGGCGCAAGCCCCCTGTTTTTTTGGTCCTCACCCTTCCCCGAACAAGCCCGGATTTTCCGCTGTTCTCTTCTTCCGTCTCGCTTTCTCAGGCGGCTGAACGGTACGCCGTTGCTGCGCTTCGGGAAGTTGATGGCGAGTTTCCAGTTCCCCCAGAATCAAATCGGCGCGCTCCAGCACTGTTTCCGGCACGCCCGCCAGCCGCGCCACATGAATTCCGTAACTGCGTTGCGCATTGCCCGGCGCGATCTTGTGAAGGAAGACGATTTCCCGGTCAAGCTCCTTTACCTGCACATGATAGTTACGCAGGCCGCTCAACGATTCCGCCAGTTGCGCCAACTCGTGGTAGTGCGTTGCGAACAGCGTGCGCGAACCGACCGTGTCGTGCAGATACTCCGTGATCGCCCAGGCCAGCGAGACACCGTCGTACGTGCTGGTTCCCCGCCCGATCTCATCGAGAATCACAAGGCTTCTGCGTGTCGCATTGTTCAGGATGTTGGCCGCTTCGGTCATTTCCACCATGAACGTACTCAACCCCCGGCTCAACTCATCGCTGGCACCGACGCGCGTGAAGATCCTGTCGGTGAGTCCCACGCGTGCCGACCGTGCGGGAACAAAGCTGCCCAGATGCGCCAGCAGCGTCAACAGTGCGACCTGGCGGATGAATGTGCTTTTGCCGCTCATGTTCGGTCCGGTGATCAGCCAGAACATCCCGGTTTCGGCCCCGAAGCACGCATCATTGGGAACGAAGGTACCCGGCGGCAGTGTCTGATCGAGTACCGGGTGCCGGCCTTCACGCAGTTCCAGCACCGGTTCATCATCAAGGATCGGCCGGACGAATTGCCGCGATGCCGCCAACTCCGCCAGCGATGCCAGAAAGTCGATCATCGCCAGCACATCGGCCGTGGCCAGCAACCGATGTGTCTGCCCGGCCACCGTCTCACGCACTTTGTTGAACAGTTCCAGTTCCAGCGTCAGGCTGCGTTCTTCTGCGGAGAGGACTTTTTCCTCGTACTCCTTCAACTCCGGCGTGATGTAGCGCTCGGCATTCTTAAGCGTCTGCTTGCGGATGTAGTCGGGGGGAACCTTGCTGCCGTGCACGTGGGTGATTTCGATGTAGTAGCCGAACACCTGGTTGTAGCCGACCTTCAAGCTGGGGATGCCGGTGCGCATGCTTTCCTGCTGCTGATACCTCGCGATCCAGGACTTGCCTTCGCTGGCGAGCTTCTTCAGCTCATCCAGTTCCGCGTGGTACCCATCGCGAATCATGCCGCCTTCGCGCGCATTGGTCGGCGGATCGTCGACAAGAGCGTGGTCCAGCAGTTCACGCAGGTCTGGCAACAGTTCGAGACTACCCTCCAGTTTTGACAACAGAGCTGACTTGCGGCCGGAGATGCGTGCCTTGAATTTCGGTAGTAGCCGCAGTGTCTGCCGCACGGCGGTCAGGTCGCGCGGCGAAGCGCGCGCGGTCGAGACACGCGTCGTCAGCCGCTGCAAGTCGTTCCCGGCCGCGAGCAGGTCGCGCAGGTCAGTCCGCAGTGAATGCTCGTTGAGAAGCTCACTGACCGCATCATGGCGGGCTTCGATCAAGCCGCGTTCCGCCAGCGGTGCCAGCAGCGAATCATGCAGCAACCGGGCACCCATCGGCGTGACGGTGCGGTCGATGACACTCAACAGCGAACCTTCTCGGTTGCCGTCGCGCAACGTGCGTGTCAGTTCCAGGCTGCGGCGTGTCACTTCATCGAGGATCAGGAACTTGTCCGCCTGAAAAGGCGTGAGTTTCCGCAGGTGGGCAAGGCTGGCCCGCAGTGTCTCCTGCAGATACTGCACCAGCGCCCCCGCCGCGGTCAGGCAGGGTTGGTCGTCGGCGAAGCCGAAGCCGGCCAGCGTCAGAATCTTGAACTGCTGATGCAGCGCCTGCCGGGCGGTCAGCGGGTCGAATGTCCAGTCGGCCCGCGCGGTCACGGTGCGTGGCAGCAGCGCACGCAACTCAGGGGACAGTGAAGACGCGAGCTTGTCCGAAATCAGACATTCAGATGCGTTGATGCGTGCCAGTTCATCCCCCAGGCGTTCGGCGGGAACGTCACCGGCGAAGAATTCGCCTGTCGACAGTTCCACCCAGGCGATACCGCAAACGTTGGTTCCCGGGATGATCGCCGCGAGATGATTGGGCGTGCGCGGATCGAGAAGATCATCTTCCGTTATTGTCCCGGGGGTGACCACGCGCGTCACCTCGCGCTTGACCAGTCCCTTGGCAAGGGCGGCGTCTTCCACCTGATCGCACACGGCCACGCGGTGCCCGCCTTGCAGCAGCCGGCGCAGATGGCCTTCCAGCGAATGATGCGGGAACCCGGCCATCGGCACGCCTTTGTCGCGGCTGGTGAGCGTCAGTCCCAGCACTCGCGACAGCAGTTCGGCATCAGCTTCAAACGTCTCGTAGAAGTCCCCCATGCGAAACAGCAGGATCATGCCGGGATGCCGGGCCTTGGCATCGCGGTACTGCTGCATCATGGGGGTGGACATGAAAGGGGTCAGGGGTCAGGGGTCAGGGGTCAGAAAACACGAGAGCACCCCGGGCAGGGATGCTCTATGCGGACATTTGGAATCTTATGGTTCGAAGCGTCAGTGGCCTTCTTCTACTGCCCCCTGACCCCTCTCCCCTGACCCCTATTTTCTGATCTTGAACATCGCGATAGTGCTGCCGCGATCGGCGAAGGTCACGTCAGTCATGTAGTAGCGCATGAGAAGCAGGCCGCGGCCGCAGGGGCGTTCCAGGTTTTCCGGTGCGGTAGGATCCGGGACATCGCTGGGGTCGAAACCGGGTCCCTGATCAGTGATGGAAACGTCGAAGCGGTCAGAGTGGACCTTGTAGCTGACCGTGACGGTCTTATCGGGATCCATCTGGTTGCCATGTTTGATGGCGTTGACCAGAGCTTCCTCGACCGCCATCTTAATGGCGAAGATTTCCTGATCATTGTAGTGGACCGCGTGCAGCGCTTCCTCGATCTCTCCCTGCAGGCGGCGTGCCTCGGAGAGATCGCTGGGAATGACGTGGTCGCGGGCCACGGGCTTACCGTTGGTAGTCGTGTGCATATCGCCCGATCCGCTCAGAACGCCTGCATGGCCGCCTGTTCTTCCGCGTGAATGGTAAAGAGCTTGTCGAGCTTCGTGATCTGGAAGACTTCCCGGATCTCGGCGGTGATGCTGCACAGGATCAGCTTGCCGCGCACGGCCTGCACCTTGCGGTTCAGCGTGATCAGTTTGCCGAGGGCGGCACTGGACAGGAACTCGACCTTCTTGAAGTTCAGCAGGATCTTGCGTCGGCCCAGCTCATCGACCAGCCGGAACAGATCATCGCCGATCATCTGGATGTTCTGCTCATCAAGAATCTTCTTGTCGATGAAATTGACGACAGCGACATCGCCCACATCTTCGACTTCGAGCCGCTGCCGACGTGGTTGTTGGGTCATCCCGCAACTCCCTGCTTGAACTTGTTCAAAACGCACGGCACGCCGCGCATGGTTGATTGTCAAGGGTAAGGCCGGCAGTGTCAAGCCGTCGTGAACGCTTTTGCGCCGGTCGCATCGCGATTCAGATGCGGATCTCCCGCATTCGCCGCGTGATCTCCTCGACCGGAATGAGCGAACCCCGGCCCGCGCCTGGGCAACGCCCTTCGGTTTCAGTCCACGTCTCTTCGCTTTCGAGATTGCTTTCCCAGAAGGGCCATGTCCGGCACTGTCGTGGCCGGGCCGTGTAGATGGTGCAGCCTGTCTCATCGCTGAAAAAGATGCAGTCGTCCTTCAACGTGTCGCGCAGCGACCGTCGGCCATGCATGGCTCGAGTGTACAGGCCGATCACTTCTTCAAGCGGTTCCTGCCGAAGCTCGGCAATCGCCTGCAACTCATCCTGATTGACCCAGACATACCCCGGGAAGCCGGAACAGCATTTCCCGCAGCGGGTGCACTCGAAGCGCAGGCCATCGGCATACCATGGTTCGTCCATGGGGGAATGATATCAACCCTTCGTGATGATCAAACCGATCGACGTGGTCGTGAAGTTCATCAGGCCCAGTTTCAGATGCGGGTCCTGACGATAGGGTGGCAGATCAACGGTCAGGTCGGCAGCCGTGTTGCCCGCCTGATAGACCAGATCGACGTGATGGCTCTGTCGGGTCAGACGCTGCGCCAACTCGTCAAAGTCGCGCTTGCGAAAAAGGACCGTCGGCTGATGGTCGACGGTGGCGTCATTCGAAAGCAGATTAAACTCGGTGGTGTGGACGCCGACGCCGCCCGGCCGCAACGTGTCGAGCATCCGTTCGAAGAAGCGCAGCCCCTGCCGGATGGAGCCCAGATGCTCGATCGCGCAGGCCGACCAGCAGAAGTCGAAGCCCTGAAGGTCGCCCGGCAGCGCGTTCATGTCGACAGGTCGAAACTTCACCAGACGCTGGAAGTCCTTCGGCGAACAGAGGCCGCGGTCATTGAGGGCCGCGAGCCCGGACGGATGCTGATTGTCGGGCGACCAGCCGAGCCGGACCGACTGCGCGGCATACAGATCGGTCGCAAGGATCGGGCAGCCCTGGCTGGCCATGTACGCCGGCAACGGGTCACGGCCGACGGCGAAGCCGAGGCCCATGCTGCCGGTGCGCAGCAGGTCACGCTCGTAGAGCGCCTGCACGATGAAACCGTATTCCCACAACTTGCGATGCAGGCGCACCTGGCCCGATTCGTCGAGCGCGTGCGGTTCAAGCCGCATGATCCAGCGAACGAACTCCGGGGATTCCAGCAATGCCTGCGTGCACAGGCATGATCGCAGTTTTCCGTTAGCGTCGTGTGCCGATTGATCGCCATCGCCCAGCCAGGTGAGATCACCGGCATGCAGACACGGCTTCAAGTCGGGCACCGGCGTGTCGCCGGTGACGAGTTTCGAAATGCGCGAGCGAAGGCGACTGACCTTGGGAAACATGCAATGATCCCTGCATCCTGCGATACGTTATCGATCCACCGAGCCGATGCTCGCGAGCGCGTCCGCCAGTCGGTGCGGCGCATCGACGAAATAGAGCGGCTCTTCCACCATCGGCTTCAGCCGTGCCCATTGCCGGGCATCGAACACGGCCCTCGCGCGGAATCCATTCCCGTCGCGACGCCTGCCCGGAATACCATCAGGCGAGTCATCGATCAATAGCCCCGGCGCGTCCGCTGCCCATTCCGCCCAACGTGCGCCGGATGCCACACTCTCGCAGGAATACACATGATGCGCGTACGGAAGCATGCGCGCCCGCTCCCGGTACTGGCTGAGATGCAATTGCGGTGCCAGACACTGCATCCCCAACCGCAGACCCACATGGCCTTCCGGTACAACCACTTCAACGGTGAACCGTTCCCGCAGGGCAAGCAGGCACGTCTCCAGGCGTTCCATGCCCGAGGTGCCGGGAAGGGCGTCGCTGAACCAGGCGAGGCGTGGCCGGGCGCGCGTCGAGCGAACGGCCTCCAGGGCACGGGCCGTGCGTTCGGCGATCGCATCCCAAGTGAACGTGCCGGCGAACTCGACGCGTTCCCGCTGAAAAAGGTCACGCGGCTGTCGCAACGCCTTGGTTAGCGCTGTCGTCACCGCGCCGGGCAGGAGCGGGTCGGCCAGGAATGAGTGCGGCCCGGCAAACTCGGGCAGCGATGAGCAATCGGTCGTCACTACCGGGGCACCGCACTGCAGCGCCTCGACGATCGGCAGGCCGATCCCTTCGTAGAAACTGGGAAAGATGCAGACCCGACAGCACTGGTACAACGCCCGCAGTTCATCGTCTTGCAGATAGCCGGTGAAGCGTACCGAATCGCGCAATCCATGCTCGTCGGCAAGGCGGCGGATCTCTTCTTCCTCGGCCCGGTTGATCTTGCAGGCGACGACGTAATCAAGTCCCCGGCGAAGTTCGGCCGGCAGCGCGATGAACGCCAGAAACGCCCCCCGGCTGTTCTTTCGCCAGCACTGGCCGGACGGGTTCAGAATGAACTCACCCGCCAGGTGAAGCCGCGCGCGTACGGAGGCTTCAACCTCCGCCAGTCGCGCCGGCGACAGCGGCCGCAGATGCGGATCGGGGGCCCCGCCGATTGTCGTCACGGTGGCCGGCCCGGTCGGCTGCAGTTCGAGGAAGTCGCGGCGAGTCCAATCGGAGATGGCCAGCAGGTGATCGCATTCACGCGTTTGCTGCAGGCGATCGCTGTAGAAGTCGCGAAAGGGCGTTTCGTTCAGGTAGATCTCTTCAAACCGCTGCGGAATCAGGTCATACAGCACGGCCACATGCGGTCGACTCCGTGTCCCTCCCAACGGATGAACGCCGAGCTTTTCAAAGGTGTGCAGCGACAGGTAGACGTCGCCCGCCTGCGCGGTCAACCAGTCGGCATAGGCACGATCATTGAACCAGCGGTTCACGCGTACCGCGGGCGGCAGCACGGGCAACGGCAGCGTCAGATACTCGATGGTCGCCGGCAGCGGTTCGCGATCGATTGCGGGAAGGTGCTTCGCTTCGATCAGCGTCAAACGCCAATCGGGCCGGGCCGCAACGACGGCCTGCAGCAGGTTCGCGGCGTAGCGGCCGACGCCCCGGCCGCGCGAATCGCTTTGCAGGGCCTGCCCATCAACGAGAAGGTGCATTTCAGGCCTTCTCCACAACGCTCATGACGAGTGACGCCCGGGTTGCGTCGTCGGGCCGGGTGAAGGCCCAGTGGTTGGAATCGTGGTGCGCCCGCACTGTCTCGCGTACCGGCAGCGTGGTCAGCCACCGCGGGGTCGGTTCACCGGCCGCGAGCGGCATCGACAGGATCAGTCGGCCGCCGTTCCCGAGCAGGTTCAGCGAATCGCTTACTCGCGACTCCCGGGCGGACGGTTCGTTCAAGCGGCACAGGACGGCATCCCATTGAGGCCGGGCACTCGCATTACGGCCGATCTCGTAGCCCAGGCTCGCCAGGTCGATCACCTGATTGGCCAGCATGCCGTCGGCATCCAGAATACGGCCCGGCGGGGCAGGCAGCCGGGCATGCGCCAGCAGAAATTCGATGCCCGCCGTCGATGCGGAAGCCGCGGGCGCTTCGTGCGGATTGTTCTGCAGGCGTTCGATGCGGGTATCCTGCTGCATGATGCGGGTCTGCAGCGACGAGCGCAGTACCGCCAGCGATTGTTCGAGAATCGCCATGCGGTCCCACAGGGCAACCAGTCGGCGCAACCCCGGGGTCCGGCTCATCATCCGTTTTGTGAATGTCTTGGAATGCGATATCAGCCGAGTCGCCATCGGGCCTCTCCATCCATGGATCGAAAGACTGATACCCGATGCGCCGAATCCTGTAAACCCCGACCGCGCAGACGAGAGAAGATGGGCAAGTGCCAGCCCGCAGCACAAGGACGTGTGAAGACAACTCGCGCAAAGCCGCCAGGGCGTAAAGGACGTCAAGAGATGGCCGTTGTTCGACTTATTTCTTTGCGACTTTGCGCGGCAACGTCCTGGATTTACTCCCAACCCCTAACGCTTCCGGCTCGGACAGTGTTGACAGCGCTAGTTCATGTTCGGCGGGGCGGCTACTTCGACCGCTTCAGAGGTGCCCATCAGGTAGGCGCGCAGTTCGATGAACAGGTCGGTGCAACGTTCGCGCCAGACAGCATCGTTGAGTTGGCTGATGGATGACGGGCGGAAGACGACCTGCAGGAACAGGCGATTGCTCTTGGTTGGATCGATCTGGTGCAGGTGCAGTTCCATGGTGATCGGGCCGGCGCGCCGGCCGAAGCCAAACCAGGACAGCGACACCAGCGGCGAGCGCCGCACCTTGTGGGACGGGGAGCCGCCGATCCGCAAGCGGATCTTACCGGGTACGCTCTCGAGAATGTCGCCGCCCATGTCGTATGCGAAGCCGCGCAATTTCATGATGGCAATCGACTCGGGCATCCAGGCTTCCATCTGGAACGTCAGTGTCGTCGGATCGACGTACAACGGCGGCATCGTGACGGCGTCGGTTTGAACCTGAGCTTCGGGGTCGGGCAGGCCCATCTCGTCGATCGCAATGGCGGCCTCGTAGGCTTCGATCAGTTCCCGGGCGGAGCGAGGGCGATCGTTCGGGTTCTTTTCGAGGACAGAGAAAACCACCTGTTCGATCGTGGCCGGCACCTGCGTATCGGGATCAATCTCGCTGAACCGCGGTGGCATCTCAGTGGCGTGCGCCAGCATCAGGTCCATGCTGGACGGGCCGATGAACGGCAGTCGGCCGGTCAGCAATTCGTACATGATCACGCCGACGCTGTACAGGTCGCCGCGATGATCGACTGCCTCGCCACGAACCTGTTCGGGGCAGATGTAGCCGGGGGTGCCGACCGCGAAATCGAAGTTCGATCCGGTGACGTTCTTGATCGTCGCCGTCTCGATCATCAGCTTCGCCAGACCGAAGTCCATGACCTTGATCTTCTCCCGCGGTGTGTCGTGGTCGACCACCATCAGGTTCGACGGCTTCAGATCGCGGTGGATCATCCCTTCGTTGTGAGCTTCCTGCAACACATCGCAGAGTTGCGCCATCAACCGCCCGACCCGCCCGACGGAAAGCCGGCCGTTCTTCTGCAGCATCGCCTCCATGTTGATGCCGCGCACATACTCCATGACGATGCACGGTCCCGAGGGGTCGTTCAGCGTCGCGTCGTACAGCGTGACGGAAAAAGGGTGCTGGAAGCGGGCCATCAGAAGAGTTTCACGGGCGAAGCGCTCGCGGAACTTTTCTTCCTGAGCAATATGGTCGTGCATCACTTTGATGACGACTTGCCGGCCGAGATCAAGCTGCCTCGCAAGGTAGACCTTCCCCATTCCTCCTTCACCAAGGAGGCGGACGGCTTCATAGCGGCCCAGGAAGATGCGGCCTATCATGAACAGAACGACCAGTCTGAAGGCGACGACGGGATGGGCGACCGGGTTCGCTCTACTGTAGTTCAGGAAAGGCATGAATGCCAGTCGGTTGCTCCGGCAATCTGGCGCGATTTCCCGCTTTCCGCCAGTTTGAGACTCTGTGACGATTATGCGATGCCGTGTTACAGCCCCAGCTGAGCCAGAATTCGGTCGCGGACCCCCGTCATCGGCATCACGCCATCGGTCTGGCCTGAACCGATGAGCAGTGGCCCATCCGCCGCATCAATTGCCGGCAGTCCGTGGCTGCCGCGCACCAGCGTTGCATCCAGCGGAATCACGTTCATTGTCATGCGGAAACCGAGCTTCTTCTTCAGTACGTTCTTCACCACGCGTGCCATCGGAAATCGGATCTTCGGGTCGATCAACAGTTCGCACGGGTCGTAACCCGGCTTGTGGTGAATGGCGACCGAACGCGCGTAGTCGGGAGCAAGCCGGTCATCGAGCCAGAACGGATAGGCGAACCAGGAGTTCGGCCTCGAAAGAACCACGATCTCACCCGATCTTGGATGGTCGAGCGCGATCTCACCCCGCTCTTCGCCGACAAGGCAGCGGGCAACACCGGGAAGCTCCGCGAGCAGGCTGCGCACGGCCGGGATGTCGCTCGACTGGTTGACATAAACGTGCGCCACCTGATGTTCGCAGACGGCAAACGCCCGGCTGGTGAACGTCTCAAGCGTTTCGCCGAACGGCCCACCGCGTACCTGCAGGAAGCCGTGCTGCCGCAGGTGCCGGTTCAAGTACACCGGTTGATCGACCTGACAGTGCCCATACTCGCTGACGACCCAGACAGCGGTGCCGGTCTCGTTAGCGGCCGCCAGCAGCGGGGCACAAGCATCATCCAGTTCGCGAACCAGCTTCGGCATGTCGCAACCCCGGGGACCGAATCGCTGCGGGTCGTAGTCCAGGTGAGGCAGATAAACGAGTGTCAGATCAGGCCGATCCTGCCGCAGCACGGATGCCCCGGCCGCAGCAATCCATTCGGTACACGGCAGCCCTGCCTTCGGACCCCAGAACGTGAAAAACGGGAACGACCCCAGTTCACGCTCCAACCGCGGCGACAACGTTTCCGGTGAACCGGTGATGCCGAAGACCTTGCTGCCATCAATGCCGTAGTACGGCTTCGGCGTCACGCTCAGCGCAACATCGGCCCCCTGATTGAACCACCAGAACAGCTTCGCGCAGCGGAACTCTTTACCTTTCGCGGCAGCCAACCGCCTGGCCGTGGCGTACACCGGCTCGCCCTGAATCAGCCAGTTCGACTGCTGCCAGAAGCGGACTTCGCCCGTCTCGCGGAACAACCATCCATTGCCGACGATGCCATGTTCCTGCACCGACTTCCCGGTCAAGATAGTCGCCTGCGCCGAGCACGTCACGGCCGGTACGACATCGGCCAGCGGGATGCACCCGCCCGCCGCCGCCAGCGCGCTGAGTCGCGGCGCATGGGGCAATAGCCGTGGCGTCAACCCAACCGCGTTGATGATCAGTAGGGACATGCGGAACTCTTATCGCAAATAATCGAACGTCGAAATCACATCCTGCCAGAAGCGCGTGAACGGATTCAGCCAGTGCTTGTCGTTCGTATAGATGGCCACGCTGCAGGTCGCGCCGACACGCAGCGGCCTTTCGCTTTCAGTGGTCGGCGGGCGGATGCGTACCTGGAATCGCTGTGCGAGGCGGATCCAGTTGGCGGGCTCATTGACGGCCGGCAACGCCCCGGAGGGAACCCCCTGCCCCTGCACCACGCCCCAGCCGACAGTGTCGACTTCACCCTGATAGATCGTCCCGGGATAGTTG
>Ga0105047_10013408_pt1 | contig 13090 bp, 7 predicted proteins | sample MAT04_FD_78384 | JGI IMG/M metagenome (GOLD analysis project Ga0105047, IMG submission 78384) | Freshwater microbial communities from Lake Fryxell liftoff mats and glacier meltwater in Antarctica - MAT-04 (megahit assembly) | ecosystem: Environmental > Aquatic > Freshwater > Ice > Liftoff... | reverse complement strand
GGCCGCGCATCGACGGCAGCCGGGTGATCGACGTGATCGGGCCCGACGATCCGTTCGCGCCCTCGCTGTTCGGTCGCTACGAGTCATTCGGCGGGACGAGCGGCGCCCTCCCCCACGCGACCGGCGTCGCGGCCCTGTTCATCGCCGCCAACCCCGGCGCCACCCACCGCGTCGTCGAGCAGGCGCTGACCGACAACGCGATCGCCGATCGCTTCACCGGTATGCGCCCCAACGACGAGGCCGGCTTCGGCAAGGTGAGCGCGTCGCAGGTGCTCCTGGGCGTGCACTCCGAGGCGGGCATCCCGCCGACCGTCACCCTGCGCGCCGATGGGATGTTCCTGCCCAACCGACCGATCCGCGTCACCGCCGACGCCCGCGACAGCGACGGGCGCGTCGTGCGGGTGGACTGGGACGAGGGCTACGACCGCGTCTACGAGGGTTCCACGACAGGTCCGCACGTCCGCGCCCTGACCCTCGACGCCGCGGGGCGCCTGCAGGTGGTGGCGCGCGCGATCGACGACGATGGCCAGTCTTCCCGCGTGCTCCTGACGATCGATGGCGTCGCTCAGTGCAGCCCGGCGACCTGCAACGGGTGTTGCCAGCCGGATCAGACCTGCGGGCCCTGCCCGAACGACGGCGGCGTCGTCCGCCCCGACCGCCCCCTGAACCCCGACGCACGCCCGGCCCGCGACGCACGCCCCGCCGACGCTGCGGATGGCGGTGGCGGACGCCCCGGGGACGCCGAGGACGTCGACGACATCGGCGGTCCTTCGCCGCGGCGGATGCTCGAGACGCTCCCCGAGGCCGAGGCCTCCTGCGGCTGCACCAGCGCCGCGGGCGGTGGCGGCGACCTCGTCATCGCGCTGCTGGCGCTCCTCGTGCTCCGCAAGCGCGACCGCTTCTCTCTCTGATCCGGGGCCCCGGCCACCCCACCCCTCAGAAAATCGAAATTGCCCAAATTACGCGCTCGGTCGTATCCAAGGTTCGTGCGTGCCCCGATTCGTCTCCTCGGTCTCTTGCCTGCCTTTGCGCTGGCCTCCTGCAGCTGTGAAGGCGGAGGGGGCCTGGGCGTCGTCGAACCGGATCTGCAGGTCACCCCTGCCCGGCTCGACTTCGGCGACGTGCCGCTGGGCGAGAGCCTCGAGCGCTCGCTGATCCTCAAGAACGCCGGCGCTGGAGCGCTGGAGATCGCCCGGACGAAGCTCGAGGACGCGACGGGCGGCTACTCGCTCCCCGGCGCGCGCATCTCGGTGATCGGCGCCAGCGGCCAGAACGAGCTGCGGGTGGTGTTCCTCCCGACCGCGCTCGGCGACGCGCCCGCCACGCTCACGCTCGAGTCGAACGACAAGGACTCGCCGACGATCGTACAGATCACCGGCAAGGGCGTCCGCCGCAGCTTCGACGCGATCCCGCAGGGTGGACCGTGCGGCAACACCGCCGACTCGATCTCCTTCGGCCAGGGCGTGATCGGCACCTCCGTCGAGCGCCAGTTCAGCCTGCAGGCGACCGGCAGCGTCCCCGTCACGCTCCGCGGCGCCCGCATCGAGAACGTCACCAGCGGCGAGTGGTCGCTGGATGCGCCCGCAGCCGGCACGATCATCGCCCCGGGGTCGCCGCTGCTCGTCAGCGGTCGCTTCACCGCGGTGGACGTGGGTGAGGAGAACGCGACGTTCGTGTTCTCGACCGACGCCGGCGACGACATCCGGATCACCGCCTGCGCGCGCGGCATCGTCGCCGAGATCTGCATCGCGCCCGTTCCGCTCGACTTCGGCCAGGTCGTCATCAACCGCACGACGACCGCGAGCGTCACCATCGAGAACTGCGGAGGTCGGTCGCTCACGATCACCCGCGCGCAGCTCGCGGGCGACGCCGATCCCGCCTTCACCTCGCTCCTCCCGAACGCGGCGCCGTTCAGTCTCACGCCCGGCGCGCGCCTCTCGGTCCCGCTGCATTTCGCGCCCACCGAGCTCGGCGTCCGCAACACCGTCCTCGAGATCGACTCCGATGCGGCGGGCAGCGACCCGCGCGTTCCGGTGCTCGCCGAGGGCGTCGAGGACTGCTCGGTCTCGGTGCTGCCCGGCATCATCGACTACGGCGTCGTGGCCTTCGGCACCGCGCTGGTCCGCCCGGCGCTCGTGACGAACGACAGCCGGAAGAGCTGCACCGTGCACGCGCTCACCGTCACCGCGACGGCCGGCTTCTCGCTGAAGAACCCGCCCGCCGTGCCCTTCACCCTGGCACCCGGCGAGGGCATCGTGGTGGACGTCGAGTACATGGCGCCGATGCGCGGTCGCGTCGATCGCGGCCTGATGATCGCGCGCGCCGGCCGCGGCCCGCACGTCGCTCGCCTCGCGGCCAACGTGCCGACGTCGCGCGGCTGTCAGCTCGAGGTGGATCCGCCGTCGATCAACTTCGGAACGACCGCTCCCCGCGTGCTCACGCGCCAGTCCACCAACATCACCAACATCTCGAGCGACGCGTGCAACATCCTCTCGACCTCGCTGGACCCGCGCTCGGGCCCCGGCTTCGGCGACGAGTCGAACGCCAACGGCCCGATCCCACCAGGCGGCAGCCGTACGCTCACGGTGACCTACTTCCCGTTCGGCACCGGCCGCGCGGGCGCGATCCTCAGCGTCCTCACCGACGACGCCGACACGCCTCTCCACGAGGTCGTGGTCTCCGCGTTCGTCCCGCCGCCGGGCATCTGCGTCGACCCGCTGCACATCCCGTTCGGCGATCAGCCGGGCGTAACGACCCGCGACTTCCGCGTCTGGGCTTGCGGCACGCGCGCCGTGCAGCTCACCGACCTCGCGTTCACCTCGCCCGACCCGGAGTTCTCGCTGCAGAACTTCCCGCAGCTCCCGGTGACGCTCCAGCCCGGTGACGAGCGCATGGTGACCGTCCGATTCGAGCCGACCGACGCGATCGGCGACACCGCCGTCATCGCGGTCGGCAGCGACGATCCGGCCACGCCGATCATCTTCGTCAACGTCACGGGCGGCGCCGAGATCGTGCCCCCGTCGGCGGGCCGCTTCCTCTGGTACTGGCGCATCCAGTCGATGAGCGGCAGCGGCAGCGACATCATGCGCCTCCCGCTCCAGGGCGCGCCGGTCGCGGCCCCGTACTGGGGCTCGCACACCGGACAGTCGTGCGCCGGCTGCCACAGCATCTCGCCGGACGGCCGCTACCTCGCGGTGGTCGACGACCAGTCGTTCAGCATCGAGGTCATCGACACCCAGATCGATCAGCGCGTGACGCTGCCGTTCCGGAGCACCAACACCCTCTTCGTGAGCTGGAACCCGAACGTGAACACCAACCCGCCGTACCAGTTCGTCTACGACGACAACGACGACCTCAAGACGGCGTCGGTGTTCGCGGGGGCGCTCGGCGTCGTGCGGGGCGCGGCCGACCCCTCGTACGCTGAGAAGATGCCGGCCTGGGGCCCGAACGGAAAGATCGCCTTCGTGCGCGGTCTGGGCGGCGGCGGCCTCAGCTTCAGCGGACCGACCGACATCATGCTCGTCGACGAGGTCGGTGGCACGGCCAGCCCGCTCAACGGCGCGAGCGCCAACGGGTGGACCAACTACTATCCGAAGTACTCGCCCGACGGCCGCTGGCTCGCGTACACCGTCAGCGAGGTTCAGCAGACCACGTTCGCGGCGCTGGACGGCCGCATCGCGCTGGTCAAGACGGACAACAGTGGGCAGACCGAGCGCCTGCCGTTGCTGAACGACTTCAGCTTCGGGTCGAGCTTCCCGACGTGGGCCGTCGACGGCAGCTTCCTCAGCTTCTCCTCGAACCGTCCGGGCGGCCAGGGCGGCTGGGATATCTACATCGCGCCCATCGACATGCTCACCGGCGCCGATGGTCCGGCGCAGAACCTGATCGAAGCGAACACAAACGAGTTCGAACACGCCGCGTACTGGAGCCCGTGAGCTGAATGGAGTGGTCGCGCCTCATTCCGACGGGGCGCCACGGCGACCCTCCGCGCGAAGACCGGCCGATGACGCCGGATCGCACGCCCTTCCAGCGCGACTACGATCGGATCGTGTTCTCGTCGGCGTTCCGCCGGCTGCACGACAAGACGCAGGTCTTCCCGCTCCCCGACAACGACCTGGTGCACTCGCGGCTCACGCACTCGCTGGAAGTGGCGTGTGTGGGTCGATCGCTCGGCGCGATCGTCGGCCAGAAGGTGATCGAGCGCGGTGAGCTCCCGTCGTGGTGCAGCGCGCGCGACTTCGGCGACATCGTCGCGGCGGCCTGTCTCGCGCACGACATCGGCAACCCGCCGTTCGGGCACTCCGGCGAGGACGCCATCGCCAGCTGGTTCCTGGGCGCGGGCAAGGAGCACCTCGAGGGCCTCTCGCCCGCCGAGCGCACCGACCTCGAGCAGTTCGAGGGCAACGCGCAAGGCTTTCGCATCCTGACCCGGCTGCAGATGCCCGCTCAGCCGGGCCTGAAGCTCACGCACGCCACGCTCGCTGCGTTCACCAAGTATCCGCGCGCGTCCGCCCCCAAGGGCGAAGGCATGCCGCTCAAGAAGCACGGGTTCCATCAGGCGGAGGCGAGCTTCTTCGAGCAGGTCGCCAACGCGGTCAGCCTGACGCGCACCGCGTCGATGTGGACGCGGCACCCGCTGGCGTTCCTCGTCGAGGCCGCCGACGACATCTGCTACGCGATCCTCGATCTCGAGGACGGCATGCGGGTCGGCCACGTCGACTTCCGCCTCGCGCGCGACCTGCTCGTCCCGATCGCCTCGGCGGGGCGCAACTTCCGCGAGCACGGCCGCGGCGACGACGAAAAGGAGTACGTCGGCTACCTGCGCGCCCGCGCGATCAACAACCTCATCCAGGAGGCCTCGCAGGCGTTCCTGGCGCACGAGAAGGCGGCGCTCTCGGGGACGCTGGTCGACGCGCTCACCAAGCTCATCGAGTCGCGCCCGCTGCTCAAGACCATCAAGGACGAGACCCGCGCCCGCTGTTACGAGGCCAAGGAAGTGCTGGAGATCGAGCTCGCCGGCTACGAGGTCCTCTATTATCTCCTCGAGACGCTGGTCGGCGCGACGCGCGCAACGACCCCGTCGAAGCGCGAGGAGAAGGTGCTGAAGCTCCTGCCGCACGATCCACGGGCGCCGGCCCTGTCGCCGTATCAGCGGCTGCTGGTCATCACCGACTATCTCTCGGGCATGACCGACGGCTACGCGGTGTCGCTGTTCCGCCGCTTCCGCGGCGTCGCGCTGCCCACTTTGGGCGCGCGGTAAAAAACACGACCATCGGCGGGTGCAGAGAGTTTCTTCTGGCCTACGTGTCGACCTTGTACTCGAGGTACGAGCCGGCGAACGACACGTCCGAGTATCCGAGCCGCTCGAGCAGCCCTTCGACCTGGCGGTAGACGTCGTTCCGGTGATCGTCGCGCTTGTTGTAGCCGCGGCCGTAGAACTCGATCGGCGGCTCCTGGCCGGGCTGGTAGACGATGGTCGGGCGCTCGCTCGGCGACGACGTGCTGACGCCGAGGACCTGCACCTGGCTCGGCGTGAAGCGCTCGATGACCTGCGGTCCGGCGGTCGTGGTGTACGGGGAGTGGCGCAGCTCGCCCTGTGCGAACGCGAGGCCCAGCGCGCGCGCGGCGGCCTTGGTGCGCGCGACCGACGGCGTCTTCCAGTGAAGCTCGATCGGGATCGTGCCCGGATCGACGTTCGACGCGCCGAGCACCACCTCGATGGCGGCGCGCACGCGATCTTCCGAGGCGGCCTCGAACTTGGTCAGCAGCTTGTGCTGCATCGGGGCGCGGACGCCGAAGGTGCCGTCATCGCGCAGCTGGATCCGCGACGACGAGAGGTTGTCCTTGAGGATGTGGACCGCCTCCGAAAACAGCGCGCGATCGACGTCGGGCCCCGGGACGGGATGGCCATGGACGGCGGTCGCCACGACGCTCGCGGCGCGAAACGCACGGTCGTACTCGGGCCGCGTCGGCTGGACGAGCAGCCCGCCCTCGATGGCGGCCTTGCCACCGGGCACCAGCTCGGACGTGGCGTCGAAGAGCTTCTGCACCTCTTCGCCGAGGCGATCGATCTCCGGGCCCGCCTCGCGCGCCCGCGACGGGGGGAAGCGGACCAGCACGGCGGCCGGAGCGGTGATCGTCGCGACCTCGGCCTCGACGTGCAGCGCCGTGGCGCTGACGCGGCCGGCGCGCACCAGTCCGCCGAGGGTCTCGATCGCCGTGCGGCGGTGGGCGACGCTGTTCTTCAGCTTCGACACATCGAAGCCGGCCTTGTTGCTCATCAGATCGATGGCGCCCTCGCGGAGCTTGTCGGCGATCGAGGCCAGCGTCTGCCGGGCCGCGCCGGCGAGGCCCTCGACCTCCTCGGCACCCAGGACGAGCGCGGGACGGACGGTCTCGACGCTCGAGCGACGACCCTCGGAGCTGGAGCGACGGACCTCGGACGGCCGCACGACCTCGGGGTTTGATTTCCTGACCGCGCCGCCGACCACCACGGCCGACGAGGAGCTGCGGACGCCTTCGCCTTTCACGGGCATGTGCGTCACCATCGGGTGATCCCGAGGTCGCTGTCAATGCGTCGACCGCGCAGGCAACTGTCCGAAATCATTTTCAAAATGCGACCTGCAAGCCGACCCCTGCTTCGAGGACCGCGCGAGGGACCCCGTCGCGGAGCAGATCGGCGGCGCCGGCCGGCAGCGGCTGCGGGATCATCACCGAGGGCGGCAAGCGGAATGAGAACGCATATTCCCCTCCGCCTGTTCCCAGGTGCGTCGTCACGTAAGCATTGAAGCTCAGATACGTCAGCCAGACCTGCCGGAAGTCGAAGCGCACCACGCCGGTCTGGTCGGAGAGGTTGGCCAGCCCCGAGAGAAAGAACGCGGTGTCGTCCCAGCGACCGGGCGACTGAATGAAGGCGTACCCGCCGACATAGTGCTGGCCGAGATAGAAAGGCGAGAACGTGGGCTGTTTGCCGGTCATCCCCAGCTGGCCCGCGAGCACAGGACGCGCGATGAGACACGGATAGTAGGTCGCGTCTTCGTACCCAGTCCCATTGTAGAAATACTCGCCGCCGAAATAGAGAGTATCCTCGTCGCCGATAGGTATCCCGATCTCCGCGCCCGCGACGATCTGCGGCAGCGCCTCGTCGGACCTCTCGTACGCCTCACCCAGACTATCCGGCAGCGCGGTCGCGCCGGGGACGATCGCGGTGAACGCCTGGGCGACGTTGCAGCTGCCGCGCAGGAACAGCTCCTTCGAGTTGAACGCCACAGCGGCCTCCGCCTTGAGATCGACCCAGCCGATGCCCGTGCTGACCGCGAGGCCGACCCGCTGTGGGTTGTCCTTCCGCGCGGCGCCCGAGATCGCGATCTCGGTGGTGCCGAGCAGGAGCTCCGCGCGCAGCACCGCGCCCGGCTCGTCGAGGCTCTTGGCGCCGTCGAGGGTGCCGATCGCGTAGAAGTTCCAGCCGAGAGATTCGATCGGGAAATGCAGCTTCACCAGGCCCACACCGGGGCGCCGATCGAACACCGTCACGCCCGCCAGCGCGTCGAGGCGCTCGCGGTTCACGAAGTCGGTGGGGTTCCAGAAGCGACCCACGCCGAACTTCACCTTCTCGCGGCCGACGGTGACGAAGAGCGAGCGCAGCACGTCGAGCTTGATCCAGGCCTGCTCGAGCTGCGGGGTGAACGGCTCGACCACCTGGCCGAAGACGGACTTGGTGCCGCCGACCGCGCTGGCGTCGAAGCCGACCCGCCCGCGCATGTACGCGCGCAGGCGATCATTGGGCCGCGCATCGAGATAGACGTCGAAGAAGCTCGGGCTGGCCAGCGTGGTCTTGAGGCCCTCGGCCGAGCCGGGCACGGTGATCGCGCCATAGTCCGCCAGGCCGGTGTCGAGCTGCAGGAATATCAGCCCGCCGATGGCGAGGATGTCGCGCGACGCATCGATGCTCGCGGGTGCCGCGATGATCGGCGGAGCGATCAGCAGCGGCTCCTCGCCGGCCACCGTCGCAGTCGAGGACGTCTCGACGCCGAACATCTCGGACTCGCGATCGTCCTGCGCCCACGCCACGGAGGGCACGAGCAGCAGCAGTAACACCGACCTCATCGAGACTTGGATTCCAGCCAAGCCTTGGTGAAGATGTTGGCGTCCAGCGCGTTGAGCTCGGCGTTCTTGAGCTTCACCAGCGTGCGGTTGTCCTTCTCGACCTCGTCGTAGACGCGGATCTCCTCGGGCAAAAACACATCCGCTTTTTTCGACTCGGAGAACATCTTCCGCCATTTCGGATAGTACACGGTGCGCATGAGCTTCCCTGAGAGCGCGAACTCCTGGCGCTTGAGCACGTTGCCCGCGACGTCGATCCATAGCTCGATCACCGGATAAGCGACGTCGACGCTGGGCTTCACTTCCAGCTTGATCCGCTGGGCGGGGAGCTTGCCGAGCTTCTCCTCGGCGACCCACTTCGCGTTGTACTCCTCGTGCAGGCGCGACTCGTCGAAGTCGGACCGTCGGCTGTCGGTGCCGCCGATGCGCTCGCGCTCGGTGCGGCGCTCCCATTTACCGACGGTCGGATCGTAATAGAACATGTTCTTGTCGAGGCGTAAGTATCCCTTCCCCGCCTCGGACTTGGGCTGAACGAAGAGGATCATCAGCTTGTCGTCGTCGTCGCGGCGATAGATCACGACCTCGTTGACGACGGTGTCTTTACCCTTCTCGTGCTGCTCGAGATACCAGAGGCTCTTGTAGTCGCCGCTGTTCCGCTGCGCCTCGTCGACGCCCATGATCCGCTTGTCGGTCTCCTCCTGAGTGAGCGCCTGAGCCCATCCGGGAAGAAGAAGAGTCAGTGCGAGTACATACTTCATAGTTACCTCGAACGAAATCGGACCGCTGAGGAACCCAGGAACCCACGAAAGGATCTGTCCTCCTGGGTTCCTCGGTTCCTTGGCGGTTTTCTCTTTTTTCGGATCATGTGACGCTCTGCATGGCGGTCACCGGCTGCAATCGAGCCGCGCGCAGGGCGGGCCAGAGCGCGGCAATGGCGGTCACGGTGGTGAAGGTGAGCACGGCCGCCAGGAGCTGGCCCGGGCGGACCACCAGGTGCACGGTGTCGCTCATCAGCACGGCCTGCACCGCTTCGATCGGGATGTAGATGTGCGCGGCGTCCACGATCGCGGCGATCAGCGCGCCCATCAGTGCGCCGGCGCCGGTCGAGATCAGGCCGAGCAGGATGGCCTCGGTCATGAACATCATGAGCACGCTACCCTTCCCCATCCCGATCGCCCGCACCGTGCCGATCTCGCGCGTGCGCTCGCGGACCGAGATGTACATACTATTGGTGATACCGACGACGATGATCACCAGCAGCACCGAGATCAAGAAGAAGGAGACGCTGTCCACCGCGGTCAGCACCCACGTCAGAAAGGACACCTCGTCGCGCCAGATGGTGAAGTCGAGCTTCTGGCCCAGCCAGTCCTCGCCCGAGACCTTCTGGAACTTCATGTAAAAGGGGATCGGCTCGGGATCCATGATGGCGTACCCCTTTTCGCCGAACACCTGGCGCAAGTGGGTCATCACCGTCGGCGCCTGCTCGATGTCCTTCAAATAGATCATCACCGCGCCTGTCGTGTCCGGCTTCAGGCGGTAGAGCTCGAGGATGGTGTCGCGGTTAACGAACACGCTCCACGCCGACATCATCCCGATGTCCTTCGCCACCGCGATCACCGTGACCTCGGCGGTGTTGCGCAGGCCGGCCAGCGTCTCGACGGTGATGGTGAGGTTGTCTCCGACGTCGACGCCGAGGCGCTTGGCCTGCGCGGCGAAGATCAGCGCGGTACCCGGCGTCGACAGTTTGGTGATGTCGCCGGTGACCGTGTCGGCCCCGCCCTCGACATAGTCCTTCTGGGGCGCCACGCGCAGCGTCTTCGAGAGCTGGACGTCGCTGGCCAGCTCGACACCGGTGAGCCCGGCCTGGAGCGAGGAGGTCTCGCTCACCACGCGGGCCCAGCCGCGGTGGCGGTCGATGACATAGTCGAGCCCGGGCGTGTTCTCGAGGACGATCTTCCGGAGAGTATCCCGGTCGGTGATGATCGGCGCCGCGTCACCGGCCGACGCCTTGAAGAAGCCCGACACGTTCACGTGCCCCGACGCGAGCGTCGTGGCGGAGTGGATCATCGTCTCCGAGAGGCCCTGCGACAGCGAGAGCAGCAGCACCAGGAGCATCGTCACCAGCCCGAGCGCGAGCCCGAGGAACAGCGAGCGGCGCTTGGCCTCGACGAGGTTGCGGCTGGCGATGCCGAAGATCATGCCCATGGAGCTCATTCTTTTGCCTGCATGGCCACGACCGGCTGGATGCGCGACGCCATGAGCGCCGGATAGAGCGTCGAGACGATCGACACCACCATGATGATCAGCAGCGCGACCAGCAGATTGCTCGCCGCGAACGTCGGGTGCAGCCGCGGTCCGGCGAAGAGGAACACCATGATGTCGGCGCTCCCGGCCGGGATACCCACCGCGTGGAGCGCGCTGACGATACCCGCGCCCGCGAGCGCGCCGAGGCCGCCCGATAGCAAGCCCAGCACCGTCGTCTCGGTGAGCACCATGATCATCACCGTGCTTCGCTGCGCGCCGATCGCCCGCATGGTCCCGATCTCGGGGACGCGGTCCATCGTCGCCATCACCATCGAGTTGTTGATGATGACGATGGTGACCAGGAAGATAACGAAGATCGCGATCGCCAGCACGCCGCGCAAGACATAGATGAACTGCCCGATCATGCCCGAGGCGGTGAGCCAGTCGACCACCTGCATGTCGAGCTTGGCGTCGGTGAGCGCCTTCTGGATCTCGGCCCGCGTCTCCTCGAGCTTGGTCGGATCGGCGAGCATGATGGCCGCGTTCAGCGCCACGCCGTGCTCGATCGCCGCCTGGTCGAACGCCTGCCCGACCAGCGCCTCCATGCGCGCGCGCTCGCCCTTGAGATCGACACCCGCGAACTCGTCGAAGCGATCGGTCGCGGCGACCTCGGCCACGGCCTCGCCGGAGTCGTCGCCGCCGAAGAGCGCGTCTTCCACGTCGTTGCGCTCGAGATCTTTGGTCCCGACCTTCGCCTTGAGCGCCGCGACCTCGGCCCTCTTCTCGGCAGACATGAGGCCGTAGAGGTCCCGGAAGGTCATCATGTCCATGATGCTGGTGCTGCCCGCCAGAACCGAGCGTTCCAGGCCCTCGAAGCTGAAAGTTCCGTACACCTTCACGTTGACCGCGGTGAGATAGCCGCTCTGGCTGAACGCGCGCACGGTCATCATGTCGCCGATCTTCACCTGGTAGAGCTCCACCATCGGCGCGATGACGTCGTAGAAGAACTCGTGTCGCTCGACGATGTTGGAGTCGTCGACGGTGAGCACTGCGGCGAGCTGCTGATCGAGCGGCTTTCCGGCGGTATCGGGCAAAAGCGCGGTGATCTTCTGCGACAGCAGCGCGCGCTCGTTGCGATCGAGCTGTACCAGGATGCGGCGCTGCTGCTTGGGGATCTGCTTGCTCAAGCTGACCAGCACCGGGTCGCCGGCGATCGGCCGGTGATACTCGGTGACCTCGCGGTGGAGCTTGTCGAGATCGCGCGCGACCTTGTGCTTGATCTGGTCCTCGTAGAACTTATCGGCGAAAAGGAACCCCCTTTTTCCGGGCGGGACGATCTCCCCCTTCGCCATCTTGAAGGTCTCGAAGTTGTCCTTGAAGCGATCGACGTCGGTCCCGACGTAGCGGAAATAGTACAGGAGACCGTCGCTCTGCATCGGCGCGAGCTTGGTCTCGACGAACTGGAACACCGACTCCGGGTCGGTCGCCAAGCCAGCCCACAGCTCGTCGCTCAGCGCGCGATCGACGATGGCGATGTTGGCCTGCACCTCCTCCGGTTTGGCGGAGATCTTCAGGCGCTGGCTGAGCTCCTTCTTCAGGTCCTCGGCCATCGCGCGGATCTGTCCGACGATGACGTCGACGCTCGCCTTGTCGCCCTTCTGGTGGGCGGCGCGCAGGCCGGTGCCGAGGTTGTCGGTCTCGTTTCCCGTGGTGACCGTGGCGATGTCGATCCCCATCGGGACCACCGCGCGGACGTTGGGGACCTTGGCGATGACGTCCTTGATCAACGCGAAGTCGTCCATTCGCCCGTGATCTTCCTTGCCCATCATCATCGAGCCGAAGATCGCCAGCTTGTCCTTGGCCTTCGATGAGTACACCTGGAGGTGACCGGCCAGCGACGAGGTGACACTCTTGGCCATGCTGGCCTCGATGGTGTCGACCAGCGACGTACCCACCACGACCAGCGCGGTGCCGAAGAACATCAGCGATCCGACGATAGCGCTCTTCAGCTTGTGGCTGGCCAGGTTCCTGATCGACATCTCGAACAGGACTCTTCCGAGCTCGACGGCTTGCATATTACTCCAGGGGACCTACGCCGACTTCTTTTCGGTGCGCTCGAGGCGACCGTCGGCGATGTGCACGATGCGATCGGCGCGATCCATCACCCGCTGATCATGGGTGGAGAAAATGAAGGTCGTCTTTTCGCGATGGTTGATCTCGCGCATCAGCTCGATGATCTGCCCGCCGGTCTTCGAGTCGAGGTTCGCGGTGGGCTCGTCGGCCAGCACGATCTGCGGCTTGGTCACCAGCGCGCGCGCGATCGCGGTGCGCTGGCGCTGTCCGCCGGAGAGCTCGTAGGGGCGCTGGCCGAGCTGCGGCGTGAGCCCGACCTTGTCGACCATCTCGCGCACCCGCCGCTCGCGCTCGCCCTGGGTGAGGCCACCCTGCAGGAGCAGCGGGAACTCGACGTTGCGGAACAACGTCAGCACCGGGATGAGGTTGAAGCTCTGGAAGATGAAGCCGATGGTCGAGAGCCGGAGCTGCGTGAGCTGGTTGTCGTCGAGCGTCTTCGTCGATCGATCGGCGATGTGCACCTCGCCGCGCGTGGGCACGTCGACGCAGCCGATGAGGTTGAGCAGCGTCGTCTTTCCGCTGCCCGAGGGGCCGGCGATGGTGGTGAACTCGCCCTTGCCGATCGTGAGATCGATCCCCTGCAGTGCCTTCACTGACAACTTACCCAGGG
>Ga0105047_10013407_pt1 | contig 13093 bp, 9 predicted proteins | sample MAT04_FD_78384 | JGI IMG/M metagenome (GOLD analysis project Ga0105047, IMG submission 78384) | Freshwater microbial communities from Lake Fryxell liftoff mats and glacier meltwater in Antarctica - MAT-04 (megahit assembly) | ecosystem: Environmental > Aquatic > Freshwater > Ice > Liftoff... | reverse complement strand
TCTTGAGTTCGATCTGCGTGACCGGCACGCCGTTGATGAGCAGGAGGACATCGTAGCGGTGGTGGCTGTTGTCGGTGTTGATGCGAAGCTGGCTGACGACCTCGAAGGTGTTCTTGCACCAGTCCTTGATGTTGACCAGCGTGTAGTTGAGCGGGGTGCCGTCGTCGCGGGTGAAGGCGTTGATGCCGCGGAGGGTCTTGGAGGCGGTGAAGACGTCGGGGGTGACGATCTCGCCCAGAAGGCGGTCGAACTCGGCGTCCGTCAGGCGGACGCGGTTGAGGGCCTCGAACTTCTCGCGGAAATTCTTGTCCAGCGTGGCGCGGTCTCGGATGTCCGCGCGGTGCTCGTATTTCAGGGCGAGGAGCTTCTCGATAAGCTGTTCTTCGAGTTGGCGTTCGGGCGAATTCATACGGGTCGGGCGAGCATAGCGGGCGGGCGCGGGGATTGCCAGAATGAGGGGGAGGGAGTTGACAGTTGTTAATTGCCAGAGCCCGCAGCCCGGCCCTCACCGACTCGTCTGAGCCCGTCGCAGGCCGGCCTACCGGGAGAGCGTTCTGCCTGGCCGTCCGGGCGTCGGACCAGCGGATCGATCCGCGGACCGCGATCATCACCCCGGCGCACGCGCTCAAGCCTCAATGTTCGCTGCACCCGGGACGCGTGGCCGAGCACGAGGTGGTGGTGGATCCGCGGCTGTGCCGCGCAATCTGCGCGCCGGTGCGGATCGCATGGCCCGGCCAGCCCGTGGCGGAGGTCGCGCGGCTGCTGGGGTGCGAGCCGGGCGCGGTGAGGCGGATGATCCCCTTCATCCTTCCCGCCACCCGCATGCCGCAACATCGGACAATAGGAGCGCCACCGCCGGGCGGCAATGTCCCGCCGCGACGCATGGACCGGAGTACCCGCGGGCGGGCGGGTTCATCGCGCGGCGCGATTGCCTCTGCCCGGTTGCCGCTTATACTGGCGCGTGCCATGTCGGAGCGCACGTCCGGACGGGAGGCCGCTCTCACCGAGGGCGGTGTACGACGGGGCGGTGAGGGGACCGCCCCCCGAACCTTTGTTTCCCGAAACGGCCCCCGCGGGCGGGGCGGACGATGGCGGCGCGAAACCCCGGTTCCTGCGAGGGCACGCGCCCTGCGCCCGGCCATTTCCCACCCGCGCCGCCACACCCGCGCCCCCAGTTGCACCCCGACCCGGCCGAAGGAGCCAGCGCTATGCCCACCTACACCACCGCCGACATCCGTAACATCCTGCTCACCGGCCACGGGGGCAGCGGGAAGACGAGCCTCGCCGACGCGATCCTGTTCGCGACCGGCGCGGTCAACCGCCGCGGCAGCGTGACGGACGGCTCCAGCTTCTCCGACTTCGAGAAGGAGGAAAAGGAGCACAAGCACTCGATCTTCCCCTCCGTCCTCCACGTGGACCACCAGGGGAAGCGCATCAACCTGATCGACACCCCCGGCTCCCCCGACCTGATCGGCCAGGCGATCGCCTGCCTCCCCGCCGTCGAGACGGTCGTGCTGGTCATCAACGCCCAGGCGGGCGTCGAGGTCATCGCCCGCCGCATGATGGACCTGGCCCGCGACCGCAACCTCCCCCGGGCGATCGTCGTCAACAAGATCGACGCCCCGGAGGTCAACCTCGAGTCCATCGTCGCACGCATCCGCGAGACGTTCGGCCCGGAGTGCCTCCCGATCAACCTCCCCACCGACGGCGGCAAGGGCGTCGTTGACTGCCTCCTGGGGACGGGCGGCCAGAGCGACTTCGACACGGTCAAGCGCGCCCACGCGGCCATCCTCGATCAGATCGTCGAGATGGACGAGAACCTCATGGAGAAGTACCTGGGCGGCGAGGAGCCCGACTACCAGGCGCTGCACGACCCCTTCGAGCGGGCGATGGATGACGGCCACGTCGTCCCGATCCTCTTCACCAACGCCAAGGATGGCATCGGCGTCAAGGATCTGCTCGACGCGATCGTGCTGCACTTCCCGTCGCCGCTGGAGGGCAACCCCCGCCCCTTCCTCTACGGCGACGCGGCCGACGAGAAGCCCTTCCCCTACGTCAACGACGTCGAGCGCCCCCTGCTGGCCCACGTGTTCAAGGTGACGACCGACCCGTTCATCGGCAAGCTCGCCATCTTCCGCGTCCACCAGGGCAAGTGCTCCGGGCAGTCGCAGGTGTTCATCGGGCACAGCAAGAAGCCCGTGAAGCTGGGCCACGTCTTCAACCTCCAGGGCAAGGACCACCGCGAGCCAGACATGATCATCGCCGGCGACATCGGCGCCGTCGCGAAGATCGACGAGATCCACAAGGGGGACGTCCTCCACGACGACCACGCCCTCGACAGCGTCCACCTCACGCCCGAGCCGTTCCCCATGCCCATGTTCGGCCTGGCGATCACCCCCAAGAACCGCGCGGACGAGCAGAAGATCAGCGGCGCGCTCCACAAGATCGAGGAGGAGGACCCCACCTTCCGCATCAACGTCGACCGCCAGACCCACGAATTGGTCATCTACGGCCTGGGCGAGCTCCACCTGCGGCTCGTGCTCGAGCGCCTCAAGAACCGCGGCCTCGACGTCGACACCAAGCCCCCGAAGATCGCCTACCGCGAGACGATCCTGGGCAAGGCCGAGGGCCACCACCGCCACAAGAAGCAGACGGGCGGCGCCGGCCAGTTCGGCGAGGTCTTCCTGCGCGTCGAGCCCAAGGAACGCGGCGCGGGCTACGAGTTCGCCGACGAGATCTTCGGCGGCACGATCCCCGGGCAGTACGTGCCGGCCGTCGAGAAGGGCGTCCGCGACCTGCTCGAGCAGGGCGTGCTCGCCGGCTACCCGCTCCAAGACGTGAAGGTGATCGTCTACGACGGCAAGCACCACCCCGTGGACTCCAAGGAAATCGCGTTCCGCACGGCCGGCAAGTACGCGACCAAGGACGCGATCCTCAAGGCCCGCCCGGTGCTGCTCGAGCCCGTGGTGACGATGGAGATCACCGTCCCCGAGGACAAGGTGGGCTCGATCACCGGCGACCTGTCGGGCAAGCGCGGCCGGATCCTCGGCACGGACATGGTGCCCGGCGGCATGGCGCTCATCCGGGCAACCGCGCCCCTGGCGGAGGTAATGCAGTACCAGTCCCAGCTCAAGAGCGTCACGGGCGGGCAGGGCAGCTTCGTCATGGAGCTGAGCCACTACGACCCGGTGCCGCCGCAGGTGCAGCAGCAGATCGTGGCGCAGTACAAGCCCAGGGAAGAGAAGGACGAGTGACGGCGATGTCAGATTTTTGATTTTTGATTTTTGAGTTTGGATTGTCGGAGTGGGGCGGCCCCGAGCGATCGGGGCCGCCCCACTTCTTTTGTCTGGCGTTATGTGATGGGGGCGAGCTTCAGCCAGTTGACGTTGCCGCAGAAGCCGGATGAGCCGGCCGCGTCGAAGGCGAGCCGCAGCAGTTGGGGGCCGGCGGCGAGGGTGACGGGGACGGTGACCGTCCGCCAGGTTTGCCAGCCGCCGGTGTTGGGGATGATCACCGGCCCGGTCTTGTCGATGCCTTCGGATTCGACGTGGAACGTTCCGCCCGCGCCGTTCGAGGCCACGCGCACGGCGAGCGTGTAGCGGTCGGCCGTCGTGACGTTCACGGTGTACGCCAGCCACTCGCCCGCCTTGGTCCAGCCGACGTCGTACCCGCCGCCGGTGTCGGTGGTGGGCTGGACGTCCACGCCGGCGTCGCGGTAGTAGCCGCCTTCGTTTGCGGGCGTCGCGTCGTGATGGCCAAGGCCCTCGCCGCCGTCATCGTAGTTCTCGGCCTCGACGGTGCCCCCGGGCCTTGCCGTCCGGCTGCACCGCGACCTCGCGGAAGATCTCTCCCGGCCGGGTGACGACTCCCCCATTGCCGAACGACGCGTCGAGGTCGCCGACGCTCATGAAGATGCGTTGTTCCAGCGCCTCGACCCCCCTGCCGGCCGGGCGCGGTGCGCTCCGCCGCCCGGTACGATCCCCACGACCAACGCGCAGCTCCGACGCCACATCGCGTGCCATGACAACCTCCGATTGGGATGGAGAACCGGGAAGGGAGCCCCCCGTCACCCGGCACGTATATCCCATCACCAATGGGTGGTCATGTCAAGGGATCGTCGCCAATCGTTCACGGGATGTTGCTTTCGGAGGCGAACCGAGCACGAACGGACGTTAACCCTTCATTCCCGTCGTCGCGATGCCCTGGATGAAGGTCTTTTGCGCGAGGAAGAACAGCACGATGACCGGCGACAGCACGAGCAGCGCCGCGGCCATCAGCAGGTTCCAATCCGTGCCGCCGTGGGAGGATTGGAACGTCTGCAGGCCCAGCGACAGCGTGTACTGGTCCTCGTGCTGGAGGTAGACCAGCGGGCCGAGGAAGTCCTTCCAGGCCCACATGAACGTGAACAGCGCGACGACGGTCAGCGCCGGCCGGGCCAGCGGGAGGACGATGCGCCAGAAGATGCCCCACTCGTTGCACCCGTCGATCTTGGCCGCCTCGCCCAGCTCATCGGGGATGGTCAGGAAGAACTGGCGGAGCAGGAAGATGTTGAACGCCGACCCGAACCAGGCCGGCGCCCACAGGGGCTTGCTCGTGCCCAGCCACTGCCCCATGCCGTGGTCGCCCATCCACCGGAAGATGGTGAACAGGGACACCATCAGCACGGGGAACGGGATCATCATTGACGACAGCATCACGCCGAACAGCACGCCGCGACCGCGGAACTTCACCTTCGCAAACCCGTACGCCGCCAGGGCGCTGGACAGCGTGTTCCCGATGACGGCCAGCACCGCGATGATCAGCGTGTTGCGGGCGTACAGGCCGAAGTGCATCTTCGAGTGCGTGAGGACGCCGAGGTCGGGGTGCTCCTTGTCGGGCGAGTAGTAGTTGGTCCACTGCACCGGGTCGGGGATGAACCGCGGCGGGAACTCCCCCGTCTTCTCAAGCGTCTTGAGGCTGGTCGAGGCCATCCAGACGAACGGCAGGATGAACCCTGCGCACACGAGCAGCAGGCCCGCCGTTGCCATCCAGAGCTCGGGGTGCCACCGCCGGCGGACGCGCTGGCCCGCCTCCGGCTCGGGCCGGTATCCCACGACCCCCACGCTGGGCTTTTCCGTCTCCGCAACACTCATCGCACGCCTCGCTCTCACACCCCCCTGCCCACTGCCCTCTGCCTACTTCCCCTGGTAATGCACCCACTTCTTGCTCGACCAGAACGCCAGCCCGGTGAGCGCCAGGATGATCAGCAGGAGGATCCACGCCATCGCGCTGGCGTACCCCATCTTCTCGTAACGGAACGCATTGTCGTACAGGTACAGGGTGTAGAAGTAACCGGCCCGGTCCGTGCCGCCGTTGCCGTTGGTCATGATCATCGGGGCGTCGAACACCTGCAGCGTCCCGATGATGCCCATGATCAGGTTGAAGAAGATCACCGGCGTGAGCATCGGCAGCGTCACGTGCCACAGCCGCCGCCACACGCCCGCCCCGTCGATCTCGGCCGCCTCGTACAGCTCCTTGGGCACGTCCTGCAGCCCGGCGAGGTAGATGATGACCGTGTTCCCGACGCCCCAGATCGTCATGATCGCCAGGGCCGGCACGAGCCACGTCGGCGACGTGAGCCACCCCGGGCCCTCCAGGCCGATTCGGGCCAGCAGGGTGTTGATCAGGCCCAGCTTGGCGTTGAACAGCCACATCCAGAGCATGGCCGACGCGATCGTCGGGACCAGCGTGGGGATGAAGATGATGGTGCGGTAGACCGCCTGCCCCGGCACGCGGACGTTGAGCAGCATCGCCAGGCCGAGCGATACGAACAGGCCACCCGGCAACGCCAGCACCGCGTACTTGAACGTAACGTAGACCGATTTCCAGAAGATCGGGTCGCCGCGGGAGCCGGTGACATCCTGTTCCCACAGGAGCTGGCGGTAGTTGTCCAGCCCGACGAACACGGGCTTCTTCAGCGGGGGGTAGTCGCACAGGCTGTAGTAGAACGACAGCCCGACCGGCAGCAGGGTGAGCAGGCAGAACCCGAGCAGCCACGGGGAGAGGAACGCCAGCCCCCGGCCGACCTGCTGCCACTCTTTCGCGCGCTCCGTCATGCCCGCGGGCGCCGTCTTTGTCGTCGTCGTTGCCATCACTTACCCTTCGCCGCCGCGGCGGCCTCTTCGCGGTCGCGGATCGCCTGCCGGTCGAAGAACCGGTCCACCTTGCGCTGGAGCCGCTTCTCCGCGATCGCCAGCGCCTCGCGGGGCGGCGGGCCAATCATCTGGTACGTGTTGGCCGCCAGGATCCCCACCTCGTCCGACACCTCGGTCCAGATCGGGATGGGCGGGATGCCGAAGGCGTTCTTGCTCTCGGCCATCTTGTCGAACACCTCGATGTAGGCGTTGGGGTGGGTCAGGAGGAACTCCTCGCTCACCTTGGTCAGCGGCGAGTTCTTACAGTGCAGCGAGCAGAGCTTCTCCATGACCTCCTGCCGGTTCACGTAGGCGATGAACTCGAAGGCCTGGCGCTTGTTCTTGCACCCGCGCGGGATCGTCAGCACGTCGAATCCGGCGTGCGTCGGGGTGTCGATCGCCGGCTCGTAGGGCGATTCCGGCTTCCCCACCGACGGGAACGGCGCGGCGGCCCATTCGCACATGTCGCGGAACTGCTTGCGGAGCACCCACGCCTCGCGCCGCAACTCCTCCTCCTTCGCCGCCAGCTCGGCCCGCCGGGCGTCCGTCGTGCCGGCCGCCGCGCGCTCCACCTTCACGGCCGCGAGCTGCGTCGCCCGTTCGTTCAGCCGCCGGAGCAGGTCCTCGCGCGCGGCGTTCTGCTCGGCCTGCGTGCCCGGCACGTTCCACCGGTTCATCGAGGGCTTGAGCTTCTCGATATAATTCGCCATCCACGTCCCCTGCTGCACCATCGCGACGGTGCCGGTCAGGAACGGGTTCTGCGGGGAGTCGAAGTTGTTCCCGATGCCGCTCTTGAAGTCCATCACCGACTTGGGCCCCAGCCGCTCGGTGTACGACCGGATCCACTCGAACGCCGCCACCATGGGCGGCGACGTCATCGTCATCTGGTGGGACTTCTCATCGTACAGCGACCCGCCGAACCAGTACCCCGTGTGCTGGATGAACCACCCCGGCTCCAGCGGGAGGTAGCCGGTCCGGTCGATCCGGGTGATGTTCCCCCTGGCGTCGCGCTGGACCACGTCGAGCTTGGCGGCGTAGTCGTCCAACTCGCGGATCGTGCGCGGCGGCTTGTCCGGGTCCAGCCCCACTTCGTTGAACAGCCGCTTGTTGTAGTGCAGCGCCACCGTCGCCGGCGTGCTGATCAGCGCGTAGAGCGTCCCCTCGTACGTACACCCCTTCCAATAGACGCCCTTGTAGTACCCAGGCTTGATCCCGTACTCGGCCGCGATGTCGTCCAGCGGCTCCAGGGCGTTGAGCGCGGAGAACTGCGACACCTGCGTGTCCCACACGCCCGCGATGTCCGGCGGCACGCCGGCCGCCGTCGCGATCAGCGTCTTCTTGTCGATCTCGCTGATCGACAGGTACTTGATGAAGATCCCCTTCTCCTTCCCCACCGTCGCGTTGAAGTCCTTGACGATCTCCCCCATCTGCTCCCCCTCTTTCCCCGTCCACTTTTCCCAGTAGGTGACGACGGTGATCTTCCCCTGATCGACGCCGGCCTGCACCTCCTTCGGCAAACCGCCCGTCCCCCGAGGGCCAAAAGCGAGCAGTGCGAGCATGGCGAGGAGAAAGACGGTGAGAAGGACCGGTTTGATGTAGTGCATGCGGCGGTGCCCTGCCGGAGATGCGAGTAAGATACGGCATCCTCGGCAAACGGCAACGCCCCCCCCGGGCGTTTACGACATCCGCTCCGGGCTCGCGCCTCCTGACGACCCTTGCGCCGGCGGGCACTCGCACGAGTTTCCGGACGTGAGCCTCGTCCTGCGTAATCCGGTTCACGCCTGCCGGGGCTGCGGGAGTTGCCCCGCCCTTCAGTGTCCCCCCATACCTGCCGATGCAGGGGGTGACGGGCGAGGCCGAACGGGCCGCCCCGTGAATCGAGTTTCACCCGGACAGGAGCAATGTGACCATGAGCGATTCGGCCGTCCTTGAACAAACGGCGCGGGCCACGCGGGCCGGCAAGTACCTCACCTTTGCGTTGGGCAAGGAGGAGTACGCCCTCGAGATCCTGAAGGTCCGCGAGATCATCGGGTACATGGACATCACGTCCGTGCCCCGGACCCCATCGTACGTTCGCGGCGTGATCAACCTGCGCGGGCAGGTCATCAGCGTCGTGGACCTGCGGTCGAAGTTCGGCATGGAGTCGGCCGCCAAGACCGACCAGACCTGCATCATCGTGGTCGAGACGCGCGCCCGCGGCCGGAAGCTCAACACCGGTATCATCGTGGACCGGGTCAGCGAGGTGCTGAACATCGCCGGCGAGCAGATCGAGGACGCCCCCTCCTTCGGCACGAGCGTGGACGGCAGCTTCATCCTGGGCATGGCCAAGGTCGGCGAGGCCGTCAAGATCCTTCTGGATATCGACCAAGTGCTCGGCGGCGACGCCTGAGCGACGGCGACGGGTGCTCGGGAACGAAGGGCGTTTGAGACGCGGGCGATAACGATTGACGATTAAGAAAAGCCTTCGCAAAAGACTTTAATCGTTAATCGTTCCGCCCGGCTCTACGCGGTCGGGCTAAACCGCCCGCTCCAACGTCCGCTGGTGCAGCCGGCTCGTCAGCGCTCGCGTAATCTCGCGGATGGCGTTGCGCCACTGGTGCTGGCGGGTGCGGCAGGCGAAGTCGCCGCGGGCGTCGTGGGCGTTGGCGCGGACCTCGTAACCCCGGCCGCTGCGCGAGAAGGAAAGACGAAGGGTGAAGTCCCCCAGTCGTTCCCCCATCCGCACCGTCCGCTTGAGCCACGTCATCAACTGACGGCGGTGCGAGGGCTTAAGCAGCACGTTCCCCGAATCCAGCATCAGCATGGGCACTCTCCCGCGTTATCGCGTTGAGTCGAACTGAGTTGGGGCGTCGAATCATTCTACACCAAAGCAACGCGCGTGCCCGAAGAAAAATCCCGCCTGGGGACCGTTTTCTCCCCTGACGACGCCCGCAAACCGCGCGAACGGGGCCCACCGTGCCGCCTTTCCGGGCGGTCCGCGATCGCATACCATCGCCGGCATGGACGACCGCAGCAGCAACAGTCCCGCCGCACCCGCCCCCGCGCCCTCGTCCGCCCCCCCGGCCGCGCCGAAAAAGCCCGCCCCCCCATCCACTGGCGAGAACATCAAGGAAACGATCGAGTCGATCCTCATCGCCTTCATCCTCGCCTTCGTCTTCCGCGCTTTCATCGTCGAGGCCTTCGTCATCCCCACCGGCTCGATGGCCCCCACCCTGCTCGGCGCCCACCTGCGCAACCGCTGCACGGACTGCGGGTATCAGTGGGAGGTCAACTGGGCCCACCCGCAGGCGGCCGGCGCCGAGGACCCGACGGTCCCGAAGTTCACCGGCCCCTCCCCCGGCCCCACCGTCTACTCGATGCGCTGCCCGAACTGCGCCCACAAGGTCTCCCGGGCCGACAGCACCAACGCCCCCGTTTTCTACGGCGACCGCATCCTCGTCCTGAAGTACCTGTACTTCTTCGAGGAGCCCACCCGCTGGGACGTCGTCGTCTTCAAGAGCCCCGGCGCCACCGAGCGGGCGACCGAGTACGCCACGAACTTCATCAAGCGCCTCGCCGGCAAGCCCGGCGAGCAGCTCATGGTCCTCGACGGCGACGTCTACGTGCGCCCGCTGGAATCGGAGAACGACGCCGACTGGCGCGTGCAGGGCAAGCCCCGCGCGGCGCAGGACGCGCTCTGGCGCATCGTTTACGACAATGACTACGCGCCGCGCAACGGGCCCGACCGACGGCGGGACAAGAAGGCGTTCCGCCAGCCGTGGGTCGTGCGGGATGGGTCCGGCTGGGTGACGGCGAAGGGCCCGGAAGACCTCTCGCGCGTCTTCACATTCGACAACCCGAGCGGCGCCGGAACGCTGGCGTTCGACAAGGATCTGAACAAGAACCTCGGGTGGTACCCGTTGACGGACTGGCTGGCGTACGACGAGACGAAGGACCCGGTCGCCCCGGGCAGGGACATGTACCAGTACGAGGCGTACGCGGACGGCAGCCCGTCCCAGCACGTTCCCAAGTGGAACGTGAGCGACCTCAAGCTGACGTTCTTCCACACGCGAAAGGCCGGCGACGGGGCACTGACGGCGCGGCTGACGAAGCTGGGGCACGCGTTCAGCGCCAAGGTGTTCCCGGACCGCGTGGAACTGTGGAGCAGCGCCGCCGGCGCCCCGGATGCCGCGACGAAAATTGGCGAGCGGAAGATGGCGTTCAAGGAGGGGACGGCCGTTCGCGTGGACCTCATCAACGTGGACTACCGCGTGGTACTGCGCATCGACGACCGCGACGTGCTCTGGACCACGCCCGAGCAGTACGGGCCCCAGCTTGGCAGCCGGGCCGACCCCGGCTCGGCCGACACGCTGTTCGGGCGGTACGCGCGACAGCAGGACCTCGGGCGGGCGATGACCAACGCCTTGGCGGTCCGCGACGCATTCGACCCGGCGACGGTGTCGATCCGCGCGGAGAACCAGGTCGCCGAGGTGTCCCACGTGAGCCTGTGGCGCGACGTCTATTACACGCCCGGGTTCACGTACCACATGCCGATCCGCTGGGGCCGCCCGGGGGACCCGATCCGACTGCACCGCAAGGGCGACAAGGTCAAGGCCGCCGAGACCGACCTTCGGCGCGACTACACGGCCGACGACGAGTACTTCGTCCTCGGCGACAACTCGATCCTCAGCAGCGACGCGCGAATGTGGGATCGAAACGACTCGCTCGACCTCCTCTCGGGCGAGGGCCTGGTGAGCGAGGCGGGCCGGGTTCCCGGGCGATTCATGATCGGCAAGGCGTTCTTCGTCTATTGGCCGGCGGGGTTTCGGCCGTTCAGCAACGACATGCCCGGCGTCGTGCCGAACTTCGGCGATATGCGATTCATCCACTGACCGGGGTTCGACCGGAGCGCAGGCGCGCAAAAAGAAACCCGGCCCCTCGGGGCCGGGTTCCTGCAGTTGTGCGTACTGCTGACGTTCAGGAGGGCCTTTCGGCTCCTCCGAGCTGCCCAAAGCAGCTGCGTGCACCGCGGGAATCTCACCCGCGGTAGCTGCTCAGAGCAGCCCGCACGTACAGTCAGAATTGGTCACGGATCACCTCCATTTCAGCGAGCCGCGGTCCCGCTCGGGGTCCAGCGTGCTCGGGCCTTGCCAAGCCGTCGCGGGGTTTTATTTCGAGGGGCGACTGTTGGCCGCGGCCAAGGGGCGACTCACATCACCACCGGGACACCGCGCCCGAAAGCAAAACCCTCTACTGCCCGCCGCCGGGCGTTTTCGCCCGGGAACGCCTTCCCGGGCACTCGTCCGGTCACCAGATCCGCATCTGCGACCGGCCGGTCGTCCGAAGGCCGTTTCCAACCTTCATCCGACGCGTTTATATTACGTTTGCAAGGCGCGCGAGATCAAACAAATTCTCCCGAATCTCTCGAAGAAATATGCGACCGATAACTCGCCCCCCCTGCCGCGGCCGGCCGCCCGCCGGGCCATGCGTCAGTGTTCGTGGTCGTGACTGTGCCCGTGCCCCTCGCCGCCGCATACCTCACCGAAGTTGACGTACAGCCGCCCATCCCGCTCCACCACCTTGTCGCGCGATAAGAGGAACGCCAACAGATCATCCAGCGTCATCCCGCCGGCCGAACACGTGTGAAACCGCGGCTCCACGCCGTACCGCGCCGCCACCTCCGCGACGAGCGCCGTCCGCGTGAGCGGCGGGGCCGCGTCGTTGATCAGGTGAATGACGTCGTGCCCGTGAATGCTGGTGGAGGTGGCCATATCAGGATATGATAGTCCAAATATCCGCAGAGTCCACAGGATTCGCGGGGGAGCCGCTCACATCAGCGCCCGCTCCTTCACCAGCGCCGCGCACTGCGCGATGAACGCCTCCACGCTCACCTGCCCCTTGTCGCCCTCGGTCCGGTGCCGCACGGCCACCAGCCCGGCCTGCTGCTCCTTCTCGCCCAAGACCAGCATGTAGGGGATCTTCTCCATGGTCGCCTGCCGGATCTTCGCGCCGATCTTCTCGCTGCCGAGGTTGGTCTCGACGCGCAGGCCGGCCGCCTTGAGCTTGTCGCTGACCTCCCGCGCGTACGCGTCGGTCCGCTCGCTGATGTTCAGCACCGCGACCTGCACCGGCGCCAGCCATAGCGGGAAGGCCCCGGCGAAGTGCTCGGTCAGCACGCCGATGAAGCGTTCCATGCTCCCGAACGGCGCGCGGTGGATCATCACCGGCCGGTGCGGCTTGTTGTCCGGGCCGACGTAGCTGAGGTCAAACCGCTGCGGCAACTGGTAGTCCACCTGCACGGTCCCGAGCTGCCACTCCCGCCCGATCACGTCCTTCACGACGAAGTCGATCTTCGGCCCGTAGAACGCTGCCTCGCCCGCCTCGAGGGTGAACGCGACCCCCAGGGTCGCCGCCGCGTCCTTGCAGGCCTTCTCGGCCGCGTCCCACTGTTCGGGCGCGCCCACGTACTTGGCGCTGTCCGGGTCGCGCAGGCCGACGCGCACGCGGTAGTCCTTCATCCCCAGGGTGTTCAGCACGACCTTGACCAGTTCCAGGCACCCCTGCACCTCGGCCGGCACCTGCTCCTCGATGCAGAAGAGGTGGGCGTCGTCCTGGGTGAAGCCGCGGACGCGGGTCATGCCGCCCAGCTCGCCGCTCTTCTCCCACCGGTAGACGGTCCCGAACTCGGCCAGCCGCACGGGCATCTCGCGGTAGCTGCGCTGCTCGCTGGCGAAGATGCGGATGTGCATCGGGCAGTTCATCGGCTTGAGCAGGTAGCCGTCGATGTCCCCCTTCTCCATCCGGTTCGACAGCTCGCCGCACGCGCACCCTTCCTTGGCGAGGAGGTCGATCACCTCCCGGTCCACGAGCGGCGGGAACTGGCTCTCGCGGTAGTAGGGGTAGTGCCCGGAGGTCTTGTAGAGCCCCAGCCGCCCGATGTG
>Ga0105047_10013402_pt1 | contig 13097 bp, 11 predicted proteins | sample MAT04_FD_78384 | JGI IMG/M metagenome (GOLD analysis project Ga0105047, IMG submission 78384) | Freshwater microbial communities from Lake Fryxell liftoff mats and glacier meltwater in Antarctica - MAT-04 (megahit assembly) | ecosystem: Environmental > Aquatic > Freshwater > Ice > Liftoff... | reverse complement strand
TCGGTGGTGAGTAAACGCCGGGAAGACTTCGCGGGGGAATCGACGAATTTGAGTTTCTTACCGTCGCCGGTGAGGTGCATTTCGTAAACCGCATCGCCGCCGGCGAACTTGCCCACGATGGTTGCTACTCCGGTGCCGGTCGGTAGGGTTTTGCCTTCGTTCAAGGTGAGCGTGATCTCGGCGGTGCCGTTGAGCCGACCGGAATCGACGCGATTGGCCAACCCCCATTCGGCGGGCGTTTTCTTCACATCGAGATTCTCGGCCTTCACTCGGAAGCTCAGTTTCGAAGGCTTTTGACCGAAATCGAGGATCGCATCGGTTTGCAATGCGCCGTCCGCTGCGGTTCCGCGAACGTTTTTTAGCGTGACCTTACTGTCCTCGACGAGCACGGTCGCCGATGTCCCAGTGACGGTTAGATCGATGGGGAAGACGATCAATTTCGTATCGGTGGGATTGCACGCGACTTTCCACGACCAATTGCCAGACGTTCCGGAGGCGATGCGGACATCGACCATCGTTCGGCCGTCGAGTTCGACGGCTTCCCACGTTTCATTCGGAACGTACGGGATCGCTTTCAGCTTCTCCGGGGTGAGGTGAACCGGCGCATCCGTGGCGAGGTGAACGAACCCGCTCGACGTGGCCGATTCCACTTCCCCATCGATCTTCCACGACCCGTACTGTTCGTCCCGGAGGGAACCCTTCAGGGTGATTTTGGCACCGGCGGAGGCGATTATGAGATCGGCCCCCTTCACCCAGAAATCCGGCTTGCCTTCTTGCTGAATGTGAACGATCGCCCCGGAGATCACGATCTCGGGAATCGTACCGCTGCCGCCCCCCGCCGGGGGATGCGGGAGTTTGCTGAGAATGTTGTTATCCCGATCGAGGCGGAGGTTCACCGTCGGTTCGTGGATGCGGATAATCTTCGGCTCGCTGCCGATGGCCAGCGCGAGCGGCGAAACATCGACACTCACTTTGCCCGTTACGAGGGCGGGTTCGCCGGGGGCACCGGGGATTTCTATTTGGAGATCGGTCGAACCGATACCGGCGCTCAGTTCGGTGATTTTCACGTTCCCGCCGAGCTTTTCGCCGATCTTGGCCGCGGCCAAGTTCCTGGCGGAACTGGTTCGCATATAGGCGAACTGCCCGAAGTACATGAGTACGAACAAAGCGAGAACGATCCCCAGTATCAGAATGGCGGCGCGCCGGACTTTTCGCATAGGTCACCCGTGATTCCGTGTACGAAAAAACGAAGCCGAGATGGGAATCTCGGCTTCGCCACAAACGTTTCGGCGGTAACGAAACGTTTGTGTGTTTCAGTATGAGTGAAGATTATCGGAAGTCGACCGAAGTCGATTTGCCGGACCAAACGCTCACCTTTTTGATGTTCTCCACGATCTTGCCGTTTTCAGACCACGAAGCTTTCACCGTATATTTGTATTCTTTGCCGGGTGTGAGTGCGGGCATATTGATCGTACGTACTGTGCCGGATTGGGTGTTTGGCTGATCGTCGATCCAGATTTTGGAATCGGTGCTCGGCACCGTCACTACAATCGTGGCGGGTTGCATGTCGGTACTGTTCGCGGCGGGCATCGTTAGGGGTGGTGTCGCGGGTGCGTATGTCGCGCCATTCTGCATGTACGTCCCTTGTTGGCCGGGGGTGTAATACGTCACGCCATTCTGCGTGTACATCCCTTGTTGGCCCGGGGCGTAAGTCACGCCATTCTGCGTGTACATCCCTTGTTGTTGACCCATCCAAGTCCCGTTGGATGAGTAGTTGTTGCCGCAACACCCCGCTGCTGGCGCGGTGGAGTAATTTTCCACCGGTGCGGAATTTCCCCTTCGAGATTTGCGCCCGCAAGCGTCGGCGTCGACCGCTGTGATGCCGATGCCCAAGCCGGCGAGAATGAGCGTACTAAATACGTTGTTCATGGTGTGCTCCTGCGCGAGAACCGTAAAATGTTCTCACAGATTCCTTTCCGAAACGACCCGCGAAAGCTTCGAACATCGAAGCGAGAGAATCGCGGGGATCGCGCGGCCCGCAGCGGAATTCGGGCCGAAGATTATCGCTGTTTTCAACTCGTGCATTTATCGATCAAACTCAGGCGCGACTGACGCGGCCGAGTAACATGCCGACGCCGAAGCCGACTAGCAAGGCTTGAAGCGGGTAATTACGGACGAGGGCGGTCACATCCTTGCCCATCGTGCTGAGCTTTTCCCCAGCTTGATCGTAACTATCTTCGGCGAAATGCTGGACGCGATCACTGGCCTCGTGGGCGAAGTGTTGCACGCGATCTTTCGCTTCTTGGGCGAAGCCCTCCACGCCTTCGGCAACCGAACCGGCCGCATTCTTCACGCTTTGGATTGTGCTGGCACCGCGATCGGTGGCGGCCTTGGCGGATTCCGCAGCCGAATCGATCCCGGTTTTCACTTTTTCTCGTGTCTCGTTCATGGCAATCTCCTGAGTGAGGTCAAACATCCTGAGTTCGGAGAACCCGGGGTCAGCGGACTAGGAATTTGCAGATACCATGCCAACATCGCCGTTTCGATTCACTTTTGTTGAAGCCGCTTGTTTCTCACCGAGGGCGGCTCTCCAAGCGTTGAGAAACAGCATGGTTTCCCCGAAGCTCTTTAAGATTGCCCCGGATGCAAATTCCTTCAACAACTCCTGTTCCGCAAGTGTATCTTCCACTTTTCCCCAGCGGCCAATGATGATTTGCACGTCGGGCATATGGCGGTTGAGTCGCTTGCAAAGGTAGCGCGTGTGGGAAATCCCTTCCGGCGGCATCGAGGCGATTAACACGAGTGAGGGTTTAAAGTCCTCGGTTCTTTGCAATACTTCTGAAGTCAATTGCTCAAAGTTTGCCACTTCGAGTGCCCATATTTTCGGATCGAGCGAACCCCGCAGCATCTCCAAGCAGAGCGCTTCGATCGCATCTTGGGCGGGCACGGCCAGCACGCGGATTTTCTCTGCGGGTGCGGCATCGGTGTTCGTTGCGCTTTCCTTTTCCGAGAGTTCGCCGACGATCTCGCCAGTGATTTGAAGCATCCGCGCCAATTCGGGTTTCGTCACATCCACGCGCACGATGTCTTGCTTCGCGTAGCCCAGCGCCGGGATGATAACGGTATCGTAGATTTCTGCCGTGCTCGCTTTGGCGGAGGCGTCCCTCACGATCTCCGCCGCGCCATCGTGATCCCCGGCTGCCACGCGTTGGTAGAAGCGCACGTCGGCCGTGAGAACTTGCTCATCGCCGAGGATCGTTTCGAGGAATTGCAATTGCGGAACGTATTTGCCCAGTACGAGTAAGCAGACCGTGAGCGGGCCGGAAAGAATCAACCCCACCGGCCCCCACACGAAGGCCCAGAACGCGGCGGAGACCAACTGTGCCACTTCCGAGAGGCCCATACTTTTGCCGTACAGTTTCGGCTCGAAGAAATTCCCGCACGATAACTCCAATGTAGCGTACACGCCGATGACGACCGCCAACGGCCACCACGCCTCGACAAAGGCGATGGTGAAGATGATCGGGGCGATTAAGCCGAGCCACGTGCCGAGGTACGGAATGTACCGCATCATCGACGCGAAAAAGCCCCAGAGGATGGCGTAGGGAATGCCGAGGAGGAACATCGTGAGCGAGATCAAAACACCGAAGATGCTGTTGATGATCAATTGCATGAATAGATAGCGACTGATGCGATGGGAAGCGTCGTCGATCGCTTTTGTAGCGGTACGGAGTTGCGAGTTGCCGATGAGCCGGATGAGGCGGTTCCGCACATCATCTTTCTTGAACAGTATGAAGACCGACAGAACGATTGCGAACGCACCCTGGCCGAGGATTTCCGTGAGCGGATTGAGAAAGCCGGGAACTTCGTTCAAATACTTTGAATAAGAATTCGAGGTTTGGATTATGACGGGGAGCGCGAAGCCGGACTTATCTTCGGGAGGCGTGAAAAACGGCTGCATTTCTTCGATAAATCGGCTGAACTTGCCATCGCCCGATCCCAACAACGCCGATCTCGCCGAGGCGAGCTTTTTCTGGATACTCGCCGAATGATCGGGGAGCGTGCTCGTGAGTTCCGCAAATTGCCAACCGACCATTGCGAGCATGGCGATCACGGTGATGGAAGCCACCGACACGGTGGTGAGAACCGCCGTGGCATTCCCGAAACCCCGGCGCCGCAGCAACACCACGACGGGGCCGAGAATGAACGTGATCATGATGGCGAGGGCGATCGGTACAAGTACCGTCCGCGCCCATGCGAGTGCGGCGATCAAAGCGGCAGCGAAGCCGAGGCTCGATAAGTGCCTCATGGCCCGCTGCCACGGCCGGTCGGAGATTTCAGGAATCATGGTTGGTCCGCAGGGAGATCGAAATTCAAATCGTTAGGCGGGAGTGTTGGGGAAACTTTCGTGAACCCAAGTTCCGAAATGCAGGATCAACTCCGCTCCGACGGATTGTGCGGCTTTCACGATCTCTGCTTTGCTCGCCGAGCGGGCCGGCACCCCGAACACGATGCGGCCCTTTTCGATTTCGATCGCGTAGCGCTTGCGGGCTTCCGATTCTTGATCGCCCAAGAAAAAGTCCAACAATCCTTTGAGCGAATCTTCACGGCGTTCCAAGTATTCCGCGCCGCTCGGCCCGATCAGGAATTCGACTTTTCCCACGTCGAGCGGTCGCAGGGCCGCGAGGAGCGCATTGAGGGTGTTGTAATCGTTGACCACGCCCATCACTTTGTCCGACTGAGCGATGACCGACGACTCGGTGGATTCTGAAACATTGGAAGCTTGCATAGGATTGCTCTTTCGGGGAACGAATAGTGAAGTGGACTTCGCACATTTCGTACCGCGGGAAACCACGGATGACACAAGCATAGGAATTGAACTGCATCCGCCTGAGAATCCGCTTTGCGAGGAACTGATCGCGTCCGACGCGGGTAATTTTTTGCCCAAGAATGAGAATTGAAATGTTCAACTCGGGTACCGCCCAGCCCCGGGGTCTCAGGGAATCATTCCTCTACAAACTCACTCTCCACGGGCACGCCTTTTGCAACGGGCACAATTTTTCCAACTCCGATTCGATGAGGCTCTCGTAGGCGTTCGAGTTGGCGAACCGAGACGCCGACCTCGTCGGCGATCTCGGCGTCGGTGCGGCGACCGTCCGGGTGGGCGTCGTCGGCGCGGAGGAGAATGGTGGCCCACTACCGAAAGAAAACGTTAGACGAACCACTACAAACTATTCCAAGCTCGGGCTTGTATCCCCCGGAAGCATGATCTTGCGGATCAGCTTGATCGGCAGGCCGCCCTGCTTGACGAAGTCGTCGTGGAACTGCATCAAGTTGAAGTCCTTGCCCTTTGCCTTCTTGTAGTCGTCGCGGAACTTGTAGATCTGCAACTTGCCCAGCGTGTAGTACAAGTAGGTGGGGTTGTATGTGCCACGCCGCGCTTCTTGGAAGCCGACTTCGGGTTCTTGGAACCCCTGCTCCACGAAAAACTTCTTCCCCTGTTCGACCGTCCAACCTTCGGTGTGCAACTTGATGCCAACCACGTACCGGCAATCGCGGAGTAAGGCTTCGCTGAGTTGGGCGAGCAGGTATTTCGGGTCGCCGTTGCCGTATCCTTCCTCGATGATCATCTGTTCGGTGTAATGTGCCCAGCCTTCGACGTTCGTGCCGCAGGTGTAGAGCTTGCGCACCTTCGTGGGGTACTGCTTGGCGTTGAGGAATTGGAGGTAGTGGCCGGGGTAGGCTTCGTGGATCGTGATGACGTCCAGACCGGTTTTGTTGAACTGCCGCATGTGCTCGGCCTTCTTCAACGCGTCCCATTCCTTTTCCGGCGGGGTAACGTAGTAGAACGCTTCCGTCGCCTTGGTTTCGTAGGCCCCCGGTGTATCCATTGAGGCGAAGCCGCCGGTGCGCATGAACGGCGGCGTCTCGGCGATGGTCGGCCGCACTTCGCTGGGCACCGTGCAGATCTTCTTGTCGATGAGGAACTTCCGTGTGCGTTCGATGGTGCTGCGGGTGGCTCCCACCAAGTCGTCCGGCTTGGGGAAGTCTTCGGTGAGCTTGGCCAGCACCGCTTCGGGCGTCGCCTTCGGGTCGATCTTCTTCGCCGTGGCGATGAACAATTCGCGGTCGCGTTTCAGATTGGCCTCGCCGATGGCGAGGAGCTTTTCCAACGGGATGTCCAACATCTCTTCGTAGGCGAGCTTCTCGATGAAGGCCTTGGCCCCGATGGCGTACTTCCCCTGCGCCTTCGGCAGTATTTCCTTCTCGATGAAACCGACGGCATCTTGGAACGCTTCGATCACCGGTTTGTTCGCCGCCTCGAATGCCTCGAACAACTTGGCATCTCCCTTCGCGGCTTCCTTCGCCCAAACGGCCAAATCCCCTTTGAAGAACTCGACCGACCCCTTGGCCACGATCAAACCGAGGTCGGCGAACTCCTTGGGCGGGTTCTCGACGTTCGCCTTCATCGCGGCGATGAGCGCGGGGGCCATCTTCAACCGGCCGATGATGAGCTTGAGGCGATCTGCGGGCGGGGCGAAGGAACGTTTCATCAACTGGTCGATGGCTTCGGCCGGTTTGCCGACGTAGACCACCGGATTGCGTTTCCAATCCATCACCGTTCCGAGTTCCAACCGTTCGGCATTGATCGCAGCATCTAACACCTCGGCATCAATCGCATCCGCATCGGATAGTTTCGCTTCCTTGCGGATCACTTCCAAGCGGGCTGCAAAAAGTCGCAAGCGTTGAATTCGCGTGGTGATCGCACCGTGAGAAAGATCGGGCAGTTTGTCGTCGAAATCGTGGATGCCGGCGTAGGTGGCCGAGCCGGGATCCCAAGCGAACTGGGCCTTGTAATAGTCATCGACGAACTCGGCGAAAGGTTCGGCGGATTGGATGGGGGTAACGAAGGCGAGCAGCAACGCGAAACGAACGAACATCGATGGCTCCGGGGAATAGCGGGGGAGGCACTGCCAAGCTACGCGATGGGAAGCTCTGATACCAGTGCCTTTGCCAGCGGACAATCCTTGCCTCCGGTTTCGCCCCGACGATAGCGTTGGAGTAATTGTTGAGATCGCTGTGCGAGCATCCGCCGCACTTCGCGGCGTTTGTCCTTTTCGCGCGGGATGATCATGTTGTCGTAGCCGGTGGTTTGGTGCCGCATCCAAGCGATCACCGCGGCTTCGGCCCGCTGTTCGATGGGGATGCGTTTCGTGCGAGCCACAGTACCACTGCCCACGGGCGTGGCGTGTTTCGTCACTGCCGTGGCCAACCGTTCCGCCCACTCCGCATGGGCCGGATGGAAGTTCAGGAAGGCGAGGATCGCGCCGCGGAAGTCTTCCACGTACGCGGATTGAACCTTCTCCCGGCGCTGGGCGCCGGCCGCCTTCTTCTTGGCGAAGCCTTCCGTCGAGCGCTCGACTTCCAACTCGGCGCGGATCGCATCGAGGTTCGCCGCGGTCCAGATGCCGCGGGAGAAGACCTTGCGGCCCTTTTTCTCCACGAGCAGCCAGTGCTCCGAAAGTTTCGCCCGGCGGGTAAGTGCCGCATCGCCGGGGAGAAGGAACGTCCAACCCTCGGGCACCGGGATCACGGTGCCATCCGGCTTCCGCACGGTGCGTTCTTTCGGCCCAGGAGCGAAGGTGTTGTCGCTCATGGTTGGAAGGCCGAGATGCCCTCGGCCAGTGCCGCTGCGAGTAGTTTCTGATCCAAGGTGGCAATGGGTAGTCGTTCGCGGACCGCCAATTCCAGATAGGCCGCGTCGTAAGACGTCATCGAGTGTTTACGAACCAAGGCGAGTGTGTCCGCCCAAGCCCGGCGTTCGGTTTCATGGTCGCGGATGATTACCAAGGCATCGAGATACTGAATGAAAGCCGTCGATTGCTGAACCGTGCAACGATTTCGCCTTTCGCCCACGGTCATCGTATTGGTGACCTCCAACGACCAATGCTCGGGCACCAAAGCTCCGGCATTCGGAAAGTTTGCCGCAATGGAATCCGCATACGCATCTTGTTCGTCCGTGAAGAACCACGCCAATGTGATGGAACAATCCAAGATGAACGCGGCCATCAGCGGCGCCCTTCTTCAATGAGTTGGCGGATCGTTAAATCTTCGCCGAGGGTCGGGCCGAATTTATCCCGGTGTGCAAGCATCGCCCGCCCGACTGCCGCGGAATCACGGACTTCCGGAGAGGTCTCCGGCACCAACTTCGCAAACGGCATTCCGAAATCGGTGATCAGTACCGTTTCGCCAAGGGCCACGCGATCCAAGATCGCGGGCAACTGGCTGGGCATGTCGGTTCGACCAATAGTTATCATGTGCATCTCCCGGATTCAAACCATTGTATCACCTACCCCTTCACCTCATCCTTGGGCGGGTGGAAGAACAACCCCAACAGTACCGCCCCGAGGATCGCGGCGAACATGCTGTACTCGAACACCGGCGGGTAGTTGATCGCTTCGCCGATCTTGTACGTATTCGCCAGTTGGCCGCAGGCGAAGTTCGCCACGAACGGCCCGACGCCGAGGATCAGCACGTTGAACAACCCTTGGGCCGAACTGCGCACGTCCTTGGGGAAGTATTTATCCACGAAGATGTACACCGTGGCGAAGAAGAAGGCGTAGCAGACGCCGTGGAGCAGGATCACCGCGATCACGGGCAACTGTTGCGGGAAGAACGCAAACACGGCGAAGCGGGCCGCGTGGCCTAGGACGCCGACGATCATGGTGGTTCGCCAGCCGAACGATTTCAGTACCCAACCGAGCGTCAGCATCGTGAGGATTTCCGCTACCTGCCCGAGCTTCATCGTCGCCCCGACCCAGTTCGATGGGATGCCGACCTTAGTTTCGAGGAAGCCGCCCGTCCAGAAGAAATAGCTCTGGTGAACGGCCGCATCGATAAACGTGACGATGAACAGCACGAGAATGAACGGGTGCTTGAGCAGCTTTAACGCCTTCACCCAAGCGAATGAATCCCCGGCCGCGGCAGGCTTCGGCGGCGTGTGCGGCAGCGTTAGGCTGAACGCGGCGAGTACGAACGATGCCACCCCTGCCACAAGGAAGATGTACCGCTTGGCCGCCAACCCGGCGGCGCCACCCAGCGGGGTGCCCATCGCTTCGCCAATCTTATCGAGACCCGATTTGCCGGTTTCGTTCACCGAAGCCCAATCGGCCAAGATGAAGATGAACGGCCAACTCGCCACGATCCAACCGATAGTTCCCCACAAACGCACGGGGCCGAACTGCTTCGAAGGATTGCTGAAAGCCGCGAACGCAATCGAATTCGCGATAGAGATCGTCGGCACATAAAAGACGGAGTGCAGGAGCATCAAAAGGAAGAACGGCCAAAACGGCGCGAGCGGGGTTGCCACATTACCGACAATTACTCCATCGCTGAGCTTGGTGTATACGAATGTCACCGTCGGCTGTTTATCGGCTTCGAGTTTCTCAAAGGTTGTCCAGAACTTCTCGGCATTTTCAGTGGTCGTGACTTGTGTCAGTATGACAATCTTCCCGTCGGTCATCTTGCCCAGTCCCGTGGTTTCAACAGATCCGCGGGCGACTAATGTCGCGCTGTTGAATTCTCCCACGTTCGTACCCACCGGCGCTTGCAGGAAGAACAAACCGAGGATTGCAGCACCACCGATAAGGTGGCTGAACGACAGAAACTTCTCGGCGGCGAACTTGCGGTCGGCGAGTTGGGTACTGAAGAAAAGCGCGACCAACGCGCCGATGTTGAACGCGCCGAACACCAACCCATTCTCCAACTCGGTGAACTTCAATCCCTGAACATAGGGGAAGCCCAACTCGAACCACGCGCCCCAGATGAAGAATTGCAAGAACATCATCAAGCTGAGCTTGAGCATTAGGCCGGGCGGCGACGCTGCGGCAGATGGGGTGGAACCGGCGGGAATTGAAGGTGGGGGCGCGGCCATAAGAACTCCAAGAACATCGGGGATCGAAAGCGCGGGGATATCGTCCCATTGCTGGATTAACCGCAGGGGGATGATGTCCCCCCGCTTTCAACGACCGTTGAAGATGATAGAGGAAAGCGATCTCCGCCGCCGTACAATATTCGGATGCCCTACCGGCTCGCAATTTTCGATTTCGACGGCACTTTGGCCGATTCCCTCGCCCACGCCGTCGCCATCTTCCGTCGGCTCGCCCCGACGCTGGGGTTGAAGCCGTTCGACGATGTGGCCGCCGCACGTGCCATGCCCGCCCGCCAACTGATGAAGAAGCTCGGCGTTTCCTACTTCCGGCTACCCCGGCTCATGCGGGCGTTCCAAGCCGCCGCCGCGGAAGGGGCCGAGAACTTGCAATTGCAACCGGGCATCGCCGAGATGCTCGCGCTGCTCCACGAACGCGGGATTCGCCTCGGCATTCTTTCTTCCAACAGCGAGGAGAACATCCGCGCGTGCCTGCGAACCCACGGTGTCGAGCAATACTTCGAGTTCATCTTCGGCTACCCGAAGTTGTTCGGCAAAGCGCGGGCACTGCGGCGGATTCTGAAAGCGGAGAAGATCCCCCGCGAAGAGGTGATTTACATCGGCGACGAACTCCGCGACCTCGAAGCGGCCAAGAAGGCCCGCATCGATTGCGCCGCCGTGAGTTGGGGCTGGCACGTCCCGGAGATGCTGGAGGAAGCCAAGCCGACCGCGATGCTCCGCACCCCGGCCGACTTGTTGGAATTGCTGGGGAACGCCGTTCCCCAGCTTTCTTGAGATGTCATTTCCGTCGACGGCGAACCCAATTCCCCAACCCCAAGCCCATCGCGGCCAAACCGAGGATTGTTCCCGGTTCCGGCACGACCGTGGGAGTGAAACTCAACACGAGGTTGTCGCCGGACGTGGCGAGCGAGAAGGCGGTGTAATCGTGCGTTAAAGAACCGGAAAGCACCACGAAGTTCCCACTGAATCCGGTGTACGTTGCGCCGGGCGAACCGGTAATGATCGTGACGGTGTACGGGGTACCGTTCACGAGTGTATCGTCGTTGAGCAGGAGAATGTTGAAGGGAGTTCCGGCCGTGGCGGTGAAGACCACGGGGTTCGCTCCGACGGCAATGGTGCTGTTGCCGGTGATCGCCGGGAGCGGTGGCGAAGTCGGGAGGTACGTGGCGATGGTGCCCCCGGCACCGAAGCCGGCGGCGCCCGTGACGGTCAGCGGGCCGGTGGTGAGCGTACCGATACCGGTTCCGGTATCGCCACGGAGGGTGCCGCCCGGATTCACGGCGACGGTGCCGGCGACGACGCCGGTTCCAGCGAGCATGCCGCCGTTCACGGTGGTGTTGCCGGTGTAGGTGTTGATGGCGTTCAAAATCAACTCGCCGGTTCCGGTCTTGGTGAGGGCACCGTTAGCGATCGGCGCGGCAACGCTGAGTCTCCCGGTCACGTTGAAGGTGCGGGTGCCGGTATCCAAGTCGATCACGGCCGGGGTATTCAATATGGTGCGGAGGAAAGCGGAAACGCCGGTGCTGGTGACGTTGCTTTGGAGCCTCAACCTACCGCCGAGGGTCGTATTGTTCCCGTTGGCGGCCACGTCGAAGTTCGCGCCGGCAAGGGTGAGGCCGCCGCTGCCAACGGTGAGTACTGATTGGTTCACGATGCTGTTGGCGTTGACTTGGCCGAGGCCGGGACCAGTGATATTCAGCGTATTCACGGTGAGGAACCCGCCGCTGTTCGCGGCGAACGTGCCGCCGGTGACATTGGCGGTGCCGGTGATGATGAGTGTACCGCCATCGACACCGGTCTGGAGTTGCCCAGCTGTTTGAGTGACACCGGCGATGGTTTCCACGAAGGTGGAAGCCGCCGTACTAAAGAAGGTGCCGCCATTGATTGTCACGTTCGCGGTATCAGGGATTTGTTCGGAAGCTAAGCGGGCGAGGGTGCCACCGGTGATGGTGATGTTGCCGGAGATAGCGTTCGTGCCTGCGGCCTTATTCAAGGTCAGGGTGCCGGCCTGCAAAGTGGTGGAACCCGAGTAGGTGTTGGCTGCGGTATCCGCTACTCCGCTGCCGAGGGTGAGGTTGGCGGTACCCGTGACGATGCTGCCACCGAAGTTGTTCCCCTTGAACAATCCGCCGGTGCCGGTGATCGTACCGGTGATGAAGGAGTCGCCGATGCCGGAGACGTACAGGGTGAATCCTGCCGTAGCGATTTGACCGGACGCGGTGAGGTTTAAGCTTGCCGCGTTGGAGCCGATGCTCGCGTTTGAACCCAGGGTAATCGTGCCGGAGACGGTGGGTGTTCCCCCCGAAGTCACGTCGATGGCCATGCGATTCGCCGTGACGTAACCGGGGCCGTTGATCAGGAAGTTGTTCGGCACGGTAAAGGTGCCGGCGATACTCAGGTTGCCGCTGTTGGCAGTCGTGCCATCGCTGTTGATGGTGACCAATCCCGTGCCGAGCGCATTGGCATCTCCGATGATGATGCGCCCGAGATCGATCGTGGTGCCGCCGGTGTAGCTATTCGCCACGCTGAAGCGGACGTCGCCAGTACCGATCTTCGCCACGCCCCCCGCACCAATGATGGCACTCGTGACGATGATCCCCGGTGTGGTGGAAGTCGTATTGAACGTCGCAACGTACCCGGTCAATGCGGTATCGATGCCGCCGGAGAGGGTGAACGCATTCCCGGCGATGTTGCCGATGGTCGCACTCGAACCGAGCGTGACCGGCCCAGTGAACACGACGGCCGCGTTCAGATTCGATTCCAACGCACCGCCACGGCCGGCCGAACCGGACCCGCTGATGGTGATCGGCTCCGCCGTGGTGTAAGTTGCGGTTCCGATGCTGAGCGTACCGCCGGATAGCACGGTGGTGCCTCCGGCTGCGTCGCCGAGGGCACCGTCGATGGAAACGATCACGCGGCCCGCGGTGATGGTGTTCGTTCCACCCAAGAAGGTACCCGAATTGTTCGTATTGATCACCATCACTCCGAGGCCCTGTTTGTTGAACCCACCGCCATTCCCCGTGATCGGTGCCGAGATCGTGAGATCGTTGATTCCGGCTGTACTATCGCCGATGTTGAAAATGCGTACGCTGTTGCCGAGATCGAGGCCGGGGTTCGCCGCCGTACCCATGATCGTGGCAAGCCCCGC
>Ga0105047_10013397_pt1 | contig 13104 bp, 13 predicted proteins | sample MAT04_FD_78384 | JGI IMG/M metagenome (GOLD analysis project Ga0105047, IMG submission 78384) | Freshwater microbial communities from Lake Fryxell liftoff mats and glacier meltwater in Antarctica - MAT-04 (megahit assembly) | ecosystem: Environmental > Aquatic > Freshwater > Ice > Liftoff... | reverse complement strand
CCAAAATTCCACGCGTAGGAAACAACACTGCCATCAGGGTCGGTAGAACTGCTCCCATCCACATCAACTTTCAAATCATATCCAACTTTGGTGAACGCTGCAATTGGCGCTTCGTTAAGATCGCGAGTTAACGACACCTCGTCTACATCAACATGTCTACCTCGGGGAAGATCTGGCGCTACGATTGATACATCTACTTCGGAAGCGGTTTGTTTGCCACGATATGCTACAACAACATCGGCCCAACCTGAAGGGTTAACCGAAACATCTTTAAACGACACGTTTTTTACAGCACTATCGACAGTTACACCGTTTTTGGTTTCTGTAATTCGCAACCCAACTTGCTGTCCTGCTAACACTGAACTACGAATTTTGGCTGTTGCGGCATAATCGTCACCAACGTTTGAACCGGTTACAGATTTTGGACTATCGGTTACAGAAACAGTTGCGGCGCTCGCCCCCCTGTTGGATACTCGCGCATGCGGTCCCGCGGTAAAGCCAGCGGTGTCACTTCCTGCGCGTAACATTCCGGGGGTGGAAAGATTCCATCCGGAAGTTCCATTCGTGAACGAAGAGTTTGTTCCAAATGTTTGCCCTTTTTGATTAACGATAGTTAGGTCGTCAACTTGTAGGACACGGTTGACAGGCATATTGTACGCCAACAAGTTGACGTCAAGACTGTACCCTGTTTTCCGAGCCTTGTAGGTTAACGTTAAAGGGGTCCACGTGTTAGCGGGAACCGTTTTACGATTTGCGGCAGAACCGGACATTTGCCATACGCCTGCATTTTTCCCCCATTCTTGGGCACGTAGTTGTACGTCAGAAGAACCACCGATGGAACGTACGCGTGCTTTGACCGTGTACGTGTCCCCGACAGTAACCGGGGTAACGCTGTTCAGCTGGTCGTTAAGTACAACTGTGCTAACCCGACCAGTGTTGTTTACCATTTCGGCAAGAGGGTTGGGTGAAACGTGCGACAGCACCCCGTTTGGTGCAACCCATCCTGTGGTGTTCGTGTCAAACGAACCGTTAGTTAACACTGGTACTGGTACGGCTTGGGCCGAGGTAAAACCAGCGATTAGGGTGAGCCCTAACGCGGTTGTAACACCTAAAGCGACGCATTTGCGTCCGTATAGAACTGTTTTAAAATTGTCCACCTGGAACTCCTTATAATGTTTGTGGTGTTCACGAAACTTGGGGGTTGAGTCGTCATATGGACCCTAAAAGGGAACGTGGGTACTCTAAATGGGTGAAAAACTGTGTAACAGGTTGGGGTTTGGAATGGTTGTTGTGCTCATTTGACGGGCATTACCAAATATTTGTAAGACGGGTCAACAGCTTTTTTTTCCGTATCGTATAAGGATACTAACGCTGGTTTGCTACTTTCATTTCCGGTGAAAATTGTGGTAGATGAGCCTACTGCGGTGAACGCTGCGGCCAGATATTTGGCGTTGTATACAGCGTCAAAGTCGGCGCCCTCGTGGGTAACGGTGAGCGAATCTTCCGCGCTAGCGGAACCACCGTCATCGTGGATGGAGATGGTGGCCATATTGTTGGCGAACTTTACCTGGACGCGTGGGGTTTCGCCCACTGCCACTAAGGCTACACGTTTAATACAATCTGCCATTTCGGCAGCGTTAATGATAACGCTGGTGGTGGCGGTGGCTGTGGAAATAAGTTTTCCCCATTCTGGGAACTGTCCGGTGACAAGTCGTCCGGTGAACTGTCTTCCCGCGCCTTTTACGCCGTAAACACCGTTGGAAGCGCCTCCGGCTGCCCAATCCAAAGTTTCGTCGTGGAAAGCTGCATCCACAACTTCTTTTCCTGCCAACAACATGGTTGTGGGTTCTTGTTGATTTGGAGAAGGAACGTATGGTACTGTCGAAACAGCTAAACGGTATCGGTCGGTTGCGGCCAAAGTAATAAGTTTGGTGTTAGGGTCGACGTGCATTTGTACTGCGGCAAGTACGGGTAACGCTGACCCGTCTGCTGCAGCAGCGGTTTTGGCGCGACGTGCGGCTACTAGAAAAGCTTTCCCGTTAACACTACCAATAGTGTCAGGATAGTTGGGTGCTAGCGGATAGTTTTCTACACTAAGTGTGGGAAGCACATATTTTAGTTTCCCAATTTTTAGGGATACTTTGCGCACAGGGTTTTCGTTACTAGAAAATGTTACAAGATCGCCTTTAACAAGTTTCACAATTTCGGCTAAAAGTTTCCCAGAGATAACAACGTCCATAGCTGTTTCGGTTACCACTGGGATAACAATGTGGGAAGAATGGTCTTGTCCTGTTGCCGTTACTGACAAACTAGTTTTGTCATCTTCCGCTACGGTAAGCCGGATTCCTCCGTGGCTGGCGTTCATTGGGCGTGCGTCCAAAGATTTGGCAACCCATTCTACAGCATTACGAAATTTTGTGAGGTTGCATTCGATATGCACGATCCTATTCCCTTCATACAAAACTCCACATTGGGAGAGTGTTCTTCTATCCTACCATATTGCTATCGGACTGTATGTCCGTTCAAATGTTAGGTGGCGCGGTCGGGTTTCCGTGTTTTTCGAAAATGTGTTCGCACCACACTATACAACGTTCCAACAAGACCTGTTTCTGGTACCCTATCTTCTTCCAAACCAATAACACCACGACGCACTAAACGAGGAGTTGTTGGAACTAGTTCTGGAAGGTGTACGGTTTTGCGATACTCTTTCGGGGCGGGCGGCATGAGGGGAGGGTCCTGTTCGAACCTGATACGGATAGCGTCCAAATCGGAAGCCACCAACGTGTCTTTTTCGAGCACTTCAAACACTACCGTTTCCACCAAACTACGATGACTGTTGAGAACGTCACGCGCCATAGCTAACGCATCCGCTAAAAGTTGTTCAACCTTATTTACGGTAGCATCAGTGACACTTGACCCTGTGGACAATAGTCCGTCGGAACGAATCATCAACCCAACATCTGTCATCCCATATTGGGTTATCATTGCCAACGCGGTGTTGGTTGCTGCTTGCAAATCTCCGTGAGGTCCAGAAGTGAACTCGCCGTGGAGAAGCATTTCTTCGGCTGCACGGCCTGCCATCGCAACAACAATGCGAGCGTGCGCACGTTTACGAGTGAGGAAAAGGTCATCGCCGGAAGCCATCCAAGTTATCCCCCCAGCCGGACCACGCGGAATAATAGACACACTCACCGGATCGTCAGCATCTGGAAGAATCATCGCGGCAACAGTATGCCCAGCCTCATGCCACGCAGTAACCGTACGATCATTATCTGTAACAATAGCACTAGTTCGCGCCTTACCCATAGCAATAGTTGCGACCGCATGGTCAAAATGGTGCGCCGTTACCACACTAGTTTTTTCGCGAGCCGCTTGCAGACAAGCTTCATTCACAAGTTGCGCTAATTCCGCACCAGACATACCGGGGGTCCGGCGAGCAATCAGGGTAAGATCTACATCTAAACCAAGAGGTTTATTTTGGGAATGAACCTCAAGAATGTGTTCCCGACCCCCACGATCTGGTAACGGCACTTGAACTTTCCGATCCAAACGTCCCGGGCGAAGCAACGCAGGGTCGAGAATATCATCACGGTTGGTTGCCGCCAAAACAATAACTTTGGATTCGTAAAACCCGTCCATTTCAACAAGTAGCGCGTTCAATGTTGCCTCCTGCTCCTGATGATGGTTGGGACCGTTCTCCCTTTTCCGACCAACCGCATCAATTTCGTCAATAAAAATGATCGCACCCTCATCGTGTACGCGAGCTTTAGCGAACAATTCTCGAATACGTTTAGGCCCCACACCCACATACATTTCAACAAAATCTGACCCTGAAGTTGTGTAGAACGGCACTCCTGCCTCCCCAGCAACAGCTCGAGCCAACAACGTTTTCCCGGTTCCTGGCGGTCCAACAAGAATAGCACCTTTAGGGCTGGACGCGCCAACATCCGAAAAATGTTCAGGATCTTTCAAAAACGATACGATTTCCGCCAACTCTTCCACAGCTTCCTCAGCGCCAGCAACATCAGCAAAAGTAACGTCAGGAATGTTGGCAGTGTCCGCTTCCGCCTTCTCCACAAGAGCAACCTCACGAGCTTTCCTTGTACGCCGACGAACGCTAAGAGCGACCAACACTCCTCCAACAAGCATAATGGGAAGAAGAATACCTAAAACGTACAACCATGTCACCCCATTCCCACCACCCCCCGAAACTGTTGAAGTGGCATTGTTGCGACCAACACTCATACCAGGTGTTCCCCCAACCGTAACCACTGTGGGTGGGACACCATATTTGACAAACATAGTGTTTACCATACTTACCTGTTTTGGCAGAAGGTGCGCTACGAGTGTGGTTTGGTTGCTTTCCACAACACTTGTGGCGACAACCGTGCTGGTTGCAGGGTTAATAACAGGGTTCGTAAACCGGTTAGGTTTCGCAGATTCTAAGAGGTTCAAAAATTTGGTTGCGGTAACCACGGTCACCGGAATTCCCTGTGGGATGTTAGGAGCAAGAGGAAGACTAGCAGTTTCAATAACCCCAGGGATAGCGTCAGCAGGTACCGTCGCTGACATCCGAACATTCCATTCCATATCAGCGTTCGGGTTCGCGGGAAGACTCCCTGTCGACTTGCTCTGAATCGCAATAAGCCCAACAATACTCAACAAAACTAGGGGAACAAGAACTCCCATCAAATACAAATGCTGATATTTTTGAAAATGTTTATATAGCCGTTCCCGCTTATTTAGCATACCCGCTCCTCGACGTTCCCACAGTTTGTCAACCCTTACAGAACACTTGCTCCCACAATGATACGATCGTTATCGGCTTACTGCACGTTTTGATATTTCTTTTAGTGTTTTCACGGAGCTAGGAACCCGATGGGAACACCCAACGCTTATACCCATAAAACCGGAAAAACATTCCTAAAATGATTCCAATAACGTTAGCCGAAATGTTGTCCGCCAACCCACTATTAAACCCAAACACGTACCGGCTTACACCAAGACAACCTACCGCCAACAAGACCGCAACCCCATTCACCAACAAAAACCGTACCATCTGGGCTAGAGGAGTATGAACGTGCAAATCATCGCCCTCAATTTTAAACGTCCACAACCGGTTCCCCATATAGGCAACAATAATCGCAATGAGAGAAGAAACAAGTTTCACCGAAACTGGTTTATCTTGAATAGGGCCCCAATGTAGCAGTATATTAAAAATACTTACATCAACTAGAAACGCTCCACCACCAACCAAAACAAATTTGGTTAGCTCTCCCGTAAAACTGTTCCAATTTTTGGGCACCATTTTGTCCAACCAATTTTTCGACACAAAATTGTTCCCCCTACCCGTATCGGTTCCACGAACGTTTTGTTCAACATTTACAAAAGTTTCCACAACATTATTATACCCGAAAAACAACATTATACACCAACATGTTGGTGTATTTAACCCACTTTCACAAATTCTCGTTGTTCCGAAAGGGTATGAACGGGCATCGGGGTAACAATGTCCGCGGGAGGCGGACGATGGCTCCACGCGATGAACGGTTTTTCAACAAAAATCCACGACAACGCGGCAAGTGTTAACGAACAAATACCAGCAATCATCACAGTTGCCGCAACCGGTAACGTGGTCACGGGGGTCTCTTCCAACAACATTAATACGGGAGAATGCCACAAATACAGTCCGTACGAAATGGTTCCCACCATCATCAACGGTGTTAACATCCACAACATTTTGGGAGACAAATTTTTCATTAAACTACCGGACGCGACCATCAACGCTGTAGCGCTAACAATGAGAACAGACCAGAAGGGAGAGTCGGTAGATTCGAGGAACCTTCCCCTGTTGAAAGCAAAAAGGATCCCAACCATTCCCAAAACAAAAACGGTTCCCCCAACCATTCTTTGGACACGAGAAGGTTCAAGCTGATGCATACGACACGGTACCCAAACAGCAACCAAAGCGCCTACGGCAAGTTCCCACACTCGGGTAACTGGCGAAAAATATGCTACCGCGTGTGAAACAACGTTTAACACCACGTATAAACTATACGATATACCAATAATTGTTACAAGCGTTATAGTTAACACGATTTTGAAATGTTGGTAGTATCCACGAGCTGTCACAAACCCTGCTACCGCTGCGATCAGCCACGGCCACACTAAATAAAATTGTTCTTCCAACGCTAACGACCAGAAATGTGTATACGGTGTGATCGCCGGAACTGATGCATTTGTGAGCAGGATACCTGACACTAACAAGTTTTCAACCCACAGTAAGGATGCGACCATATGCCATACCACGTCAAAAAACGTTTCTCGTGCCAAAACTATAACCAAAACCATTGTGACACTAATCGTTAGCACGGCTGCAGGAATGGTTCGCGCTAAACGTTTCCGATAAAACGTTTTTAGTGACCCTTTTTCTTCCCTAACGCGCAACAGGGTTGTTGTGATGAGATATCCTGAGATTACGAAGAATACGTCTACACCGAGTTCGCCGCCACCTACACCCGGTATCCCTGCGTGAAACCCAAAAACAGCTAGAATGGCAACAGCGCGCAATAAATGTATATCCCATCGACGCATAACAAGATTATCCTTCCCTACTATTGTTCGGAACTGGTGTGTGGCGCCAACTGGGGACGTCCAAATAATATCGGCAACGCTCGCTGTACAATGTTAGAGTTGCAGCGACAGTTTAAAATTGTTAACGTTCGCGGGCTGCTCCGCCGATAATATAAGAAACTTGCGCAGGAAGGACAACGTTATGTCAGATACAACCCCAACCCCTCTCCCCGAAGACGCTGTTCCTGTGGTAGCGTCGGAAGTTCCAAAATCCGAACCCGAGCTTTTGCAGCCACCGTTCACAGAACCTGCTCCCGGAATATCCCCAGCACAACATTCGTCGTTAAGAGTGACCTCTTCGCAACCAAGCCAAAAACAGTTGTTGCTTGTCGTTGGGTTAGCTGCCGGGTTGGCAGCGTTGCTGGGTGCGATGTTTGGTGCGGGGTTGGTGCTAAAACTTGTTCACCATAATGGTGGAGATTATCGTAACCCTCCTCATATGCGCGAGAATCCTCGTCCGGTGACACCGCCACAACCGTATGAGGATTGTGACCTGATTGGTTTGAGTATACCGTGTGACGCGTATAAGGGTGGTCGTCTCAATATCCCTGAAGAGCCGTTTGATCAAAAACCTCCTGTTACGACTCCCCAGTTACCCGGAGTACCCGAAATGCAGGGGCGATAGTGGCAACCCAACACGGAGAACCGCACCACGCCATAACCCGACGGGTTTCACAACTGTTCCCAACCCTAAAAAGTTGAAGGTTTTTCGGTGGGTTCAGGTGCGTGTTTGACGAAAAGGTCGCTACCTCCCGTTCCTGCCCCAAAAACTAGTTCTGGTTGGAGCGGGTTGTCCCGTGTGGCGGCTGCCTCCCAACCTAAACTGGTTTCACAAACTTCTACATCATAACCCCACGACGCCCATAAGTGGCGTATGGCCGCTATGGCATCCTCGACAGGTAGTGAGGCGGGGGTTCCCAAAGTGTGTCGCTGTAGGTGGCTTGTAGCGGGTTTAGCGCCTACAGCCATCCAGGTGGCGGTTGCGAACAACTTTTCGTCACCCGTTAGGGAAGGGTTGTAAGACTGTTTCACGACTATCGCACTCCGATCATGACGGGAATATCTACATCGTTAGGTTTGGGAGCGAACCTTCTTGCTAACCCGAGAAGTGCTTGGCGAGGATTGTAACCCTGTTGGCGAGGATAATGTCGGACGACGGGAGGTGTTCCACCTGCTGCCACACTACCAATATGTCGTACTGAAGGAGTGTTTTCCACAAAATAGGTGTTATGCCCGTGGGTGAGTTCTTCACCTTCGCCGTGGAGGTCTACGGAAGGTAAGCTGGCACCGTCGTCGCGTGCCGCGAACCATCGTAAGGCTGCGACGCGATCGTCTTTTGCTGTCACCACAAAAATATCGGCGCTTTTCCTGTCGGCGACTAGCGGGGCACCTGGGGCACCCACTAGCACAATCCGGTTAATGTGACCGCTTTGTTTCGCGGCAAGTGAAGCAACAACCCCTCCATAAGAATGTCCAACAACTGTGATTGTAGGCTGCCCATTGGCAGCCACCCCTGCGGCGAACCCGGTTAACTGTTGTGCACCACGTTGAGCGGGAGATAGTGAGGGTAGGTTACGCCAGCCAGGAGTTTTATACCCAATCCACGCAACCCCCGCGTTCCTCACCCCACGCTGCCAATCTCCCGCCCGACGCGTCCACAGGTCAGCAGCATCTAACACATGATCAGTATCTTCTACCAAAGTTTCAATCCGACGGTTGGGACGCCCACGAAACCCAGGAACCAACAAGGTAACCCGGGTAGCCGTACCCAAATCTCCACACCCCACCGCCACCCTACTATCACCAGACTCTTCCGGCTGATACAATAAAAGGGTTCGTTTACGACCCTGCATGTTCAAAGCTTTCCGTGTCGCTAACACAGTACCAACAATGTTCGCATTTTCAACACGCCCAAACCGAACATTTTCTTCATCAACAGCTAACAACATACGGTTCGCCGTGTTACGCACCTCATAAGGAACACCATCTAACGCTCCCAACACACGAGTATGCCAACGCATCGAAGATTTTTGTAACGAAGGGTTAAGCGTTTTCCACCATTTTTGCGCTTCCACCGGATCGGCTAAAACAGGTCGCGGCGGGGCAGACATTTTAAAAATGTGAGCTTCAGCTAACACGAGAGCCCAAGCATTCCTGGTAGCATCATCTGCACCAGTAGAGTTCTCCAAAGCGTGTTGAAGCTTACCTAGAACACGCATCTTCCGGCTGGGAGAAACCTCCTCTTCCGCTTCCACCAACTTTTGGAACATACACAAAACGTTTGGAACAGTTAACCCGCTTTCGGGACACGTGTTTTTGATACCGTGAACAATGCGAGAATAGTCGTCAGCCGAAACCCCCGTTAACAGTGTGATGGCGCCCGACACTGCTTTCCCTGATGGTGTAGAACGGCAACTCATACCATGTTTCTAACCGAACAAACATTCTGTGGACGGAGAAACAAAACACTGCTCGTTGCCACAACCCGAAAACGATGGTACACTATTTAGTGTAGATAAACTTTGGAGAATTTATGAGCATTGTTACACGTTCAGGAAATATTTTCGCCGTAGTGGGCGTAACCTTCTACCAACCAGCAGTATTGGCCGTCAATATTGGCGACCCAGTAATGTTGGTACACGAACCTGGCAACGAGTTCGACCCTCAAGCTATGGGCGTCAAGACGAGCGAAGGTAGTTTGCTCGGATACCTGCCGCACAATATCGCTGAACGGTTCACCAACCCATTGCTCGGCGGTGAAGAAAACTGTGCGTACGCGGCGACAGTTTGCGAAAAAACTCGTTGGGACGGGGTGAACAGTATTTTGGGTGAAGGTTTACGTATTCGCATTGGCGAACCCATCAAACAGGGGGTTGGTCAACCTTCAGGTTAGCCGATACAAAGGTTGTGAATTTTGAATCTTCGCACATCCAGATCCGAGCACTCCTCCAAAAACAACGCGTTTTTGGTACACCTGGTGCTGCCTTAACGTGGGGGATTGTTGACGCGCGCAAAGCTGCGGTTGCCGCAGGTTTGGACGGAGAACGGGTTACCGGAGAGTCTTTAAACCAGTATGCGACTAATCGTAACGGCGTATACGTGTTCCATTCCGCTGAATGGCCTGGCGCAACAGCGGGCGACACTGACCACCTCATTTTGCGTGGCAACCAACTCCTACTCATAGACGCGAAAAGGTGGAAAGCTAAACGAAAATATTCGGTGACCGCGAGTGGGCAAGTTTTAAGAGGAACGGTACGTTTCCCCGAAGGAAAAGTTAAAATGTTAGGAGCGCTCAACTCTTGGCGAAAAATTTTACCCAAAGGAACTCGTCTCGCCGGAGCTGTTTGTATCGCACAGAAAGAAACTTTTGTTCCGTACGACGCAAACTGGTATAAAGCGCCTTTCAAACTAATAACTTTAGAAACTCTTCACACGTTTCTTGACACAACGTTGAAAGGTAAAATGGGTGAACCAGAACTTGTTTTACAATCCCATATCGCGGCAGCGATACTACCACTCCTCCAAAAAGCAAAACCTGGCCCGAAACGTATCAATTTTAGCTAAAACTTGACCGCATATTGTTTGTTAACGAGTCGAACCGCAACGCCCCAAAATTTGGGTTAAAAATGTTCAGCGAGTTCCTGTTCGAGCATCTTTTTCGGTTTAGCGCCCAAAATTTGTTTAACAACTACCCCACCAACATACACGTTCAACGTTGGGATACTCACCACCCCATAGCGTGCTGCAATCTCCGGATTTTCGTCCACATTTAAAGTAACCACCCGAATTTTGTCAGAATGTTCTGCCGCAAACGCTTCCAAAATGGGTTTCATCATACGGCACGGACCGCACCATTCCGCCCAAAAATCAACGAGAACAGGGTTTTCAGATTCTAATACTTCCATACTGAAAGTTTTTTCAGATACTGCTAAAAGCGTGTGCATTTGGTCCCTTACCTTTGCTTTGTGATTGGTAACATATTTTATCGGCACCCTACACGTTAACCGCCCCAAGGTTGCCACCCAAATTGTTTCCAAGTTTTGTATGCCACAAAATCTTGCGCCCAACTAGGTGCCTTGTCTGCTGTTTGCGAGAAACGTCCGCCACCGTTTGCCAGCCACGTCCCATACGCAAACTGGTAGGCGCCATAATGCCCGTTCCCCGTATTGATCGTATATCGTCCACCCGACTCCACGTTGCGAATATGACGAACTTTAGGTTGTTCCGCCCATTTCAACGCAACAATTAAATCTTTCAAATTCTTTTTCCCGAACCCATATTTTTTGAGCCGCGATTCTGAAACTGGTAGTTCTTCAACTCCCCAACGTTTCAAATTGTGTCGAACCGTTACTTCTTTTTCAGAAAGTTTGGGAAGAATTGTGATATCAATTTTGGTTGGTTTTCGGAAACTCGCTCCCACCATGCGAGTATGCTCGCGACGCGTTGGAACATTGTTAACATGATTGTTTGCCGAACTTACCGCTGCGGACCTTGGGTTGGAAGTCACCGTATTTGCAGACACCATGTTGGTGGCGCCGGAACTAGCAGCAGTAACCATGATTGCGGCGCCAGCAATCATCGTGGTGTTGGCTACAGTTTTAAAATACTTGTATTTACGTGACCTTTTAAATTTAGATTTGGAAGACATATTTTCCTAACGTTGATAATTTTGAACAGGAATCCCACGGGCGACAATTATACCCACGGTTCGGAGGTAACGTCTCTGTTATCGGTTGCAACAGGTGTCTCTTCCAGGTGAGATATCCCACTATCCGGCTTGGCTAGAATAGTACTGTTCACGTTAAAAACTTTGAGAAGTAGCCATACTAAAGCAGAAGTGGTGATGGCAAAAAATATGTATGGGGAAAATAAAGTTAACGTATCAGAATGGGGGATAGCGCACGCGTCCAAACGTATGGCACACGTACCCGCAACCCAGTTTGAGTTCGCCAAAAATGTGGAATAAAATGCGATAGCCAAGGGAACAATAATTCGCATCTGACCCGTTGCCATCGCAACCACGAGCAATGGGGTTAAAAAAAACATGATGGTGAAACTGTAATAAGGATAATATATCGTATCTGTTACTACACGTGTGGACATTATGAGAAGAGGGAGAAGTGGTATCAACCATACTGTATGTTTAGAACTTAGAGTATGGTCTTGTCGTCGGAAAAGGACGGTAACAACTAGCACTACTAGTACAACTAGTCCGGCTTGGACGAAACGCATCGACCAAAAAAACTCGTCAACACCTAGAAAACCCCATAAAGAATCTGGACGTACCTGCCAAACAAAACTTCCGGCAGCAAACCCCGGTTGTACAACAAAACCTACCCAAATTAAACTTCCAACCGCCACACTAACAACACTCGAAACGACGGCCAAAAGTTTTCGTTGTGAGAGAGCGATGAGGAGGGTAACGCCAAACACTCCCCACGGTTCAAACCCTATGCTTAACCCTACCAGTATGCTAGCATACAGCCATCGCCCTGAAAGCAACCGTTGCACACTCAACATCCATAATACGACAACTATCAGTTGACACCAATGGCCCCACACATACAAGTCGTCTAACAGAAACAGTACCACTCCCCCAACAACTGTAACGATTGGGACCCAAACTTGTGTACGATACTCCAACTGTTTCCCAGTTGCCTCAGGCAGGAGCGTGCGTCGCCACCATAACGATATTAACCCTAACCCTAACCCGAACACTGTTACAACAAAACCGCGCGCGAAACCCCACCCAACATCTCCACCCCCTAACACGTCACGAGCAAACCATAACACTCCCCCAGAAACAACCAGCTGTAACGGTCCCATCTGATTTCGGGGAACCGTGTATACGGCATCCCATTGCCCACCGAAAATGTTTTGAAAAGGTTCATAAATTTGTGGAAGGTCTACAATATTAAAATCAAACCCGGTTAACCCAGTTTGCAAAACGCTAGGGTTGGGCTCAACAGGATTTCCCCACACCGAAAAGATAGCCACCACTAATACGATCAACACCCAACTAAAACGCCAAAACGCGTATTGAACAGTTTTCACCAGATCACCCAACGAGGATAAAAAACATGCTCAACATAAGCATCCCCAACCCCACCCCCACCATCCAAACAATATTCCAAACACCTACAAAATACCACCAACCATATTTTGTAGGTGTTCCCGGTGGTGGCAACCGTGTGGTACGCATCAGAAACGTATCCCTATACCAGATGGAACGAGCCGCACGTTCCGCCGCGGAACCTTCCACCACCAACGACGCTGCCGCCCATTCTTCCGTGAACGGTTGCGAAGAACATGGTTCACTAAAACTCATATTTAGACCATCGGCATACTTGGACGTTAAACTTTCAACCACAACTATCTCCACACCGGTGTGGAGATAGTTGGATCTTTCAGCAAACACAACGTTTTAATATCGTCGTTAGCTTGCGGATGTCGAAACACTGTTTGTAGAAT
>Ga0105047_10013394_pt1 | contig 13104 bp, 10 predicted proteins | sample MAT04_FD_78384 | JGI IMG/M metagenome (GOLD analysis project Ga0105047, IMG submission 78384) | Freshwater microbial communities from Lake Fryxell liftoff mats and glacier meltwater in Antarctica - MAT-04 (megahit assembly) | ecosystem: Environmental > Aquatic > Freshwater > Ice > Liftoff... | reverse complement strand
CACCAGTCGACAATGATATGTTCTTCGACCGCGATGACGATCGCGAAATCCACCTGTAACGGCACATAGATGTCCAACAACTGTGCACGCTGCGGGCTGGCGGCCAGGATGTCGGCCAGGGCCACCTCTGCCCACGGCCGGCCAAACCAACTGCGCAGATAGTGCAAATGCGCGGACGACAGGCGCAGTGTCTCCGGCGCATGCGGATCGAACAGGCGACCATCTTTCAGGCGCATGAAAAGGATAGGAATGGTCCAGCCGAAATCGTTCCTCGGTGTTCGCCCCTTGATAATGGACCTCGCCTGATTCATTGCGACATCTACTACTCCTTCGCTCAGCAACTGGCGGTAGAATATCTGTATCACTTCAAGAATATCGAAACGAATCTTGTCCCGCATTGCAACCACTGCCGGTACGCCAGCTCTTACCAGCTTGTGTCCCATGCCAAATAGTGGATCCTTATCGTACGCCTTCTGATCCGCACCTTCGCATGCATCAAGAAAGACAAGATACGGCTTCAAAGACAGTTGTCCTATGAATTCGGCCAGTTTGTCATCATCCCAATATTCAGGCTTACCATCACTGCTGCAGCTTTCCAGATATAATGTTGTGTAATCGGCTGACTCATCAGGACGAAGATTGGATCGCGTAATTCTTTTGCCGTGACCAATATGGTGCCAGATGTGAAAATTCTGCGGAGCTGGCAACGCCAACTGCGATTGAACGTTCTGCGTACTGGTCGCCCCTGCGCAGACCGTCCAGCCAGCCGTATCCACTTTACGTTTTACATCAGCAGAAATTCCTTTGTCCCCTGGCATCAATGTGACTTTGAGTTTCATGCCGTTTTTCAACGGCTTGAGGAATTCGAGAAGACGTTCCACGTTGTTGTCAATCTCAATGTCATCGAAGCCAGCAAGCTTTGGGTTTGCGAAGGTCACTAACATACGAAGTTCATTCGTAGTCAGAGGCTCAAAGGGTTTCTCTCCCGGCTGTTCGAGATAACGTGAAAACGGAGTGCTGGCATTGGCGGCAAGTGGCCCAGCTTCATCATACAAACATTCCCAATTCCAATGAGCGACATACTTCCTGGCTTCTTCCTCGATACTCAACCGAATTCGCAATGGGCGCTCTTTGCCCGTGGCCCTGGTATACTCCGTCAACGTCTTGCCAGAGAAGAGCTTTTGAAAGAGCACTGAGCCGTATTCAGTCTCGCTAGAAGCTTGTAGCAGCTCTTCATCACTGAGGGGTAAGGAACCTAGCACCAGGTCGGCGCCATTAACCGAAATCCCCACAGGACAATTAGTCTCATTGCCACCTCGGATTTGGATGAGGACGTCTGTATACTGTGATGATGAGTTCACGATAATAGTCCCTTTTCTTGGCTCTATCGGTACAATTGCACCAAATCGACAAGTCAATTGCACCGATAGAGCGACATAAGTAAGTTGTGCGCAACACCTTGCTTTGTGTTCGAAGCTGAGCACGTAGTGTACTGGTTTGTACTAGATGCCTGTACCCGCCAGTCGGACCGCGGGATCGCCAACTAACATGTATCCGCGCGCATCATTATTGGCAACCCAAGTAGTAACGAATTCTTGAGGATCGACGGGCAATGAATAGTCGAGCTGTTCCTGTTTGTCACCTAACTCAGTCGCAAGCTCTGCGTAGCGTCCATTCATGGGATCAAGCGCCGAACCGATCGGATGGCCTGCGAACAGCATCGACAACATGTCCACGAATGCACTGATTTGCCCCTGCTTCATTGATGGGTCTAGGTCAAAAGAGGTCGTCCACAAGCGTTCCACATGACCTACCACAGCCAGTGCGCCGCCTTTGGGTCGGCACAGCATCTGGACCGGAAGTTGCGACAGCATTGGTCGGGATGCAAGGTTCGCCCCCAAAGCGGTTGCCGGATACAGCGCATCGAATTTTGAGTATTCGTTGAGCTGGGGAGTGCCAGCGCCGAAACATGCCACAAAGAACGCGATGAGGCCGCTCAAGTTGGCATCTGAAGGAAGATCTTCGGCGGCAAAGTAGTGTTCACGCTTCACAGGATTGTTGGGCCCTGGCCAATCCTGGCATACGAGCGCCCCTTGTTGAGTCTGTTGACGACTATCATCGCTCTGGAAGAACATGCCGTGGCTGGATGTGAATAGCAGCGCTGGGCGGTTCTCTTGGCTAAGTAGGGCTTGCAGTGCTTGCGCTGACGCCTTGCTTCCGGTGATCGTCGCGACATCCCACTTCGGCAAGTCGGTTTTTAGTTTGTCCGAGAGTGGGGTGATCAGTCTATCGAGACTGCGCGGAGTAAATTCGTCGCCTGGGTTGGAAACGCCAAAAAACCTGATCCGGCGATTAGGCTGCGCCTGGCTCCCTTCCGTCTGCACGACGTTTTGAGCATAGACCGCATAGTCTTCAATGCGATCAAAATGGAGCCGTCCAACGGCATACATCACGTCCAGCTCGGATTGAAAGCGAAAAGGAATATCCTCTGGGCTTGCCACGATAAGGAGATAGTATGGAACAAGCTTTGGGTCAGGGCGCCCGGTGCCCATCCCATGGCGCGCAAGCCAACTTCTCTTATCGTCCTTGCCCACCATGAAGCCCTTGCCTTCGCCATTCACCCACTTTTCGAATCGACCTTGGGTCTGCTTGTTGCGCCAATCAAGCAGCGGGTGCAGCGCCTCTTTTATCGCTTCAACCTCTTTTTGACGTGCGGCATCTGAGCTGCTATAGGCAGGAAAGATGACTCCCCATCCTGACTCTTCAAGTTTTGTTGGATCCACACCAAATTTGGGGGCGGCATGACCAATCTTGTTGGCGCGCTCGCGTAATTCACCTTCGTTATCGGGGCGATTTTGTCTGCGAATCGCCTGAACCAAATCCGGCAACTGCTCACCAAGAATTGGTGCTTGAAGGTAACTGCCTGTAGAACCGTTCAGACCGTTGACGAAGAGCAAGGGTTCATTGTTCGACATGATTGGATTTCCTTTTCAGATCTTCACCTGATCAGCAGCAATCCCCGGAACTTGGCTAGATTGGCCCCCATCCCAGCCGAACTGCGTGGGCCTTTGGCAACGGCGCTAACGGTGCAATGATGGTACATAGTTGTTTCTAGCTGGCATCTGCGCTAGGCAACGACGCTAATGCCATGTTTGTCAATCACATTGAGCAATTTCAGGGCTGGGCCGCCTGGCTTTCTTTTGCCGCGTTCCCAATCAGAGACAAGATTCTTGGAGATATTCAGGTAGGATGCGAAAACCGATTGGGAAAGGTGCTCCCGCTCGCGCAGGGCGCGAATGGCCTCCGGTTGCAGTTCTTGCACCGGCTGCAGGCACGCCGCATCAAATTCCCGCATGGTGATCTTGCTGATCGCGCCAATGTTCTCCAAAGCTGTCATGGTTTCATGGATAGCCCCCAGTGCTTCAGAGCGGTATTCACGCTTCGTTGCCATCTGTTACCTCCGTCAGCGCTTCATTCTCAATCAACTGTGCAATCTGCATTTCGGAGAGAGCCAACAGTTCTCTTGCTGCTTGCTTGAAAACCCCTACTTCGTCTTGCTCGATGTTGCTGCGTTTGCTCTTGGCGAAACCATAGACAAAGAAGGCCTTCTCGCCCTGCCTAAAAATGATAATGGTGCGATACCCTCCAGATTTGCCTTACCCAGGCTTGGCAATCCGTTGCTTGATCACGCCGCCGCCCAAGTCTGCATCAATGAGTCCTTTGTCTGCCCTGGCCACGGCCTCTTTCAAGGTCTTGTTATCGATGTTTTCTCGACGGGCAAACCGGCGAAACCAAGCGTTCGTGAAAATACGCAATTCACCCTCACAGGATTACGTCTGATAACTGCTGTGGGTATCATACTATGTATGACACTTTGTGTCAATCGCTTGGTCCACCATCATGTGCCAACACCACGGCGAGTTCTGTTCGGTGTGGCGCAAGGGGGGCGCAACCTGGCGAAAGGGCACGGAAAGGCGCGCCAAAACTGGGGTAGCCAGCAAAAGGGGACCGACCTGTATTTGTCATCAAATACAGTGGAAGAAGATCGAACGTTGTGCGTCAACAAGTTTGTCGATCGGCGCAAAGTGGTGTACGCTATGTGGTACAGACCGGGGAGTAGCGCAGCTTGGTAGCGCACAGCGTTTGGGACGCTGGGGTCGTAGGTTCGAATCCTATCTCCCCGACTGACGCGGGTATAGCTTAATGGTGAAGCATCTGCCTTCCAAGCAGAATATGCGGGTTCGATTCCCGCTACCCGCTCTGCCGGTCATCCTGCCGTGTCTTTTTCCCGCCGCTCACCCGGCCGCGGATCGGTAGCTCAACGGCAGAGCAGGGGGCTCATAACTCCTTGGTTACAGGTTCGAATCCTGTCCGATCCACCAGCCCATCTTGACTCGCATGGCACAACCGTACAGGCCGTTGTTGATTTCCCAGGGAAAACCTGGGAATTTGTATTTTCGTAGGTTGACAATAGAACAAATGTTCTATAGTATAGAGATATTCACGCGAAAGGGCACGCATGCACACGGATCGGCAACTGTTGGAGCAACAAGCGGACTGTATCGAAGCCGTCCTCGCCACGCACAAGGCGCCCGGCATGGTGCACGGCGGGATTGTAACACCGCGCTTTGTCCAGTTCAAGGTGCAGCCGCATCCGCAGGCCAAGGTGGCCAAGATCACAAGCCTGGCCGAGGAAATCGCGCTGGCGCTTGGGTGCTCACGCGTGCGCATTGCGCGGGAGGGCGCGTTGATTCATATCGAGGTGCCACGCCGTGACCCGGCGCCGGTTCGCCTGCGCGCGCTGGAGGAGAGCCTTGCGGCCACGCCACCGTTCACAGCGCTGTTGGGGGTGGAGGAATCGGGCCAGCCGCTGCTGCTGCGCCTGCCGGCGTCCGATGTGGTGCATGTGCTGATTGCCGGGACGACGGGCAGCGGGAAGACCGCGCTGGCGCGCACCATGCTCGCTTCGCTGGCGCAGCGCAACGCCGCTCGCGATCTGCAATTGATCCTCATCGATCCCAAGGGTCGCGGCTTTGCGGCGTTAGCCACTTGGCCCCACGTGCGCCAACACGTGATCAGCGATGCAAAGGCGGCCGTCGACGCCTTGACGCGTGTGGTCGCGGAGATGGAGGAGCGCGACCGGCAGCGCATCAGCCGGCCCCTTCTCGTGGTGGCGGTCGATGAACTGGCTGATCTCTTGCAGACGGGCGGCAAGGCGGCCGAGGCGATCCTGACGCGGCTGGCGCAGCGCGGGCGCGAGGCCGGCATCCATCTGGTCGCCTGCACGCAGAAGCCCAGCGCCAGCTTGATCGGGAGCGCCATGAAGGCCAACTTTCCGGTGCGGCTCGTCGGCGCAACGGCAAGCCGGGATGAGGCGCGCTATGCGAGCGGCATAGCGGACAGCGGCGCCGAGAAGTTGGAAGGAAAGGGCGATTTTCTACTGATCGCCAAGGGGGAAGCGACCCGCTTTCAGGCGGCGTGGATGAGCGAACGGGAGTTGAAGGAATTGGCTGTATAGAGGGAGGGCGACATGCGACGGTTTGTGATGGTGGCGATTTTGGTGATAATCGGGGTGATGGCGTGGCGCGTGGGTGGGCTGCTGAGCACCGACGCGATTGGGATGGCGGTGGGTATGGTGTTTGGGGTGCTGGCCGGTGTGCCGGCGGCCCTGCTGGTGCTTGCCACCGGCCGGCGCAGTGACAGTGAGCGCGAGGAGGAGCACACGCAGATGCGCGCCGACCGGCAACTGCCGGCCTATCCCTATCAGTCGCCGGTGATCGTGGTGACCGGCGGACAGGCGCCGCAGGGGCCGCCACAGCCGGCGCCGCCGGCCGGCGCGCCCTATTATGTGCCCTCCACCAACAATGGCTGGGACGGCAGGCGCAGCGAACGGCGCTTCAAGATGGTAGGCGAACGCGAAGAGTGGGTGGAATAGCCTACTCTCCCAAGCGATAGACGACGCCGCCCGCCAGGTCGGTCAGATAGAGTTCGCCGGCAGCGTCCTGACCAAAGGAGGAGATGGTGAGGCCGCTGCTGGCGACTTCGGCGTTGCGCCAGCCGCCGGCGCCGTCGGGCGCAAGCGCCCAGATCACGCCGCTGCAATAGTCGGCGTAGAAATAGATGCCGTCCCAGGCTGGGATCTGCGTGCCGCGGTAGACGTAGCCGCCGGTGATCGAACAGTGGGGCCCGTGCACATAGTCGACGATGGGCAGCGTGAGACTGGTCTGGTCGCACTGCGCGACCTGAAAGCAGCTCTTCCCTTCCATGATCGGCCAGCCGAAGTTGAGTCCCCCGGCGCTGCCGGCGGGCGTGACATTCACTTCCTCGAGTCGGTTCTGACCCACGTCGCCAATCCACAAGTCGCCCGTCGCGCGGTCGAAGCTATAGCGCCAGGGGTTGCGCAGACCGACTGCCCAGATTTCATCGCGCACGTCTTGCCCGTTCCAGGTGGCGGCAACCCACGGATTGTCGGCCGGCAGGGTGTACGGCTGGTCGGGTGCGCGGGTCACGTCCAGGCGCAGGAGTTTGCCGAGCAGCGTGGCCGGGTTCTGCCCATTGCCGAAGAGATCGTTGGCGGCGCCGCCGTCACCCGTGCCGATCCACAACATGCCGTCCGGCCCAAAGGCCAGATTGCCGCCATTGTGGTTGGGCGCCGGTTGATCCAGTTTGAGCACGAGCGTTTCGCTGGCGGGGTCAGCGCGGTTCGCATCCGCAGCCGCGACGGTGAAGCGCGCCACATGGGTGTCGCCCGCCACGTCCGTATAATCCACAAAGAAGTGGCCGCTGGCGGCGTAGTCGGGCGGAAAAGCCAGCCCCAACAAGCCTTGTTCGCTGCTGTCGCTCACCTGGTTGCTGATGTCCAGAAAGGGATCCGCCAGCAACTGCCCGTCTTGCCAGATGCGGATGCGGCCCGATTTCTCGACCACAAAGAGCCGCCCGCTGTCGTCGCCGGCGTGGGTCAGCAAGAGCGGCTGATCCAGCCCTTGGATGACGGGTTCCAGCGTAAGGGAGAGGGTGCTGAGATCGGGCGCCGGGGCGGCCACGATAGGTGTATTCTCAGCAGCCGGCGGTGTGCTGGCGGTTGCGGCCGACGACGGCGTCGCGGTCGGAAGCTGGGCCGGTGTGACGGGTGCCGGCACGCGCGTGGATTCAGCCACCGGTGTTGCCGCTGTGGATTGGCTGGCCGGGGTGCAGGCGGTGGTGATCATCAGAAGCGCTACGAGCAGCAACAAATTTCGCATACGATCTTTTCCTTTATGAAGGCCGTTTCGGCTACTCCTATTATTGGCCACCTGGCGGCTGGGGTGTGTTATCGACGTTCCATTTGGCGGCGCAGGTGCAGCAACTTGCTTGCAACGGGTTGTGCTTTGTGGCGTTGCCGGTGGGTACGCTACACTGGGGGCCAGGAGATTGTCGATGGGCATGATGCGTGCAGGGCTGACCAACGAATCGTACGACCGGGCCTATACGAACCGCGAATTGTTCGGGCGGATTGCCGTCTATTTCCGCCCGTCGGGCGCGCGCATGGCGTTGCTGACGGTGTTGGTGACGGTCATCTCGTTGGCCGGCGCGCTGCAACCGGTGCTCGTCGCCTGGGGTGTGAGCGTGATCGACAGCAGCTACAGCAACCGCGACCTGATCGCCGGGCTGCTGGTGGCGGGCGTGCTGGCGATCGGCGTGCTCAATTGGGGGTTCAACTGGGCGCGGCGCATTCTCACGGTGAAGCTGCTGGGTGCGGTAGTGCTGGCCATGCGCACGGATGCATTCCGCGCCGTGATGAGCCACGACATGAGTTTCTTCGACAAGTTCCAGTCGGGGCGCATCGTCAGCCGGATCACGACCGACACGGATGAGTTTAGCCGGGTCGCCGTGCTGCTGACGGAGCTCTTTTCGCAAGTGCTGCTGGTCGTCATCCTGCTGGCCTATTTGTTTACGATCAACTGGCAATTGACGCTGCTGCTGATGCTGTTGGCGCCGGTGGCGTTTGTGGTGGCGAGTCTCTTTCGCCATTGGGCGCGCCGGGTGACGCGCCAGAGCCAGCAGGCGGTGGCGGATGTCAACGCGAGCATCCAGGAGGCTGTCACCGGGATTGCCGTCTCCAAGAATTTCCGGCGCGAGCAGGGCATCTACGACGAGTTTCTGAACGTCAACACGCAGAGCTACACGATCCATGTGCAGCGCGGCCTCGTGCTGTCGCTGATCTTTCCGACGCTGCAATTTTTCAGCGGGTTAGGTACGGCGGCGCTGCTCTACGCCGGCGGCTACTACACCTATCTCGGCGTGATTTCGGCGGGCGCGTGGTTTCTCTTTATGAACAGCGTCGGGCTCTTCTGGTTTCCGATGATCAACCTGTCGGCCTTCTGGAGCCAGTTTCAAGGCGGGTTGAGCGCCACCGAACGCATCTTCGCCCTCATGGACGCCGAGCCGGCGGTCTTTCAGAGCGCCGCCGACCCGGTGGACGCGCTGCGCGGCGAGATCCGCTTTGCGCAGGTCGATTTTCGCTATGGCGCCAAGGAGCAGGTGTTGCTCGGCTTCGACGTGCATATCCGGCCCGGCGAGCGCGTGGCGTTGGTGGGCCACACCGGCGCCGGCAAATCGAGCATCGCCAAGCTGGTGACGCGCTTCTACGAATTTCAGGGCGGCCGCATCTTGATCGACGGCCGCGACATTCGCACCTTTGACTTGCGCTCCTATCGGCGCCATCTGGGCATCGTGAGCCAGGCGCCCTTTCTCTTTGCGGGCACGGTGGCCGCCAACATTCGCTATGCCGTGCCACATCTGGACGATGCCGGTGTGGCGCGCATTGCCCACCAAATCGGCGGCGGCGATTGGATCGAAACCCTCCCCGACGGGCTGCAGACCGACGTGGGCGAGCGCGGGGCGCGGCTGAGCATGGGGCAGCGCCAGCTTGTCGTGCTGGCGCGCATGCTAGCGCAGGACCCGGCCATTTTCATCCTCGACGAGGCCACGGCCAGCGTCGACCCGTTTACCGAGACGCAGATTCAGGCCGCTCTCGACTTGATCTTTGCCAAGCGCACCTCGATCGTGATCGCGCATCGTCTGTCGACGGTGAGGGCGTGCGATCGCATCATCGTGCTCGATCATGGGCGCATCACCGAGGAGGGCAACCACGACCAGTTGATGGGGCGCAGCGGTCACTATGCGCAGTTGTACGACACGTACTTCCGCCATCAATCGTTAGAATTCTTGGAAGCGCGCGGGCGGGCGGCCAACCCTATTCCGCCACCAGCAGCACGCGCTGCAATGCCTCCAACTGCGGCCCCTCCGGCTCTTCGTCCAGGAGATCGGCCATGTTGATGATCTCCTTTAGTTTCTCCGCCAACTCTTGCCAGGCCGCATAGCCCAACAGCGGCCCCGGTTCCTCACCCGGCGACAATGTATGCCATCGCCGCCGGTAGACAAGGTAGGCGGGCGGCAACAGCGTTTCGATGCGCGTCGAAATGTAGGCGCGGACATCGTCAAACGCGATGTCGGGCGTGTCCAGCAGCGCCTGCAGGCGCAAGAGTTCCCCGATACGCGCGGAGGTCGGGTTGGTCGGACGCGATTGATTCATTTCTCCCATCTCGCTTCCCGTCTCCTGGTGAATGCGGTGTCTGCCATCCCTCCTGCGTCGCTATCGCAAACCGCGATACGGCTCTTCATCGCCCATCTCGACACTCACGTAGCCCCCTTCACCAAAGCACGGGCCCAGGATGGCCAGGAGCTTGGCAGGGGCCGGCGCGACATTGAACGAAGCATGCACTACCCCGGCCCCCATAAAGGCCGCGTCACCCGGAGCGAGGGCACGGTGCTCGCTTTCGATCCATTGCTCCACCTCACCTTCGACGACGACGATCATTTCTTCCTGGTCGGGGTGTTTGTGGAAATTGTGGCCATGGCCGGGGGTGAGGATGACCTCGATGACGGTCAGGGCGTGCGCGCCGGTGGTGGCCGGCCGGCTCAGCCAGCCCAAAGCGCCCCAGTCCAGTTCGACGCGCTCGACTTCGCTGCTCAGAACAAACTTGCCGTTCATGGTAGTGTGCCTTTCTGCCGTTGGTTTTTTGTTCATTGGGTGGTGATCGATAGTGTACCGCATTCCGGGCCGCTTGTCGCTAGTCAGAATCGACAAGCGGCGACAGCCGGTGGGCCATCCGTGTGCCCGGCGTGTATAATCCATACTCTATGCGTATGCTTCGCACCGTGAACCCACCTGTCGCTTTTGCGCTCCTCGGTCTCTTGACGGCGGCTGTCTATGCCGGAATCGTCTATCTCTATCCGCTGACGGTCTTTGGCGTGGCCACGCGGCCCTATGACCTGGAGCAACTTTCGCGCGGTCGCCCGTGGGCTGCCGGCTTCTATGTCGTGGGCCTCTTGACTGTGTTTGCCGCGTTTGCCGCCGCCGCGTGGCTGGTGCGGCGTATGCGGCGACCCTTGGCGCCGGTCGTGGGCTTTGGGGTGCTCTTTGCGCTGATTCTCGTCTGGATCTACCCGGTCACGGCCATTGATGTGTTCTACTATGTGCTCCAAGGCCGCCAGGAGGTCATCTACGATCTCAACCCGCTCGTCGAGCCGGCCAGCCAGGTGCCAAACGACCCGTTGGTGCCCTTTGTGGGCGAGTGGAGCACCTTCCCCTCACCCTACGGCCCGATTTGGGGCGTGGTGTCGGCCACGGTGGTCCGTCTCGGCTTCGTCGGCCCGATCGACGGCGCGCTGGCGTTCAAGGCCATCGCCCTGGCGGTCTACGGTCTCTGCCTGCTCCTTCTGATTTGGGGAACAAACGGAAATGCCGTCGCCGTGTTGCTCTTTGCCTGGAATCCGTTGGTTCTGCTGCAAGGGCCGGGTCACGCCCACAACGATCTGGCCATGATTGCCGTGGCGGCGGCGGCGCTGGTAATCTGGGAAAAGCGGCGGTGGTGGGCGGCGGCGATCGTCGTCCTGGCCCTGGCGGCGTCGATCAAGATCCCGGTGTTGATCTTAGGCCCCCTCTTGTTGGTCTCGATTCTGCGCGCCGAGCCTACCTGGCGCCGGCGCAGTGGGGTCTTTGGTGCGGCCGTGCTGTTGGGCGCCGCCACCCTGGTGATTGCCTTTGTTCCGTACTGGCCGCCGTGGGTAAGCCTGGCCGGTCTCCCCAAAGTCTATGCGAGCCAGCACACCTATGCAATTGTCTCGCTGGTGTGGCTTGGGCTGATGAACCTGCATGTGGGGTCACCGTGGGTGGAAGGGCCGCGCGTGTTGGGTCTGCTCGTGCTGCTGGCCGGCTATGGCTATTTGCTACGGCAGGTGTGGCTTGGGCGCATGGCCTTGTATGCGGCGGGGTTCTGGGCGTTTTTTCTCTATCTGCTCACGGCGGCCAGCTATCGCATCTGGTACCCGCTCTGGCTGGTGCCGCTGGCCGCGCTCTCGATTGGGGAGATGGGCGATGGCATTGCGCGGGCGCGTATGTATTGGCGCACCTATTTGATCTCACTGACTTCTGAACTGTCGATCCTGATGTTCTACCTGGTGTGGCGGTGGCTGCTCAACGGCACGGTGTTGCCAAAGGCGGACTGGTTTGCGATGCATCTCCTGGTCATTCCGTGGCAGTTTGGCGTGCCGCTGCTGGCGCCTTTGCTCATTCGTCGCCGCCCCGCTGAGCGGAGCGAAACCACGCAGAAAGGGGAGGGATAGCTGTGCGTTGTCGCTGGATTTGACCAGCGGCGCCGATGACTCGATAATTTGTTCCATCTGAAGTGCGTAGGGAGCGGGCGGCATGGCAGGGGCAGGGCAGGGGCGGGCGCTGATGGTGGTGCCGACCTACAACGAGCGAGAGAATCTGGCAAAGCTGGTGCAGCAGCTGCGCGGCCTGCAAGGCGACATCCATGTGCTCGTGGTGGACGACAACTCACCCGACGGCACGGGGGCGATTGCCGATGCGCTGGCGGCCGCCGACCCCGGCGTGCATGTGTTGCACCGCGCCGGCAAGCTCGGCCTGGGCACGGCGTACCGGGCAGGCTTTCGCTTTGGTTTGGAGCACGACTACCTCTACATCTGTACGATGGACGCCGACTTCAGCCATAGCCCCAAGAGCCTGCCGGCCATGCTCGAAAAAGCCGCGTCTGGCTACGATCTGGTGATTGGCAGTCGCTACGTGCCGGGGGGCGCAGTCGTGGGGTCGCCGCCCATGCGCAAGTTTATCAGCTACGCGGCCAATTGGCTGGCGCACACGTTGCTGGGCGTCGCCGCCCTGGACTGCACAGCGGGCTTTCGCTGTTATCGCAGCGACGTGCTGAGGGCGATCGACCTGGACAGCATCTTTAGCAGCGGCTACAGCTTTCTGATCGAAATGGCCTTCCATTGCCAGCGCGCCGGTTTCCGCATCGGCGAAGTGCCCATCACCTTTGTCAACCGCACCGAAGGCGCCAGCAAGATCAACCGGGGCGAGATTTTCAAGGCCTTCTACACCCTCGTCCGTCTGCGCACCGCGGTTCTGCCGTGGGAACGGGTGATGGGCATGGTGCAGCGGCAGCGCGCCTTGCGTGCCAAGAACCACGTGCGCTAGCCACCACCGGCGGTAGGGAAACCGCCGCTACGGTTCACGGTCAGGGTGTGTTGCCCGTGCTGACGGTTATGCTGCTGATGCCGGTTGGCGTGCGCGTGTACTGCACAATGTAGGCGCCCGGATCGCTGCCATTCCACCATTTGCTGTCGGCGCCGAGACGTGCCGCCAGGCTCTGGCTGATATAGACATCCACGTTCGTGTCCGGTCTGCCGGGCGGCGCATAGCTGGTGACATACTGGCCATCAGGCGGCACATAAGAATTGCCGACGTTCATTGCATCCTCCACGATGATCGGCTGCGCGGTCTGCCACGTGACGGCTATGACAAGCTCATCGACATAGGTGACATCTTGGGTATAAACGCCGGGATCGCCATAGCGGTTCAGGCCGGGTTCGATGACCAATCCGTACATCGTCTCCCATTCAGGGCGTGACAAGCCAAGGCCACCGGAATTGAACGGGGCAGCCGGCGTTGCTTGCGGTTGAACGGGTGGCAGCACCGGCGCCGGCGGGGGCGCTGCGGTGGCAGCGGCCAATGGATCGACCAGCGGCGGCGGTTCTGCGATT
>Ga0105047_10013393_pt1 | contig 13104 bp, 9 predicted proteins | sample MAT04_FD_78384 | JGI IMG/M metagenome (GOLD analysis project Ga0105047, IMG submission 78384) | Freshwater microbial communities from Lake Fryxell liftoff mats and glacier meltwater in Antarctica - MAT-04 (megahit assembly) | ecosystem: Environmental > Aquatic > Freshwater > Ice > Liftoff... | reverse complement strand
GGTGCACATGGCGCACCCTACAGATGGACCCCGGCATGCGCCGGGGTGACAGTGTTGGATAAGCTTTCCGTCTCCATCTTCTCGATCATGGCGTGAATCATCAAGGTGCGCCGTGCCGCTTCGACATGCAGATTTTCCACCAGACGGCCTTCGACCACCGTGACGCCGCGGCCATCGGCATTGGCTTCGGCGAAGGCCGCGATGATCTTGCGCGCGCGTTCGACGCTGGGTGCATGTGGCGTGAAGGCGTCATTGGCATATTGAATCTGCAGCGGATGGATCACCGTTTTACCGTCGAAACCCAGGTCGCGCGCCATGCGGCAGGCGTATTCGAAGGTGGGCATGTCCTTCATGTCGAGATACACGCCATCGACGATCGGCAGGCCATGCGCCCGCGCCGCCAGCAGGCAGTGCGACAGGCTGTAAAGAATCGGCAGACGGTCCGGCGTGATGCGCGCATGCAGTTCGTTGGTCAGGTCGGAGGTGCCCATCACCAGACAGCAAATGCGCTTCGATGAGCCGGCGATTTCCTCGGCGCGCAGCACCGCCAGCGGCGTTTCCAGCATCACCATGATAGTCAGATGCGCACCGCCGGCGGCATCCAGCGCCGCCAGCGCGGCCAGCACATCGGCGCCGCTTTCGATACGCGGAAACAGGATCGCATCCGGCTTCAGTGGCGCGATCGCGGTCAGGTCATCGAGACCCCAGGCGGTGTCGTGCCGGTTCACTCGCACCACGACTTCGCGCTGGCCGTAGCCGCCTTGTCGCAGCGCTTCGGCGGCGTTGCGGCGGGCTTCGGTCTTGCGTTCGACGAGCACGGATTCCTCCAGATCGAAGATCAGCGTATCGACACGCAACTCGCGCCCCTTGGCCAGGAAGCGCGGCACGCAGGCGGGGATGTAGAGCATGGAACGACGGGGACGATAGTGGGACATGACAGGCCTATTCAAGAGAACCGTAGGATGTGGTGAGCAACGCGAACCGCATCGCCCCGGCGCGCCGATCATGATGCGGTTCGCCGAGCTCACCGCATCCTACATTTGAGGCATGCGGTTTCATGACGACCTCGCCGTGACGCCGGCGGGCGTCAACTGCTTGCGGATGATCTTGCCGTTCTTGGTGCGCGGAAAATCGGCGGCCAGGTAGATGATCTTCGGCGCCTTGTAGCCGGCCAGATGTTCGCGGCCAAAGGCGGCAAGCTCATCGGCGGTCACGCTGGAACCCGGATGCAGCATTACATACGCCACCACCAGCACCTTGTCGGCAGCCAGTTCCTCTCCGGTGGCCGCGCAGTCGGCGACCGCAGGATGCGTTTTCATCACCCGTTCGATTTCGTGCGGCGATACCCGGTAGCCGAAGGAATTGATGATGTCGTCGCGCCGTCCGAGAAACCAGATGTAGCCGTCTTCGTCAAAGCGGGCGTAATCGCCGGTCAAAAACCAGCGTTCCTTGAACGCCTTGCCGGTCTCCTCCGGCAGATTCCAGTAACGCATGAACAGACCGGGATCGTCCGCCGGCAGGCAGATCATGCCTTCCTCGCCAACGGCTACTTCGCGCAGCGTTTCCGGGTCGAGCAGGCGCACATCGTGGCCAGGCTGCGGGAAGCCGGCTGAACCGGGGCGGATCGGCCGAAAGGTGTTTTCCGACAGGTAGTAGGACACTTCCGACATGCCCACTGCTTCGTAGATTTCGACACCGAAGCGATCCTTCCACAGCCCCAGCATCTCGTCCGACAGGTGTTCGCCGGCGCTCATGCAGTGGCGCAAGGTCGGCACATCGACGCCGGTGAATTGCGTCTTCTGGATGATCTGGCGGTAGATGGTCGGCACGCCGATGAAAATCGTGGCGCGGTGTTTGGCGATCAAGCGTATCCAGCCTTCGGCGTCGTTCTTGCCTTCATGCACGATCACCGTCTTGCCGCGATACAGCGGGTCCATCAGGCCGGAGCCGAGCACGTAGGTCCAGTTGAACTTGCCGGAATGCACGATGCGGTCGTTCCGAGTGTTGGCAACATCGTCGGCGAAGTCGAACCAGTACTGCGCCGCCGGCTCGCGCCCGATCATCGCCCGGTGCGCGTGCAGCACGCCTTTCGGGTAGCCGGTGGTGCCGGAGGTGTAGACCAGATAGGCCGGATCGTGCGATTTGGTTGGCTGCGGCGGCTCGATGTGAGTGATCTCGGCCAGTTCGCTTTCCAGATCGCGCACATCCACGCCGCTGGCTGGCATCAGGCCGCCCGGCCCGGTCAGCAAGACAAAGCGCAAATGCTGGAGCCCGCCCCGTTTTTCCCGCAGACCTTGCCACATGGCTTTGTCGGTAACCAGCACAGTCGCTTCTGAATCGCGCGCCAGATAGACCACTTCCTCGGCGGTCAGCAGCGTCGAAGTCGGCACCGCGATCGCGCCGCGCTTCATCGCGCCGAGGAAGGCGGTGGGATACGCCAGCGAATTGGGCAGCCGGATCAACACCCGCTTACCCGCCGCCACGCCGAGATTGCGCAGGAGTTGCGCAAAGCGCGAGGTGGCTTGCGCCAGTTGCCGATAGGTGGCGGTGGAAACGCCGAGTACATCGTCCTCGACAATCATCGCCAGCTTGTTTTCGTTAGCGGTGCCCAGGTGCGCATCGGTGCAGGCGACGCCAATGTTGAAGTGCTCGGGCAATTGCCAGTTCCAGGTGGGGAAGGCTTCAAAGGACATGGCGGTCTCCGGCAAGGATATTGATTCGGGGGCGTTCATTCGGTTGCTCCGTGACTGAAAATGGATACCGTCATACCGGCGCATGCCGGTATCCAGTTCTTCGCGCGTATCCATCCTGGACCCCGGCACTCGCCGGGGTGACGTGCAATCCAAGGTGGCTGTTTCATAGAATCACCCCATACGGCCAGTTTTCGCGTACCACTTGCGCCGGCAACATCGCCAACACCTTCAACGCAAAATCGGTATCGGCTTCCGACAGCGCCCTTAGCGCATGCGCGCGCAGCAACACTTGCAAAGCCTTGCCGAACATTGGCGGGTCGAGCATTTCGCCTTCGAACTTGATCGCGCCACCGAGCAGCGCATCGGCCTCCACTGCCGCTTTCAACACGCGGATATTTCGCGCCACCTCGGTCGGCGACGGTGTGTAGGCGACCTTGCACAGATGGATATGGCTCGGGTGGATCACCTGTTTGCCGGTCAGGCCCATCGCCGCTTCTTCGCAAGCATGGCGATATACGACGCGCGATTCGTCGTCACCATGCAAGTCCAGCCAACGGCGGATGTCGTGCGGCTCCAGATAGCTTTCCGGCATGCCGGCCTGGCCGATCAGCACTTCGACGCCGCCGATGACGCCAACGCCGTTGATACGCGCCTCGAAGATGATCTGATGCAGAAAGTAGGACAGTTCCTGCGTCCAGCCACGCGGCGTGATCTGGATGCCCATCGCCTTGGAGAAGTCGTGGATGCCGAACACGACATGCTTCACCGTCGGGTAGGCCATGATGTCCGGCGCGATCTTCAACGATTTGGGATGTTCGATGATCGGCTGGATGGTAATGCGCGGGTTCATGCCGGCCAGACACGCCGACAGATCGCGTATTTCCGCCGCGCCGTAGGCCTCGCCGGCCTTGGCCAGCATCACCACGTCGATGTGGTCGGCCAGGTCGCGCACCATTTTCATATCGAGTTCGTATTCCGGCGTGCGGAACGGGTTGATGCGCACTGCCACCGCCAGGTCATCGCGGTTCAGACCAGGCAGTTCCTGACGCAACAAGTCGCGCGACAAGGCTTTCTGCCGGCAGCCGTCTTCCAGGTCGAACAACAGGGTTTGCGCATGGCAATGCCGGGCATGCTTCTGAAACCGCAGTGCGGCGGCTTCCAGGTCTTCATACAGTCCCAGCGCCGGGGCGTACTTTACCGGCGGGTAATAGAGCTGGATGCCGGGCCAGTAATCCCCCAAACCCGCACCCAGCACACGACCTGCTACAGCCACGACGCACCTCTAGCCATGTCGAACTCCTCATCTCTCGATCAAAGTGGAGACGGATCATTCGCCCGTCACCTTGTAAGGCCCGAACGCTATTCCCTTAATCGCTATTGCACTGCACAAATATTTCAAGCTTGGGTATTGAAAAACCCAATATTTTGATCGGCTAATGTTGGCTTTTATCTCGCCATCGGCTGGAACATACTTGCCCAATCAAACAAGCCCGCCAACGTAGGATGTGGTGAGGAACGAACCGCATCAACCTAATGAGCTGCTCAATGATGCGGTTCGCAAGCTCACCACATCCTACGTATCGCAACAGGAGACCATCATGACCACCATACGCCAGGAAGATTTCATCCAGTCCATTGCCGACGCCTTCCAGTTCATTTCCATCTATCACCCGCTCGATTTCATCCGCGCGATGAAGGCGGCGTATGACCTTGAACAATCGCCCGCCGCGCGTGATGCGATGGCACAGATCCTGATCAACTCGCGGATGTGTGCCGAAGGCCATCGGCCGATCTGCCAGGACACCGGCATGGCGGTGGTGTTCCTGAAGATCGGCATGGACGTGCGCTGGGAAGGCAATCCGAACATCACCGACTGGGTCAACGAAGGCGTGCGCCGCGCTTACCTCAATCCGGACAATCCGCTGCGCGCTTCGGTCCTCGCCGACCCGGCCGGCGCGCGCAAGAACACGCGCGACAACACGCCAGCAGTGATCTACATGGATCTGGTGCCCGGCGACACGGTCGATATCAAAGTGGCCGCCAAAGGCGGCGGTTCGGAAAACAAGGCGCATTTCACGGTGCTGAATCCGTCCGATTCCATTGTCGACTGGGTGCTCTCGGTGCTGCCGGAAATGGGCGCCGGCTGGTGCCCGCCGGGCATTCTGGGCATCGGCATCGGCGGCTCGCCGGAAAAGGCACTGTTGATGGCCAAGGAAGCGCTGCTCGACCCGATCGACATCCACGCACTGCGCGCGCGCGGACCGTCAAACAGGATCGAAGAATTGCGTCTGGAACTGCTCGACAAGGTCAATGCGCTCGGCATCGGTGCGCAGGGCCTGGGCGGTCTCACCACCGTGCTCGACGTCAAGATCAAGGACTTCCCCACCCACGCCGCCAGCCTGCCAGTCGGACTGATCCCGAACTGCGCCGCCACCCGCCACATCCATTTCACGCTGGACGGTTCCGGCCCGGCCGTGTTCACGCCACCGGCGCTATCGGAATGGCCGGATTTGACCCAAACCCTTGCCTGGAACGGCCCGGCCACCGCGCGCCGCGTGAATCTGGACACGCTGACCGCCGCCGACACCGCCACCTGGCAAGCCGGCGAACAGATCCTGCTGTCCGGCAAACTGCTCACCGGCCGCGACGCGGCGCACAAGAAACTCGCCGAACTGATCAAGGACGGCCAGCCGCTGCCGGTCGATTTCCACAACAAATTCATCTACTACGTCGGCCCGGTTGACCCGGTGCGCGACGAAGCCGTCGGCCCGGCCGGCCCGACCACCGCGACGCGAATGGACAAGTACACCGACCTGATGCTGGGCGAACAAGTCGGCCTGCTCGGCATGGTCGGCAAATCGGAACGCGGTCCGGAAGCCATCGCCTCGATCAAAGCCCATGCCGGCGTCTACTGCATCGCTGTCGGCGGCGCGGCGTACCTGGTCGCCAAAGCAATCAAGCACGCCCGCGTGCTGGCCTTCCCGGAACTGGGCATGGAAGCCGTGTACGAATTTGAAGTTGAGAATATGCCGGTCACTGTCGCCGTGGATAGTCGGGGCAACTCGGTGCATGACAGTGGCCCGAAAGAATGGCGAATGAAGATCGGCAAGATCCCGGTGCATCGGGCATGAAGCGCTCCCGCCCGACCTCTAGGGCAGTGTCTCGTAATTGGCTTGACACGATGAAACCGATGAATTTTTTCGACAGGCATGGCGCAACCCCGCAGCCATATTGGACATATGGCAAGGGGTTGCAACGCGGCATGGCGGAAAAAGACGCGGTTTCATGTGGAGTTAATTGCGAGACACTGCACTAGCTACCCGTGCGCTGTATCTCCAGCCGTTTCATCTTCTCCCACAACGTTTTGCGGCTGATGCCCAACAATTTCGCCGTGTCCTGCACGCGCCAGTCGTTGGCTTGTAGCGCACGCTGGATATAGCCGCGTTCCTGGTTGGCGATCCAGTCGCCCAGCGCCAGTTCGGGGACGTTGCCTGGTTCCGGCGCGGTTTCGTCGAACAGCAGTTCGGGCGTGATGATCGGTTGCCGCGCCAGCACCCGCGCGCGTTCCATGACATGTTTCAGTTGCCGCACGTTGCCCGGCCAGGGGTGAGTCAGCAACTCACGCTCGGCGGCCGGCGACAGCATGCGCTGCGGTTCATTGCCGGCCTCGCGCGCGAGAAAGCGGCGCGCCAGCCAGAGGATGTCCTCGTGCCGCTCGCGCAGCGGCGGTACGCGCAGTTGGATGACGTGGATGCGGTAATACAGGTCTTCGCGGAACTGGCCTTGTTCCACCTTCAGCCGCAAATCTTGATGCGTGGCCGCCATCAAGCGAAAGTTCACCGGAATATCGACGCCGCCACCCAGACGGCGAATCTGCCGGGTTTGCAACGCGCGCAGCAGTTTGGCTTGCATCGCGGCCGGCATGTCGCCGATTTCATCCAGGAACAGGGTGCCGCCGTCGGCCTGTTCGAGCAGGCCGGGCTTGGCGCTGCCGGCGCCGGTATACGCGCCTTTTTCATGGCCGAACAGTTCCGCCTCCATCAACGCTTCCGGCAGCGCGGCGCAATTGATCGCAACGAAGGACTGTGTCTCGTGATGGCTTAATTTGTGCAGGCGCAGCGCGACGATTTCCTTGCCGACACCAGATTCGCCGGTGATCAGCACGGAGGTGTCGCTGAGGGCCAGGCGATGCAGCAGTTCCTCGATGCCGCGCATCGCCGGCGAAATGCCGAGACCATTGGGATCGGCATCGGTTTCGCCATACGCTTCCAGCGCGCGCAGCTTCGCCAGCAACAAATCCGGCTCGAACGGTTTGCTCAGGTAATCCACCGCGCCCAGTTTGAGCAGACGCACAGCCTGATCGACCGAACCCTGACCGGTCATGAAGATGAACGGCGGCAACTTCGCACCCTCTGCCAACAAGGTGGTGTAGATCGCCTCGCCGCTGGTGTGCGGCAGCAGGATATCGCTCACCACCAGGTCGTAAGTCGTCTTGCGCAGCGCGGCGAGTGCGCCGCGACCGGTTTTGAACCAGTCGCAGGCATAGCCTTCCAGTTCCAGGCGCAGCGCCAGCGGACCGCCCATGATTTCGTCATCTTCGATCAGGCAGAGGCGTTTGGCGGCCATGCGTGGTCTCCTTTCGGCAAGGTGACGCTGAAGCGGGTGCGGCCGTCGCGGCTTTCGACTTCGATGCGTCCCTTCAATTGTTCAACGATCTGGTGAGTGACCCACAAACCGAGTCCATGGCCTTCCTCGTTCAACCCGGTGAACGGTTCGAACAAGTGTTTCATCAGTTCATCCGAAATCGAGGCGCCATCGTTTTGAATATCCAACTCAAGCCCGCGCTCGTTGCCAACGCAACGCACCGCGACATGGCCACCCTCGCCGGCGGCTTGCAGCGCATTCAGTACCAGATTGATCAACACCTGGCGCACCAGCGTGGCGGGCAAATTGCTGGTGTCGCCGGCGCGGTTGTCCCAGGTCCAGTCGGCATCGCGTTTTTTTGCTTCCTGAGCCAGCAGGGTATGCACGTCCTCAATATCCTGGGCGTTCAGCGCGCGGCTTCTGCCTCGGGTTTCCACCAGCAGCGCGGCGACGATATCGCGGATCTGCGCCAGGCCGCGCTCAAGATAAGGCAGGAAGCGATCCAGCACCGGGTCGCGCGCGGCATGCAGTTTGACGGTATCCAGCGAGGTCATCAGCCCGCCCAGCGGGTTGTTGATTTCATGCGCGATGCCGGCCGACAACCGCCCCAACGCGGCGAGGCGGTCCGCCTTCACCATGCGCTGTTCCAGCGTGGCCTTTTCCGCCATTTCCGCGTGCATGCGCTCATACGCCAGAAACAAACGGCCGAGTTCATCGCGGTAAGGGTAGTCGTGGCTCAGCGAGGCAGTGGGGGCGTGCTTGCCCAAGGCATCCATGCGTTCCGCCAGACGCCCGACCGGCGCGGCCATGCGCCGCCCCCAGTACCAATTGATCGGCAACAACACGGACAACACCAGGCCGGTAATCAGCAAGGCGCGCCAGGCAAGTTGGCGAAAACGCGGCCAGTAGAAACCGGCCGGATGCACCAGCAGCAGATGGCCGATGCCGACCTCGTCGGCGATCATCGGCAGCGCCAGCAGGATGACATCGTCGGCTTCGACCAGAACGGTGGTGGCTTCCGGCGTGGCGCGCAACCTGGCGTCCAATTGCGCATAGCTCGGACCAAGACCCGCCAGCGCGGTGCGCATCGGCCAGTGATCCGGCTGACTGGAGACGAACACCGCGTGGTTCGCGTCCAGCAGGATCAATCCCTCGGCGCGAAACCCAGTCGTAGAGGCAGCCTCCGAAAACGGCGCCCCGACGATTTCATAGGCGCGCCAGACGTCGTCATGCAGCATCGGTGTGTACAGGGTCTTGACCAGTACACGGCCGAGATTGTCGGAATGCGCCAACATGTCGCGCTTCAGGTTTTCATAGGCCTGGAACATGAAGGACACCGTCATCGTCAGCGCGACGACGGCGATCAGCGCGCTCCCCCAGAGCGGAATCTTGTAGCGAAAACTGAGATCAAAGACACGCATCGTCATCGCGCGCCGCCATCTTCCCGGGCCGCCTCTCGCGCCATACTCTCGACCTCGGCATAGAGGGCGGGGGTGCCGGCGACGAAGCCATCCAGGTGCAGCTTATCCAGAATCTCACGACCCTGGTCATCAAACCGCATATCCAACAGCACCCGGCGCAACACGCGAAAGGTCTTGTCCGGCATCTGTTTCATCGCGACCAAGGGCGGGAAGCCGAATGTCTGGGAACGGTTGACGATGCGGGTGGCCTGGGTAATCGCCGGCTCCTCCCGCGCCAGCGCATCCCAGACATAGCTTTCCACCGCCGCGCCGTCGGCCAGATGCTGGGCCACCGCCTCGATCGCCTTGCGATGCGACCAGGTGAAGAAGGTACGACCGAAGAAGGTCTTCGGCGATTTGCCCAGCGCCGTCAATGCATGGCGCGGAAACAGGTAGCCGGTATGCGAATACGGGTCGGCATAGGCGAATACCTTGCCTTCCAGGTCGGCGATGGAGCGGCTGCGCGTGTCGCGCGCGGGCACGATCAGATAGGAGCGGTAATGCGGCTGTCCATCTTTCAGCGGCGTCGCCAACAGGCGTACCCAGGGTTGCATCAACACGTAGGGGTAGTCGGAAAGCCAGGCCGCGTCGAGCCGATGCTGCTTGATCAGATCCATGGTGTCGCTGTAACTGTCGCGCAACACGAAATTCACCGGTACGCCCAGACGTGCCTCCAGGTAGGCCTTCCATTTAGCCAACAGTGTATGGCGCTCGTGCAGCAGCGTCGGCGTCAGGCCGATGCGCAGCGCTTTCGCCGTGGTGTCGGCGCGTGAAAACGGGGAAAACAGCAGCGCGCTCAAGGCAATGAAATCACGTCTCAGCATTCAGCTTCCTCGCTTTTGGCCACAGTGTTACAGGATTGTAACGTTGCGGCCGTGACCGGAGGCAACAGGTTTCAAGTATGTAACGCGACGCGCACGCGACCGGCGTTAGCGCCCACTCAGGTTACGTAAAGGTGACAAGAACCACGTATCGCCTCGTTGTTATCATACTTTATCCTTTAGATACATGGCATTACAGCCATGGCGCAGATTTTGCTAAGCATACGCCAAGCAACCGGAGCGCTGCCATGAACGCCACCCCGCTATCACTCATCCGTATCAGCGAGATCATCAGCCGACTGGATTATTTCAGAGGGCTGGAAGCGGAAACCCAGCGGCGGCTGGCGGCTGCCGCCAGACACATTCTGGTTGATCGCGACCAGCCGGTCTTTCATCGGGGAATGCCTGCCGACACGCTGCATATCGTGGTCAGCGGGCAGATCAAGGTGTTTTTGCCGCAGTCCAATGGTGGTGAAAAAGTGGTGGCTCTGGTAGCGCATGGTGAGAGTTTCGGCGTTGCGCCGCTCTGGCTGGGCGAGGCGCATATGGCCGATGCAGTAGCCAACAAGGATAGCCACCTGCTGACGCTGGATCGTTTTGTGCTGCTGCAAGAGGCTCGCAAGGATTGTGTTCTGGCCGGGCGACTGATGGACGCGGTTTCACGCCGGGTGATGGACTTGATGCGGAATCTGGAAAGCTGTTCGCCGAAATCTGCACAGCAAAGGATTGCTTGTTACCTTTTGCAACGGCGGCCACCTGCTGCAGGCGTCCATTACGAGGTGCTCCTCCCCGCCACCAAGCGAGACGTCGCCACCAAGCTGAACCTGACCCAGGAAACCTTCTCACGCGTGCTGCGCCAGCTGGCTAATGAAGGAATCATCGAGGTGCATGGACGACTGATCCGCGTGTTGGCCGCAGATCGCCTGACAACCTTGAATCCGGCCTCTCAACGTCTTGGAAAAGTCGAATACTCGACTGATTCACACGGTCTTTATGATCGAAGATAACTTTTAAGTTCAAGGCGATGAAGCAATCAGATCTTCGCAACTACCCTGTCTATCCAATGCGGAATGGATAACGCGCCCATGAACGTTATGGCAGCTGTTCTCACCTGAAAACTCACTGTCAGACTGGTCCGTTGAATAGCTGTCTATCGCAGCGGATATACGTACGTTTTCACCAACAAGAGGAGAAATACATGAGGAAAACGATAGCCGGGGGCCTTCTGGCTCTAAGTGCCGCTGTCCTGATCTACGGCTGTACCCCGCCGGAAGCCAAAAAGACAGCGGAAGTATCGATCAAGGGCGTGGTTGAAGACGCTGACGGCCGGATGGTCGCCAACGCCACAGTCTGGCTGATTCCCTCGGCCGATGTGGCGGCGATGGGCAAGACGCCGATCGAGGTCAAGAAAGACGCCAAGAACGACGAGCCGCTGGAAGACAACCTGGCGGCCAACCGCGAACGCTATGCCAAGGCCAAGAGTGGCACCAACGGCGAATTCAGCGTCGCCAATGTCACCGGCGGCAAATACTTCCTCTATGTCGAACCAGCTGATACCACCTACCTGCCCGGTGGCGACAAATCACGCAAATCTCTTTCCTCCGCCGAACTGGCTGCCGCTCCGGTCAAGATCAAGGTGTCCGGCAACATTCCGGCCGGGGCCACCTTTGTCGGCACCAGCAAGTGTCTGAGCTGCCACGAGGAACATGACTCCTTCCTGTCGACGCTGCACCGTCTCGGTATCCAGGTCGTCGGCAAGCCCAGCAAGCTGCAAAATTTTTCCCGCTTCCCAAATTACAACAATGGGTTGAACAAGCTCATGGCCGGCACCAAGTTCTGGTTCTACGGCTTTGACAAGACGCGCGGTTTCGACAAGTACCAGATCAGCGACAAAGAACCCGCAGATCTCGCCAGCGTCAGCTTCACCGCCACCTTCTTCAAGGATACCGATGGCAAGCTGAAATTCCGCACCGAGAACACCAAGGATGCGACCGACACGGCGCGCGTCTATCCGGTGGATGTCGCCTACGGCGGTGGTCTGTACAAACAGCGCTACCTCTACCGCGTTGGCCCCAACCTGTTCCCGTTCGTGCAGTACAACCAGAATGGCGATCACAGTTATGGTGACCGTGGTCGCAAACAATGGCGCGATTACCACGCCGACTGGCTGTTCAACGAAGAAACCAAGAAGCTGACCAACCCGCCCCAGGGCAAGTCGTTCGACAAGGACTGCGCGTCCTGCCATTACAACGGCTACACGCTGACCAAGACGGCGGCGGGCGACTACATCGCCGGATCGGCGAATGATCCGGATGGCGAAATGGACATCGACGGTGATGGCAAGCCCAACGAAATCAACCAGGGTTGCGAGAACTGCCACGGCGCGGGTTCCGTCCATGTAAAAGCCGCCAAAGGCACCAAGTCGGCGAGCATCGTCAGCCCCAACAAGCTGGCAGCGGAACGCGAGTCGATGATCTGCGGCCAGTGCCACAGTCGCCCCCAGGGCAACCTGAAGAACGACCAGCCGGTCAACGCCGAGAACAAGATGATGCAGCCGGGCACCAGCCGCAACACCTATCTGAACCAGTACACCACACGGGAAGACGCAGCCAAGGGCGACTTCTGGGCGGATGGCCTGCACTCCAAGTCGCACCACCAGCAGTACACCGACTTCATCAAGTCGTCCAAGCACCGCAACGGCAACCAGTTGGTGTCCTGCTCCGACTGCCACGATCCGCACGGCAAGGCCAAGTTCGCGCATCAGATGAAGGCAGATGCCCATTCGCCCGCAGCCTGTACTTCCTGTCACAAAGACCGTGCGGACCTGGGCAAGCATGTGATGGACAAGACCAAGTGCACCGTGGCGCCGGACAAGATCACCTGCTCCAACTGCCACGACACCAAGACCATGCAGACTGGTGCGGGCTTTGGCAAGGGCATGGACGGGAAAGACGGCAAGAACTACTGGATGAACGACATCACGTCGCACCTGTATGACGTACCGCTGAAGTCCAACATCGGTGTCAAGGGCGTGGAACCGGGCAAGGCGATGCCGATTCCCTACACCAACAAGTGTGGCGCAGCTTGTCATAACACCAGCAATCTATAGAAAATTCTGCGTATTGATACGCCGGCTCAGGCCGGCGTTTTTTTGGGTGTGCCAACGCGTTATTGATGCCGCGTTATTAGGTGCTGTCCATGAATAACTTCAGATTTCCTGATCCAGGCCGCGTTTTAGCGGCGTATTCCGGAAACTCGCGTGGCACGAAATAACGGTAGGTTGGGCCAAGCGCAGCGGGCCCATCGTTGCAACGAGCGTGATGGGCTACATCCTGTTCTTTTGGTATCAAGTATTTCTGTGCCATTGCCAATGAGTATTGTGGATCCCGTTTTCAAGACAACAGATTAAGCTGTGTTTTGACATAAGGGATGAAAAGCGATGAGTGAAGCGAAGAAGCGGCAGGTGCATGCGCCCGAGTTCAAGGC
>Ga0105047_10013392_pt1 | contig 13105 bp, 7 predicted proteins | sample MAT04_FD_78384 | JGI IMG/M metagenome (GOLD analysis project Ga0105047, IMG submission 78384) | Freshwater microbial communities from Lake Fryxell liftoff mats and glacier meltwater in Antarctica - MAT-04 (megahit assembly) | ecosystem: Environmental > Aquatic > Freshwater > Ice > Liftoff... | reverse complement strand
TGCCGGCTGTCAAGCCGGCAATGGAGGACATGGAGGGAGCCGGTTGCCCGACGGCCTTGGTTGCCATTCGGCGCACCCGTCGAACGGCGGCATTCCGATCAATCGAACGACAGCTCAGAGCCGAACGCCGACAAAACCCACCCAAGCCAACCCGCCCGGCTTCAACGCTCCGCAATGTAGTGCTGCATCACCACCGCCTCGCCCGGCATCACCAGCGCCCGCAACCGCGCCTCGATCGCCTGGTCAGCCACGGTGGCGCGGGCGCGCTGGTGCAGGTAATCGGACCAGCGGGTGATGATGAAGCGCTCGACGTACCGGGTCGGGTCGTCCAGGTCGCGGTAGATGCGCCAGAAGGTGGCGCCATCGCGCTGGCGCGGTGCCTTGAGCAGCGCCACTTCCGCCAGGAAGGCCTCGGCGTCCTCGGGCCGGATGCGGTAGCTCAGCTCCACCGCCACCGGGCCTGCCTCGGCGTCGGGCGGGTCGGCTACCAGCAGGTCCTCGAACGGCGCCTGCGTCACCTCGTGCGGCGCACCCATGCGCAGCGGGAAGCGCCGGGCCAGCAACAGATTGCCCAGCATCAGCGCCGCCGCTGCGCACAGCGCGCCCTGCAAACCGACCAGGCCCGCGAAGGCGCCCCAAAACGCCGAACCCAGTGCAAACGAGCCCAATGCGCTCAGCACGTGCATCGCAGTGGCGCGCGAGCGCACCCAGGGCGGCGCGCTGGTCTGGGTGGCCGTGTTGAAGGTGCTCATCACGCTCATCCAGGCTGCGCCGCCGGCCACCAGAGCCAGATACACCGGCCAGGCCCAGCGGGACAGCGCCGCCACCGCCATCACGATGGCAAACACCACGCAGCAGACCGTCACCAGCCGCTCCAGCCCCAGGCGCTGGCGCACCCGGCCGATCACCAGGCCTACGCCCACCGCGCCCGTGCCCAGGCAGCCCATCATGAACCCGAAACCGGCGGCACCCAGGCCCAGGCGCTGCTGGCCGATCACCGGCAGCAAGGCCCACAAGGCCGAACCCGCCGCGCTGTAGGCCGCCGTGCGCACCAGTTGCGCCAGGATCATGTGCGAGTGCCAGGCATAGCGCAGGCCGGAGATCGTGCCGCCCCACAGGCGCTCGGGCGGCAGCCGGCTGGGCGGGTGCGGCCGCGGTGGGTTGAGGTGAATCACCCGCGCCAGCACCAGCGTGCCCAGCACCGCCAGCGCCAGCACCGCGCCGCCGCCCACCGTCTTGCCGCCCCAGTGGCCGGTCAGACCACTGATCTGGCCGTAGACCAGGCCCGCCAGCGCAGGGCCGACCGCCCGGGCGCTGTTGTAGGCGATGCTGACGGCGATGATGGCCTGCGGCAGCTCGTCGCGCGGCAGTACCTCGCCCACCGCGGAGTTCCAGGCCGGTGACAGCATCGCCGTGCAGCAGCCCGCGACAAAGGTAAACAGCAGCAGCGTGGCCGGGCCGGCCCAGCCCGCCACCAGCAGCCCGGCCAGCACCAGCACCACCGCCGCCTGCACCAGCAGCGCACCGACGATCAAGCGGCGTCGGTCGGTGGTGTCGGCCAGCACGCCGGCCGGCAGCGACAACACGAACATCGGCAGGAACACCGCCGTCTGCACCAGTGCCGCCAGAAACGACGAACCGGTCAGCTCGACCATCAGCCACGACGCGGCCATGGTCTGCATCGCGTTGGCGACGAAGTAAACCAGGCTGGCCAACCACAGGGTGCGAAAGCCGCGGTGACGCAGCGTGACCCAGATCGACGCTGTGCCGGCCGGAACGGCGGCCGGGATGCCGACCGGGTTGGCGGTCACGCCGGCATTGGGTGGTTTTGGTCCGGGCTGCGGGTCCATGGGCGCTGCATTGTCGGCCAGGGGCGCCGCTACCCGGACCGGCTACCCAGAACGGCTGAACAGGGGCCATGCCGCTGCAAATCGGTATGCAATACTCGTTTCAGCCCTGCCAGGGTGCCGCCGGGGCGGATGTCGCGGCCAACTTGGCCCGCCGGCGCCCATGCCCGCAAGGCAACCTGTTCAACTCGCCAAGGACTCCCGACATGGGCTTTCTGCCGCAGTTCAAGAACGACCTGTTCATCAGCTACCGCCGTGCGTCCAATGAGTCGCAGGACCGCTGGGTCGACACCTTCTGCAACAACGTGCAGACCGAGTTGCGCGACCGGGTCGGCGACGTGGCGATCTGGCGCGACACCGCCGAGTTGCGCGCCGGCGAGGCCTGGCGGCCCGAGATCGCCGAAGCGGTCGAATCGACAGGCATCTTCCTGGCGCTGATCTCGCGCACCTATTTCGACAGCGACGAATGCCGCAAGGAGCTGGACCGATTTCTCGGCCGCCTCAAATCGGCCGAGGGCAGCGGCGGGCGCAAGCTGATGCCGATTTTCAAGCACCCCAGCCGCAGCCAGGAGGAGATGCCGGCCGAGTTGCGCGAGATCGGCCACCACGAGTTTTTTGTGCAGGAGGCCAAGGGCTGGCGCGAACTCGACCCCAAGCGCGACTCGGACGACTACTGGGAACGCATGAGCCGCATGGTCCAGGACCTGACGGTGGCACTCGAAGACCTGCAGGGCGAGCAGAAGAAAAAAGCGCTGGGCAAGGTCTTTATCGCCCGGGTCGGTCCGGAGCTGCTGCAGGAACGCGAGCGCCTGCGCAGCGACCTGCGCCAGCGCGGCTTTCTGGTGGTGCCCGAAAACGAGTACCTCTGGAACGCCGACGACCACCGCCAGCGCATCACCACCGACTTGAGCGACGCGCTGCTGTGCATCCACCTGGTGTCGCGCACCGAATCGATCGAGCCGCTGACGCCGGCCCGCGACAAGCTGCAGCTGCAGTTGGCGCATGCCGAGATGGCGCAGCGTGGCAAGCCCGCCCCGCTGGTCTGGATCCAGCCTGCGGCCGACACCGCCGCCAGCCAGCAGCCGCTGATCGACTACATCGAGAAGACCCTGGCCGACGAGGGCGTGGATTTCATGCAGGGCAGCCTGGAGGAGCTGAAGACCCAGATGCTGGACATGCTGCCCAAACCGGCGCCCAAGACGCCGCCCAAACCGCGCGAGGTGGCGCTGCTGGTCGAAGAGCGCGACCTGGCCGACCTGGGCCCGCTCAAGGCCTTGCTGGCCGACAAGCTGGGCGCCGAGCCGCGGCCGCTCAAGTTTGCCGGAGCGTCGCCGAAAGACGACGAGCGGCTGCTGCGCACCTTGGCGGCCTGCCAGCAGGTGGTGATCTTCTGGTCGCGCCAGTCCGAGGACTGGGTGTTCGACCTGCTGGACCTGCCGGCGCTGGCCGACCGCCTGGGCGATGGCCAGGTCTGCATTTATGCCACCGGGGAGGATTCGGATGAAAAGGCCAGCTTCACCACCAAAAAGGCCCGGGTCGTGCAGGGCGTCGTGACGCAAAACGTTGCCGGCCTGAAGGACTTTTTCAATGCGCTGCCGGACAAACAAGCATGAGCAGCGCCAACTTTGCGCTGCTCGCGGCCAACCCCTTCCCGGGGTTGCGCTCGTTCAAGCCCAGCGAAGCCGACCGCTTTTTTGGTCGCCAGCAGCAGATCGACGCCCTGGTGGCGCGGTTGGCGGAGGTGGCGCTGGTGGCCGTGTCCGGCGCCTCGGGCTGCGGCAAGTCCTCACTGGTGCTGGCCGGCCTGCTCAACGAGCTGAAACGCCGGCACGAGGCCGACGACAAAACCGACTGGCGGCCGGTGGTGATGCGCCCGGGCAGCCGGCCCATCGCCAACCTGGCGGCCGCGTTGGCCGCTGCGCTGGGCAGCGGCGCAGAGCCCCCGTCGCCCGATGACCCTGCCGGCGACGACCCGCTGGCGCGCCGGGCGGCGTCGCTTTACGGCCAGCTGCGCCTGGGCGGGCTGGCCTTGGTCGAGGTGGTGCGTTTGGCCCGGCTGCCAGCGGGCACACGGGTGCTGGTGGTGGTGGACCAGTTCGAGGAGATCTTCCGCTTCAAGCGCATGACGGACGCGGACGAGGCCAGCGCCTTTGTCAAACTGCTGCTGCAGGCCGCCGCCGACCCCAGCTCGCCGGTCAACGTGGTGCTGACGCTGCGCTCGGACACGTTGGGCGGTTGCGCCGATTTCCCCGATCTGCCCGAGGCTGTCAGCCGCGGCAGCTACCTGGTGCCGCGGCTGAGCCGCAACCAGCGCAAGGAGGCCATCGCCCGCCCGGTCGAGCTGCGCGGCGCCCGCATCGCGCCTCGCCTGGTGCAGCGCCTGCTCAGCGATGTCAGCGACGATTTTGACGACCTGCCGGTGATGCAGCACGCGTTGTCGCGCACCTGGCAGCGCTGGGCCGAGACCTGTGGCGGCAGCCGGCCGATCGACCTGGAGGACTACGACGCCACCGGCGGCGCCGCCCATGCGCTGTCCAACCATGCCGACGAGGCCTGCAGCTCGCTGGGCGCGCTGGGCCAGTCTGGCGGCACGGTGGAGCGGGTGTTCCGTGCGCTGACCGAACGGGTGGCCGAGGGCACCGAGGTGCGGCGCCCGCTCGACTTCAACCAGCTCTGCGCCGTCTGTGGGGGCGCCAGCGGGGGCGGCGACGGGCAAGGCACGGCCGACGTGACCCAGGTGGTCGAGCGCTACCGCCGCGCCGACACCGCCTTTCTGGTGCCGGGGCCCGAGGTGGCGCTGTCGTCCAACCCGGTGATCGACATCTCGCACGAGAGCCTGATCCGCCAGTGGCAGAAGCTGCGCGGCTGGGTGCGCGACGAGGCCGAGGCCGAGGCCGAACTGCAGCGCCTGGTGGCCGACGCCCAGTCGCAGGCCGACGGCCACGGTGAGCTCTGGCGTGGCCGCAACCTGGAGCGCGCCCGCGACTGGCAGCAGCGCCACCGGCCCAATGCCGCCTGGGTGCGGCTGTGCACCGGCGGCACGGCCGACGAGGCCGAAACACGCTTCCAGACCGTCCAGAGCTTCCTGGACAAGAGCACGGCCGCCGAGCAGGCCGAGCAACGGCGCGCCCGCCTGCGGCGCCGCGGCGCGGTGGCCGCTGGCGTACTGGTGATCGTGGCGTCGCTGGGCGCGGCGGTCAATGCGCTGTCGCTGCAGCGCAAGGCACGCTCGGGCGAGCTGGCGGCCCGGTCCATCCTGTCGCTGCAGCAAGACCCCGCGCGCAGCGCCCGGCTGGCGCTGCTGGCGCTGGCGCAAAACCCCGACAACCAGCGCGGTGAGTACGCCTTGCGCCAGGCCATGGCGGCGCTGGAGGTGGCACAGGCCGAGCAGATCGTCGATCTGGGTGCGCCGATCGGCGAAGCGCGCTACACCCCCGGCCTGGCGCACCTGGTGGTGAGCGCGGGCAACACCGTCTGGCTGCGCAAGGCCAGCGACCTGAGCGAGGTGTCCAAGCTCAGCGCGCCGGGCACTGTCAGCAAGGCCTGGCTGGTGGGCCGCCAGCCCGGCAATCCGCTGCTGGTCGGGACAGTGCAGGGCAAGGTCTACCTGCTGACGCCGGACGGCAAGGTACTCGCCGACCTGTCCTGCCCAGGTCAGGACAACCGCTATGCCAGCCTGGCCTACAGCCCGGGACCGGCTGGCGCAGCCGGGCAGCCGGACAGACCATCACAGCTGGCGGTGGGCTGCAGCGCGGGGGAGCTGACCCGCTGGGAGGTGGCCAGCACCGGGGCGCCGGTCAGCCACCCGCTGCTGCGCGCCAGCGACCCACCGCGCGGCATCAATGCACTGGGCTTTTCGGCCGACGGCCGCCACCTGGCCTCGGGCGACACCCAGGGCAATGCCCTGGTCTGGCAACGCGGCCTGGACACCCGGCCCTGGATCGGTGACCCCAAGACCGGCAAGAACCCCTTGCACCACCAGGCCGCCATCCGCGACATCGGCTTCAGCCCGACCGAGCCCAGCCTGCTGGCCACCGCGTCCGACGACGGCAGCGCCGTGGTCTGGACACTGGACCTGGAGCGCGGCCAGTTGAACCCCAGCCCCGACGCGCGCCGCGCGCTGCAGCATGACCGGCCGGTGGCGATCGCCCGCTTCGTCGACCGGGTTGACGAGCAGAACCGGCTGATGACGGTGTCGGACAAGCGGGTCTTCTTCTGGAGCGATGTCACCGTGCGCGACGAACGGCGCCACGACGACGAGGTGATCGAGGCCAGCGTGTCCAAGGACGGCGAGCAACTGGTCTCGGCCAGCCTGGACGGCACCGCCCGGGTCTGGTCCAGCCGCAGCACCGTGCCGGTGGCGGTGCTGCGCGGCCACAACAACACGGTAGTGCATGCGCTGTTCGGGCCACCCGGGCGCGTCGTTACGGCCAGCCTGGACGGCACGCTGCGCGGCTGGCGCCTGAACGCCCCCAAGGTGTTGAAGGCCGGCACGCCGTGGCTGACAACGCAGGCCCTGCTGCCCAATGGCTTGTCGACGCTGGCTTGCAGTGAAACCACCGAGCGCAACACACCCTGTGACCTGCTGAGCTGGGCTGCCGACGGTACCCAGGCCGGCCCGGCCACCTCCCCCGCGGCATCCCCGGCGGCAACCCCAGCCCCACAGGCCCAGGCCAGGCGGGCCAGCGCTGGCGACGGCAAGGCCGCGGCACGGGCCGGCGCCGCCGTGACCCACTGGGGGGTAGAGGAGGCCAGCCTGTCGGCCGACGGCAAGTGGCTTTTGTTCCATGACCGCGGCTACGACCTTGGCCAGGTCTACAACCCGGTGCTGATCGACCGCGCCTCGGGCGCGGACATCACGCCGGACTGGCTGGCCAAGAGCCGGCACGCGGTGCTCAGCCCCACCCGGGCCGAACTGGCGGTGGTGCGCACCGCGGACATCACCGTCTGGCCCGTGGCAGCACTGGCCGGCAAGGCCGACTCACCCGCCGGACGGCCGCTGCTGCGCATTCCGGCCAAGGGCGACGTCAGCGCTGTGGCGCTCAGCCCCGACGGCCGCTGGCTGGCCACCCTGGGCGACACCATCCAGCTCTGGAACCGCGCCGACCCGCAGGGCAAGCCGATCACGCTGACGGGGCACCAGGGCGCGCTGCGCAGCGTGGTCTTCAGCCCGGACAGCAGCACGCTGGTCAGCGCCAGCGCCGACCGCAGCGCCCGGGTCTGGGCCCTCAAGGGCCTGGTGGCCGGCCAGACGCTGGACTGCGTGGACCGGCTGGCCCGGCGCACGCCCAACTGCGTGGTGCTGTCGGGCGGGCACAGCGCGGCGCTGCAATCGGCCCATTTCAGCCCCGACGGCAAACGCGTGGTCACCGCCAGCGCCGACAACAGCATCCGGGTCTGGGACGCGGCCACCGGCCACGAATGGGCCGCGCTGTACCGGCACGGCGGCAAGGTCAACAGCGCGCTGTTCGACCGCAGCGGCGAGCAGATCGTCTCGGTCAGCGACGACGGCACGGCGCAGGTCGGCCGCTGCGACGCCTGCCGGCTGCCGCTGGACGAGCTCAAACAGCGCGCCCAGGCCAGCGTGCGCATGACCGCCGACGACGAGGCAGCGCTGAAAGCCGACGCGGCATCAAGGCTGCCGCGCTGGCTGGGCGGCAGCTGAGCGCCTGAGATGGGGCGGGCGCGCTGGCCCGCTGGCCTGGCTAACGCGCCGGAAACACCGGCGCGCGCTTGCCCAGAAACGCCCGCACGCCTTCGATGAACTCGGGCCGGTCGATCAGCTCACGCTGGCGCTCGGCCTCGTAGGCCAGTTGCTGGTCCAGCGTGTTGCCGGCCGCGGCCTCATAGGCACGGCGGGTCTCCAGCGCGGCGTGGGCCGGCAGGGTGCTCAAGCGCCGGGCGACGGCCATGGCCTCGGGCATCAGCGCGGCGTCGTCCAGGCAGTCCCACACCAGGCCCCAGGCTGCTGCCTTGTCAGCCGGCAGCTTGTCGCCCAGCAGTGTCAGCGCGGTGGCGCGGCCGCTGCCCAGCAGGCGCTGGTAGAACCAGGTGCTGCCGACATCGGGCACGATGCCCAGCTTGGCCATGAACGGCAGGTAGAAGTAGGCCGAGCGTGCGGCCAGCACCACGTCGCCGGCCAACGCCAGGCCCAGCCCGCCGCCAGCGGCCACGCCGTTGATCGCGCAGACCACCGGCAGCGGCAGCGCTCGCAGGTCGCTGACGATGCGGTTGGTGATCGTGTGCATCGCATCGGCGCTCTTGTTGCCCAGGCTGCGGCCGCTGCCGTCGTCAGGGCTCATCGCCGACAGGTCGGCACCTGAGCAAAACGCCCGGCCGGCGCCGGTCAGCACCAGTGCCCGCACCGTGTTGTCGGCGGCGATCAGCGCCAGCACCTGACGCAGGCTGGCCTGCAGCGCGCTGCTGATCGGGTTGAGCCGCGCCGGGTTGTTCAGCGTCACCACGGCCACTGCGCCGTCGCGGCTGAGGATGAGCTCGGGAAAGGTGGGGGTGTCCATCAGGAGGTCCGGTCGGGTTGCGGGTGGGGTTCGGAGGGCCGATGGCGCTGCGCAGCGCCCAAGGCATCAGTGGCCAAGGTCGGGATCGGCCGTTGCCAGCGTTTGGCGGTAGGTGGCGTAGCCCGGCTGGTCCACCGCCAGTTTGGCCAGCGTGGTGCGCCAGAGGTGCTCGGTGAGCGCAGGCTGCCCGGTGCCCAGATCGCCTTGCGCGATGCGATCAGCCAGGCGCTGGTTGAGGCGGGCCAGGTCGTCGGTGCTGGCAGGGTCGGCGAGCAAGGCCCGCAGCCGCGCCCCTTCATCGGCGTCGGCCGTGGGCGCGAGTTGCAACTGGCGGGTGACGATGTCGAGCATGTTGGCCGCCACCCGGGCGTTGTAGGCCAGCGCGTCCTGGCCACTGCGGCCCAGCGCCGGCCCGGCCTCGTCGCGCAAATAGCGTGCGACGGCGGCCAAAAGTTGCTCGGGGTTGGGGCTGTCCTGCATCAGGGGGCGCCGGTAGCGGTGGCGGGATGGGTGGCCGCGCCACCGCCCCGCTGCTGGCCTGCGCGGGGCGCGATCAGCGCCAGCAGGTCGATTTCGGTCTCGGACGCGCGGCGGCCGATCGCGGCTTTTTCCATCACCGGCTCGGCGCCCGTCAGCCAGGCCTGGCCCATGCTCTCGCAAATGATGCCCCAGCGCAGCGTGCCCAGCACCTGCCACCAGTGCACCCGGGCCTCGTCCACCTGCCCGCCGGCGGCGCGGTAGCCGGCAAACAGCTCGTCCGCCAGACCGAAGCCACCGACCCGGCGCTGCGACTGGCCAAAGCGCCAGGGGTTGGCACACAGCCAGCCCAGGTCGGCCATCGCATCGCCCAGGTGAGCCAGCTCCCAGTCCAGCACACCGCGCAGCGGCGCCACCTCATCCGCCAGATCGACCATCAGGTTGCCGTTGCGAAAGTCACCGTGCACCAGCACCGGTGCCACATCGGCGGGCGCGTGCTCGGCCAGCCAGCGCAACGCCAGCTGGAACACCGGCCGCACCGTGCCGTGGCGGGCATGCCAGTCGCGCAGGTGCTCGACCTCGGCGCGTGGCTGGGTGCAGCGCAGCGCCGGCAGGCCGGCCAGCGGCAGGGCGTGGATGCGCGCCAGCGCGTCGCCGCACTGCCGGGCCAGCGCAGGCCGATGCGCGGCGGCGATGCGCCGGCCCAGGGTCTCGCCGGGCAGGCGCTGCATGATGAAACCCTCACCCAGGCCGTGCCCGGGCTGCAACACCTGCAGCACCTCGGGCACCGGCACGCCGGCCCGGCCCGCCAGCGTGATCAGCGCGGCCTCGGCCGCCAGGCCAGGGCTGTCGGCGCCGCGCCGGTGTACGCCGGGCGGAGCGCGCCGCAAGATCAGCGCACGGTTGCCGGCAGCGCTGGCCAGCTCGAAGGCCCAGGTCTCCTGGCTGGCGCCGCCGGACAAACGGCGCAGGCCCAGCACCTGGGCCAGGCTGGCTGCGCGGACTGCGCTGAGCGCGCTGTCCGCGCTGGCCGCGCTGGCCGCGCTGTCCGTCAGCGCCGCGGCCAGCCCTTGGGCGAGCTCAAGCGCTGACGCATCCCACGGCGGCTCGGACCGGCCCGTGACCATTGCGGCCACCGTGGGTGTTTAGAGCCGCTCGATGATCGTGACGTTGGCCAGGCCACCGCCTTCGCACATCGTCTGCAGGCCGTAACGCCCACCGCGTGCCATCAGGCCATGCAGCAGCGTGGTCATCAGCTTGGCGCCGCTGCCACCCAGCGGATGGCCCAGCGCAATCGCGCCGCCGTTGACATTGAGCCGGGCCGGGTCGGCGCCGGTCGATTGCAGCCAGGCCACCGGCACCGCGGCAAAGGCCTCGTTGACCTCGAACAGATCGATGTCGTTGACCGTCATGCCGGCTTTTTGCAGCGCGCGCTTCGTGGCCGGGATCGGGGCCTCCAGCATGATCACCGGGTCGCCGCCGATCACCGTCATGTGGTGCACCCGGGCCAGCGGCTTGAGCCCCAGGGCCTTGAGGCCGCGCTCGTTGACCACCATCAACCCGGCCGCGCCGTCGCAGATCTGGCTGGCGTTGGCCGCCGTGCAGACGCCGCCCTCCTGCAGCAGCTTGACCCCGGCGATGCTGGCGGCCGAGGCGTCGAAGCGGATGCCTTCGTCGGCGCTGTGCAGCTCACCGGTCTCGGTGCCGTCGTTCATGCGCACGGCCAGCGGCAGGATCTCGGCGGCAAACGCGCCGCTGCGGGTGGCGGCAATGGCGCGCTGGTGGCTTTGCAGCGCATAGGCGTCGACCTGGTCGCGGCTCAGGCCGTACTTCCTGGCCACCATCTCGGCGCCGATGAACTGGCTGAACTGCACGCCGGGGTAGCGCTGCTGCATTTTCGGGCTGACGTAGAAGCCCATCTCGGCCTTCAGCGCCAGCGTGGTCGGCAGGCCCATCGGCACCCGCGACATGCTCTCGACGCCGGCGGCGATGACGATGTCCATGCTGCCCGACATCACCGCCTGGGCGGCAAAGTGCAACGCCTGCTGCGACGAGCCGCACTGCCGGTCCACCGAGGTGGCGGGCACCGATTCGGGCAGGCTGCTGGCCAGCACCGCGTTGCGGGCGATGTTGCTGGCCTGCTCGCCGGCCTGGCCGACACAGCCCATGATCACGTCCTCGACCAGCGCCGGGTCGCAGCCGCTGCGCGCAATCAGCGCGTCCAGCACGCTGGCGGCCAGGTCGGCCGGGTGCCAGCCCGAGAGTTTGCCGCCTCTTTTGCCGCCTGCGGTGCGTGCGGCGGCGACGATGTAGGCTTCTGCCATGGTCTTGCTCCAGAGTTGATCGCCGGTGATTGTTGGACGGCGGCTGCGGGGCTGCAATCGTCGAAAGCGATGAATTGCGCCGGGCGGCCCGCCGACAATCGCGCCAGATGTCCGCCGAGCCACCCCCCGCCCACCCCTGCCTGACACTGCAAACCCTGGACCGCGGTGATGGCTTGCTCGGCCTGCGGCCCTGCGGCCCGGTGCGGGCGCCGGCACGCACGCCGCTGTTTGGCGCCCGCGGGCCGCAGGTCACGGTGGCGCGCCTGCACTGGCCCGGCTTGCCAGCATCCGGGCCCAACAGCGGCCAGCGTGCCGCCGCGCTGGACCGTTTGCGCAGCACCGGCCTGCACCCGCTGCCCGCAGCCGCGCTGCAATGGCGCGGTGAGCTGTCGCCGCTGCCCGAAGGCGAAGCGCTGTGGAGTCTGGTACGCGAAAGCGATTTCGCCGACTACTGGGCCGACACCCTGCCCTTGCTGCACGCCGAAGGCTGGACCATCGCGCTGCAACCGGGCTTTGCGCACGCCGCCCAGCCGGTCACCGGCTGGCAGATCAACCTGCAGCCGCTGACCCAGCCACGCGGCATGGGCTCGTGGTTGCTGAGCCTGGGTATCGAGTTGCAAACCCGCGACGGCATCGAGGCGCTCGACCTGGTACCGCTGCTGGCCCGGCTGATCGCACACGACCGGCGCTGGACCCATGCCGCCGCGCTGGACGCGATCCCCGATGACGCGTTGATCCGCCTGCACGCGCCCGGCGGGCGCCGCATCGACGCGCTGGCCGCGCCGCTCAAGGCCATCGTGCGGGCGATGCTGGACGTGCTGGCCCGGCCGCCGCGCAAGATGGATGCGGGGCTGGTGCTGTCGTCCTGGGAGGCGCAACGCCTGGCGCTGCTGCGTGCCGGCCTCAGGGACGCCATGGCCAGCCACCCCAGCGCCCGCCGCGACTTTGGCGACCGTACGCTGCAGGCCTGGACGCTGCAGGACTGGACCTTGAAGGGCGACGCCGGCCTGCAGTGGCTGGACGCACCGGGTGCCGGCGCCGCGCCGCCGCCGGTCCCCTCGCCCCCCGGCCTGGGCATCACGCTGCGGCCCTACCAGCAGGACGGCCTGGCCTGGCTGCAACACCTGCGGACACACCGCCTGGCCGGCATCCTGGCCGACGACATGGGCCTGGGCAAAACCGCGCAGGCGCTGGCCCATCTGCTGGTCGAGCAGCAGGCCGGCCGGCTCGACCGCCCGGCGCTGGTGGTGGCGCCGGCCTCGCTGATCTTCAACTGGCAGGCCGAGGCCGCGCGGGTGGCGCCAGCGCTGAAGCTGCTGACGCTGCAAGGCCCGCGCCGGGCGGCTGATATCGCCCGCATCGGACAGCACGACGTGGTGCTGACCAGCTACCCGCTACTGTGGCGCGACGGGGTGGCGCTGCAGGCTCAGCCCTGGCACCTGGTGGTACTGGACGAGGCGCAGATGGTCAAAAACGCCGGCAGCCGCACCGCCACCGCCGCGCGCCGGCTCGATGCCCGACACCGCCTGAGCCTGACCGGCACGCCGATGGAAAACCACCTGGGCGAGCTTTGGGCGCAGTTCCACTTCTTGCTGCCGGGTTACCTGGGTGATGCACGCAGCTTCCAGCGCGACTGGCGCACGCCGATCGAGAAAAACGGCGAGACCGCCCGCGCCCGGCTGCTGGCGCAGCGGGTGGCGCCCTTCATCCTGCGCCGCCGCAAGGACCAGGTGGCCACCGAGCTGCCGGCACTGACCGAGCAACTGCACCGGGTGGCGCTGACCGGCACCCAGCGGGCGCTGTACGAAAGCGTGCGGCTGGCCTGCGACGAGCAGGTACGCCGGGTGCTGGCGCGGCAGAAGTTTGCCGGCGCCACCGTCAGCATCCTCGACGCGCTGCTGCGGCTGCGCCAGGTCTGCAACGACCCGCGTTTGCTGGA
>Ga0105047_10013391_pt1 | contig 13105 bp, 8 predicted proteins | sample MAT04_FD_78384 | JGI IMG/M metagenome (GOLD analysis project Ga0105047, IMG submission 78384) | Freshwater microbial communities from Lake Fryxell liftoff mats and glacier meltwater in Antarctica - MAT-04 (megahit assembly) | ecosystem: Environmental > Aquatic > Freshwater > Ice > Liftoff... | reverse complement strand
GGTGCTTTCCCCCTCTCCTTCCGCGGCGGGAGGAGAGGGGCGGGGAGAGGAGGGCCGTTTTTCCTCGGTGCTCCCCTCTCCCCGGCCCTCTCCCCAATCGTTCCTCGCGGGGAGAGGGAGCAAGCCAGCCCGCGCCGACACGCCTATTTCAACGGCAGTGCACCCCGGCCCTCTCCCCATCCGATGGGGAGAGGGAGAAGCGTCGGCAGCGAAGGGTGCAGTCCAGAGGCGCAAAGGGTATCAGCCCGATCAGATTGCTGGGCGATGCCCCACCTGCCAAAGCCGGAAAAAAAAAGGCCGCGAACCCGCTCGCGGCCTGTCGCGGAGGAAACTGGCTATTGCCGCCAACGATAGAACTTCATCCCGGCGGGCGTCACGCTGAGCGGGGAAGCCGGCGAGCCGGGCACATCGGCATACGGGCCGGTCACCGCAGTGGCTTGCTGCAACGTCGTGCCCGCCGGCCAGGTGATGGTGACATTGCTGCCAGAGCGAGTGATGTTGAGCGGCGTGACCACGCCAGCGCCGGCCAGATAGTGGTTGGCAACCTGGGCGGCGGAGAGCGCCGTGCTGTAGATGGAGACTTCGTCCACGGCCCCGGCCAGGTTGTTAGTCCAGCCATTACCGGTGGCCCCAATCGCCCAGCCGGCATTGTCCACTGTAAGCGCGCCAATGGGATCCGCGGCACTCGCAAGTTGCGCCCCGTTGCGATAGAGCTTCCAATTCGCGCCGTCATAGGTGCCCACGAGGTGAATCCACTCGCCACTGCCGAAATCAGCCGCCGGGGCGGGCGCAGTTACCGAATGATAGTTCGTGGTGACTCCATTGTAGGTGGCGCTGCCAAAAGTGTAGTTGTGCGGGCCATTCCCTTCCACCTTCAGGAACACTTCATTGCCATTGGTCGGGGCGCCGAAGTCCGTGGGCACCGCGCCGCCGAGATAGAAGCTGTAGGTGGGCGGGCCATGCGAAACGATGCGGGCTGGATTCATCTGAGTGGCGTCGGGCTTGATCCAAGCCTCGATAGTGAGCTGACCGGAGATATTCAGGCCGGAGGGGTTATTGAGACTGGCCCACTGTTGCTTGCCATCCAGCGGCAGGGCGGTATTGGACGCTTCAAAGCCGGCGTAGGCCGGCGGGCGCGGACCAGCGACGACATTGGTGGTCGCCACTTGATTGGCATCGGCCAGGTAACCCAGCGTGCCACTGTTGGCGGCGGGGGAATAGGCCTTTTCATTGAAGCGGAGATAGGTCTTGGGCAGCCCGGTGCGCTCATTACCCGGCGCGGGCTGCTGGAACAAACCCGAAGTGAGAACCAGGGTCTCATAGTTCGTGCCCGGCGCGGCATTGGTGCCGGCAGCATAGTGCTCGGCCACCTGGTCGGCGCGCAGGGCAAAGCCGGTGTAGATCGCCACCTCGTCAATGGCGCCTTCAAACGGGTTATCACCCAGCGTGCGGGTGCTGGAGGAAGCCGCATTGTAGGAACCAATCGCCAGGTCCGCCGCCGGGCTGGCGTCCTCGGTGGGACTCTGGTTGGCGCAATACGTGGCCGCGTAGTTCACAGCGGCCACCTCCCCGTTGACATAGGCAGTGAGGGTGCCGCCATAGCCGAGGCCGCCGTTGGCCGGTTGGGGATCGGCGAAATAGATCGGTTCCCAAGTGACCACGAGATGCTGCCAGTCGCCGACCTGGTAATCCACCCCGGTGGTCACATCCTGGCCGCCGGTACCGGTGCCGGTGAACATCCGGAAAGTCCAGCCCACGCCGGAATAGCCGGAGACGCCAGTGTAGGTCGCGTTGGGTGCGCGCTGGAAGATGACCCAACCCGTGCGGTTGGCGGACTTGCTGTAGCGGTTGTTGAGCGGGCTGGCGCCGGGATTTTGCCGGTCACTGGTCGGCCTTAGCCACGCCTCGATGGTGAAGGGGACGCTGGCATCCGGATTGTTCTGCGCCAGATAGGGCAAACTGGTGGTGGCGCTGCCGTTGCGTTGGTGGTAGGCGGCCGAGCCGTCGTCCGCCCGGTTCTTGAGCGCGCTGGGGACGGGGTGGTTGAGCTCCACCGTATTGGTTCCGTCGCCGGCGACCCGCAGGTCCCCCAGGTTGACCGCCAAGTCTGGCGTGGGCGCGACCTCGTCCAGGCGCAGATAGACGACCGGGTTGTGCGACTTGACGAGCACATCGTAGGGGGTGGTGCGAGCGGCGTTGGTTCCGTTCTGGTAATGCGCGAAGATTTGCGCCGGGCTTAGTTTGTTGGAGTACCAGGCAAACTCATCGGCCGCGCCAAACCACGGATTCAGGCTGCCGTTCGCGTTGTTGTAGTTGCCGAGGGCCATCGCCGGTTGGCCGTTCGGAGCCGGACTGTGATCCCCGGTGACCGGCGCGTAGCCTGGAGCAAGCGCGGTGTTGACGTTCGTGTCGGCGGCGACGCCGTTGATGTACATCGTCAGCGTCGCGTTGGTCGCATTGCCGCCCACCGGGTCGTACACCACGACCACATGCTGCCACTCGCCAACGCGGTAGGGCACGCGGCTGATCGCTTCGAGGTGCCCGCTGGTGTCGAGGTCATTGTACATGCGGCAGGCCCAGCCGACTGGTTCGCTCCCGTTGTAGCTGGAATCGGGCTTCCGCTGAAAGAACACCCAGCCCTGCCGGTTGCCGCCCTGGGTCCAGCGATTCGCCAAGGGGGACATGCCGGTGGCGGTCTGGTCGCTGCCGGGATACAGCCAGGCTTCGATCGTGAACGGTTGGGTGTTGGGAGTGTTGATGGCCGGATTGAAAGGGATCTCCGTCCGGGTCGTGGAGTCGAAGAAGACTGACCGGTTGGGATCGCCCACGATGGCGCCCGGATACGAGGCCACGATGCCGGTTGGCAGGTCGTTGGTGGCGTTGCCGGCCGCGCCGAGGGTGCCGCTGTTGCGGTTGATGAGAGTCCGATTCGTGGTGTCGTTCAGGCGATAATACGCCTTCGGACTATCTTGGAGAACGGTGGTTGAGTAATCGGCAAAGGCCGCGAAACCGGCGAACAGCGCGCAGGCTGTCGCCATCAGTGAGGGGGTTCGGGATGGACTGGTTTTCATGCGAAGGAACTGCGGATTCAGGTTGCGGTTAGGGAACAGTTGGCGTCGCGCTCAGAGCTTGGTTGCACCGGGCCAGCACACGCTGGTTCGGGGTGCCGCCGGCGCGAGCGTCGAGGAAGGCTAGAGCAGTTAAAGGAATGGAGTCAACAAGGCACTTGCACCCACCAACGGGGCCGCGGGGCCGTGCTGGCGGAATTTGCGGGTGCATTTCGGGGACGCCGCGCGATTGCCTTGGGACTGGTGTAGTTCCCCAAGCCAGGTGGGGAAGGTACCCGGTGGAAAGTCAGCCGCAGCCTGCAGCTTGCGCCTCACGCTTTGCCCCGCGCCGCTCCCACCAGCGCGCCAACAGTGGCGCCAGCTTGACCGCCAGCGCCGCGGTGGCCACCCCGGTCACCGCGTCACTCACATAGTGATAGCGGCCATAGAACGTGGACCCATAGAGCGACAGTACCACCGGCAGCAGCAGCCAAAACGTAAGCCGGTGATAGCGCCAGGCCATGGCCCACATCACGGTGGCCGCGGCGCAGTGCGGACTGGGGATGCTGCCGCCGGGGAATTGCAGACTGCCGCGCACCCATTCCCCCAGCCAGGTAAAGACATAACCCGTGAGCGGAACGGTGTATTGGTTTCCCAGGGCTGTCATCGGGCCGGCTACCGGAAATAAGATGAAGCCGAGATCGCACAGGATGTTCGCCAGGCCCAGCGTGAAGAAGTAGTCCTCCAGCGCAGCCTCGCCGTCACGGAAATAGATCACCGCGCTCAGCAGCGCATACATGGGAAAATAAAACATGTAGGCGAACATCATCCACTCCGTCACCACCGGCCGGGTGAAGCGCTCCAACCACAGCGTGGGCTGCCCGCCAAAGACCATTGCCTCCAGGCGGAGCACGACATCGTCGAGAAACCGCCCATGCACTATCAATTGCAGCTTGTCCACCGCCAGGAAGAGATAGCCATAGGTCAGGGACACCGGTAAGAGGCGCAGCGCAAACCTGAGTGGCCCCCAACTTACCCGCGCGGCGAGTTGTTGGCAGCCCAGGTAAGCCGCTGCCACCGCCAGATTCTTGAGCACCAGCCAGCCCCAGCCCTCAATCCGTTGACAGAACAGCAAGGTCAGCACCGTGAACAACCCGAGCGTTGCCAGAATGATCGCATCCGTCGCCTGCAACGGCGCCAACTTGAACCGGGCTTCGCCCTGCGCCACGTCAGCCCTTTGCGCCATAACAGATGAAGAAATCCAGTGCCACCCCCAGCGCCCAGTGGATGAGGAGCACCGCCCAGAGCGAGCGGGTCCGAAAGACCAGGAAGCCCCAGAGCAACCCGGCCAGGATAGACCCATAGATCTCACCCGCCGGCTTGCCGATATGAACCAGACACGAGGCCAGCGTCTGCACCAGGATCGCGTTCCATTCTCCAAACCGGGGTCGCAGGCCAAATTGCATGAAGCCGCGGAAAAAGAACTCCCAGCCCGCGTAGTAGAGCAGATAGGTCGCCGCGTGGCTGGCGAAGGCCGCGGCCGACTGGCCCGCGCCGCGGTCGAAGGGATACTCCGCCATGAACCCGGCCAGCCGGGCGTTCGGATAAGTGAGCGCCACCATCACGGGCAAGAGCACCACCAGCGACTTGAGACTGTAACTCACCTCTCCGCGCTGCACGCCATAGTCCGCCAGCGCTTCCTTGAAGACTAACTTCACCACCAGCGCCGGCAGGATACCCAATAACACCAAAGCCGAGCTGAAATGCCATAACTCCGCAGTCCGGGCCGCGTCGCCAAACAGCGTGAACCGGCCTGCCAGCGTGGTCAGATAAAAGGACTTGGCGCCATAGTACTTGAAGGTCGTTAGCAGCAGCGGCGCGAGCAGGAGCACCACCGCCGGCTTCCGGTTATCGCCGCTGAAGAGGCCGTGCCAGGAGAGGGTTGACGGAGCTGGGTTCATGCCCCGTCCTTCGGTTGCGGGCGGAGCCACTCGCAGGTTTGGCGGAGGCCTTCCTTCAACGGCGTGATGGTATATCCCAATTCCCGCTCTGCCTTGGCGCAGGAGTAAGCCCAGTCCGCGAGGAACGTCTCCATCCAACCCGGCGTGATCTGCGGATAGATGCCCACCCACTCGGCCTTGAGCCGCTCAAAGTGCGCAAAGCCCCGCGCGGCCAACGGCGGCAGGGAGACTTGCCGATGCCGCTGCCCGGTCGCAGCCTCCACCAGCGCAAAGAAGGCTTGCAGGGACGCATTCTCGCCGCCCAGGATGTATCGCTCGCCCACGCGACCTTGCTCCATCGCCAGCACGTAGCCGCGTACGAGATCGTCCACCAACGCGTAATTGCCCACGTTCACTCCGTGGTTCAGCAGGACCGGCAGGCGTCCACGCATGAACTGGTCAATCATCAGCGAAACCGAGTTTCCCTCCGTCCGTTTGCCGGGACCATAGACGCGCGTGGGATTCACAATTACCGCCGGTCCGCCGCGCGCCGCCCACGCCAACACTTCGCGCTCAGCTACGGTCTTGCTCTCCTCGTATTCGGTGAAGAAGCGCGGCGTGATGCGCGCCATGTTCTCATCCCCCACCACGCCGGGAGCGGTCGCCCCCAGCGTGACGATGGTGGAGGTCACGACCACGCGCCTCACCTCACACGCTTGCGCGGCGGCCAGGACATGCCGCGTGCCCACGACATTTTGCTGAAAGAACATCTGCTTGTCCCGCGCCCAATTCTTGGCGTAGGCAGCCAGGTGATAGACCTGTTCACAGCCCGCCATGCCGCGGCGGAGCGAGTCGGGATCGAGGAGGTTGCCCGGCACCCACTCGACGGGACCGTCCGCGGCGGCTTGCGCGAGACCGGTCGCCCGCGTCAACCCGCGCACGCGGCAGCCGCGGCGGACCAACTCCTGGACCAACTTGGTCCCGATGTAACCGGTCGCGCCGGTGACAAAAACTCGCGGCCCCGCGCTCATCGTTTAAGCGCGGTCGGGTGCGATGGGAAACTCAGTTTCATCGGTGCGCAGACTAGCGGCGGGCGGCAGACTGTGGAAGCGGCTTCTTTGCCGCGCGGGAGCGCAGCAGCTACTTCGCAGCGTGGCCGAGCCGCTCGATTTCCGCGTCGAGCCAGCGGACGCGTTTTTCGACCCACGCTTTCATCTGCGCGAGATCTTCCTCGAAGGTGATCCGGTCGTGGTAACCCCCGCGGTCGGTCGGCCACCGCTGGACGTTGCGGCGCGCGGCCTCGCCCAGTGTGCGGACGTTTTCATCCATCATCCGCTGCACGGTCGGGACGGAGAACGCGCCGGCGCGGAGTTCCTTCCAGCGGGCCGCAAATTGTTGGCGATACGCGCCGTCCTGCATCAGCCGATCGAAGAGGTGGTTGGAGAGCCAGTCGGTGGCGGGGTAGCGGGAGCCGTCCCAGTTGCGCCCGAAGGTTCCGTCGTAGTCCCACGGCGCGAAAACAAACTTCTGGGTAACAGGGCCGGACGCCTGTGCGTCGCGGCCAAAGAAGTAATTCTTCGTGATGCCGTCGGAGTTGCTCGTCAACAGCACCAGCAGGTGGAAATCAATGGCATTGCTCAGGTCCAGCCGCGCCGCGATGCCCGTCTGCGGCGCACGGAAATCCGCGTCGGAGGAGGAACTGACAAACCGGTCGAACTTCTCCACCGGCTCCCAGTACGGATAGGCCGAAGGCTCCGGCTCGCGTTGCTCATAGCCGCCCCGACCGTTGCCCCCGAAGTTCGCCGCGTGGTCCACGGCTTTGTAGAGACAGGCGTGCGCGACTTCGTTGGTGCGGTACGGCTGCAGGCCGAGGAGCTTGCGATCCACCCGCTCCATCAGCAGATAGGCGCCGTGATAGCGGCCATTGAGATAGACCTCCACAAACCGGCTGCCCGCCGCAAAGCGCCCGGCCTTCGTGGTCGAGAGGGAGCGGAACAAGTCGTAGGCGAGCTTGTGCCGCATCAGCGAGCGGTCCACATAGGCGGCCTGGAGAATCCAATGCGCGTCCTGGCGCAAATCCAGCAACCGGGCCGGCGCGTCCAACGTGAGCGCAAAGGACTTCTTGGGATAGCCCTGGGAGGTCGCGCCATGGAAGCGGACCTGCGCAGGGAGAACATTCGTGGCGCCGCCCGTGGTGTTGGCGGGAAGCTGAATGCGGACGGTGGCGGGCACAGTCGGCGCGGAGCCGATGGACTTCTGTACGTCCAGGAATATCACCGGCAGGTTCGGCTGAAATTCGGGTTTCGGCGGCGCGACTAGGTTGGTGCTTGTTGGCGGTTCGGTGGCCTGCGTTGTCAGCCCAATCAGGCCAACGCTCGCAACCGTGAAAATCCACGCCACGACAGCGAAACAGTGCCGCAGGGCGGCCCTACGCGTAGAACAGGCGTCTCGCCCGTCTTCATGGTCACTTTCTCCGGTCCCCAGAGCACGTATGTTGAGCCAGAGGTTTCTCAGTTCGCGAACCGCGAGGTGCCACCTTGAACCGCCGTGGCGCTCCGGCCTTCCGCCCGGCGCGAGCCCGCGCCCAGGCGCCAACTCGCCAGGCCGGAGGCCGGCGGTCTGGTTAACGGGTAGCCGACTAGCCGCGCCCAAGCCGATGCGCCTTGGAGCGAGAGACAAGCGCGACGCCGGTCCAACGGCATGGACATCGCTGGGACTGAGTTTGGCGCGGGCACGAGGGTCGTTCATGCAAAGCTTCTTGTGCATGAACCGGGCGGCGGAATCAAGCGTAGCCATGCTTTGCCGCTTTCAACCGGTGCATCCCGAAGTTGTCGGTGCGTGGCTTTGTGGAGCGACGCGGGGGTGACGCGGCAGCGCTTGGAGTGCGTCCGGCTGGCCGGCGCTTTTCGACCCCGCACCGCCCCCGAAAGCGGGAGCAAGCTCCCCGCACTCCAAACGCTGCGCGCGGCCCAACCCGCCAAGCTTGCCGACCACCGGCGGATGCACTGGCTTGCAACTCACCGCCCAGGGATCTGAGGCGCGGTGGGCAGCGCGGCGCTTTTCGGCTCCGCCAGGTGCGTGTCGAACCAGTCCGCGAAGGCGCGCAAGTCCCACGGCAGTGTGGACCAGCCGTGCTGCCCGCCACGATGCACCACCAGTTTCACGTTGCCACCGGCTTCGCGGGCGCTGGCCTGAAACCAATCAGACTGCTCCAGCGGTACCAGCGTGTCGGCATCGCCGTGGTGGATCAGAACGGGCGGCAGATTGCTGGAGACGTAGTAAATGGGGGACGCCTCGTGCCCGATGCCCTTCCACGCGGCGAGGTTGGTGGCCCCCTCGCCGAAGCCCGCGCGGAAGCTTTTTGGCGGGCCGCCATTGCCGGGGTTTTCGGTGGATTTGCCGAGGTTCAGCAGGTCAGTAACCGGGAAGAAAATCGCCACCGCCTGCACGGCGCTGCTCTCGCGGTCCACTGGATCCGCAGCGGCGGCGATGCCGGGGCCACCGCGCGTGGCCAGCATGAGACTCAGGTGCCCGCCCGCGCTGCCGCCACTCAAGCCGAGACGTTGCGGGTCCACGCCATAGTCGCGCGCATGATGCCGGACGAAGCGCACCGCGCGATGCATGTCCGCGATGATCTCCGGCACGGAGGCGTCCGGCTGCGATACGTGATAGATGGCAAACACCGTGTAGCCGCGGCGCAGCAACGGCGCGGCCATCCAAGGAGCGAAGCTGCCGGGCGGGGCGGATTTCCAACCGCCGCTCACCAGCACCAGCACGCCGCGGGCGTTGGGGTGCCTGGGCTGGAGGACATCGAGAGCCAGCGTGCGGTCGCCGCGCTGGCCGTAGGCGATGGCATTGGTGCGCTGCACAGTCGGGTGGAAATACCACCACAGGGCGCCGACCGTCGCACCCACCAGCAGCACGAGGCTGAGGACGCTCCACAGCAAAACCCGAAGCCCGCGGCGAATAGTCATGCCCGGAGCATAAACACCCGCGCAGCAATGGGCGAGGTAAGGTGCATCGGAAAGTGGGTGAAACGGGGAAACGGCGACGCGCCGATTCGCTGGTTCGCCGTTTCCTCCCCGGGCGCTTACGGGAAAAGCTGGTGCAAGATTTGTTTCACCATCGCCGGGCCGTTCTCCCAGAAGATCAGCACGACGCCCATCAATGAGCCGCCCGCGATCACGCCCGACGCCACGGGGAAGGTGTATTCCTCGGATTTCTTGGCGTTCCATTTCTGGAAACCCCAGCCCAGGAACGCTCCCAGGAAGAATAGAAAGCTGTTGTACCAATGGAACGTCCACGCCAGACCGACGCCGGCGGCGGACGGCAGGTATTTCACCTTCTTCGGAAAGATGAGCGGCAAGATTGCCAGCACGGCGCCGACCACCACGCCGATGCCGATGGCCCAGCGTTTCACCGGATGCAACACCGACAAGCCTTGGCTCATGGCCAGTGAGACGGCCCGCCAGTTTTGGGCGGCGGGCGCGGGGAACTGGTTCGTGCTGAGCGCGTCGGCGTCCGGCACCAGCACGCGAAACGCCAGCACAGTGACGATGGTGCCGGTGAAGATGCCGGCGAACTGGGCGAGGAATTGCTTCCGTGGATGCGCGCCGAGCAGGTAGCCGCTCTTCAAATCGGTGAGCAAATCGGCGGAAGAAATCGCCGCGCTGGAGACGATGTTCGCGCTCATCAGGGTCGTCGTCGCGCTGCCAGGATGCAGGCCGCCGACGGTCAATTGCGTGATTTGCCCCATCGGGCCGACGGGCGTGGTGTCCGTCTCGCCCGTGATGCGGCAGGCCACCAGTGCGAGCACGAAGGACATGACCATCGCCAGGGCCGCGATCCAATAAGGGATGTCAAAGGACTGCTTTGCCAAAATCGAGATGACGAAGAGCGACACGAATTGCGCCGCCACGAACCACCAGGTCGGCGCTTCGATGGCGTCCAGCGGGTCTTCCTTGCCGCCGCGCTTGAACATCTTGCCGAGATTCTGGAAGGCCCGCATCGAGGTCCGCCATTGCAGGAGAAAGGTCAGCAGGCCGGAACTCACCATGCAGGCGGTGCCGCCCCAGAGGGTCCATTGCACCACCGAGCGGTAGCTGGTGTGGAGCACGAGCACCTTCGGATAAGCTTCCTCCAGCAACTCGCGGTTGAGCTTCACGAGCGCGGGACCGGCCGGCTGGGCCGCAAGTTCCGCTTTCGTTTCCGGCGAAAGCTCCACGCCTGCGAACCGCTCCGGCGTATAGAGCGATGGGCCGGCGAGCAGGCGATCCATCTCCGTGACGACGCCCGCGAGCGCGGCCGGCGGCAGGCTGTTGGTGTCCAGCAGCACGGCGCGGGCAGTCGCCGGCAATTCACTCCAGAGATAGGTGCCGAGGGCATTGGTGCCGCTCGACAAATTGTGGCCGAAGGCGATGCGCCCGGCGTCGTTCCTGAACCCCGCCGAAGCGAAGGTGTAAGTCAGTCCGGTGGATTGCAGGATGGGCAGGTATATGCCCCAGCAAATCGTCGCGCTCACCAGCATACTCAGACAGACGCGCATCCCGGTAATCGCGCCGGCGGCGATGAAAATGGGATCCCAGGCGAATGCGATGGTGCGTCCGACCCAGGCCTTACCCAAAGTCAGCAGGTTGAACTGCTCCAGCAGCGTGCTGAGTTGAAAGGCCTCGAAGGCAGGCCGGATGAGCCGCAAGCCGTCCATCAAGAAGGTGCTCAGCCCCGCCAGCAAGCCGGCGATGCCGAGTGCCTTCGCCGCGCGCATCCCGCCTGCGCCCTTCGAGTGGAGTGCCTTGAGGGTTTCCGCGGCGGCGACGCCGCTGGGGAAGCGGAGTTGCTCGACGTTGATCATCTGGCGCTTCATCGGAATCGCCATCGTCACGCCCAGCACCGCGAGACAGAACACCCAGGCAAAGGTCAGCCCCAGCGGCAATTGATGGCCCGTGATGAGGATGAAGGCCGCAAACGCGGATACGAGCGTGGTGCCGGTCGAGTAACCCGCCGCGCTGGCGGTGGACTGCATGCAATTGTTCTCCAGGATCGTCATGGGCGTCAGTGCGGCGAAGACCTTGCAGAGGCTCGTCCAGATGGCGTAACTCAGGATGCACGCAGTGATGGCCACGCCGAAGCCCCAGCCCGACTTGAGGCCGATGTAGAGATTGGTCAGCGACAGGACGCCGCCCAGCACGGAGCCCATGAGCACCGCGCGCAGCGTGAGTTGCGGCATCGAATCGCCGCGGCCCTTATAGACCTGCTCATACCACTGCCGCTCGACTTCGTCCGGCGTCCCCTGAAAACCCTCGATGGGCAGCGGGCGATCATCATGGTCCGGGGCCGGGGTGCCGGCGGAGCGGGGAGCGGTCGGAGGCGTTTTGGCCATAGCTGTAAAGTGCGCGCAAGCTACGGAAGGGCGGGCGGAGGGAGAAGCTTGAAGTCGCCCAACCCGCCGGCTGCGGTTGGGCCCGCGAGACCCGTCCGCCAAACTCCCGCCGCCAACCATCGCACCAAACGGTCCGACGCAACCCGGACCATTGCCCGCAAGTGGCCGATTCTGCCTCACGCATGAGTGCCGTTACCCACCCTCTCTCCGCCGCGCAGCAGGGCGACGCCCGCGCCCGGCAGGAACTCTGGGAAGTGGTCTATCGCAAGTTGCGCGTGATGGCGGCGCACAAAATGGCCTCGGAGCGCGAAGGCCACACGCTGCAACCCACGGCCCTCGTCCACGAGGTTTTCCTCCGGCTGGCAGGTGGCGATTCGGGGGCACCGGCCTGGCAGGGCCGCGGCCATTTCTTTGGCGCCGCGACCGAGGCGATGCGCCGCAGCCTCGTGGAAAGCGCCCGGCGGAAGCACCGGCTCAAACGGGGTGGTGACCGACTGCCGGAGGAACTCGACGAGGACCACCTTCAGCACCCGGCCACGGACGAGAAGATCCTCCAGGTCCACCAAGTCCTGGACGAACTCGCCACCGTGGACCCGGTGAAGGCGGAGATCGTCAAACTGCGCTTTTTCGTGGGCCTCAAGCACGACGAGATTGCCCGCCTGCTGGGCGTCAACGAAAAGACCGTCCGCCGCCAGTGGGAACTGGCCAAGGTCTGGCTCCTCCGGGCCATCCGCTCGGAGCCGGGTTTTCCGGGAGAAAAATCCTGACGCTGAGCGGCCGGCAAAGCCCCGTAGCGGCGTCTCGGCAGAGCGCCGCCAATCCACCGTTCTTGGGTAAAAGGGGCGGCGCTCTGCCGAGACACCGCTACGCCGGATGGAAAACCCCGTAGCCGCCGACGTCAGTCGGCGCCAATCAGAGCAGATGGCGCGGACTGACGTCCGCGGCTACGGACTTTCGGAATTCTGTCCCGTCCGTGTCCGTTTTCCTCCACCATTGGCGCATGGACGGGTGCTATGAATAATCTCGAAACCATCTTCCTCCACGCCCGCGCGCTGACCGATTCCGCTCAGCGCGCCGCTTATCTCGCCTAGGCCTGCGGCACCGATGCCGGCTTGCGCCAACGGGTCGAGGCCCTGCTGGCCGATGCCAACGCCGCGGCGGCCTTCTTCGGCGAAGGCGACACCACCAGCGTGGACGACACCCCGGCCTCCGCGCCGCCGCCGCCCGTCTCGCCCGTGCCGACCGGAAGCCGTGGGCCAAACCATCGGGCGTTACAAGCTGCTGGAGAATATCGGCGAAGGCGGGTGCGGTGTGGTCTATGTGGCGGAGCAAACCGAGCCGGTGCGGCGGCGCGTGGCGCTGAAGGTCATCAAGCTGGGGATGGACACCAAGCAGGTCGTCGCGCGGTTCGAGGCGGAGCGACAGGCATTGGCGATGATGGATAATCCGAACATCGCCAAGGTGCTCGATGCGGGCACGACCGACGTGGGCCGGCCGTTCTTCGTGATGGAACTGGTGCGCGGCATCCGCATCACCGATTACTGCGATCAGGCCCAGTGCTCCACCAAGGAACGGCTCGATCTGTTCATCAAGGTCTGCCAGGCCATTCAGCACGCGCATCAGAAGGGGATCATCCACCGCGACATCAAGCCGTCGAACATCCTCGTGACGCTGCACGACGGCGTGCCGGTGCCGAAGGTGATTGATTTCGGCATCGCCAAGGCGACGGAAGGCCGGCT
>Ga0105047_10013390_pt1 | contig 13105 bp, 11 predicted proteins | sample MAT04_FD_78384 | JGI IMG/M metagenome (GOLD analysis project Ga0105047, IMG submission 78384) | Freshwater microbial communities from Lake Fryxell liftoff mats and glacier meltwater in Antarctica - MAT-04 (megahit assembly) | ecosystem: Environmental > Aquatic > Freshwater > Ice > Liftoff... | reverse complement strand
CGAAGGTCATCTCACGTTGGGCGTGATGTGCGAAGGCGGCATGCGCGAGCGGATGATCCTGCCCTCGCGCAAACTGCACGTCTCGCGCTCCCTCTCGTTCGACCAACTCGCCCTGGTCGAAACTCTCGCGATCGGCTGCCACGCCGTCGACCGTGGACACGTGCGCGCCGGCGAGACGGTCCTCGTGATCGGCGCGGGCCCCATCGGCCTCTCGGCGATCGAGTTCGTCAAGGCGGCACGCGCCACGTGCATCGTCATGGACATCGACGCCGGTCGCCTGGCGTTCTGCAAAGAGCGCTTGGGCGTGGATCGCACGATCCTGCCGCAGGGCGAAGAAGACGCCTTGAAGACGCTCGAAGCGCTCACGGAAGGCAGGCGCGCCGATGTGGTCATCGATGCGACCGGCAGCAGCAAGTCGATGAGCCACGCGCTGACTTATTGCGCCTTCGGCGGACGCCTCGTCTTCGTCGGAATCACGCAACAGGACCTGGTTTTCCCGCACGCGCCGGCGATGCACCGGCGCGAGCTGACCCTGATGGGATCGCGCAATGCCCTGACCCGGGATTTCGCCCGGATCATTCGTCTGATCGAAGACGGCACGATCGAAACCGGACCGTGGATCACCCACCGCGCGCCGTTTTCGCGACTGATCGCCGAATTTCCCACCTGGCTGAAACCCGAAACCGGCGTGATCAAAGCCATGGTTTCGCTGACGGATTGACCGCTTTATTCGATGCGCCCTGGGCGTCTGCGCACAATAACTGTCTTTACAATAGAAGTACAAAGTACACAACCTGACCCCTTTCGCACCGCTCCTCCGTAGATCGACCCGTAGCGGAATTCGGAACGAATTTCGTCCGAACTTTTGAGCGATGCCCGCAAAGGCCGCCCATATCACGGATTACGGCAGTCCCGCCCTCGCCTGACAGTAACCCCCGTTGCGTCATCCACGTCGACCTCAGTTTTGTTGGATAGAATACCGGGACGGTATACGCCAAACCGCATCACGGCAGCTCGCTCCTCGCTGTAACACCTGACCCAGAAAGGCGCAAAAGGTGACCCAAGGCGTAAAGATGAGATCGCGTTAACCGACTCCCTCAACCGATCCGCTGAGATGAACCTCGAGATCGGTGTAGCGAGACCATCGGGCTGAACGGATCGCCGCGAGAGACGTCCAGCCACCTCTTGGGCACGCTTGCCGCTCAGGCGACGAGCGAACCCGGGCAGATATGACGTTCTGGTGCGCATGGTTTTACGCATATCGAAAACGCCCTGCGTATCAGTATTAAAACTACTTATAAATCCGGAAAAAACCTTCGCTTAAAACTGTAGCAATGGTGCCTAGCCAAGTGCCATTCAGACCTGAGCCTGTCTCCCGGCTTTTGACCCTCCCCGGGCTCGTTCCTACTTCCGTCCGCCGAAGCGGCAGCCGAACTGCAACGATAACCCGTCGTAGCCGGAGTTGCCCGGCCGCACATTCCCGTTGGACAGATGCAGCCACCGCAGGCCCACCCGCCAGGGGCCGTCCACCGGCTGCAGGTCCAGGCCGGGGGCTAACACGAATTGAAAGTGCGTGCCATCCGCCGGCACGCTGCGCGCGGCATAGTGCACGCCGAACTCGATGCCCGCATCCAGCGACCAGCCGTCGGGAACGACCGGAACCTCCCAAAACCAGCGACGCGCCAGCGACACCGTCGGCGTCGCCCGCCCCCGCGCCTTCCGCACCGGCGTGCCTATCTCGCGCACGAACACGTCGCGCACCTCACTGTAGCCCAAAGTCGCCACCCAGCGCACCCCGTCGTGCCGCAGGAGCCGGGCGATGGGATCGCGCCGGCTCTCGCGCGTGACGCCGACCCGCCACGGCGTCGCATCGCCGAATTCCGAGAAGTCCACCAGCGGCACCTCGATAAAAGTCTCCCAGCCGCTCATCGGTGCCACCCCGGCAGCCAGCCACGCCCCCGCCCACGTCAGACGACGGAGCCACCCTCTCCGGGCAGGAGCCGCCGATTGCTCCGCCGCGCCCGCCGCCGCCCCGGGGATCGTTTCTTGCATGACGCGGACGAAAGGCCGCTCCCCCCCGGTTGCAACACCCGCGGATCGAATCCTCGCCCGCCCTGCGCCGGGAAAATAAGAATGGAGAATGACGAAGAATAAAGAGAGGCTCGAGTTGCCACGGCGCGGGGGTGGGGATGGGATCGGGGGGTTGTCCAAGAAGCTAAAAAACATCGGCCTCGTTTCGCTGCAGAACATCGTGTCGCGCGTGCTCCGGCAGGTGCGGGACCAATTGGACGCGGCGCTGCTGGGCACGTCGATGCTCAACTCGGCGTTCCTCACGGCGATTAACACGCCCAACCCGTTCCGTCGGCTTTTCGCGGAAGGTTCTTTGACGGCGGCGTTTGTGCCGACGATACAGGAGGCGCTCAAGCAACCAGCCTCGGCCCCTGCCCACCATGCCCACCATATCCCCCACCGAAGCTTTGTGGCTGGCCGACGCCATCCTGGCGTTGCACGTAGGCATCGTGCTGTTCGCGGTGGGCCTGCTGCCCCTCATCTTGATCGGCGGAGCACTCGGCTGGCGCTGGGTCCGCCACTTCGGCCTGCGCCTCACCCATCTCGCCCTGATGGTCTTCATCGCCGCCCAGGCCTGGCTGGGCCAGCTCTGCCCCCTGACCGCGTGGGAACAAGACCTGCGCCGCCTCGCCGGCCAAACCGGTTATCGCGAAAGCTTCATCGAACACTGGCTTTCACGGCTGCTGTATTGGGAGGCACCCTGGTGGGTGTTCGTGTTGGGGTATACGGGGTTTGCGGTGGGGGTGGGAATGGCTTGGTGGGGGGTGAGGCCGAGACGATGAATGCACCCCATAAATTCCAGTATCCTAGGAGTGATCGAAGACCGCGCGGCCGGCGTGCCCGAACTGCTGCGCAAGAAGCAGCCCTCCCCGATGCTGCTGCCGCCCGGGCGCATCGGCGACATCGCGATGTTCCTGTGCAGCGACGCGGCAGCCGGCATCACCGACGTGGCGCTACCGGTGGACGGCCTCCGGACGGCGCAATGGGCCACGAGTTGCGTCGCGATTTACGCCGCGCCCTGCGTCGGCCCAGCCGATGATCCTGCTCGACCCGTTGGCGCGACCGGTCATCGGCCACCGAGGCAACCGCGCCTTCGCGCCGGAGAACACACTCGAGTCGTTCCTGGAAGCGGTGGCGCTGGGCGTGGACGCGATCGAGCTCGACGTGCATGTCTCGCGCGACGGCGTGCCGGTCGTGTTCCATGACGCCACGCTGGAACGCACCACCGACGGCATCGGCACGTTGGCGGCGCGCAGCGTGACCGAGCTCAAGCGGCTGGACGCGGGTGCGCGCTTCACCCGCGACAACGGGCGCACGTTTCCTTGGCGCGGCCGCGGCGTGACGGTGTCCACCTTCGACGAGCTGATCGACGCGCTGCCGTCGCAGCTTCCCTGCATCATCGATGTGAAGACACCCGCGGCGACCGAACCGCTGCGCCACGCCGTCCGACGGCACGGGATGGCCGCACGCATCATCGTCGCCGGCTTCGACCCGCAGGCCACGCGCCCGCTGCGCGGCGCGGGCTTCGCGCTCGGCGCCAGCGCTCCCGATGTCGTGGCCCTGCTGTGGCCGTCGCTGCTGCGCCGGCAGGCCGCGCCGCCGCAGGTGCAGGCACTGTGCATCCCGCCGCGCTGGCACGGCCTGCCGGTGCCGATCGCCGCATTGGTGCGCACGCTGCGCGGCAGCGGTACGGTGACCCATGTCTGGACCGTGAACGATCCGGCGCAGGCTCGGCAGCTGTGGGACGCGGGCGTGCAGGGCATCATCAGCGACGACCCCGGGCTGATCTTGGCCGGATAGCCGAAAGGGTCAGGCTTTTCTTCTTGCGGTCGATAACTTGCACCGGCGAGTTCTCTGAGCCACGCATGGCTTGTGACGGCCAGTGAGGTATAGACCGAACGAGAAACGCCTGATCCTTTCGGATGGCTCGACTTTATAGAGACGTAAAAATACACGACCCGACCCTTTTTCCGACCCTGCCGGACAATCTGTCACCTATCCCGCTGGATCGAGCCCCGACCGCCGAGCGGGGCAGACGGACCACCATCTTGACATCAGATTGGTTGATGCTTCGATGCCGACATGCGTACAACCCTAACCCTCGACCCCGATGTGGCGGCCCGGTTGAACGCCGAGGCGACGCGCTCCGACCGGGCCCTGAAAACTGTGGTCAACGAGGCCCTGCGGCGGGGCTTGCGGATGCCCGGAAAATCGGCGCGCCGTTCGACTTATTCGGTCAAGCCCTTGAGGCTGTCGTTCCGGCCGGGCGTCGATACGGACAAGCTCAACGAGCTGGCCGATGAACTCGAAAACGACGCGTTGCTGAAGAAACTGCGGGCATGATTATCCCGGACCTAAATTTGCTGGTCTATGCGCACCATGCAGCCGATCCGCGTCACACGGCGGCCCGGGCTTGGTGGGAAAACTGCCTGAACGGGCAGGAGCCGGTCGGTATGGCGTGGGTCACTTTGCTCGGTTTTGTACGACTGACCACGCATCGGCAGGTGCTCGTGACTCCGCTGCCGGTGGCGACCGTCACCGGTTTGGTGGAAGAGTGGCTTGAGCAGCCCGTGGTGCGCTTGCTGGTGCCGGGGCGCGACCACGTGCGGCACTGTTTTGGTTTTCTGCGCAAGCTCGGAGTGGCGGGTAATCTCACGACGGACGCCCACCTTGCCGCGCTGGCGCTGGAGTATCAGGCCGAGTTGCACAGCACCGACACGGACTTCGCGCGTTTCCCGGGATTGCACTGGCGTAATCCCTTGGAACAAAAGCCACGGAAGTGAACGCCCGATTGAGGAAAAAGCGGGTTGGGAGCAGATCGCAACGGGGTCAGATTAGGGTTAGGGTTGCCCCTTTTGGACCGCGTGAGGTGGCGGAGATCGGACCGTTGGAACGGGATGACATTCCGCCTCTGGGCGATTGCGTCGTGCACGTTCTTGGTGCAAGCGTAGGCCGGTTTCTTTCACGTCCCACCCTCCCACCATGCACCTCCGATCCCTTATCGCAGCCCTCGCACCGGTTGCTTTCATCGCCAGTCTGACCGCGCAGACCCCCGCCGCACCGAAGCTTGAGTTTCCCATGCCCAGCCCCCCGACCACGCTCAAGCAGCGGGTCGGCATCACCGACATCGAAGTGAACTACTCACGTCCTGGAGTCAAAGGACGCGAGGTTTTCGGAGGCCTGGTTCCCTACGACCAAGTCTGGCGCACGGGGGCGAACAGCGCAACCAAGCTGACCTTCAGCACCGCGGTCACGCTCAACGGTTCCCCCATCCCAGCGGGTACCTACGAGCTTTTCACCATCCCCGGAAAGACCGAGTGGACGGTCATCGTCCACAAGAACATGTCTCAGTGGGGGGATTACCAATACGACCAGAAGAACGACGTCGTGCGCGTGAAGGCCAAACCTGTGACGCTTCCGTCGCCGATGGAATCGTTCGCCATCGGCTTTTCCGACCTTCGCGACAGCTCCGCGACCTTCTACCTCGCATGGGAGAAGACGCGGGTTCCGATGAAGCTCGAAATTGACACCGTCGGCATGCTCAAGCCCCAAGTTGAGGCCGCGATGGCGGTCGAAGGTGCAAAGAAGCCCTATTTCGCATCGGCGATGTTCTACTATGAAAACAACCTCGACCTGAAGAAGGCCATGACGTGGCTGGATGCGGGGCTGGAAGAAAACCCCAAGGCGTTTTGGATGATCTATCGGAAGGGCCTGATTCTCGAAAAAATGGGCGATAAGGCAGGGGCGCTGGCCGCGGCCAACCAGTCCTTGAAGATGGCGTCCCAAGCCCAGGGCGCGATGAAAGACGAGTACACCCGCTTGAATCGGGCGCTGATCGCCAGCCTCAAGTAGGTCCAGGGCGGAGCGCGGCCCGCACGATGAGTCGCGAAACCTGTTACCGCCGTTTTTGGCCCCTGCGCCTGTGCCGCTGCCCATCGATCGTGCCGATGGTCACCCGCCCCGATTTGTCTTCCCGATGCGCCCCAAGGAATTCAAACAGTAGAAGGCGGGCCCCGGGAGGCTCACGCACCTGGCACTGCCAAATTGTTTCGTAAGACGGTAGTTTGACTTTTGCCAGGAGCGCTCGCGGAGGTCCGCATAACCAGGCTTTGTCGTTTGTCCTTTTCGATCGTGGAACGTGATGCCGCCGACCCGGGGCGCTTTCCGATCGCGCCGGAGTCGACTGCTCCGAGCGAGCAAAGCGGTGGGAGCATGTCTTGCGAATTGAGAGTTTCGAAAAAGGTCAAAGCCTGAAGCTCTTGATCGAATCGACGCGACGCGTTTACAGCACCAGAAGCCCTTGCCCGCCGCCCCGCGCACCGCGCCTGCCGGGATGCCTTGGCCGAACGTTTGTAGCCGCGCCTTAAGGTCGACCGCCAAGCCCAACAAATACGCATCGGTCAGATATCGCGGGTGCGGCGCGCGGGTAAGGTCGAAGCGTTTCGGGTCGGTGAGCGACACGGCGTCCGCCCAAAATTCGCGATCGGCGGCGGCGGTGGCTTGGCGCAGGCGTCGGGCGATCCCGGGGACCGGAAGGCTGGAGGGGTAGGCCGGATGGGAGAAGATGCGGATGTATCCGTTCTGGGTGAGCGGGCATGTCGCCCAGCCGAGGCGGCGATTTTCGATGAGCCAAGCCTGCGCGGTCGCGTGGTGGACGTGGGCAGCGTCGAAGAGCGCGATCAGGAAATTGGTGTCGAGAAGGGCTTTCATGCGTCCTCGGTCTCGACGCGAAGGCGGCGCACGAGCGCGGCCGTGTCGACGCGCCCGTTCGCGGGGATCACCTCGAAACCGGCGGCCACTTGTCTGCCAGGATCGGCTGCGGCGTGCGGGCCGGCGTGGAGGCCGCGCCGGAAGAATTCGGAAATCACCGCGCCGGCGGTGCGTTTCGAGCGCGCGGCGATCTCTTTGGCTGCGAGCAAAACATCTTGGTCCAGATCTAGGGTGGTCCTTACACATATGATGTTTCAGCATCAGATGCGGAGATCGAGCTATTGTTGCGGGCGGTTTTCCGCACGAGGGTCACGCTTTGTCCTTCGACTCTGCCGAAAAACTCTCGGGGCTGCACGACCCGACCCTTTCGGACCGCCTCAACTCGCGGGATGGAACCCGGCCCGACAGCCTGCAGAATTCTTCGGCACGATGGAGACGGTTCACGCCAGCACGGAGAGCGTTCCTAAACCTTCAAGGATTTGCTTCGTGAGCGCTCCGCCGCCGCCAACTGGGCTACGAGCGAACGGATCAGGGTTTCGGTCCGCGGGTCCTGCCGGTGGCGGGCACCGGTGATGGCGAAGAACCGCTCCGTGAGCCCCGGCACGCGCGTCACCTTGAGATCCGCACCCGCCACGAGCTCGCGCTCCACCACGATTTTAGGAACCAAAGCGAGGCCGGCGCCCGAGAGCGCCAGGAGACGGAGGAGCGCCATGTCGTCCACCTCGGCGCGCACTTGAGGATGCACGTTCGCGCGGGCGACCAGCGTATCGAATTCGAGCCGGACTGTGCTCCGGCGCGAGGGCAAGAACAAAGGAAGTCCCTCCAGCCAGTGGGGAAACGGTTTGCGCGGGATCCGAAAGGGCGGCCGCCCCACGAGATAAACGGGCATCTCGCCCAACAGCACTTGTTGAAGCGCGGGTGCCTCGGCGGCACCGGCCGGAAGGCTCGTCAACAAGAGGTCGATGCGGAACTCCCGCAGGTCGCCGAGGAGTTCGTCCTGGGATCCCTGCTTGACAGTCACTCCGTCGCTCGAATCCCGCAAGAGTGGCCAGACAAATTCAAATTGGAGGTTTTTGGAGAGGGTACTTAGAGCCCCGATCCGCAGCGGACGCCGGGCACCGCCCGATCCACCGCGAGACCAGTCTTCCAAGTCCCGCCCGGCCGAAAAAATCCGCTCCGCATATTCCAACACGGTTCGCCCCGCCGCGGTCAGCACCAAGCGGCGGCCAACGCGCTCGAACAAGCGCTGGCCGAGGGTGCCCTCCAACTGGGACACCTGCATGCTGAGGCCCGAGGGGGAGACGCGAATCAACGCCGCCGCGCGCCCCATGCCGCCTTCGCTCGCGACGTGCCAGAAAGCGCGGAGATGATGAAAATTCAGGTGGGAGACGGCGGCGGGCGGTTTTTCCATCGTTCAGTTTTATTGAACGATGAGAAACAAACAATCGAGTACCAACAAAAGCCAGGACCGGGTATCGTGATTGCATTCTCCACTCACCTATGAATGCCACCGCTCCTGTTCCCTCTTCTGCGGCCCTCCCGCCGACCGCCGTCCGCACCGCCGTGACTGTCGCCCACGGCGACGGCATCGGCCCCGAGATCATGGCTGCCACGCTGCGCATCCTGCAGGCTGCGGGCGCACGTCTGGACCTCGAGACCATCGAAATTGGCGAAAAAGTCTATGCCCGCGGGCACAGCGCGGGCATCGAAGCCTCCGCATGGGAATCGCTCCGGCGCACCGGCGTTTTCCTGAAAGCCCCGATCACGACGCCCCAGGGCGGCGGCGTGAAGAGCCTCAATGTGACGGTCCGCAAGGCGCTGGGCCTTTACGCCAATATCCGGCCCAGCGTCGCCTACGCTCCTTACGTGAAGACTAAGCATCCCGGAATGAATCTCGTCATCGTGCGCGAGAACGAGGAGGACCTCTATGCCGGGATCGAACACCGGCAGTCGGTCGATGTTTACCAGTGCCTGAAAATCATCACCCGCCCCGGTTGCGAGCGCATCATGCGCTACGCCTTCGACTACACCCGGGCGCAGGGCCGCAAACGAGTCACCTGCTTCACGAAAGACAATATCATGAAGCTCACCGACGGCCTCTTTCATCAGGTCTTCGATGAGATCGGTGCCGAATACCCGGAACTCGAAAAGGAGCATTGGATCGTCGACATCGGGGCGGCGAAGCTGGCGGACACGCCAGGAATCTTCGACGTGATCGTCATGCCCAATCTCTACGGGGACATCCTCTCGGACGTCGCGGCGCAAATCGCCGGATCGGTCGGGCTCGCGGGCTCGGCCAACATCGGGGAGCGCTGCGCGATGTTCGAAGCCATTCACGGCTCGGCCCCCCGCCGCGCCGGTCAGGATCTTGCCAATCCCTCCGGCCTGCTCCGAGGAGCGATCATGATGCTGGACCACCTCGGCCAGAGCGAGGTCGCGGCGCGGGTCCACAATGCGTGGCTCCGCACCCTCGAGGACGGCATCCATACCTACGATTTGTTCCACGATGGCACCAGCCAGCGCAAGGTAGGCACCCGCGCCTTTGCCGATGCGGTGATCGAAAGACTCGGGCTGGAGCCCCTACACCTGTCGCCGGTCGCGCCGGCGAAGGCCGCGGCGATTCCTGTCCGCTCGGCCGCACGGATCAGACCCCCGGTGAAGAAGGCGCTCGTGGGCGTCGATGTGTTTATCGACGAATCGGGCGCACAGCCGGCCGACCTGGCGCAGCGGCTGAAGGGCCTCCGCAGCGGGCAGCTCGATCTGGAAATGATTTCGAACCGGGGCATGCGGGTCTGGCCGAACGGCCTGCCCGAGACGAACTGCGTCGACGTTTTCCGGTGCCGGTTCCGGATCCCCGATGGCACCGTCGGAGGCGCATCGCACGACGAGGTAACGCGCCTGCTCCATTCGATCTCGGCGGGCGGCCTCGAGTGGGTCAAATTGGAACTCCTCTACACTTTCGACGGCGAACCTGGCTTCACCCGGAGCCAAGGAGGCTAATGGGGGATCGTCACCCATCGAGCCCGTTTAAGGCCCGTTGTTCATGCGCTGCGATGAGAGGTTTTCATCAGACCATTCCTCAAAAGACGGTAGAGTAGGAAGGAGCTGACCGAGAAGAGTCGGCGAGCTCCCGCCCCTCATCGAACCGGACAGGCGGATGTCCCGCATCCCGCTTTCCGAGAACATACGTCGCAAAACTATCGGCGCCAGGCACGGGTCCGAGGAAGGGGCCAGAGTCGATATTGTCCCGACAGGCGGTCGTCGGTGAAGAAGCCGATTCGGGACCCCCAGCGGCCGTTGTTTTCCCTCGGCCTTGTCGATCCAGACGCATTTAACCGGACCCGGTAGATAGCAGCCTTCTTTCAGTTGCGCTTGCAGGTCATGCAGGAACTTTTCCGAACCGGCTTTCACCTGCTCAGTCGTTATTCCGTCAATCCCTGCCGCTCCTGCATTGGCCACCACCGCTTTCATGGCGGTTTCCAAGACGTCACGGCGGCAGAGATCTCCGTAGAGACTCCACGCACGCCAGCGACGATTTTCCTTCGCCTTGCGATAGAGGGTCCGTTGTAGCGCTTGGACTTCGATCGGCGTTTTTATCCCCAGTAAAGGGGCCATCGCCTCGTCCCTTGCCACGCTGTCCCCTGTGTTCAAGTTCGGTCCCTTCGCTCCAGTCTCGTTACGACCTTCTTCGCTGCTATGGACCGATCCGACTGCTCCTCGGGCCGTTCCGGCCTTCCCCGCTTGCGCGGAGTTGAACCGGACGTTGGACGTCAATCCACCCGCGAAGTTCTCTGCACTTATTTCCTCCAACCTTCCGGACATCCCGTGCCCGCCGACCCCGCCGCGCGGTTGGCTGGACCTGTGGTCATTTTGGCCTCTCCGATTATTCATCGGGTTTGCCAGTGTCCAACCCAGTCAGCCTTCACCCAGCCTGAATGGGTTCGGCTGCGCGGGTACTTCAAGTTATCGGGGCTCATTGGATGGGCTTCACTGTCGTTACGGGCTATCCTTTACCTTAAACCGGTTGCTCCCCACTTTCCCCCGCGGGAACGCAGTTTCCGGTGGTTGCCAGCTGAATGACTTAATTGGCTGGATGAGACTTTCACTCACGGTGTTCAGTTTTCATGGACGTACTCATAGTTTGACTATTGACAAGATGTGGCATTGACCCGTCGGGCCGAAGGGGTCGAACCGAACCGATTGATGTTTAACACCAGGAATCGGCGGCCGTAAGTCGCGACGGGAACGACTCACAGAGGTCAGCGATCGGGGGCGGGCCGTGAGAATCTAGAATTCAGAATTGAGGAGTCGGAGCAGAGGGCGTTCCCCCGAACAAGTTGACTCCAGGGCTCCCCCGCCAATCCTTTTTCTGTGACTGCGCTCCAAGTCATTCGCCAACTTGAAAAACTCCCGCCTCGAGAGCGGCGGAAGGTTTTCGCGTATGTTGACCGCGAGCTGGAGAAGAAGGAGGAGCTCGCCGATCAGAAGGCAGTGGCCGAGGTTCGCTCGGACACACATCCGGCGGTTCCGTGGGAGGACGTGAAGATCAGGCTCGGTCTCCTGTGAGCGAGTACGCGGTTGGCCTTTCGGCACGCGTTGTCGAGTGGTTCGAAAAGTGTCGGGACGAGAAACTCAAGCGTCGACTCGGCGCTCTGATTGACGGCCTCGCGGCAAACCCGCGTCCGGCTGGTTGTGTCAAGCTGTCCGGCGAATCGAGTGTCTGGCGCGTGCGTAGCGGTGGCTACCGAATTCTTTACGAAGTTCAAGACGGCCGCTTGGTCGTGCTGGTCATACGAATCGCGAAACGGAGTGAAGCCTACCGATAGACTCCGCGCCGCTGCGCGGGGGACGGCGACGCTAATGCAGATTAAGGATCCCGGCAGGAAGTGTCCGCAGATTACAGATTGAGCAGATTACAGGTTTTCGGAGATGATCGGAGAAATCGTGGTGGGGAAATTATTTCTGACATCTGTGATCTGTGGATAATAGGGTTCGGACGAAATTCGTTCCGAATTCCGCTACGAAATCGAAGCATGGGGCATGTCTTCTCTTTTGACTAACGTGCAGCGGCGATTGGGAGGAATCAAATAAGACGTCATGGTTTGACTTTTGACAAAAGCGCTTCGAGTTCGGCCTGCTAGGATTGCGTCCGAAACCGTCGTGGTACGAACTGGCTCGCCGCGGTCGGCATGCCGATTCCACGCCCTTGCGCCAACCATGCATTGCTCACGGAGATCGCCGGCTTCAGCGCAGAAACGAACAAAGCTTCGTCGGGATCCGATTTTCGATCGCTTAGCCGACCGACCGGAGTTTTCGCGGCCCTTGCCAAGGCAACGATGCACCGGTCGGCAAGAGGCCCGTGTTCGACCGTGGCCGCTCCACGGAACGGCCCGAAAGGAACGGCTGGAAAAGCCAGGCTTTCCCCCTTGCGGTCTATTACTGTCGCGCCAGCGAGTTCCATCGGCCGCGCAAGGCTTACGACGGGCAGTGAGAGCGGTCGCCCGCAACCAGAAGAACCTAACACTTTCGGCCGGCTCGACTTTACAATAAAAGCACACGACCCCAACCCCTTCGGACTGCTACCTCCGCAAACTCTCAAGAAACGGATCGATGTTCGAAAGTACCTCGGATGTTTTTACAGGAGCTCGCAGAATGCGCAGAGGACGGAGGTTGAAGGAGGATAGCCGATCTGAACCCAGAGCGAAAAAGCGCCGACCCAAGAACTATCGATTCCTTGCCCCCTCGAAAATCCATGCGTGTCTCTGCCTTCCGCTCTCTCAGATAATGTACTTTCCCCTGCTCCCTCGTACACTAACTGAGCGCCATTCGGGTCAGAGGTGAGGTCAGATCACGCACTCCAATCTGAACTCTGACCTCTCGACGCACAAGCGCCTCCGCCCTCTGCTTCCTCTTGCCGACTCCTGTAGAATCCTTCCGTGTATTTCGCTCAACGGAGACGATCCATCTTTTCACTGGAGCACATAAAGGTAGCAGAGTACGGAGGGTAGAGAGCAGATATCGGAGTTTAGGGGGTCAAGTGGTGATTGGCGCTAAGTTAAGCAGCCTGTCGTTCGATATTCACTCGTGGCCACAGCGAAGATCGCGAAGAACGACGGCCTTAACTTAGCGCCATTCGGGTTTGACCCCTTTTGGCCAAAAATTAGCGTGCTTGGTATTCACCCGAAGATGAATCCATCGATCGAGGATCAGCGTGTTGTCATCACCGGTGCCGGCAAGGGTATCGGCCGGGCCACGGCACTCGCCTTCGCCCGAGCAGGCGCGCATGTCGTGCTGGCCGCGCGAACCGAGGCCGATTTACAGACGG
>Ga0105047_10013389_pt1 | contig 13106 bp, 9 predicted proteins | sample MAT04_FD_78384 | JGI IMG/M metagenome (GOLD analysis project Ga0105047, IMG submission 78384) | Freshwater microbial communities from Lake Fryxell liftoff mats and glacier meltwater in Antarctica - MAT-04 (megahit assembly) | ecosystem: Environmental > Aquatic > Freshwater > Ice > Liftoff... | reverse complement strand
CCGGAGTCTCACGCCAATACCCGCACCTAGCCGCAGTCGCCAAAGCCGTGCCCGGACCATCCGGTGAACTGGCACCGCTCCTATTTACTGCGGACGAACTCCTGGCTGATCTCGATCAAATCGTGGCGGGCATGGGGATTGCCGCAGCTGACGTCAACTACGGCGTCGTCCCGATGGGTCACGCCTACGGACTCGGAAACCTCGTAATGCCTCTCCTGGCACACGGGCAACCTTTGGTGCTTGCCTCATCCGCTGTTCCCCACGGCATCGCGGATGATTTGGGCCGCTTCCGACCCACCGTAGTGTTGCTCGTCCCCACCCTTCTCCGCGCCTTGGTGAAGAGCGAGATCCCTGCTCAAACCTTCCAGTCGGCGAGACTGGTGTTGTCTGCGGGCGACACGCTGGAAGCCGCGGTCGCCCAAAGATTCCACGAGCGATTTGCCCGGCGAATACACAATTTTTATGGGACGAGCGAGACCGGCGGAATCGCGTACGACCGGGATGGTGGCGCAACTCTTTCTGGGGCTGGCGTCGGCGAGGTGCTTCCCGACGTGACCGTGCGGAGATCGCCCGCAGGACGCCTGATGGTGCGCTCGCCAGCGGTTTTCACGATTGGCAATTCCGAGATCGACGGGGCTGTCGGCCAACACACCGTAGCCGACCACGGCGTGGTCGGCCGGGATGGCGTCATTGCGCTGGAAGGACGAGAACGCCAATTGATGAAGATCGCCGGACGGCGCTTCCATCCCATAGAAATCGAAACTTGGCTCCTGTCTCGGCTCCCTCTCCGGCAGGCGCGTGTCGAGACCATGATGGATACCCATGGGGAGACTCGCTGCATACTCCGCTATGAGGGCGATGTCTCGCCGCTGGAGATCCGCCGAAAACTTGCGGAAGAGTTTCCGGCATGGAAAATTCCGCGTCGGATTCTTTCCTTTGATGAAGCCGACAAACCGGGCTCATGATCTCGCCCGTCACGAGTGATTCACCCTCCGCGTTTCGACTTTTCCGTCCACCACCGCCAGCCGTGCGGCAGCAAGAAGGTGGTGATGAGCCCGTCGAGCAACAACCCAAGCGCGCAGACCTGCCCCAAACTGGCGAGGCCTTGGTGGGAGGCCCAACTGAGCGAGCCAAAGCCCGCCACGGCGGAGGCCACGCATAGGAAAATCACAAGGCCCATCGAGCGCTGCGCCTCTGCGACATCGCCGTTTCCCCGACCAAGGGTGAGTAGCATGTAGATGCTGTAATCGATTCCCGTGCCGAGCAGGAGCATGAACGCAGCGATATTAAATACGTTCCAATCCAAACCGAACAGTCGCATTGCGCCCATGAGGGAAAGGAATACCATCAGCATATTCGCGCTCATGAGGACGATGTCGCGCAGGTTGCGGAACGCGAAGCACAACAGCCCGAGGACGAAAACCAGCAGGGTGCCCATGAGCAAGGCGAATTCGCGCGGGATCACTCGGCGCAATTCCCGTCCAAGCAGTTGCCAACTCACAAGGTGAACTCCCTCCCCCTGCATGCCGAGCACCTTGTCCTCCGCGCCCGCAGCAGGCTGCAAGAAACCGAGTGCTAGGAGACGGCCCGGCTCCCTGCTTGTGGCTCGCCGCAGAATCCATCGGCTGGCTTCGTTTTCCGGCCAGAGGGCTGCCCCCGGAGGTTTGGAGGCCGAACGTTCCCATTGGTCGAAGATCGCGCCGGTGAGGGCGAAGGCAGTGTCGTTGAACCCGGCGGCATCCAGTGCGGTGATCATGCGTTCCCGCTCGGCGGTCAGGGCACGAGTACTGGTCAGGTTTGCCGCTTGCGCCGCCGCGTCCGGCCAGAGCGGGAGCGGGGAGACCGCCTGCTTGAGAACCCCGTGCGCGAGGGCCGCTTCGATCTTTGGATCTAGCTTGTGGAGGCGCTCCAAAACTTCGGTCTCCGTGGTCCCCGTCACGATGATGCTCGTCAAATCCCGGTTCTCGGTGAGATTCGTATAGAGCCGCTCCAGAGCGTCGTTGGCATGGCTGTGCCGCATGCGCAGCGCCGCCGGTGACCCGTCGAACTGCGGAGGCCCCAGCACGACGAGAGCGCCGAGTAGCACGACCATCAGAGCCGCGACGACCCATGTCATTCTGCGGCGGAACGTGGAGCTGCCCAACGCTTTCTCCACCATGCCAGGCGTGGGTTCCTCCTGCGGCCGACGCAAGGTGAGCGGGAGGAATACGCCCAGCATGAGGACGCCGCCGATGAGGACGCCGAATGCGACAAGGTTCCCGAGCTGATTCAGCCCTGGCAAACTACTGCCGTTGAGCGTGAAGAACGCCGCGGCCGTGGTAAGCGAAGTCCACAAGACGAGCGGACGGGTAACCCGGGTGAGTTCGGATCGGGTGCGGTACGTGCGCGATTTCGCGTACACTATATAGCCGTAGTCCACGCTCAAGCCGATCATGATCGAAGCGAAGCCAACCCCGATCACGGTTATCTCCCGCAAGACCCAGCCCGCGATGGTCAGTGAGAGCAGAAAGGTGGTGATCAGCATCAGGTTCAGATCCAGCAGGGGACGGAAGCGCCGGTAGCACAGCCAAAAAATGAGGCTGATCGCAAGGATCGTCCCGACTCCGCTGCCCATCATGTCCCGTTCCATCTGGCCAGAGATCTCCGCGACGAACGCGGGTTCGCCCGTGTAGGCGACCTGGACTCCCGGGGGCAAGGGGAGTGCATCCACCAACGACCGCAAATCTTTCAACCACCGGATCGTGTCCCGATAAGTCGGCAGAGAATCGGGTGCCTCGACGTAGATAACCCGGAAGGTCCCGTCGGCATTTGCGAACTCGGAGACCCCGGCGGCCGCGAATCGCTCAATGTCCAGGGACTGGAGCAGCCCAAGCGGATCGTAGCTGGCAAGACCGATCTCACTCGGGGCGAAGGACTCTGCCATGGTCTCCTTAGTTTCATCGAGAGTCGTTCCGATGCGCTGCGGCATTACGCGTTCCGCTATCTGCGCGAAACGCTCCGGCGGCTGGTTAATAAGGAGGTAGGCTGCAAACTCCGCAAGCTCTTCCGGACGCGATTCCCAGGGAGAAGCCGACACGACGCGCGAGGCGAGTTCGGGCCGGTTCCTCAGCCCTTCGGAAATGGAGTTCACGGCTTGCTCGGTTGCATCTGGATCCGCGCCTTCCACTGTCACAATCAGCTCGGTCGGGCGCGCGAAATGTTTCGCGAATAGGGAGAGCCCTGTGACCGTCCCCAGTCGCTCGGGGAGCAGTTCGAGCACGTCCACGTTGAAACTAATACGCGAGAGGCCGCCTATCACGAACGCCGCCAGCGCCAGTGCCGCCAGGCCGCAGAGTACCAGTTTACGGACGCTCATCGGTGACCTTGAACCCGGTCAGATCGTAAGCGAAGAGAGCCTTTTCGATCCGAGGATTAATCCGGACGTTGCTGAACTCATTCTGGAGGAACGACCCATCGCGCATTGTCAATTTGATCGACAATAGATGCCCGCTCTGCGTGTCGAAACCGAACGCGAGTCTCGAGAGGAACTTTTGCAGTTTGGCCTCCTTCGGGCTCACCGCGACATCGCAGCGTCCCCCGTCCACGGCGATGGAATCGACCCGGAACCGTGCCTTAAAATCCTCGAAACTCCGTGCGATCGGGAACTCGAACATCGCCGGCCCAGCCTGCTGCTGGATGTCCTCGATAGCGAAGCGCGCGGCGCGCTTTTTCGCGGGACGGATCATGTAGACACTGTCATCCTGCCGCAAGACGACGGTCTTCGGGGGATCGCCGAGTTCCCAGCGGAACCAATCCGGCGCACGGAACCAGAGGCGCCCATTGACTTTGAGCGGATCCCGGAGGGATCGATAGGCGCGGGTCTGGACGAAGTCGCTGCTCAGCGACGTCATCCCATCTTGTTGTTCTAGCCACCGTTTGACCGGAGCAAGATCCAGAGCCTGCAGGGTGACTTCGCCGGAGACTAGGCAGGGCATGAAAAGCAGAAAGACAAACAGGCGCCTAGGGAACACGGAGGGCAGCATGGCGGGTCCGACGTGTCGCGCAATGCAAAATCTTCACGGAGAATCTGGGCTCGCCAGTCAACTGGGATTGATCCTGTTAATGTTCCAGATCGGGCTCGATTTCGATTTCTCTCACCTTGCTGAAAATCGTAATCGCGAAGCCTTCCTTGCCGTTTCCGTGGCAGGAGTGGCATTGCCTTTCTTGTTGCGGTTGCTACTGCGACGGGCCAGCGCGGCCCAGTTCGCACCGGGCATCGATCCATTGCATTACAAGTTGTTCATGGCGGCGGCGATGTTGATCACGGCAATACCGATATTGGGAAGGCTGATGACCGGGTTCGACTTGAACCGGACCTGTCTCGGCGCCATTGCTCCGCTGGTGACTGCCGAAGATGGGCCATGTAAACCCGAAACATCTGGAAGCGTGAAGTGCCGGACGCTTTCCTTTATGCGGTACCGAGCGGCTGGCGAGCCCGGCAACCGGCAGAGAATGCGTCAAGCGCGCTTGATTTTCCCGCTGGCGGTCAACTCGATCTGCTCCACAAGGCGGTACTCGATTGGCATTTTGTATCGTGCGAGCCGTAGCCTGCAATGCGCGAGCAGCGAAGTTTGGGAGGGAGGCTCACCTCGATTGACAGGGATAATCTCGGCCACCGGCATGGAGCCGAACTGCGGATGGCTTTTCCCGATCACGCGGGCGCGGGCGACTCCGGGATGGAGGTTCAGCACCGCCTCGATCTCCTCGGGAAAACACTTCAAGCCCCCCACGTTGATGACGGATCGCGTTCGTCCGAGCAGGAAGTGATCTCCATCGGCGTCGCGCCGGACGATATCGCCGGTGCCGAACCAGCCATCTCTCAGGATGTTTGGACGTGTCTGCCAAGGGGCGAGGTACGCGTCCACCATGCCGGGGCCGGAGAGGAAGAGCTCGCCTTCATCGGACTCCGGCGTCCCCTTCGTATTTCTCAGCTCGGATCGGAACGCCGGCAGCGGTCGTCCAATGGAGAGCGGTTTGCTCGCGGCGCACCTGGTGTTGAGGAATGGCAACCCGACCTCAATGATACCGAGGCCTTGGGTGAGCGCCCGGCCGAACCGGGCCAAGAATGCGAAAGCAACTTCCTCCGAAAGCGCGCTGGCAGTGGACACGGCAAGCCGCAGCGTTCGCCAAGAGCCGGTGGAGCGCTCGGTTGCCGCTAGCAACCGGTGATGGAAGGGCGATCCATAGACCACCGTTGCACCCTCCCGGATGGCGACATCGATCATCTCGGTTCCAAGGTGAGACTTCTGGAGGAGGGTGGTGGCACCACTCCAAAGGTAGAGGACGATCGAGACGGCGAAATGATGCGCCATGGGCAGCACCCAGAGAACTCGATCATGGGGTCCGATGCCCAAGCCCTCATTGGCGGCGATGACCCGCTCCATCAATGTCGAATGAGAGAGCACGATGCCCTTTTTTTCGCCGGTAGTTCCCGAGCTGAATCGGACGAACGCCGGATCGAGGGCGCGGAGTCGGTCCTCGGGGAATCCAGGCACCCGATCTTCCGTACATTGCCAGACCGCTATATTCTCGGGACAACTATCACCGTGGAGGAGAGATAGATTTGGAATCCCGAGCTTAGCTCCCGCTTCCGAAACGATATAGTCTAGCGCCGTGGTGCTGGCCACAACGGCCCGCTCTACCGCCGACAACTCTCCGGCCAACGGCACCAGACATCCTCCAGCCCTCAGGATGGCAAGAGCGATCACGACATGCGAGGCGCCATCCCGCCAAAGCATGCCGATGCGCCGGCCCTCGAAATTTGCCAACCGCCCGAACCCTGCGGCACAGGCATCCACTTGCTTCTCCAGCTCGGAATAGGTGGTCGTCTTTCCATCCTCCACCAAAGCTGCGGCTGTGGGGTCGGTCCGTTTGAAGATTTCCTCGACGATGTTCATTGGCACCAGCTCCCTCCCCGGCTTGATGTTCGAGGTCAAACCGTAGGGTGGGAAAAGGGAGACGTTACCCCACCCGCTCGGTCTTTGCCCACCCATTTCGAGCGCGCACGGCGTCCGCCGACAAGTGGCCCGCCACCCCTAAGGCTGCGGCGATCCCTGCCGCTTCCCCGGTGGCCATGCAGGTGCCGATCACTCGGATGGATGCTTGCGCCTCGTGCGTGGCGGAGATGCACCTACCAGCGACGAAGAGATTGTCCACGCCAGCGACGCGCAAGCAACCGAGGGGAATTTCGCAAGGCCGAGTAACGGAAGGAAACCGCAGCCTAGGTCCAGTCGTCCGCTCCCGCAGCTCCATGGGCCAGGTGGCCAGCGCGATCCGATCCTCAAATGCCGCCCCCCGATCGATATCCTCGGCGGACAGCCGCTGCATGCCGTTCACTCGCCGGCTTTCCCGTATGCCCGCGCGGGCTGGGAATGCGCAAATGCGGCTGCTCTCGAAACCGGGCTCTTTCGCCCGCAAGAACCGGGCGAGCGCGGTGGAGATCCGGCGCCCCTCCATCTCGAGACCCGCGAGCGAGCCAGCCCCATGTGGGTCGAAGTTGATGCCGTCTGGAGGATCGAGGTCGATGGTGACGAAGATTTCGCCGTCCACACCGACTCGAAACGCGGCACCGAGTGCCCCTCGCGTGAGGTCTCCATCTCGCACGCCAGCGACCAAAAGATGGGCGAGCGCCAGTCGTCCCTCCCCTTCCAGAACACGGCAATCGACTCCGGCCAGGGCGAACACGTAGGCGGGACGCTGCAGGTTTACCGGGGATGATTGCTCGAAGCCGGCACCCGCGAGGAAAGTGGCGGCAGCGTCGCCGGTGGCATCCACCACGGCCTTCGCGAGAATAGTTTCAGCGTTCCCGCGGCACGCCACGGTCACCTTTTCGACCCGCCGCCCTTCCGCAGCCATGCCCACGCCGACTATTTCCGAATGCAGCATCGGGCGGATTGACCGCTCATTGTTCACAAAATCATCCGCTGTAGCAGCGAAGCCTTGCGGGGAATGCAAGAGCACATCCACCCTTCCCATACGCTCGGGCCGGATGGCGGCTCCGTTGGAGATAAGGCGTTCAGCGAACTCCCGGGGAAATCCGCCATGGGCGAAAATCGCGCCGGGAGTAGGGCTGAGAAAGTAGAGTCCGCAGATCGAGTGGACGAGGGCAGCGGTGGCCATCCCGCCCAGCATGCCATGGCGTTCGACTAGGATGGTCTCCGCCCCCGTGCGCGCTGCACCAAGAGCGGCGGCCAGGCCCGCACTGCCTCCTCCTAGTACCAGCACGTCGCACTGCATTGGTCAGGTGTCCTCCCCGGTGCCAGTAAGATCCCTGAGCAGGCTCTCGCGAAGCGCGTTCACCTCGTCGGAAGTAACGCATCCTTGTCTCCAGGAAATCGTCAGGGTCAGCTTATCGCGAAACTCGCCGAAGAATACGCCGATCCCAGGAGGGGTCGAAACCGAGGGGATGTGATACGCGTTGCGGATGGTCCCTCCAAAAAACGAAGAGGTGCCGAGTGCGAAATTCCCGGTGTGCGAATGAAAGAATGAGACGATCTCACCTCGCCCGTGCCAGAGCACGAAGCTCATGTAGGCTTTGGGCGGCAGCGGACGGAGTAGGTCAAGGGCGATGGAAAACGAGTGATCGAGCTTGGCTTTACTCATCTCTAAAAATTGTTTCGCCGCCGCTCCGCAAGCGCTCGCCAGAGTGGAGAGATCGGCAGGTGTGAGCCGGAAGAAGAGCATCGTCAACCGATTGTGAAACGGGGTCGCGATTCCCCCCTTCTTCCGGACGTGCGCCGGCACACTGACCACTAGTTGAGGGGGCTTTTGTCCTCGATCAAAGAAAATCCGATCGATCGCCCGTGCACTGCTTGCCAGATAGAACGGGAGGTTGAACAACGGTCCGACGAGCCTTGCCGACCTTTGCCGGATCGCTCCCGTCGCGGTTTCGTCGAACGTGTACACCAAATGTCGGAGCCTTCCCGAGCGTGCGCCCGGCCCGGAGGGCGAGGAAAACCCGACCTGAGAGATGGCGGTAAAGTGGACGATCATGCGGCGAGTATGGCGCAGAATCTCCAAATTCTTACCCGCGCTCCGCCGCGGTTTGCAGACATCGCTATCCGCTGGGCTTTCCGGCAGATCCAAAGCCAACAGTTCGAGCAGAGACTCTGCTCCCTTGCCGTCGAACAGAAGATGCGCCCACGTAAAAAGGAGCAGCGGGGCCGCAGAGTCGTTCAAGAGCAAGTCGAAACGGATATTCCAGTGCTCTCCAGGCCCCGCGAGCGGGGTGTTGAGTAGCCGGTCCTGAAGCCCCGCGAGCGAATCCGTGACCTGGATTGAAGGGTCGCCCGTGACGGGCCGATCCTCTAAGCACCACATGTGCAAGGGCAGGCGGCTGGCGTTTCGTCTATGCTGTGGTTTCCAGACTGGTCGCAGGAAGATATCTGACCCCACTCGCGCGTGGAGGATGGGATATCGCATGACCAATCGCGCCACGGCGTCCCGGAAACGGTCGATGTCAGGTGCGCCCTCGAATTCGAGCACGGTCTGGCCGATGAGCGGGCCTTGCTCGCTGCGGCTCATCATTCCATCCAAGGCGCGGACGAAGCAGTCGGCACCGAGGAGAGGGATCGCTCTCCCGCTTTGTGGCGCCTCGCTCATGGCCTTCCCGGTTATCCGCAATGGCTTGCTGGACTGGATCGCTCGCCGATGAGGCGCGCCAAAGACCGGACCGAATGGAAGTTCGCCTTGTTGACCTCCTGGGCGGGAAGCGCAACCGAAAATCGCTGCTCGATGAAGATCAGAAGTTGCATGATCGCCATCGAATCGAGCCCGGCATTGAACAGATCAGATTGGACATCAAAATCCTCCGTCGTTTCAAGCATTCCGTCCCGGATAATCTCTAAAAGCGCCTGTTCGATTTTTTCGGTCGGCCAGCCCTTGCCAGCACGGTCTTTTCCGATCAAAACGGCATTGGGTTGAGGCTCTTCTGTCTCCATCGCGGGCGACAGTGTCGTTGACATTCCTTGAAGTCAAGCTCGTGCGCAGCGCAAATAGCGCGGCAGCGGAGGGCGGACGTGTTCCGATGCGTTGGGCCTCCGTTATGTATCCCCGACGGGCGAGGTGCCAAATGTCAGGGGGTCGAGAGGCCTGGTCGCCTTCGACTCCCCAAGCAACCCAAAGATCTCGGCGCGGTGGCGCAGCACGGTGTCCCGTCCCGCAGCATAGAGAACCTCCGCCGAGCCCTTTTCCGAAAACCGGAAGCGCGGAATGATACTGGTAAGCACGGTGACCCGCCTCCCCTTGAGGAGCGCGCACTCCACCGAGATCGCTAGCAACCGATCCGACACGATCTGATGGGCTTCCCCGAGCGCCCGCGAAATCGTCCATGGTTTCGGGGGTGCGCCAAGCCCCCGGCGCTCGTGCGCGACTGCGTGTACCAGCACCGAAGTGACGCGGCTGTCGTCCGCGAGATGGTAGAGAGGGGAGGAGTCGGCGATGGCACCGTCCCACAAGTGTGCGCTGCGGGAGGCTACCGTTCGGAAGAGTATCGGCACGGAACAGCTTGCCAGAATGGCGTCAATCATATCTCCAGACCGCAGGATCTCTGGGTGCCCCTCAGTGAGGTTTGTTACGGAGATCGTGAGTTCGGCGTCCGGGCAGTCCTCAATGCGCTGGTCTCCGACAAGACCTCGCAGGAATGCCTTGAGTTTCCATCCGGTAAGCATGCCGGTAAAACCCGGAAGGCCCAACGCCATGCCGACGCCACGCAGCGGGCCTCGCCATTCCCAGAAGCAGCGCCGCATGGCCCGCGAAGCCATCGCTTCGTGAATCCGTCCCGGTGCGATCCCAGATGCGAACAGCCCTCCCACAAACGCCCCGGACGAGGATCCCGCCAGAAACCCCGGGCGAATGCCGAGATCGTCCGTGAGCCCGGCGAGAAATCCGGCGTGCACATGAAACCCCAAACGCGATGCCGAAAGCGAAAGGGCGAGCCCTGGAGAGCGGACGGACATCCGATAGAGTTGGCACCCGACTTCGCCGCCGTCAATTACTCTACATCGCCCCCCCTCGGTTCGAGCCTTGGTTTGCGGATACGCTTGCCATCCTCGTTGACGAATTTTCCCTTGGCCGCGTCGCTTGCGAACATGAAACGCACTTCCGATCCGCCCAGAAGGCTCGTATTTTCAGCCTACCCGCCCACCAGGCCCGCCTTTTCGGGATGCAGGGCGCGACACGCATCCCGAAAAGGCGGGGGCTTGACTCTCGATCCCCACAATGCCAGCGTCAGGCCATGGAAACAGCCGCTTACAGCCTCACGCTTCGAGCCATCGCTCCAGAGGGCCGTAAGCAATATCCTATCAAGTCAAGCACTGGGTGGTGCGACGGGTTGGTCTCAACGAGTACAAACGCGAGCAAGCCGCACCCGGACTCAAGGTGACGCGTCGCGCGTTTGGCATGGGACGCCGGGTGCAGCTGGCAGAGCGGCGCACCGCATAGGCGGGCTCACGCTGATGTCCACGTTCCAGATTTCGGTTCAGTTTTTTTTGCAACTCGCGGTCATTCTTTGCGTGTGCCGCATCGTTGGGTGGATGGCCGTGCGGGTGGGGCAGCCGCAGGTGGTGGGTGAGATGATTGCGGGCGTGGTGATGGGGCCGTCGGTGTTTGGCGCGCTGGCTCCGGGATGGCAGGCGGCGTTGTTTCCACCGGAAACGAAGCCAGTGATTTTTGCGGTCTGCCAGGTAGGCTTGGTGGTTTACATGTTTTTGATCGGGGTGGAGTTCGATATCGGGCTTATTCGCAAACGGATGAAGAGCGCGGCGGCCGTGTCAATATCCGGGATTGCGGCACCGTTCGTGCTCGGGGCGGGCGCGGCGTATTTTCTCGCGCCGCACTGGCCGTTATTTTCGCCAAAGACGGAAATCTGGGAAGGCATGTTGTTTATGGGCGCGGCGATGGCGATCACTGCGTTTCCGATGCTCGCGCGCATTATTCACGAACGCGGGCTCACGGGAACATCGCTCGGGACGCTGGCGCTCGCAGCCGGCTCGATCGACGACGCGGCGGCGTGGTGTGTGCTGGCAGTGGTGCTCGCGAGTTTCGCGGGCGATCCGTCGGTGGCGGTCATCGCGATTGGCGGTGGGCTCGCGTATGTCGTGGTCGTGCGCGTGGCCGGAGCGCCGCTGTTGCGCGTGATGGCAAAACGCTGCGAGGCGGCGGGCGAGATGAGCCATGGGATGCTCGGCGCGACGCTCGCCCTTGTCATGCTTGGGGCGTGGTTCACGGACATCATCGGGATCTACGCGGTGTTCGGCGCGTTCATTCTCGGAGTCGCTGTGCCGAAAGGGTTTTTCGCCGACGCGTTGCATCAGAATTTGGGAAAAATGACGACGGCGTTTTTATTACCGTTGTTTTTCATCTACTCCGGGCTCAACACAAAAATCGGATTGATCGTTGCTCCTGAGTTACTGGGCGTGACGTTGCTGCTCCTCGTTTTGGCAATCGCTGGGAAAGGCGTGGCGTGCGCGGCGGCGGCTTGGTGGACCGGCGAGCCAAAGCGCGAGGCGCTGGCAATTGGGGCGTTGATGAACGCGCGCGGGTTGATGGAGCTGATTATTCTCAACATCGGCCTCGAGCGCGGAGTGATCACGCCGACGCTCTTTACGATGATGGTGGTGATGGCGGTCGTGACAACGCTGATGGCGACGCCGATTTTCAATCTGGTGCGAGGGAGCGCGACGTTGCGATGAATATTTTGTTTCTTATGGCTGACTAGTTTCGTCGCGATGCGACGGGGTTCGGCGGCAATCCGGTCACCCTCATACCCTGTTTGGATGGGCTTGCGGCGGGGGAGCGCATGTTCTCGAATACCTACACGCCCTCGCTCGCGCGCCAGTGCCTCGCGGTGGGGCTGTATCCTTTCCGCAATGGCTACAAGGGATTCCACACCGATCTGGAGCCGGGTGCACCGACGTTTACGCGGTGGTTTGCCGAGCACGGCTACTACACCGCTTGCTGCGGCAAGCTCCACCATCGCGGCCCGGATCTCATGCAGGGCTGGTTGCAGCGCATCGGTTCCGAAACCGCCGTACGGTTAAGGCACTTTTGCGCCATTGGCGCAGAAGAATTTTGTCCTGCACCCCTATCTTCCAAACGACGTCCGCGCCGAGGGCGTCAGCCAGCCGGACAAGGACTACAACGATGTCAAATGCCAGCTCCACCGGACCTCGCCCTCCGAGGGTCCGCGCTTGTGCAACGAAGGCCAGCTCATGGGCGCCTTCCCATGGAAGCACTCCGAACTTCTCGTCCGCGTCGCGCTCGATGCCACCGATGGCGTATTGCAAGTCGGTCTGCAAGGATGCTCCGGCACAGCCTGGATCGCGAATCTATCCGTCTCCATTGTCCGCGAAAAACCAGTCCGTCCCCCTCGCCTGCGCGGCATGGTCGGACCCGCCGTCTATTCGCCCCAGGACCTGCCGGACCTCGAGTTTGGAAGGACTTACCCTTACTCCTAAACCTACCCCTATTTGCCGCTCTTCCTGAGGGTAAGTGCAGGTTCAAGTGTAGGTGTAGGTGTAGGTGTAGGTGGGGCGCATCCCTCCATTTCCAAAGGAATATTCGTATTTTTAGAAACGCGGCAAAATCCGTCACCCGAAAAACTGCTTCCAAAACATCAAAGCGGAAATACCGAGTCCGATTCCCGTAATGATCTGACGCACGCGCTGTTGAGGAATGCGCTGGGCAAAACGCGCTCCCGCGAAATAGCCCACGGTGGCCCCAAGCGTCATGATGGTGGCCTGTGGCCACTCGATCAGTCCGGCGAAGATGAAGTAGGCGGCGGCCACAAAATTGATAAACATCGATAGGACGGTTTTGAGCGCGTTCATCTCATGGATGTGATGCAGCCCCATCAGCCCGAAGGCGGCCAGCATGAGGATGCCGATGCCGGCACCGAAGTATCCGCCGTACAGCGCGACGAAAAACTGGAGCACAAGGGCCAGTTTGCCGTGGCGCGTTCCTTGGACCGCCTCGCCCACCGCCAGTCGGCGGAAGGCATTTTGGGCCATAAAAAGAACCGTGGCAAAGAGCAGCAGAAACGGCACCAGTTTTTCGAAGGCATCGTCGGG
>Ga0105047_10013385_pt1 | contig 13108 bp, 17 predicted proteins | sample MAT04_FD_78384 | JGI IMG/M metagenome (GOLD analysis project Ga0105047, IMG submission 78384) | Freshwater microbial communities from Lake Fryxell liftoff mats and glacier meltwater in Antarctica - MAT-04 (megahit assembly) | ecosystem: Environmental > Aquatic > Freshwater > Ice > Liftoff... | reverse complement strand
CTTTGTGGTTAATGGAAAAACCTATAAAGGTGAACTTGTTACTGTAAACGAAGTTTGTTTGTCTGGAAAAGTTAGTGTTAATCCTGGTACGCCTACTGGTCAGGGGTGCGACGAGATTACAGATTTGCAAGACGATGGTTATTCCGAAGTGCCAATACAAGAAGGCGATCTTGGCAATGGAGCTAACCCACCGGTTAGTACAGAAGATAGACCTGCCCAAACAAATGATGGCTACTATAAACCAGTAACTAATGGCATTCAGTCTGCAGGGTTGTCCGAGAATCATCCTGGGCTAGATATGTCTTCTGTAGACGGCAAAAATGTTTATGCAATAACTAAATGTACTGTTCTTTTTGCAGGTCCTACTACTTTAGAAAGTACTGTTAACAGAAGTTTGTGGAGTTTGCCACCTGGCAAAGATAACTTAGGCGGATTTGGCAACGCAATTATGTTGGAATGTCCAATTAGTGGTGGTGTAAAGATTTACCCTGTTTATGCGCATTTAAAGAGTATTAGTCCTGCAATTACAGAAGCAAATCAAAAAGAAGTGCTAGGAGGAGAAGTTCTTGGCGTTGCTGGTTCTTCTGGCAATGTTCTGGGTAATGGTGCTGTGCTGCATTTTCAATTGCGCAAAAAAGGTGGGGTAGTACCTACCACAATGAGTAATATTAACGATGATACACATTACTTTAATCCTACTTGTATGTTCCTGGGCGGTTGTTTCTTGGGTAAGCCTTTAAGTTCGGCAGGAACCGTGGCTCCTGCACCTGTGGTACAACCAGGTGCAAATGCAGCTGGTCCACCTGTGCAAGTTATTATTGGTGGTAACGCCCCTATTCCTGTTGTGCAAACTGGCAATAGAAAGTATCAGGTTGTAGACGTGCAAAACCCTTCTACAGAAGGAAAGGTGGCAATGTTGTCTGTTGGGTTGAATCCGCAGACTACGCCTTCTCGTGTAAGAGAAACACATAATACTGAATGGAAAAATTTAATGGATATTTATACTGCCAGTGAAGGTTTGGCTGGTAAAACTACTGGCGAAAAAGTTCGCTATGCTGTTTTGCATTGGACAGCCAGCGATAATAATGTAGCTGGCGTGGTTAATGGTTTTACAGGCAGTCCTTCTAAAACCTATTCTGCCCCTCCTAAAGATGAAAATGGCAATAGAAGTTGTGCAGACTGGGCCGCAAACTCAGAAAAAGTAGTAGATGCTAGAAATTGCGCAAATTATGTTGTAGATAAAGATGGCACAGCATTTATGATGTACGCTCCTGGTAATGGCTGTATTCAGGCTAGTAACCCTGTGTTAAATACTTCTTATGCAGTCTCGTTCGAAAATGATGGCGCTAGCGCGACTACTGTTACGAATGCTCAAGCGGAATCGAATGCCCAGGTCATAATTGACCTAATCTCTTCTGGCCAGGCTGTTAGTGCAGATGGTTTTACTATTCTTGGTCACTATAGTGTTAAGAATTCTTGCAAGAAAGACCCAGGTGCAACATACGTGCAGAAGGTTTGCGACCTTGTACGTCAGAAATACCCTTCTGTTAAATGTATTACCGAGGCCAATTCCTTTTTTCCTAAGGCTAGCGATCTTGCTGCAGCCCCAACTACTAGCCCAGTAGATACTGCCTCTGGCAAGCAAACTGAAGTAACTTTTGCAGATAGTAACGGCCAAATACAGAGAGTGGCTATTGGCACAGGTCTAGTAAAAGGTGTGTCCGCCCAAACTGTAACTGGTTTTGATGGTCCTGGCTTTTACACTGTAACCACAGACGGCGGTTACTTACTAAATAATATGATTGTTTATATTCAAGACATATCAGATTTAAAGTTGTTTAACGATGCAAATGGCAATGGCTTACAAGACGAAGGCGAAGAAATCTTAAAGATTAATTACACGCTAGATAAAGTTAGCGAGTCTTTGGTAATAAGCCTTAAGACTGGCTGGAACCTCATTACTCTGCCCTTTGATTCAGAAGACTTAAAGACTTCTGCTGGGTTCTTGCAAAAAGCGCAGCAAGCAGGAGGAGAGATCTTGCAAATTGCCCGTTTTAACAATGGCCAGTGGGAAATTCAAGGTCGCAGAGATGGCACAAACTATGGTACAGAATTTCCTTTAGACTCTGTGTCTGGCTATTTCGTAAAGATGCAAACGCCCGTAGATCTAACTATTAATTTGGCAAAAGACCCATTAGATCCTATCTTGGGTGGAGGTGTCTTCTACCCTTCTGCTGCCAGTTTAGGAGATGATCACCAAGAGCAATTCGAGCTTAACCCAAAAAACGATATTGTTGGCACAGCAGTTGCACCAAGTACTTTAAATGTTACTTATAACAGAGGTTGGAACCTAGTGCGACTTGGCTATAACAAAGATAGCGATACCGCTGTAGGAATTATTACTGCTTTAAAGGCAAAAAATATTAATCTAGACACTGTTACCCGTTGGCGAAACGGTCAGTACAGCAGCGTAATAGACGAAAATAATACGGTCTATGGCGAAGACTTCCCTCTTGGGCAATTTGAGGGTTATTTTGTAAGAGTTAAATAAGCTTTCTTAATGAATTAAGTGAATTTGCTCCGGTAAAATTTTACTGGGCGTTCATAAGATTTTCACAATGTTTTTTTATGGGGGTACATGACGACATTACATTTTCCGCGAAAGCGTGGAACAGCTTCGAAGAAGTACGTAAAGTTGAAAGTCCGTATAGGGCAGGTTGATTTCAACAATCGACTTGTCGCGTTTAAGCCATTTCAGTTTATGGCTCTACGTAGCAAAAACTGGATCGGATTTTGCTTAGGCATTATGGCGCTTGGCTTGTCTATGTTTTTGGCCGGCGTGGTTGGGGAAGCTACTTTGGGTTTATCCACAAACCTGATTGTTTCGATTGTCTTGTATTCATCTTCCACTATTCTTTACTCGTTATTCGATGAATACGAGGTCCAGGGTTCTGGCGCAGATGTAATTCGGACCGTTTTAGCGGGGCTGGGTTTAGCAGGAGTTCTTCTCTGCGGATCTAGCTTCTTGTAGGAGATTTCCATGAAGAAAATTTGGCTACGTATTATTGGGTTTGGTTTGGCGGCACTGCTGACTTTAACAGCGTGCGGTGGCCAGCCACCAACCTGTACTGGCTTAACAACAAGCCTTTGTGAAGAAGGCACGTTTTAAGCGTTTATGAAAAGTTTGTGTTAGGTGAATTGGCGGTTGATTCTTAGGAATTGATCGCCTCTTTTTTTTGCCAATACCGGTATCTCATAGTATAATTCCCCTTATCTGAAAAGATAAATGGTCTTAATGCAGTTTTTCGGGGGAAAAATGAGAAATAATAAAGATGAAGGTCAGTTTAATCACTCAGACGAGTTCCTTGTAACTCGTCCGTTCCAAATTTTCGAGGAATGCATTTTTAAATTGCCCTCGACAATTCCGCATCTTGTTTTGCTAGTGCTCTTTTCTGTGGTCTTTTATCAACTCATTTTCATTGCGCTAACGGCAATGGGGTTGCCAGATGTCGTTAAGTACCTGGTTTATGCAGGTGCATATTTTGTGAGCACTACCCTAATTTCGATTATGGATATGAGCAAAAAATATGGCACAAAACCAGATCTTGTGCGGGCAGTCCTTGCTGGGTTGGGCACGACACCGTTATGGGCAACGTTGTCACTGCTTGGAGTATCGGGTGAATGCCCCACGACAGCATTGTTTTTGTGTTTCATGTAATCTTGGGAATTGGGTGGTGGTTAGATTCGTCTAGCATCACCCTCTTTTTTCGGCTCTACAATTTTGACGCATATTGTAAAATGAAACCTATGAGCATTTTCAACAAAATCAAAACCAAAGTTTCTGGTGTAGCATCGCCAAAAATTATTAAAATCATTCTATTGGCAAAGCCAATAAAGGGTCTATTAATAGTAGTAATGTTATTGGTTGCTTTGTCTGCGGCTATTCAGCAGGCTACTCCTCTACTTTCGAAGCAAATTGTAGACGAAATTCAAAAACAGGTTACAAATGGCACTGGTAGTAAAGATCATCTAATCTTTTTAATCTCTATTACTCTTGCAGTTGCACTATTTAATGTGCTTATTAACACCTTTAGCAATAGACTTGGCGACATGTTCGCAGGTAAATTGCGCAAGTTTTTAATGGAGCGTTTTTATTACAAGGTGCTTGGTTTGCCTCAATCTTACTTTGATTCCGAAATTTCGGGTAAGATGCTAAACCAGCTTAATCGCGGTGTTTCTGCTATTGAAGATTTTACAAATACACTTTCTAACTTCATTCTGCCAACAATTCTGCAGACAGTATTTACTATTGTTGTGTTGTCTATTTATAGCTGGCAGGTAGCTGTATTTGTTACCTTGCTGTTCCCTCTTTATATCTGGATCTCTCAGGTCTCTGCTACCAAGTGGGGAAAGATAGAAGTAGAAAAGAATAAGTTTGAAGATGTTTCTAGAGGCAGAATTCAGGAAGTAATGGGCAATATTAAGCTTGTTAAGACATTTAATAATGAGCCGCGAGAATGGGAATTTGTGTCGGATACTCACAGCCAAATTTATAAGCTTGCCAACAACCAGAGTAATACTTTTCATCTTTACGACTTTATTCGAAATTTTGGTTTAAGTATTATTTTGTTTGGAATTAGTTTAATTATTTATCTGCAGACCTATAGCGGCGAAATGAGCTTGGGAACAATGATTTTAATTATCCAACTTGTAGATTTGGTGCGTCGCCCTCTGTTTGCAATGTCGTTTATTGTTAGTCAAATTCAACGTGCAGAGTCTGGAGCAGTAGATTTCCTAGAGATCTTAAATCTTAATGCTACAGAAAGCTTTAACTTCGATGACGTGCAAAAAGAAGTTTCTGCCAACGATCGTAACTTTGTTACGGATGGCGAAATGTCTAATGCAATTAGCTTAGCTGCTTCAGAGAAATTTCAGACTCCTACTTTAGAATTTAAGAAGGTAAGTTTTGCATACGAAGAAACAAAAGATGTCTTAAAATCGCTTTCATTTAAAATTGAACCAAGAGAAAAGATTGCCTTAGTTGGAGAATCTGGTGCAGGTAAGTCTACTATCGTTAACTTAATAATGAAGTTATACGAGCCTACTAAAGGAGAAATTACTTTAGAAGGTAAGTCTTATGCAGAGCTAGGCTTTAACCAGGTGCGCCACAATATTTCTTACGTAATGCAAGATAGCGAAGTCTTCTCTACTACTATTTTCGAAAACGTTGCTTATGGCAATGACATGAAAACTATTAAAGAAGAAAAGGTAATTGAGGCTCTTAAACTTGCACATGCCTACGACTTTGTAATGAAATTCCCGGACGGACTATACTCTCAAGTGGGAGAACGTGGAGTTAAACTTTCTGGTGGTCAGAAGCAGCGCTTGCAGATTGCGCGTGCAATCCTAAAAGATGCGCCTATACTCATTTTAGATGAGGCAACTAGCAGTTTAGACTCTAAGTCCGAATTCGAGGTGCAACGTGCCCTAGACAACCTTATGAAGGATAAATTGGTCATTATTATTGCCCATAGGTTCTCTACTATTCAGAACGTAGACAGAATTCTTGTTATTCAAGAAGGCAAGATTGTCGATTCGGGCAAACCCAAGACCTTGGCGCAGAAAGATGGCATTTATTCTCAACTGCTTAACTACCAGGTAGAAGGCAATAAAAAACTGCTTGCGCAGTTTGAAATTTACTAAGTAAAAAGCACCGCGAGGTGTTTTTTTATTCTAGTAGTTTTGCCACTTCTGGCAGAATCCCAGCCCAAACCCAGTATTCTACCCCCCAAAGATAGGTTTCGCTAAGAAGATTATGATGGTATTTTGTTAAATTTTCCTGAATTTTAGCCACAGAAATGCTTTTTACCTTGTTGTGATTATGACGGAAGTCGAAGTTTTCCCAAGGCTCGGCTTGCAATTCCGAAATAATCGCTTTGCGGCCAGAATTTACTACTTTGTGATAAAACAGCTCGAACGAACCATGCGAAGCTAGTGGGCCAGCGTAAAGACTACCCTTTAAGGGTGTTTTTGGATACAAATCTATACCTATGGCGTTTATATTTTCTAGCTTTAATGCATCCTGAAAATGACCACGCAAGAACATCGCGTTACCCCACAGGTTAATGTAGATAGGTTTAGCTGATACTTTTCGTACCAAGTTAATTTCCTGTTGTAAAAACTGTATGCTAATTTGTTTGTTGTGTGGTCCAGATTTATCTAATGGTTCATTCTCTACCTGCCAAGCAAATATTACCTCTTCATCCTTAAATTTCTCTGAAATTTCGTCCAGAAATTGCAAGGTCCTCTCCTGCAGCGAAGCTGCACTTATAAAGTTTGGAAGATAATATTCTGGCCAACGTTGTGCCTTCATACCAATAGTTAACAGTACTTCTAGTCCAAGTTCTGCACATAAATCTAGCTCTTCTTGTAACGGAGAAAAATCGAATCTACCCTCTTTTGGTTCTAGTTCGTCCCAATAGGCGCTAATGCGCACCTTTTTAAAGCTAGGAATTGTTTTGGCAACATTCGTAAGGGTTTCGCGCCAATTAAGGCCAAGCCAAGAGCAATATCTGCGAGAGAATGAAAATCCGTAGTGCATTACTTATTATAGGAAAAATACACTGTTAGAAGGTATAACTCCTGTTTTCAGGTTTATTTGCAAAATCATTTTTGCGGAATGATCTGAAAATTCTAGTTCTGCTTTTACGTTATGATTTGGGTTTTGGCTGTTCGGATTGAGGTCTGTAATACTTGTAATTGAGCTAAGCCGAACGCCTTGGTGGTTAAGGCAATAGTGAGTTATACCCTGAGACATCCAGATAGCATTTTCTAGCTCTTGTGTTGCTGCTTCTACAGAATCGTATACCCAAACAGTTTCTGCCTCCTCTGCTCTTTCAGATGGTGCAGACACTTCCATGCCAAAGCCAAGATTTTCCACAGTGGGGAATACAAAAATAATAAAGAAATGATTATAGCAAGGAGTTATGAAACTAAGAATGTGTATAAAAAGAAAGTGGGATGCAATGCGCTGCGCATTCTGCATCCCGTTTTGCTCCGTAGAGCGCTAAACTACAACGCCATTTCTGGTGTTGTAGTACTTGTATTCCGTGAGCTTTTGGCCCTTGAAAGTGAAGGTTGCTAAAGCTTTGTAGCAACCCTCACTCTCTTTTGACGGAATTCCTACCTGGAACGCATTGAGATCTGCCATCTTACTGGCATCGGCTTGTGCCGCATCCTTCATTGCATTCCAGGCCGCTGTTTTGTTTTCGTCCATCTGATTTGCCCCCATCTAACTAATTGTTGTTTGGTTTGAGCACCAAACAACGAGATTGTGAGCAAAGATTCCTCCGCAACTAACAGTTCAAGTTTTTAAGACAAGAACTCAATATTATCACATACTTAGCTATGATTGTCAATACTATAGGTTATTCTTTGCGACATGAAAAAGGCGCCGTTATGCACAGCGCCAGATACAATTCACTTACAAAAGAGTCATTGCAACAGCAATAATAATTGCTACTACAACAATAAGCCCGAAGACCCTACCAAACTTAGTGCCAGAGTTTGGAGCCAAGTTTGTTGCAGGAACTTCCAGCTTATTGGTCTGATCAACGACTTCTTTAAAATGCACATTTACGTATGTGTAAGGGCCACTTTCGTGCCTTACCCAAACCTTTGCAGTTGTCGCTGATGTAATGAGTACCTTCTCTTTTGGAAAAGGTTCGTGCTTACTAGGTGGATTTGAATTCCTCCAACTAGTATCGTTTTCGGGAAGAGCTTTTGCCGCGTCTATTGCGCGGTCAATTTGCAATTCCTTAATTTGATCTTTCGTCATTTTTGCTTTACTCCTTCAAATTTGAGCGATGGTATAAAGCAAAGATTCCTCTGAAGTTCCCCTTAGAATGGCCAGTATCTGATTACGAAATAGACAACTGTCGCAAATGAGCACGCAACCAAAAATGACAACAGGCCAGTCAATGCCTGTATTATGTAGATAGGAATCTGTAAGTGTAGGTGCCATGTGATTTAATTTCTCCTGTGATGTGATAAGACCAACGCTTTGAATAAGCACGACCGAAGTTTATCCCCTAGTAAACATTGTGTCAAGGCGTAAAGAGGGGCGCTGCTATGAAAGCCAGCGCCCGAAGAACCTAACACATTCCCTCAAAAGGAATAAGAAAACAACGCTCCTAGCCAAAAGGCTTTAGTTCGTTGAGTAGAAAGGCTGTGAAAGTGCCCAACCCCACTACCCAGAGAATGATACGTGTCCAATTTACACCGTACTTCAGAGCGACTTGGTAATAACGACGTTGTTCTTGTGCATCCTTGTAGTGCACTTTTGCAGTTGCACCTATAAAGCCACGAACAAGTTCAACATTAGCCCAGTGTGTAAAACCAGTACTGGCCTGATGTTTCTTGCGGTGGTTTTCTGCAATTTCTTTAGCAATAGTTGCCATTGTTTCGCCGTCTTTCTGCAATTTCGCTTCGTAAGTTGGGTTCGAAATTTTTTCAGTTAATTCAGATGGAATAACCATTTCTTTTCTCCTTTATTAATGTCCATACTTTCGCACGTCAGGATTATAGCCTATAGAGATTAGAAATCAAGTGCAATAAAAAAGGGATACGCACTTGCGTATCCCTAGGCACTTGCTAACCACTCACAAGAAAAGAAAAAAGACAAGATAGGTCGATTTCTACAGGTATTCCGTTAACGGATCTCCCTCTTGATGTTGATTTAACTGAACCCAACCTGCGATCCTGATTTCGGGCTTTGTGCCATTTGCAAAAGTTGCCTCGAACTGCCTAACAAAGTTTGCAGACCCTTCTGCTCCGGACGCTACCCAGTCTCCTAGCAATCCTAGGCAGGTGTGTGTCTTTGTAGGTGCCTGAGTTGCCGCTGCCAAGTATTTTGAATGGAACCACTCAATCCAGGTAAGAACATCTGTGTCTGAGATTTTCACGGTTAAACTTGTCATTTATTCCTCCTTAATAACATCTTATTTAATGCAAGCAAGTGCTGCATTAATAAAACCATGTGGGATTATAGCGCATGGCGGATAGAAATCAAGGCAAAAAAGAGGCGCTCAACAAGTTGTTGAGCGCCATTGGCGACCGAAGAAAAGGCTACCGTCCTAAGGTGTTGCCAATTATAGTAACGACAATCCACAGGACACCAAGGCCCACCAGGTTCCAACCAATGAAGAACCAAATTTTGAATGCAGTTAAACTAGATCCAAAATTTATAGACTAACATACTTTTGGTTGATCATTTGCATCCAAATCGTTTTCTTCACCCAAAGGAAAGAACAATCCAGTGCGAATATTTACTGCGATCCACAAGAGATCTGGTTCGGTGTCTTCGCCTTCATACTGCACCTCTACCATTATGTTATAGCAATTGGCTGCGCGAACACTAAATCGGCTCCAGTCGCTTTTGAAGGCCACTGCTTTGACCGCTTTAGTTTTGTCTACACGTTTATCTTCATCTTTGACCCAATTCTTTGCGTCTTGGTTTGCTGCATTTGGTGCAACAAAAACTGGGAATGTCATAGTTCCTTCCTCCGTTAGTGAATATTTCCAAGGTATGCTGCTGCGGCTAAGATAAGCCCGCCACAAATAGTTGCGAAAGTTGTACGAGCCAGGAAGAGTTGCAGTGCGTCACCTAAAGTTTCTGTAAGGTTCGCTTTTTACTCTCCTGTAACAGGAAAATAAATATTGTGACCATAACGCAGGCCAAATGCATAGGCTTGAATTACGCCTGTGCGGGTATTGGCAAACAATGTGATGATAATTGGCAGGTTGTAGGAATACCGAAAAATGACAATGTTTTTCAAAATTTCCGGATTGTTATGCAACCTCCCCAGCGAAATCCAATAGTTGTGCTTACAACCTTGCCCCCATGATTCATACGGCTGATAACAACAGGGTTTTGTCCTGCCATTGTCTCCGCCATGTTATTGAGCTTTTTGCGATCCTTGTAGTACTCAACGGGAGCGTATTGCTTGGCTTTCTTTTTACGTGACATCTAATTTCTCCTTAAGATCAGCACAAATTTTTGTACGGAAGTATTATAGCTTATTGAGCTTCCGAATCAATACAAAAATCCCTCAGACAAAGTTTATTTGTCTGAGGGATTAGACTCATGCTAACTATTGTATTTATCTTACACTGGCAAAAACTCAGTGACAGGTAGATACCAATAGTAACTATACCCGTTATATACAACGAACGCTTTAATTACTGTGTCGTTTTCTTCTAGGGTAAAGCTGACCCAGTTAGTAAGCTGAGGGTTCTCTGGATCAAGATTTTGCACTTTATTCTCTTTATTTAAGAAGGCAGCCTTCAGTGCGGTCAATTGACGAGGATCATTAAGCAACCCTTGAGTAATTTTCATTTTTATTCTCCTAAGGACTTACAAGTTTGTACGACAGGACCTTACCCTATAGTACTAAATTAATCAAGGTCTAGGGTTCTTGGAAGAATTTGCTAACAGAGCAGGTAATGTTTATTTCGTGCACGAGATCTGCTGGTGCTTGGTCATTGAGAACACCATGCACTAAGAAAATATAGTTGCCTGCAGGTCTCTCGTTACTTTCTGTGGCGGTAAAGTCGGTGTAATGTCTATAAAGCGACTCTGTTCTAGCGATTGCAATCTCCTGACCCTGTTCTACAGTTATTGCTGGTTCTTCTGGAGATATCCAACTAGGTCTTTCCGCGAAAGATTGTGGTGGTACTTCGGAAGGTACAGAACCTGCAACATGCAAATTGTTACCAACCGCACCGTCGCTTTCTTCATCTGCAGCTGGCATGTAGCGAATTCCGTCGTCTTCGCCGAACATATGTTTAAACGTCTAGCAACGCTTGGTCGCTATGGGTTTGAATAAACTTACGTCTAGGTGCAACTTCGTTGCCCATAAGCATTTCGAATACTTGATCTGCTTCTACAGCGTCATCTATTTGGATTTTCTTTAGCACGCGCGATTCTGGGTTCATAGTAGTTTGCCACAATTGCTCTGGGTTCATTTCTCCTAAACCCTTAAAACGCTGTACAAGTTTTGGAGTAGTACCCTTTTTAATTAGAGCCGCAACAAACTTGTCTTTGTCGTCTTCGCTGGCCATCCAGCGTACATTATCTTTGTCTACTTCAACACGGAACAAAGGAGGTTGAGCAACAAACAAATAACCACGTCTAATAAGATCTGGAAAATGCCTATAGAAGAAAGTAAGCATAAGGGTTGTAATATGCTCTCCGTCTACGTCGGCGTCGTTCATAATAATAATTTTGTGGTAACGCAACTTGGCATCGTCAAAAGTTTCTCCTATTCCTGCGCCAAGAGCAATTACTACATCTTTTAGCTTTTCGTTGCCAAGTACACGGTCAATACGATATTTTTCGGAGTTAATTGGCTTTCCAGACAAAGGCAATACGGCCTGAGTATTACGGTCGCGGCCTTGCTTGGCGGAACCTCCGGCAGAGTCTCCTTCTACAATATATAGTTCGCTATCTTCTGGGCGACGGCTAGAACAGTCTGCAAGTTTGCCCGGCAAGGTTCCGCCTTCTAGAGCACCTTTGCGAATAACAGCTTCTCTAGCAGCCTTTGCTGCTCTTCTAGCTTTAAATGACAACACTGTGCGAGCCATTAATAGCTTGGCATCGTTTGGGTTTTCTTCTAGGAAGTTCTTTAATGAACGTTCTACAACTTTGCGAACTGCCTGAGTAACTTCTGGGTTGTTAAGTTTTATTTTTGTCTGACCTTCGAACTGTGGGTTGGCAACCTTTACAGACACGATAGCTGTTAAACCTTCGCGAACGTCTTCGCCAGATAGCTTGGTTTCGTTATCTGTTTTGCTAAGGTAGTCGTTTAAGCTTTTGGTTAACGCCATTCTAAAACCAGCTAAGTGAGTTCCACCCTCTGGGTTAATAATGTTGTTGGCAAAAGCCAATACACGTTCCTGAATATCGTCTGTATATTGCAGTGCAACTTCTACTTTAATATCGTCTTCTGTATCGTTGGCGTAGAAAATAGTATTCTGAATAGTCTTTTGCTGTTTGTTTAATTGGCGCACGTAAGAGCGAACACCTCCATCGAAGAAGAATGTTTGCTTTGCTTGTTCGCCTTCGTTGTAATTTTCTATGTAGAACATTACTCCACCAGTAAGGTAGGCTTGCTGTCTAAAAGTGGTTAATAGTCTCTTGGAGTTAAATACGGTTTCTCCAAAAATTTGCTCGTCTGGATAAAACTCTATTATTGTGCCTGTGCCCTTTGTTTTGTTGCCAGTTTTCTTTACAGAATATTTAGGCTTGCCTCTGCTATATTCTTGCACGTATTCTTCGCCATCGCGGTGCACAATAATTTTCATTTCTTTGCTTAAGGCGTTGGTTACTGTTAAACCCACACCGTGCAAACCACCAGATACTTTGTAAGCACCACTATCGAACTTTCCACCAGAATGCAAAGAGGTAACGATAACTTCTAAAGCAGAAATTCCTTTTTTAGGATGAATATCTACAGGAATTCCACGACCGTGGTCTGTAACTCTTACTCCGTTGCCAGGTAATAGTTCTAATTTTACGTAATCATTAAAACCGCCCAAAGCCTCGTCTATAGCGTTGTCTACAATTTCTTTTACAAGATGATGCATTCCTTCTACACCACTGTCTCCTATGTACATAGCAGGTCTGCGGCGAACGGCCTCTAGGCCTTCTAAGACTGTAATGCTGTCTGCTCGGTAGTTATTGCTATCTTTTTGGTCTGCCATAATGGTTATTTTGAGTGTTTTAAGTGTCCTTTTTTATAGTACTACTGAAGTTAAAAACTGCCCAGCTTCTGAAATATCGATCTAGCTATTTGGGCAGTTTCTTAATACATTTTAGCACCAGATTGCTTTCTCTGGTGCTAAGTTTCGTGTTATTTAGCGTCTGTAGCCAGCATCTTGGCGAGCAGAATCCCAACCTTGTTGGAAACCCTGCTGGAAATCCTTGTTTGTGGCAAAGAAACCACTACAACAGCAGCAGCACAATAGAATTACACCTACTACAACTGCAATAACTGTGAGCGCCTTTTTGTCCATTAAAATGTCTTTTATAAACTAAAGTAGACACTTT
>Ga0105047_10013383_pt1 | contig 13108 bp, 14 predicted proteins | sample MAT04_FD_78384 | JGI IMG/M metagenome (GOLD analysis project Ga0105047, IMG submission 78384) | Freshwater microbial communities from Lake Fryxell liftoff mats and glacier meltwater in Antarctica - MAT-04 (megahit assembly) | ecosystem: Environmental > Aquatic > Freshwater > Ice > Liftoff... | reverse complement strand
GATACGACCTCCGTCCAGCCCCGTTCGGTACGCAACCGTCCGCCCGGCTGCAGTTCGCCCGCCCGCGTCCAGCCCGACCCCTCGACCCGGAACGGGTGTTCCGCCGTCGTCCGCAACCGGTCGGCGAGCTGTGGCCTGCCGTGGGTCAATCTTTGGGAGGTTTCGGTGGAGGGCCGTCACCGAACGAGCGGAACAACGGCGGCAGACGCGGGCCGCGGTAGGGTGGGCCGGTCAGGTCGGCCCAGAGCCGGCGCTGGTCGGCGGTGAGCGTTTCGAGGATGCGTTCGACCATGCGGTTGGAAATTTCCGAGAACAAAGGCTCGCGGCGTTCGTCCGGTCTGGCTCCGTCGCGTTTTGGTCCACCAAATCCGCCGCTGTCGCGCCCCGGTCCCGGTCCACCGCGGGGGTTGAAGAGATCGCGGATGCGGTCGCGCTGCTCGGATGACAATTTCAGTGCGGCGATCACTTCGGTTTCGCGGAAGGCGATCGGGCCGCGAAGCTGCAGTCCGATCTGTCTGAGTCGCGCATCCTGCGCGGGGGTCAGCAATTTGACGAGCTCGGCTTCGTGCTCGCGAACCTCTTCGACGAAGCGTCGTTGCTTCGGGTCGCCGACATGTCGGCCGGTCGATGCTTCGCTGATCCGGCTCTGCAAATCGGTTGCCGCCGCTCGCTGGGCCTCGGAAAGACCGAGGTCCTCCTGCACCCCCGGCTGGCCGATCAGGCCATGGCGATAGGCTCCCTGCATCAGCGCGAGGTCCGAAAGGATCGACCGGACGCGGGCCTGCGTGACCTCCAGTTCGGCCGCGGCCGTCGGATCGTCCTTACGAAGTTCGATGAATTCCTCGTAGTACGACAGGGCCGCTTCCAGCAGGCGCGTCCGCAGGGTCTTGGTTGCGGGGTTGTCCGTGAGTTCCTCGTCCGCGATCCGAATGATTTCATCGACGCTGCGGCGAGCCAACTGGAAGCGCTGCTCGGCCTCGGCGGCCCGCTGCTTCTCGCTGAGCCGGGCCGATTCGGTCTGTTGCTGTTCCCGAAGGACGACGACCGTGGAAGCCGCGAAGCCGAGAGCGCCGAGGGCGAGTGCGAGCACGGTCGCACCAACGGCGGACGGGTGGCGCCGCATCCATTTTCGGGCCCGATCGATCCACGTCGGCCGACGGGCGCGGATCGGCACGTGGTTCAGGAACCGGTGCAGATCGGCCGCCAACTCACCGGCCGTGGCATAGCGGTCCTGCGGCAGCTTCGCCGTCGCCTTCAAAACGATCGTTTCGAGTTCGTTGGGAATCCCGCGATCGATCGACCGCAGCGGCGCCGCTTCGTCGTTGAGAATCTGCGACAGGAGCTTGCGGCGGTCGTCGGTCGGGAACATCGGTTGCAGCGTCAGGAGTTCGTAAAGCGAGGCACCGAGGGAGTAAACGTCCGTCCGGTGATCGACATCGACACGGCGGCCCGAGGCCTGTTCGGGACTCATATACCGCAGCGTGCCGAAGACGTCGCCGGTTCGCGTCAGCCCTTGCTCGCTGGAGACTTGTGCGAGGCCGAAATCGGTGACCCAGACGTTTCCCTTGCCGTCGAGCAGGAGGTTGGCGGGCTTGATGTCCCGATGCACCACACCGGCGTCGTGGGCGTAGTCCAACGCCGCCGCGATCTGCCCGCCGATGGTTGCCGCGGTGCGGTAGCTTGCCTTGTCCCGTTGCGTGCGCGTCGGGTTCGTCGCTTGCGGGCGTGCCGGCAGGCCTTCCGTCGATTGGCCCGGCAGGCCCATGGTGGTGTTGACGTGGGCGTGCGGCGACCAGACTTCGGAATCGCCGCGCAGTTCGCCGATGAGGTCGGCCAGCGATTTTCCTTCGATGAGCTGCATGGCATAGAAGTGCGTGCCGCGCTCGCAGCCCACGGCGTAAACCGGCACGATGTTCGAGTGGTGGAGCTGTGCGGCCGCGTGGCTCTCGGTTCGGAAGCGGGCGAGCTGCTTGGCATCCAACCCCGCGGCAAAGGGCAGCACCTTCAACGCGACCCGCCGGCCGAGGGAGAGTTGGACCGCTTCGTAGACGATGCCCATGCCGCCGCGGCCGACCTCGCGGATGATGCGGAAATCCCCAAGCGGTTCGGTCGGCGGAGCTTCGGCAAGAAGTGTCTCGTGCGGACGCATCGCTTCGCCCGCGGCATGGGCCAACTCGACCCCGGCGAGGCATTCGGAGATCGCGGCGGCCAACTCGGGATGGCGCTGCTCGTAGGTTTTGCGATCCGGCTTGCGTCCCGCTTCGAGCGCCGCGAGGTAGTCCCGTGCCGCCGCGAGGATGCGGGGATCGCCGTCGCCGTCGCTGGGATCATTGGTCTTCACGTCGCCGCTCCGAAGGCTTTGCGCAAACGCGTGAGGCCGCGCAGCCATAGTTTTTCAACGCTGTCCACCGACTTGTCCATGCGGATCGCGATCTCCGGGAAGGTCAGCCCTTCGAGGTGCCGAAGCACGATCACGGTCTGGTAGTGCTCGGGCAGCCGGCCCAACGCCTCGGCCACCAGCAACGACTGCTCGCGGCGATCGATCTGGCGGCTGGGTGACGTTCCGGAATCCACGAGGATGTTCGCCAGCCCGACGTTCGATTGATCCAGGTCTTGGGCAAAGCCGACTTCCATCCTCGGATCGCGGGCCTGGGTGCCGAAGTAGCGTCGCACCTGATTGGCGAGCGTGCCGGCGAGAATCTCGCGCAGCCACGCGGTGAACTGGCCTTCCTCGGTCCCTCGGAAGTTGGGGAAATAGCGATAGGCATCGAGAAAGGCATCCTGCACGACATCGGACGCATCGACCTTCCCCTGCATCCGCTTACCGATTTCGATGCGTGCGAGAAGCCGCAGGTAGTTGCGGTAAAGCTCCAAGAGTCGGCCCAGGCTCGCGCCGTCCTGCCGTGCCTCCGCAATCATGGCCCGCGCTTCGCCCGTCATCGTGTCGCCTCCCGTGGGTTTAGGGTAACGCCCGGTGTGACGGAACCGCCGCAATCACGACTTGTCATGGAATGAATCGTAAAGTTTCGAACCCGGATTGAGCCTTGCAACGCGCACTATGACCAACGGTTTCTTGAGATGCACGGCGTACTCAAACTGAAGGATCGGTCCATATCGATGATAAAGACGAAGGTCCAATGTCTTGTAGTCGCGAATCGGATCGCCCCAGGATTTCGGCTTCGTTCGAAGAGCTGAATCGAGTTCTTTCAGAGCGATTAAAAAGTCGTGACCGAATCCGCTGCCTGCTTCGCCCAATCCGCGAGAAGCGCATGGACGCCGTCGAGGTAACTCACCTCGCAGATGTCGTGGGTACCGTCAGCGTCGCTGTCGGTCGGTGCTCCCCTGTTCGAGCATCGCGATGATGTCTTGGATTCCCTTCGGATTTCGGAGGGCCTCCTCGATCTCGATCGCGGTCGGCGGCGGCAGTGATTCCATTTCGGCGATGAATGCAGCCTTACCCGCGGCAATTCTGCGATCCCGAATCAGTTGCTCCAAAGCGAGCGACTTGCGGTTTGCCTCCAGCTCCGCGGTCAGTTTGTGCATCTCCTCGGCGGCGACGTCGTAGGCCACCGTGCGGCCTTCGGCGTCGCGGACTTCCCGGTGGGGGAATTCGATCGGCATGGTTGGAATTCCGACTGAGGTGGCGAAAAGGTTGCGTTCATCATAACCCGACGCACTCGACGATTGAAGTTACGATCCCAAGCCGGCATAATTCCTGGACGGAGAAACGACTATGCCGCGACTGACCTGCCCGAACTGCGACACCGGCTTTGAAACGGCCGGTGCCCGCCATATCACCTGCCCGGCGTGCGGCAGCCGACTGGACACGCGCGGCCCGGACGGATTGCGGGCCGTCAGCGGGCCCTCGCGGACCACGGAGAAGATCGGCGGCCGGTCTCCATTCGATGCGGGCGATGACTTGAGCGAGATTCCCAAGCCCAAAAAGGAAAAGCCGCAACGCCAACGGACCGTCGTGATCCGCACCGGTTCGAATAATGACGCGGCTCCCAAGACGATGCTGGCAGTGCTGGTCGGTTCAACAGTTTTGGGTTGTCTGCTGATCGGGATCATCATCACGTTGGTTTGGTATCTCGGCGCGCGACCGCAGGTCAGTGCGGACTCCACTCCGAGAAACCAGCCGCCGCCGCAGAACTTCGATGCCCCACCGCCCGGCATGGCCGGCGGCCCGGCGAATCAACCGCCGACGTCATTCGGCCCAGGTCTCTTTGCGGGCAGCGGACCGAGGCAGGAAGCCGTGCCGACGCCGCGCGGCATCCTGCCGGGCATCGATCCATCCGAGTTTCCGCAGGCAGGTGCGGAAATCGGCGGCCGCGTGCAGGACATTCTCGACTTGTTCCCGCCGGGCTTCTTCGGGCCGAACGGCCCCGGCGGCGGTTTGGGCGGCGGAGCGTTTCCCGGCGGCGGACCGAGTAGTCCCGACGCGCCGGTGCCGCCTGCGGGTGCGATGTTGGTTACCCTTTCGAACCTCCGCGTCGACACGAATCGGCTGCAACTCGATTTCGACTTCGGCAACGGCATCGCCCAACAGTTCGACTGCTACGTCCTCAAGGCCGCTAATGTATCGATCGAAGTGCGGCCGGTCGGCATCTCGCGCGGCCGCGGCACGATGACGAGCGTCATCCCGGGCGGCATCCCCGCCGGGCCGGTGCAGATTTGGCTCGAGCGCCGCAACTCGTCGCTGCAAGGCAGCGGCGAGCGCATTTCCAACATCCTTTCCCGCTGATGTAAGACTTTTCTCGACCCGACCGTAATAATGCGTGCAGCATCGCCGTTTCTTCACAAGTTCGCATCGGTGACGGGTCATGACCAACCAACGCATTCTCACCGCGATTCCGGTCTACAACGAAGCCGCCCACGTCCGCGGCGTTCTGTCCGCGGTGCGTAAGGTCGTCTATCCGGACATCGGGCCGATCCTGACCATCGACGACGGCAGCACTGACGGCACCGCCGGCATCCTTGCCGCCGAGACGGACCTGCTGCAGGTGAAGCACGACCGCAACCGCGGCTACGGTGCCGCCGTGGCCACCGCGTTCCAGTTCGCACTCGACCACGGTTACGACACGCTCGTGACCATGGACTGCGACGGCCAACATGAACCGGGCCGCATTCCGGTGCTGCTCGAAGCCCTGCACGGCGTCGACATCGTCTCCGGCAGCCGGTACCTGCGGGACTTTCGGCAGGATACGCCGGCGCCGAGCGACCGCAGTTCCATCAATGCCACGATCACGAAGGAACTCAACGCCGCGTTCGGCTTTGGCATCACCGATGCCTTCTGCGGCTTTAAGGCCTATCGCGTCGCTGCGTTGCGTGGATTGAAGATCACCGAATCGGGCTGGGGCATGCCGCTGCAGGTGTGGGTGCAGGCTGCCGTACACGGCCTGCGGATCCGCGAGATCGGCGTGCCGCGTTTGTATCTCGACCCCAACCGAGCCTTCGGTGGAGCGATGAACGACCCGACGCAGCGTCTGGCCTATTATCGCCAAGTCATTCGGTCGGCGTCGTCGGTTTCCAGTCTCGTCGCTGCCGGCTGCCCCGAGTATTGCCCGGAACTGTTGTGATCCGCCGCTATCGTGCCCCAATCGAAGATGGGCGGATCTTATGCGATCCGCCGTGGGACGCACTGCCTGACCTCGTGCTCCGATCGCATGCATCGAGTTTCGCGAAGCCCGACCATCGTAGGGAACTGATCGAAGCCGCCCAAGCCTATCACCGCGAACGCGGTGAGTTGCTTCCGGAGTCTGACCCCGCTTCACCCCTTCTGATGGGCGGCCATCAGCCGGAGTTGTTTCATGCCGGAGTCTGGGCGAAGAATTTCGCGCTCGCCGGGTTGGCGAAGCGAGTCCGAGGAACGGTCGTCAATCTCGTCGTCGATCAGGATCTGCTCAAGTCAGCGACGCTGAAACTGCCGACGCTGGGCGCGCCGAACCGGCCCGACCTGGTCTCGCTGCAAACCCTGGCCTTCGATGAAGCAGGTCCGACGCTGCCCTACGAGTTGCGGCGCATCCAGGACTTTCGTCACTTCGCATCGTTCCCCCATCACGTCCTGAAGCAGACGCACGATTGGCCGTTCGCACCGATGTTGCCGGACCTCTGGTCCGGCATCGCGGCGGACGATGCCCCGACGATCGGCGAACGCTTCGCGGCGATGCGGCGTCGAGTCGAACGATGCTGGGGCGTTGCGAATCTCGAACTGCCCGTGAGCCGGTTGGCGACGTTGACGAGCTTCGCCGAATTCGTCGCCGAGATCGAAGACCGACTCTCCGAGTTCCGCGCGATCTACAACGCATCCCTACAAGCGTACCGCAAGCGACACCGACTGCGGAGCAAGGATCACCCGGCACCGGAACTGGCCCCCGGCGAACGACCGTTCTGGCGGATCGCACCCACCGGCCGCGAACGGCCGATGCGCTCCTACCCGGCCCACGAACTTCGCCCCCGTGCCCTGACGCTGACGCTCTACGTCCGGCGAATGCTCGCCGACTTCTTCCTCCATGGCCTCGGCGGCGGCCTCTACGATGAAGTGACCGACGACATCGCCCGCCGATTCTTCGATCGCGAGTTGCCCCCGTACGGCGTCTTCACCCTGACCAGCCGGCTGCCGCTGCCCGGGTATCCAACGACACCCGCGGACCTGCGTGCGGCGGTCCGTCACGAGCGGGACAAGATCTGGAACCCGCAACGCTTCTTCCCGCCCTTCGCCCCGGAACGCCAAGCCTTCGACGAGATGCTCCGCGCCGACCAATCGACCAAACGAGCGCGCCGCGATCGCTTCCGCCGGCTGCGGGACATCAAGGGCATGCTGCGACCGGCCGCCGACGATGTGGGCATGGCACGCCTTCGCGTTGAGGTCCAGGCCAACGCGCTGCTCCATCGTCGCGAGTCCGCTTGGGTGCTCTACCCCGAGGCCTTCCTGCAGCCGAGATTGACGGCATGGATCGGTGACGGAGAATGAGGGCGATCGACGGCGAGCCGCCGATGGTGACCGGCGGAGTCTCTGCACTGAGCAAGACTCGCGGGTTCCATCTGCCGCTCGCCAAGGCTGAGAAGGCTTCCCCATGAATGACTTCACCACCGAAGAGCTGTACGACGCCGTCGATCGGCTCGTTTGGGAGATGCTCGAACGGCATGGCTTCGAATCGCCACCGGTCGATACGCTCATGCTCGCCGAGGAGGAGTTCGATTTCCGCCTGACGGAAGTGGAACCGGACGAGGACGATACGCCCAGCCGCTTCGGCCCCCGACCGCGCCGCCGCAACGCCCGCGAGATTCAGTTTCGCCCGGATCATTCGGACACGTCCCGCACGGCGATCTGTGCCCGTGCCTGCGCCAAGGAGTTGGTGCCGCGGGTGCTGATGAAGTTGGGCGTTGAAGAAATGCCCGAGACGCGCGGTGCCCATCCGCTGGTCAGCCTGATCGTGCCGCGGTTGCTCCTGCCCACCCGCTGGTTCGGCCGAGATGTCCGCAAGGCCGGCAACGATCTGCTCGCCCTGAAGCGGACCTACGAGACGGTCGCGTACGAAGTGTTGGCCGTCCGCTGGCTCGACTTGGATGAGCCGTGCGTCATCGCGGTCGTCGACTTCGATGCGGTGGCCCTGCGGCGAAGCAACGCACGCCAGGTGGAGCGGAAGCTGCTGCCGAGCGAGGAGAAGTGCCGGGCGAAGATTCTGGAGTCGCAATTGCCTGCCCGCGTACGCACCGAAGACTGGACGACGCACGGCTGGCCCATTCCCGACGGCCCTTTCGGCCGAATCATTTTGCGGAGTCTGCCGGACGAGATATAATACCTGAACGTGCGACCCGACGGCCGCCCGGAGCGATCCGGTCGGCCGTCGGGCGTTTAACGATCCATACCACACGTCGAAACAGTCCAGACCCGACGACGGCCGGCTCAGGGGTTGCACCTGCCGGGCTTGTTTGTCCCGTTGGAAAGACCGCAGCGACCCTGCAAGGAGCGATCCGATGGTAGACCGGATCCCGATGACCCGCGAAGGGTACGAGAAGAAGAAGTCCGAACTCGACCATATGAACGGCTTCGAGATGATCGAAATCACCAAGCGCGTGGCCACCGCCCGCGAGTTGGGCGACCTCTCGGAGAATGCCGAATATCATGCCTCCCGCGAAGACCAAGGCATGCTGCAGGCCCGCATCGACATGCTCAAGGACCAGTTGAGCCGCGCCTATATCATCGACAAGGACCAACTGCCGACGGACAAAGTCGCCTTCGGCAGCCGCGTGACCGTGATGGACCTCGACGAGAAGGAGGAAGAAACCTTCGACCTCGTCGGCCCCGGGCAAGAAGACCCATCGAAGAACCGCATCCTCACCGGCAGCCCCATCGCCCAAGGCCTTGTCGGCAAAAAGAAGGGCGACAAGGCCGAGATCCAAGTCCCCCGCGGCGTGCTGCGCCTGAAGATCCTGAAGATCGAAGTCGCAGACCTGTAGGGGTGTAACGAGCACAGCGGCCTGGGGTTTCACCTCGGGCTATCCGCGTTCGCCGCTGTGGTAACTGGGGCGGCGTGTTTTTGCGACCGCAACGCGGTCACCGAGAATAGCCAAGGGTGAAACCCTTGGTGGAGCCGCCGGACGGACACCGGCAACTTCGTCGCGCCGGATCGGAATTCACCTCCGCCAACGCAAGCGGCCCGGAGCATTCACTCCGGGCCGCTCTTTGTTCGTCACTCAGACGCAACTCAGTCGCCGCCGCCGGCGGCCTTGCCGATCGAGTCGGCGGAGAGCTTGAGCATGAGGGTCACGTCGCTGCCCTTGACCTTGCTCTTGAGGGTCTTGGCGACTTCGTCCGCGAGGGGCTTGAAGTTCGGCTGTTGGCCCGCGATCAGCGGCAGGAAGCCCTTGACCGTGCCGATGAGTTGATTCAGCGTGTCGCCGAAGTCGTCCGCGGCGTCCGCGTCCTTCATGCCCATCGAGATTTCGAGATTGACTTCGTCCGTGAGGCGGACGGTCATGTTGTAGCTGTCGAGCTTTTCCAGCTGCTTGCCGAGCTTGGCCGTGTCCACGCCGGGGATGTTGACGCCCGGCGGCAATTCGACCTTTTCGCCGGTCGACTTGCCGACGATGTACATCGTGGCCTTTTCGTCGGCCTTGAGCATCAAAGCGGCGACTTCCTTCTTGAGGGCGGGCTTGGCCTTGTCCTTGGCGGCGGTCAGCGCGGCGACCACGAGCTTCTTGTCCGTCCCGGCGATGATCGTCTTCTCATCCGCGGCCGAGGCGAAGATCGGCTTGGGTTGGTTTTCCGGCGTGAACTTGATGAGCTTGAAATCGCCTTCCTTCACGATCGACAGCTTATCGCCGTTGTTCTTGGCTTCCTTCTCGGCGGTCGCGAACATCTTTTCGAGGTCGAACTTGCCGCGGATCACGGCAACCCCGTTCATGTCGTCCTTATCCTTACCCCAGAAGCCCGCGGTGACGCGATCGATGTCCTTCATCGGGTCGATGCCGAGGTCCTTGAGCATCCGTTGGACATCTTCGTTGTTGTCGAGCATCTGCTTGACTTGGCCGAGCGCGAACTTCTTGACGAGGTCGGACTCGAGCATCTGCTTGACGTTGACGAAGATCACCGATTCCGTCTGCTCCGGGAGCAGGTTGTCGATGTCGGCAGCCGGAGCGGCCGAAACCGAAAGTCCGGCGGCGAAGAACGCGCCGAACAGAAGACGACGAAGCATGGATTCCCCTTACGGAAAGTCTGAGCCGCCGACCGCACAACCGCAGCCGAATCGGCAACAACACGAGTACCCGCCGAAACGCGATCCGGTTTCACGCGGAATGTTCGTCTCGTACGACTAGATGCAGTGTATTCGAGTCGATCGGGAAAGTGACCGCTGTCGGAGGGAAAAATCGGCGCGGGAACCGGGATTCAGGTGGGAAGAGTGATGATCAGCCCATCCACGATCGCAGTGCAATGTATCGCACCGGCCAAGTGCAACGCGTCCGCCGTTTTCAAGCTTCGTTTCGGTTTAAGATTGCGGGTCCCGCCGTTCGGGCGCCCGAACGATCAACGTCCATCAACAGAATCGTGTCGTCGTGGATCAGTTTCTCAAAGAGGACCAGTTGATCGGGCGGTGCCGTCGATTCCAACAACTCGGCAAAAAGCACCACGGATGCGGCGAGTCGAACTTGGCCGAATTCCATTTCGGCGATGATGTTGTTCATCGCGTCCAGAGGGGCCGTCTGCTCGTTCTGAAGCCAAGCGAGGAACACGCTGGTATCCCAAGAGATCACGGGCGCGTCATTCATCCCTCAGCCTCCGCACGAACTCTTCCGAGCTGAGATCGCCGGTAGCATTGGGCCACGTCCCCCGCAGTTCGCTGAGCTTGGGGCGATCGCGGCGGACGGGAATCATCTCGGGGTCGTGGGCGCAGGCATCCTTGGCTCCTTAGGGTCAGTATCATTGTAATGCAGGCCTGCCGATTCGGCGCAGGGTCGTCCGGTTTGGCAGGATCGACTCATCGGCTCCATCGACGCGAACGCAGGTTAAAGCCTGCGGGCGCATCATGTTGCGACCAGGTTGGTCACTGGGGCATGGGAGTTGCTGTGAGTTGCTTCACACACCGTGGATTTTTCGAGGTGACCATGAGCTTGAGCAACGTGAAACCGCTGAACGACCGCATCGTCGTTCGCCGAGACGCCTCGGACGAGAAGACCAAGGGCGGACTGCTGCTGCCCGAACAGGCCAAGAAAAAGCCGCAGCGCGGCACCATTCTCGCCGTCGGCCCCGGAAAGATGGACAAGAAGACCGGCGAACGCCATCCGATGCAGCTCAAGGCCGGCGACAAGGTTCTGTTCACGAGCTGGGCCGGCGACGAAGTCAAGCAGCCCGCCGTCAAGGAAGGCGACGTCCTCATCATGCACGAAGAAGACGTTTTGGCCGTCATCGGTTAGGCTCAACTTCTTTCAATACAGTCTGCATTCTCCACCACACACATTCTCAATTGAGGTTTTCACTCCATGGCCGCCAAGCAAATTGCATTCGATCAGGAAGCCCGCGAAGCGATGAAGAAGGGCATCGGCAAGCTCGCCCGCGCCGTCAAGGTTACGCTGGGGCCTAAGGGTCGCAACGTCATCATTCAGAAGTCGTTCGGCAGCCCGACGGTGACCAAGGATGGCGTTACCGTCGCCAAGGAAATCGAACTGCCCGACCATTACGAGAACATGGGCGCCGCGATGGTGAAGGAAGTCGCCTCGAAGACGTCCGACGTCGCGGGTGACGGCACCACCACCGCCACCGTGCTTGCCGAAGCGATCTTCAACGAAGGCCTCAAGGCCGTCGTCGCCGGCACCAACCCGATGCTCATGAAGCGCGGCATGGAACGCGCCGTTGAGGACATCACCGCCAAGCTCAAGGCCATGTCGATCCCGACCAAGACCAAGAAGGATCTCGAAAACGTCGCCACGGTCGCCGCCAATGGCGACGTCAAGATCGGCCTGATCATCGCCGAGGCGATGGACAAGGTCGGCAAGGACGGCGTCATCACCGTCGAGGAAGGTAAGACGCTGGAAACCGGCCACGAATTCGTGGAAGGCATGCAGTTCGATCGCGGCTACCTGTCGCCGTACTTCATCACCAACGAAGCGATGGAAGCGGAACTCGACGATCCGTACATTCTCATCTACGAAAAGAAGATCAGCAGCAACCGCGACTTGGTGCCGATCCTGGAAAAGGTTCTGCAACAAGGCAAGCCGATTCTCATCATCGCCGAAGACGTGGACGGCGAAGCCCTCGCCACGCTCGTCGTCAATAAGATGCGGAACCCCGGCGCGTTCAAGGCCTGTGCCGTCAAGGCACCCGGCTACGGCGATCGCCGCAAGGCCATGCTGGAAGATCTCGCGGTGCTCACCGGCGGCAAGCCGATCTTCGAGGATCTCGGCATTCCCTTGGAGAGCCTGACCCTCGACATGCTGGGCCGGGCCAAGAAGATCAAGGTCGACAAGGACAACACGGTCGTGATCGAAGGGGCCGGCAAGAAGGCGGAGATCTCCGCCCGCGTTGCCCAGATTCAACGCGAACTGGACAAGTCGTCCAGCGACTACGACAAGGAAAAGCTCTCCGAACGGATCGCCAAGCTGCAGGGCGGCGTCGCCAAGATCAATGTCGGCGGAGCGACCGAATCGGAAGTCAAGGAAAAGAAGATGCGCGTCGAGGACGCCATGTTCGCCACCCGCGCCGCGGCCCAGGAAGGCATTTTGCCCGGCGGCGGTACCGCCTTGCTGCGAGCCTCGGAAGGCCTTAAGGCCAAGGACCTGACCGCGGATGAGGAAGTCGGCTACGCCATCATCGTCCGCGCCTGCAAGTCCCCGATCAAGCAGATCGCCGAAAACGCCGGCGAAGACGGCAACGTCGTCGCCAACGAAGTGCTCCGTTCCAAGGAACAGAACTACGGCTACGACGCCCGCGCCAACGAATACGTGGACATGGTCAAGAAGGGCATCATCGACCCGACCAAGGTCGTCCGCAGCGCCCTCCAGAACGCCGCCAGCGTTTCGACCCTGCTCCTGACCAGCGACGCCCTGATTGCCGACGAACCGAAGGACGGCGAAAAGAAGAAGGTCGGCGGCGGTTACGACGACATGGACTGAGCCTGAGTGTAAGTCTGACAACACGAAGCCGCCCGGAGCAATCCGGGCGGCTTTTTTCGTGATGCGATCTTCACCAGCTCGGGCATACTCTTCCCAAGGAGGAACGAGTATGCCCGAGAAACTGAAATCGGCCGACGAAAACGATGCGGTCTCCCTTGTCGCCGACTCGCGGCTGCCGAGTCCGCCAACGGTTTTCCATTCGACAATGACGGACGAAAAGCGTCGGCATCTCATGGTGCTCCTGGAGCAGTGGGCCGAGGAGGACGCGAACGCGACACCGGAAGAGATCGCGTCGACACGCGAGTTCGTGATCGCCTTCGATGAATCGCGGCCGCATCGGCCGGTGTTCACCGAGTACATCAAGCAGTTGGACGAGGCGAATCAGGAATGAGCCGAATCGTCATTCTGGATTCCGGAGTCTTAGGAAGTCTGTGCAATCCCAACCCAACCCCTAGGGCGATCGCATCCAACCCCTCGACACCGACACCATGCGGCG
>Ga0105047_10013382_pt1 | contig 13108 bp, 12 predicted proteins | sample MAT04_FD_78384 | JGI IMG/M metagenome (GOLD analysis project Ga0105047, IMG submission 78384) | Freshwater microbial communities from Lake Fryxell liftoff mats and glacier meltwater in Antarctica - MAT-04 (megahit assembly) | ecosystem: Environmental > Aquatic > Freshwater > Ice > Liftoff... | reverse complement strand
TCCGGCTTGTGATCGAACGTATCGACATGGCTGACCCCGCCGGGGGAGAAGATGTGGATCACCCGCTTCGCCTTCGCGGCGAAGTGCGGCTTGGGGTCAGCCGCGGTGCCATCGCGGGCCAGCATCCAGGCCAGGGCAATGGCACCCAGGCCGGTCCCGGTGTCGGAGAGAAACCGACGCCGATTGAGGAAGAAGTCGGGATGCATCGGCTCACCGGAGGTAGAGGAATTCACTGGCATTAAACAAGGCCCAACAGACAGTCCCGAGCCCGTGCTTACGGCGAACATCCAGGCTTGCATCGAGTTCGGCTTTCAAGGGAGTTCGACCGAACACGGTCTCGAAAGCGCGAATCACCTGATCCGAGAGTTCGGTTTTCTCGGCCGCGATCCGGACCGCTAGCTTGTCCGCTTGCCGGATAACGAACCCATCGTTCATCAAGGCGAGTGCTTGCAAAGCCGTTGTGGTGGGTCGCCGACGTGGGGTCGATACGCCAGGCGAGGGACAATCGAGCGAATCGAGAAACGGACTTCGACCCGTGGTCAGGTGCATTCGGTAAATGGACCGGCGGTTGAAAGCAGGTTCGTCCTTGTCGAACAGGTGGTAGAAGTAGGTGTTGAGTTGGGTGACGGTGTACGGCTTGAAACTCGGCCCGCCGGTCTCGCGGTTAAGGGCTCCGCTCATGGCCAGCATCGCATCCCGGACCGCTTCGCCCTCGATCCGTCGCGGCGGGAAACGCCACAGTAAGCGAGCATCGGCATCCACCTTGGTGGCTTCGGCCGCGGCTTTCGACGAGGGATCAGCCGACTGTCGGTACGTGGCGCTGGTCATGATAAGACGATGCATTGCCTTCACCGACCATCGCTGCTGGATGAACTCGGCCGCAAGCCAGTCGAGCAGTTCGGGGTGAGTTGGCTTGCCGCCGTTCTCGCCGAAATCGCTTGGAGTGTCCACAATCCCAGCGCCGAAGTGATAGTGCCAGACGCGGTTCACCATCACCCGAGCGGTGAGCGGATTGTCCGGGTGGGTCAACCACGCTGCGAATCGAACTCGTCGTTCCGCCTCGGGAGAGTCTGCAACGAGGCCGAGGTCGGGCTTCGGTCCAACCACCGCCGAGAGGGCTCCGGGAGTCACAACATCATCCGGCTTGGTCACATCGCCGCGCTTGTAAACGACGGTCGGCTGGGGTTGCTCGCGGTCCCCGGTGAACGCAAGCGTCACCGGAAACTTGGCGTCGAGTTCCTTCCGAGCGTCATCGCGCTCCTTCCTCATTGCCACGGCTTGGGATTGGAGTTCCTTCTTGGTATCGTCCTTCCCAGTTTCACGGGACTGTTTGTCGAAGTCGGTGGCGGACTTCTCCAGAACTTCAATCTTTGTCCGCAATGGGGCTGTGGATGTTTGCCACAAGGCCTCGTCGGCCTCGCTCATCATTCGCCGCGTGCCATGGCTGCGGGGTTTGAGCCCGTGATCGACCCCTTCGAACACGGCCTTCACGCGGTAGTAATCCGTCTGAGGAATCGGATCGAATTTGTGGTCGTGGCAACGGGCGCAGTTCAGTGTGAGCCCGAGGAATGTCTGTCCAACGGCCCCGACCATCTCTTCGAGTTGCTCCTCTCGCGATCGAAGTTTGCCGAGCTTGCTGGGAGTGACCCGCTGGACAGCGTCCCACGGTCCAGCCACGAGAAACCCGACTCCCGCAATCCCGTCAGCCGTCACTGGCTTCATCACATCTCCTGCGACTTGCTCACGCACGAATCGATCGTAGGGCTTGTCCGAGTTGAACGCTCGGATGACGTAGTCGCGATAGGTCCAGGCATGAAACCGCTGCTGGTCGTCCTCGTATCCGTCGGTCTCGGCAAACCGGGCCACGTCGAGCCAGTGCCGGGCCCAGTGCTCACCGTAGTGCGGCGACGCGAGCAACCGTTCGATGACCTTCTCGTAAGCCGTTGCCGACTTGTCTGCGAGGAAAGCGTCGATCTCGACTGGTGTTGGCGGCAGACCCGTCAGGTCGAACGAGACGCGGCGGATCAGAGTGCGGCGGTCTGTCGGCGGAGCAGGGCGAAGTCCCTTCGCTTCGAGTTTCGCTAGTACGAAGGTATCGATCGGATTTGACGCCCACCCCGCATCCCGGATGGCCGGCAGGTTCGGCCGACGAATCGGTTCAAACGCCCAGGGCTTGTCCACCGGTTCGGCCGCGAAAGACGGTGCAACCGTGAGGAACAACACCGAAACGATGCACCAGAATTTCGCGGTCATGCCCACCTCTTCCAAGAAGCTCCGATTGGCTCGTCCATCAACAACACAATTCTATACCTCGAATGGGTGAATTTGATGTTTTCACACAAGCCCGCAGCGCAAGCAAGGGTTGAACTTCCACCCTTGCTAACGCTGCGGGCTAGTGTAATCAAACCTCAGATTCAACCGAGAAAAGTATACCACCCCGCGATCCGAAGTCGCCTTGCTTATTGGCTTTTCTAACCCATCGAGACGTCATGCCGACCAAGCAAACCAATCGCATCTTCCAGATCAGTCTGAACCAAGACACTTTCGGCACGATTGCCATGAACTGACCAACCCTTGAAATCGTTTCGGATCGTGCCCTGGGGAAGGCGAACGGTCATTTCCTACGTGCAGCAGGCGCACCGGCACGGCCGATGAACTTCGCATCCAAACCGGTCCCAGGACGTGGCCGGGCGGTAAGATCGTTGCCGGCGCTCGCGCACGAAGCCTTTCGAGGTACGGTTATGTCGTCGTTTCCCAATGGGATGATGAGTGTTTCGGTTCGTTTGGCCCTGGTGGCAGTTTTGGGTTTATTCCTCGCTGCGACCGTCCGCGCCCAAACGGGTGAACCGGATGTCCCTGCTACCCCAGTAGTCGTTCCAACTTTGAGTCTGGCCGAGTGCGTGGCGATTGGTCTCGAACGTCGACCGGCCCTGAAGGCGGCCCAAGCGAGCTACGAGTCGGCCTTGCTCGGCCATCGGGGGATCGAGAACCTCCCCATCTTTGCATCCCTTGCCCGACCCGATTTGTCGGTGCGGAAAAAACAATCCTTACAGTCGATATCGGTGGCGCGTGCCGGGGTGGACAAAGCGCGCCATGAAGCGATTTATGATGTGACTCGCACGTATTACACCTACGTCTATGCTCGTCAACAAGAACAGACTGCAGCGACCGTGATTTCGGAACTGGAAGTGTTCGTGAAGGTTGTGGAACGCCTGCTGAAAGCGACCCCGGCCGACCCCAAGTCCAAAGTCACCAAATTCACTCTGAGTGGCGTGCAGAATTTCATCAGTGAGATCCGTTTGGCGGCATTCAAAGCCGAGTTGGGTCGCCGGCAAGCCCTCGTCGCGCTGAAAGAATCGATGGGCGGAGAGTTCGAACGGAACTTCGTTCCCCGCGACACAACTCTCCCGCTCCTGAGCGATGCCATCTCCAAGGAGCAAGTGATCGGACTTGCCATGAGTCGAAGGCCCGAAATGGTGATGGCGGCCGCGGGATCGGAAGCCTTTCGCCTGGAAATCTGTGCCCAGTTAAAGACCCGCGGGTTTCAGGTTCTGACCCTCGGCGGGGGGCGAGATATTCACTCGCAGCAAGTGCCGCTGCCGATCCGGGACGGGGATTACCGGCCAGGGGGGCTGTCGCCCGAGATCCCCAGCAATTTCGTGGGCAATCGAGAGGACCGGGTGGCCCGGGCCGTCGTTTTGAGCCAGCGGGCGGATGCCGCCTCCGAACAAATCGTGAACCTGATTCGACTCGAATCCGAGAACGCGTATCTGGCCTTTGAAGTCTCGGCGAGGCGGTTGGTCGAAGCCAAAAAACGGTACGACAACGCCCGGAAGACGTTGGAGGAGGCGAAAATCGTCGCGATTACGACGCTGGATCCCGATTTGATCATGACCAACGCCACGATTACAGGACGGGCGTCAGCTGAGTATGTCGAAGCGACATTCGACCACCTGAAAAACCTTGCGACGCTTGAACGGGTGACCGCGGGCGGCTTTCAACCCGCGTTCCCGGGTCGATAGTTTGCAGGAAACAGCGTGAAGCATTCTCATGGGTAGGCAGTAGTGGCCTACCCCAGGTCGCCACGCTGCGAGTGAAGTTCGAACAGTCATCTCGAGGGTTGAAACGGGAACGTCGAGCGTTTTCTGCCGCGTGATCTCTCGTTGAAAAGAGGAGATGAAACGAACGTTCTCAGATGTCACCGCGCTAAATACCCCCCATCCACAAACAGCACCTGTCCCGTTACTGCCTACTTCGCTCGCCAGGAACAGGCACGGCCCATCAATTCGCTCGGTTGGCATTGGCCGAGAACGTGCCAGCGGAACGCTGTTAAGCCCGGCTTTTTATTTTCCGTCGTGTTGTTGTGTATTAAAATGGCACCATGATTACCGAACCCGATTACGCTCCGTCTGATACAACGGTTGACCTGACTGGTCGACTTGAAACAGTCATCCGCGAAGTCGAGCGAATCGTCGCCGACGCACGGCACAAGCAAAACGAAGTGGCCAATTCACCGCGGAACTCTCTCCGTGGGCGATTCGCTGAGTTGGGCATTTCGATTTCTAAGGAAGAGATTGATGCGAATAAAGGGGACGCAGCTATTGGACTCATCAAGAGCTGCGTCCCCTTTATTCTCAAAACGAGAGTCCGAGCCGCAACTCCGCGTCCAGCATCGTGGTCACCTCGTCCTTCGATAAACAATCGAGAAGAGTTACCCCGCCACGAAGGTTGAGTAACTTCGCCAAATCTCGAATTCGATTCCGTCGTTGTCCTGCTGAAGTTCCTAAGTTCATTCCGTTGGTCCTGATGTAGTCGAGAAAACCAGCCCTCACATATGGCGCCCGCCCCATGTTGCGCTCCAACAATTGCTGGGCGATATCGAGCGACGACAAAAGCACAGCCGTCAATTCGTAGGGGTCATCTCGGTCAGAATCGTGCGTTAGGTGGGCGTACCACCAGAGCCGTGCAAGTCCATTTCGCAAGAGTGCACGACTCTCAGCCCGCGGCACGAAGTACCGCGCCAGCACGAATCGTGCGGATTTCCCCGGATTTTCTTCATCAGCATATCGATCCACATCCCACCGTTTCCGCATGTAGTCCCAACATTCGACATGCGCTAACCGAGTCCATAGACGGGGATCGCGTGCTTGGAGAGGAGTTAAATCGGGGAATGCCTGATGAACGATCTTGGTGTTTTCCAGGTCCTTTAGGTCACTGCCCACGGGTAACTCGAGATCGAGCGACTCTGCCGGCGTCAACTGGCACGACAGGCGTACCGGTTCGCCGGCCACCGGCTTATCGGCCCACGGCTTCCGCTCGCCATACCGGGCCAGGTTCTGGCCTACGTTCGCTCGCAGGTGTCGGACGTAACTGTATTTGAATAGGTCGAGAGGCATTCATGTTCACGGTTCACCATCGAAGGTGTGGTGAAGCATAATAAACTTGCTCGGACGCAATAGATTTCCTACTTAGTGTCAGCGATTCTAGTGGATTGAAAAAAACTGAAATCCACGGTGTAGCTTCCAATCGGCTTACGACAGCTAAGCAATAGTCGGTTTTGAATTCCTTCGCTTTAAGAAATTCATTCTCTGTCAGGCGGATTCCTCCCGTAGAACCTCGAACTCCCTTCACTTCTGCGAGAATGTAGGCATTCGGTACCGTGATTTGGAAATCGTACCCATCTCCAAACAATCTCGCGTCGTCAAGTATTCCATCTTTTAATCGATCAATGGTCTTGAAACAATTCATGAAATAGAGTTCTGCTTCATTACCAGTCTCCTGTAATTGACGAAATTTACTTTTCAGAATTGGAATGAGAGCTTTCGGGATCTCTCCCTCAACGGGAAAGTAAGTTTGCAAATAGTTCTCAACGAGCAAGCCGTAATTTACGGCATCGAGCTCTCCAAAAAGTGAATCCAACAAAATTTTTCGATGTAGGTATCGATCTCCATTTTGCCACCATCCGACCTTCGTCTGTCGGACCAACGGATTGAAAAGATCTTGCCGGTTTTTCAATGTACCAATTGTCTTTGCTACGCCGCGGAGAATTAGTTGGTTAAACAATGCACTTTTAGTTTTGAAGCCCAAAGCGGAAACCAAATCACCTTCAAACTTGGCCAAACCGTAACCTATTAGATTAAGGATTTCATAATTGGCATGTCTAATTCCTGATGGCTTATTCATTTCTGTAGCCATAGTAACGAGCCGGCAGTCGAAGACGGCCGGCATGGAAAACCCGCAGTCAAAACGTCCACTTGTTCCAATTGATCCGCAATCAGCGTTAATTCTTGTACCGGCTTGTGAAAATGGCGGACATGCGGAAAATTGGCAATGAATGTGTCTCTCGCAAAGTGGTCTTTTTCATTTGCCCAGAGCACAGCGGCACCTGCATCTTCAAATGCTTTGCAGAAACCCCCAATTGCTGCAAATAGACATCCAACGGTGACAGTGTCATTTTGCATAAAGTAAACGTATGCTTTTGAAATTTGGCTTGTTCAGGTATCCAGGGTGGCGAACTGTTACCGCCATTCCGTCTATTTGATATCTTAAAAGATACCCAGAGTTAAGAAGCCGTAAAGAGCAACTGTGAAGCTCGCCGTTACTGAACCTAATTCCGCTAAACCGAGCACAACGGTTGAACTAACAATTGTACCAGAAATCGTGGCTAACTCACCGCGAAAGTCGCTCCTAGGGCGATTTGCTCATCTGGAAATTTCGATTTCCACGGAAGAAATTGATGAAGCTCAACTGGAACTCTGGTTCGGGTTTCCACGCGAGTTTCCCGTTTAGCGGGTTCTATCACTTGCTCTGTAGACCCGTCCGGCCGTTATTGTGCAGCACAGGCCAGCCAGTTGCAAATCGGATCAAAATGGGCGCAAAAAGGATCACCCACGGATCACTTTTCGATCAAAACAGCGCACTTTCGGATCACTTTGAAGCGGATTTCGAGCGTTTTGGAGGCGAATGAAGTGCAAAGTGTATCGTGATCGACAGAAATTAAACTGTACAGCACAGCGTTCATTAGCTTTTGAGCTCAGCGAAGGTGCCACGGTGCCAAGGTGCCGTGGCACCTTGAAAGTGGGGGGTGTGGCACCGTGGCACCTTGGCATGCTCACCGCGCCAAATAGCCCCCATCGACAAACAGCACCTGCCCCGTCACGTAACTCCCCGCCTCGCTCGCCAAAAATAAGCAGGGCCCCATCAATTCGCTCGGCTGACCCCAACGCCCTAACGCAGTGCGATCGGCGAAGATTTTCTTTTCCGCGTCGGAGAGGATCGACATCGGCATGTCCGTCAGGAACGGGCCGGGGGCGATGCAATTGACCGTGACGTTGAACGGTCCGAGGTCGAGGGCGCTGGCCCGGGCCAGGCCGATGACGGCCGACTTCGTGGCCGAGTAGGCGTTGCGCTTTTCTTTGGAAACCTGACCCAAGATTGAGGAGATATGAATCACTCGGCCCCAGCGGCGTTCTTTCATGCCGGGGACCAGTTCGCGGGTGAGGGCCATGATCGATGTGAGGTTCACTTCGAGGATGCGGTCCCAGACCTCGTCGGTGACGGTGTCGATCGATTGCGGTTGGTTCATGCCCGCGTTGTTGATGAGGATATCGACCTTGCCCATTTTCTCCACAGCGGTGCGGGCGAGACGTTTGATGTCGTCGCGGATGCTCACATCGCAAACGGTGTAATCGCCCTTGCGGCCGGTGCCATCGAGGATCTCGGCGAGGGAACTTTTGAGTTCGGCCTCGTTGCGGCTGGCGATGAAGACGTCGGCACCCGCTTCCGCGAGAGCGCGGGCCATGGCTTTGCCGAGGCCCTTGTTGCCGCCCGTGACGAGGGCGACTTTCCCGGTCAGATCGAAGAGGTTGGTTTTCATGTTGCGATTCTGACCGATCGCGAGCGTAAAGGCAACGGGGTTGATTCAGGAAGAATACAACAGCCTTGGACGCGGATGACGCAGATTGGCAGACGGGGATCAACGCGGATCAGAACAGGATGGATCCGAACCAAAGCCAATCCTGGTTTTGGGTCTTATCCCTTCTGAGTCTGATCCGCGTTGATCCGCGCTCGAAGATCTGCGTCATCCGCGTCCAATGCCTTTGAAGCGAAATCACTGGATTGCAATCTGAATTGGCACTTTGCTTCGCAGATGGCTAATCAGGTTCTGGCGAAGGTCGTCGATGTAACAATCCCGAACGGCGTCAACGACCTTTTCGTAGGTCACGGCCTGGCCCTGTTTGCGGTCCATGACCACGAGGAGGTGCAAGCCGAATTCGGTTTCGACCGGTTCCCCGAGTTCGCCGACTTTCAGGGCGAACGCGGCCTTGGCAAGTGGTTCATCGACAATAGTATCCCGGCGAGTGATCGAACCGAGGTCGCCGCCACGTTTGCCAGTCGGGTCTTCGGAGTACTTCTTGGCAGCCTCTGCGAAGCTCGTTTTTCCGGACACCAATTCGGCCTGGATTGCGGCGATCTTCTGGCGGGCCGCGGCACGCTCACCCGGCGTGGCGGTTGTCGGGACTCGAAGAACGATTTGACTCACCCGGACTTCCGAGCCGTCGAACATTTCGCGGCTTGCGGCGAAGTACTTTCGCAGTTCCGCATCGGTCGCCCGACTCTGGGCGAACTTTTCGAAGCGGAGCATCGTCGTCCAAGATTCGCGCAACTGCGGTTCGGTTTGGCCCGTTTCGCGGAGGTAGTCTGCGGGTGTTTTGCCCTGTTTCTTCAAGGCGAGGATCAGCGCCTGAATGTGCTTTTCGATTTCTGCAGACTCCACCGGCGGAGCGTGCTGGGCGAGGAATTGCTTTAGCAACACGTCGTCGATGAGGTCATAGAGAATCGCCAGCCGCAACCGGCGGAGTTGCGAGGTCGAAAGCGGGACAGTTCCGGTCGGGCGTTGGCGGACCTTGGAATCGACCTGATCGAGCCGGATGATCTCCCCGTTGACCGTGGCGGCGACATTCGGCGGAGCGGGTTGCGGGTTCTGTTGGGCAGCAGAGACAGTGGCCGAGAGGAGTAAGAAAAGGAGTGCCAGGCGAGCGTTCACAGGGTCGCTCCGCGAATCGGGAATGAAATCACTCGGCGGCAATAGCGAGGTGCCCGCGAAGCTGCAAGCGGAGTTCGCTAAGATATCGGCTATGACCGCATTGCCGACGACCAGCCATCGCACCGAACTTCTCCGGGATCTACCGTCAGGGGAATTGCTGGTTCATGAAATTTACCGCAGTATTCAGGGGGAATCGACCTTCGCAGGGTTGCCGTGCGTGTTCGTACGGACCTCGGTTTGCGACCTGCGGTGCGTGTGGTGCGATACGCCCCATGCTTTTAATCAGGGTGAGAGAATGAAGCGGAGCGAGGTGCTTGCGAAAGCCCTTAGCTTCGATTGCCCGCTGGTGGAACTCACGGGGGGCGAACCTTTATTGCAACCCGACGTATTCCCGCTCATGACGGAACTTTGCGATGCTGGGAAAACAGTGTTATTGGAAACGAGTGGTGCCCACGACATTGTCCAGGTCGATTCGAGGGTCCGGATCATCATGGATTTGAAGTGCCCCGACAGCGGGGAAAGTGAGCGCAACGATTGGAACAACTTGCGAAAGCTGAAGCCGAGCGATGAAATCAAATTCGTGATCGCTAGCCGCCGCGATTGGGAGTGGACCGCAGCGACGATCCGCGAACATCGGTTGGAGGAGCGATTTGAATTGTTGGCGAGCACCGTTTTCGGCGAAGTGACGCCGCGGGATCTCGTGGAGTGGGTGTTAGAATCGGGTTTGCAACGCATGAGAGTGCAATTGCAATTGCATAAGTATATCTGGGACCCCAAAGCACGGGGTGTGTGAGGATTTGATATGCCGTCGCCATTTCCGGGGATGAATCAGGGCCAGCGCGTATTAAACTCCGTAAATTCTCGGCATTTAGCACAATTATGATCCTGGAATAACCACTGAAACTGTTGCGAATTCTGCTTAAGAGCCTGAAAAACAGGGCGATTTAATGCGCGTTGGCCGTGGGGGATGAATCCGTACTTGGAACGCGCTACGGCGTGGGAATCGTTCCATCCGAATTTCATCTCGGCTGCGCATTTTCGAATCGCGGAACAACTTCCAGCGGAGTATGTGGTGCGGATCGAAAATAAGATCTACATTCATGAACCCCCGCATTATCGACGATTCCTGGGATCGGCGGACGTGGGAGTTGGTCATCCGACGACCGGGACGGCGAATTCTGCAGTCATATCTGCCACGCTCGACGCGCCGGCTCGGATGACAATCCTCGAACCCATCGAAATCATCCGTGTCGGATTTTTGACAATTCGAGATCGCGACAATAACGATTTGATCTGTGTGATCGAACTCCTGAGCCCGACGAATAAGTATGCTGGTCCCGATCGTGAGCAATATATGGGCAAGCGTCGCGAGGTGCTTCGATCCAAGGCTCACTTCATCGAGATCGATCTCCTGCGTGGTGGGCCGAGAATCTCGACCGAACAAACACATGCATGCGACTATTGTGCAATTGTCAGCCCCGTTGAAGAACGCCCGATCGCGGGTGTTTGGCCCTGGCAAATCCGTGATACTATGCCGATTTTGCCAGTTCCACTTCGATGCTCACACCCCTCTGCACGACTCGATATGAAAAGTCTAATCGATCAGGTCTACGACGGGGGTCGTTATGCAAACTACATCTACTCTGGCCCTCCTGAACCGCGACTTTCCGCCGCTGACGCAGCCTGGGCCGCCCAGTTCGTACCGTCACCCACATAATCCCGAGGTTTCTCCATGTCTGTCGTTGCCCAAAACCGCGTTACACTGGCTGCACGCTATACATCTACCTTTGCCGGCTCGATGCACCGTTTCGAGAAAGCCAAGGAACTCTTCCCCTGCGGCGTCACGCACGACACTCGCATGATGGACCCATTTCCGGTCTATATTGACAGGTGTAAGGGTTCCAAAAAATGGGATGTGGATGGTCACGAGTTAATCGATTATTTCGTCGGCCACGGTTCGCATATTTTGGGGCATTCGCCCGATGATGTTGTCGCTGCGGTGCAAGCCCAGATGGCGAAGGGGACGCACCCGGGGGCGTGCCACGATCTCGAAATCGAATGGGCCACGCTCGTCAAAAAGCTCGTACCCTCGGCGGAGAAGTTACGTTTCACCGGCAGCGGCACGGAAGCCACATTGATGGCCCTGCGTCTGTCGCGGTTGCACACGGGCAAACCGAAGTTCCTCAAGTTCCAAGGGCACTTCCACGGCTGGCACGATTACGTGACGGTCTCCAGCGACCCGCCCTACGATTCCACCACGACCCCGGGGGTGCCTAACGACGTGTCGAACTTCTGCGTGGCGATCCCTCCGAACGATTTGAATCTGGTGGAAGACACGTTGAAGAAGGACGACCAAATCGGAGCCGTGATCCTCGAACCGACTGGTGGACACTGGGGAGCCGTTCCCATTCATGGTGCGTTCTTGAAGGGTCTGCGCGAGATTACCAGTCGACTCGGAATCGTGCTAATCCTCGACGAGGTGATTTCGGGCTTCCGCGTTTCCCCTGGAGGAGCCCAGCAATATTACGGGGTCACGCCCGATCTCACGCCGATGGCCAAAATCCTTGCGGGTGGTCTCCCCGGCGGTTGTCTCGCGGGCAAAGAGGACATCCTTGCATTTATCGAACCTCGCCCCGGTAAACCGAAGATGAAGCACCCGGGCACGTACAACGCGAACCCGCTTTCCGCGAGTGCGGGGGTTGCGACGCTGAAACGAATTCTCACGAGTGAGCCGTGCCGCTTGGCAAATCTGGCGGGCCTAACATTGCGGAATCAACTCAACGAGATGTTCGCCGCTAACAATTGGCCGTGGATCGCCTACGGCGACTTCAGTATGATTCGTGCGTTGCCGAACTTTTCTGGTGAACGACCGAAGCCTGCGACCACGGAGATCGATGGGTTCATCCCGTTCAATAACGATGTCAACGTTCTCGATGGCCCGCGAAATATGAAACAGGTGTATGCACTACGCCAAGGGATGTTGCTCCACGGCGTCGACTGGTGGGGCTTCGCTGGGATGACCAGTTGTGAACATACTTCTGCTGACGTAGCGAAAACTGTGCGTGCCATGGAACAGAGCCTAGCCCTCATGCACGCTGAAGGGTTGGCGTAACAACTTCAAAAAGGCAAACTCGGTACTGATCCGGATCGACGACGATGGCTCGCCGATAGCCCTCGTCGCTTGCTTTGATTGATGAGATGAGATGAACTCCCGCAGCAAGTAAGCGTGTCAATTCATTGTCCAACTCAACAACTGAAAAATGCAAGATGACGCCGTCGGGTGCCGGTGTGCCCCGTTTTAAGGCTAGCCGGCCACCGGACGATTTCAACAAGACGAACCCGTTCGCTTCGTCGTGGTGATCGACCGTGAGCCCGATGTGGTCGCAGTACCACGCCAATGAGGTTGGGATGTTTGAGACAGCGATTTCGACCATGAATAGATTCATATATGGTAAGCCTCGTTTCGAAGAAACGCTGCTTAACTCCGCTTGAATAGACTGCGCAAGAACCCTCGAGGTTTGGTTCCTGCCTCGCGGAACAAAACATCTTCGCGCTTGAACTGGCGAATGGCCAATACCAGCGCAATCGCGATCCATACTGCGAGGCTGAAGAGAACTGGGGGGAAATACTCCCACGGGGTCGGCCCAGGGGTGACACTCAACATTCGCTGCTGCAACAACATTGCACCCGTGACCGGAATCCAACAGGTGGTGGCATTCAATTCCGTACTCGGCATCATACTCAGTAACGCCAGTGGCATGGTAATCAACATAAGTGGCATTAAATAGTATTGCCCTTCCTTCGTACTCCGAGCCAATACTCCCAGCGCAATACAGACAGCACTAAACAGCATGGCCAGTGGTAAGCCAAGGACCACGCACGCCAGCAACCCCGGCAAGTTGACAATCGGTTTTCCAAAGAGCCCTTCCAGTAGGAGCGCTCCCCCCATGAGCCAGAGCACATTCCAGATCACCGAAGCGAAGGCAAACGTCGTGGTGGCTAGGAATTTGCCCAGAACGATCTCCGAGCGTTCCGCGGGGCTGATGAGTAAGGTTTCCATGG
>Ga0105047_10013380_pt1 | contig 13109 bp, 11 predicted proteins | sample MAT04_FD_78384 | JGI IMG/M metagenome (GOLD analysis project Ga0105047, IMG submission 78384) | Freshwater microbial communities from Lake Fryxell liftoff mats and glacier meltwater in Antarctica - MAT-04 (megahit assembly) | ecosystem: Environmental > Aquatic > Freshwater > Ice > Liftoff... | reverse complement strand
CGAGCGTCGTCGACTTCGCTTCCCACTCTGTGGCATCCTGTTGAAGCGTGACGATTCGCAAGCGGTCGCGCAGCTTCGGCATGCCGATGCCGCTGATGCTTCGCAGCGCCAGCGTGAACGCGTCCGGTTCACGGCGATCGGGCTCCCCGCGTTCGAACGGGAAGATGAACCGGTACTTTTCCCACGCGCGGTAGAACAGCGATGTCAGGCGGTGGTTGAACAGGTCGAACCAGTCGCGCAGCGAGCGCCGCTCCGGCCCGCGCACGTCCCGGCCGATGTCGAGCAGCATCTGCGTGTAGTGGGTCGGCAGCGCGCCGCTGGGGCCGGTCAGGCCCATGAACGTGATGGTCATCAGCGGGAACGGACGGTCCGCGTCGGGCTTCAACAGGTCGTAGATCTGGCTGGGCGGGAACGTCAGCGACTGGTAGGCGCGGAAGCGCACCACCTCTTCGGCGGGGGGATGCGCCAGCCCGACCGGGTGCCGATCGCGGTAGACCTTCTCCAGGATGCGGACCGCCTGAAAGAAGTCGAACCGGTACGGCTCGTTGAACAGTTGCTCGCGGACGGATGGCTTCACGGGGATGTTCTACGGGCAACACGTCCTTCTTGTCCCCTCTCCCCCGGCTTTGCGGGGGAGAGGGTTAGGGTGAGGGGGATTGGGCTTGCGTCACGCGAAGTCCCGCCCCCTCACCCCGGCCCTCTCCCCCGAAGCGGGGGAGAGGGGGTAAGAATGCTGTCAGTAAGCGTTCAAATCACCCCTAACTCGCGGCCCGCGGAACGGAACGCTTCGATCGCGTGATCGATCTGTTCATCGGTATGAGCCGCCGAGACTTGCAGGCGGATGCGGGCCTGCCCCTGCGGGACCACCGGGTAGCTGAAGGCGATGACGTAGATGCCCAGTTCCAGCAGGCGCTCGGCCATGCGGCCTGCCACCGTCGCGTCGCCGAACATCACGGGCAGGATCGGCGTCGGCCCCGGCTTGAGTTTAAAGCCGGCCCCTTCCAGGCCCGCGCGCATGCGGGCGGCGTTTGCCTTCACTCGCTCGCGCAATTCGGGGCTGCGTTCGATGATGTCGAACGCCTTCAATCCCGCGGTGGCCAGCGATGGCGGCACCGAGTTCGAGAACAGGTACGGCCGGGACTTGTTCCGCAGATAGTCGACCATCGGTGCCGGCCCGGCGGTGAAGCCGCCCGATGCCCCGCCCACGGTTTTGCCCAGCGTACTGGTGATGATGTCGACGCGATCGAGCACCCCGGCCAGTTCCGCCCCGCCCCGGCCACCGGCCCCGAGATGGCCCGTGCCGTGACAGTCGTCGATGCCGACGAGGGCATCGTACTTGTCCGCGAGCGCGCAGATGTCGGCAAGCTTCGCGACGTCTCCATCCATTGAAAAGACACTGTCGGTGAAGATCAGGCGGAACCGGGCTTCTTTCGCCTCGACCAACTGCTTTTCGAGATCGGCCATATCGTTGTGCTTGTAGCGGAAGCGCTTCGCCTTGCAGAGCCGCACGCCGTCGATGATGCTGGCATGATTCAGTTCATCGGAGAGGATGGCATCCTGCTCGCCCACCAGCGGTTCGAACAGCCCGCCGTTGGCGTCAAAGCAGGAGATGTACAGGATCGCGTCTTCCTTCTGGAAGAATGATGCGATGCGCGCTTCGAGTTCCTTGTGCAGCGACTGCGTCCCGCAGATGAAGCGCACGGAGGAGAGGCCGTAGCCCCATTCGCGCAACCCGGCATGGGCCGCCTCGACGATCTCGGGATGATTCGCCAGCCCCAGATAGTTGTTCGCGCAGAAGTTGACGACCTCCCGCCCGGCGACACCGATCGACGACCCCTGTGGCGTCTCGATGCGCCGCTCGCGCTTGTACAGGCCGGCAGCCTTGAGGGCGTCGAGTTCGTGTTGCAGATGCGTGGTGAAGCGGTTCATGCGATTGGTTTACCTGATGTAGCCGCGACCCGAAGGCTTTGCGGAGGGGAGCGAGCATCGCGTGACCCCGCTCCCCTCCGCAAAGCCTCCGGGTCGCGGTTACACGATGAATTGTTACGCCCCCGGCGTGGCCGCCCCCGCCGCTTTCCCCTTATTCATCCATGCCCGCAGCCCGGCATAGATGCCCGGTGCGATCGACAGCAGCACCACCAGGATGATCACCTTCTCGATGTGCTTCTGCACCTTGAAGTCGGCACCGAAGATTGGTTTGAGCAGCGGGTCGAGGACGGGGGTGAGCACGTAGCCGAGCATGATCATGCTGACGACCCAGCCGATGCCGCCGACGATGTTGAACATCAGGAACCGGCGGTAGTTCATCTTGCCGATGCCGGCAACGACCGGCGCAAAGGTCCGTATGATCGGCATGAAGCGCGCGAGGATGATCGTCTTGCCGCCGTGGCGCTCGTAGAAGTTCTGCGCGGCCAGCAGATGATCCTTGCGGAAGAAGAACGACTTCTCTTTGTAGAAGAGCTTCGGGCCGGACTTCATGCCGATGAAATAGCCGACACTGTCGCCCAGAATGGCCGAGATGCACAGCGTCGGGATCAGCCAGTAAAGGGGCCAGTCGCTGCCCCAGGCGACAATGCCGGCCGTCACCAGCAGCGAGTCACCGGGCAGGAAGAAGCCGATCAGCAGGCCCGTTTCGGTGAAGACGATCAGGTTCAGCGCGATGAATGCCGCGAGCATGATCTCCGGCTGACCCAGCGTGGCCATCAGCGCTTCGCTGTTGAACAGGTTGAGAAAGACGCTCTTGATCTGCGAGAAAAGCTGCTCCATCCGATCATCCTCGATTTCAGCGGGGAATCCGTTCCCGAAACATGAGCGTACCCGCATCGTGGCGCGGGCGGAAGATCAACCGGCCTTGCGGCCCAGGCCCTGATACACGGCCGACTCGGTGATGATGCGATCCATGAAGATGTCGTGGTTCGCCGTGGGGATTTCGGGGAACAGTTGGCACTCGAAGGCGAGCGCCACCAGCGGCGTCGTTGGCCGGGCGTGCTGCAGCAACTTGTCGTAGTAGCCCTTGCCATGGCCCATGCGTGCCCCGCGGCGGTCGAACGCCACACCGGGGACCATCACCAGGTCGAGATCGGTCGCGGTCTTCACCTTTTCGGGAAGCTGCCGAAGCTCGGCCTTCGGCTCGAGGATCTTGTACATGCCGACGGCCAGTTCCTCCATATCGGTCAGGTGGAACAGTTCCAGTTCGCCAGCGGCATTGCACCACGGCACCACGATCTTCTTGCCCGAAGCCAGTGCGGCGGGAAGTGCATGCCGGGTGCGCACTTCAGAGCGCACGTCGATGTAGAACATCACCGTTTCTGCCGAAGCGTATTCGGGCATCGCCGTGAAGCGATCGCAGATGGTCTTGCTCAGCCCGTCCTTGTCGAGTTGCGCGTTGCGGGCGGCATGGGACTGTTCCCGCAGCAGTTGCTTGCGGGCCTGGAAGTCGTTCATCGGCGGTTCCTTGAGGGGGCTTCCGGTGTTGTAGGCTTTTGGCCGGGCGCGGCGAGAGACGGTGCTGCGCTTCCCCGGTTCCATATCACATCAGGAATGTTTCCCAACACCGCTTTCGTTGATCAGTTGCAGTCGGCACTGAACCGCGATTTCCTCGCGTTTCTGCCGGAACTGATTGTGTGCGGCACCATCGTCCTGCTATTGCTGGCTCGCCTTGTCACCCCGCTTCGACGTATCCACTCCAACACGGTCGCGATCGCCGGTGCTGCCGCTGCTTGCGGCGTCGCCATCGCGCAGTGGCTGCAGGCCGATCCCTTCCCCGCCGGTCGCCACGCGATGTTCACGGGCTTGCTCGTCTACGATCCCCTGACAATCTACATGCGCATCCTGCTGCTGTCGTTTGTGGTGCTGCTGTTGATCCTGACGCGGATTACGGGCATCCCCGATCGCGAGGATGCGGCTGACTTCAACGTGCTGATTCTGGGGGCGACACTCGGCATGATGATGATGGCCTCGGCCAATCATCTGCTGATGGCGTTCATCGCCATCGAGATGGCCAGCGTGCCCAGCTATGTGCTTGCGGGGTTTCTGAAAGGACGACGGCAGGGCAGCGAGGCGGCACTCAAGTACGTCGTCTACGGGGCCAGTGCGTCGGGCATCATGCTGTACGGGATCAGCCTGCTGGCGGGCCGTTTCGGCACCGGCTACTTGCCCGATCTGGCGGCCGGGTTTCAGGCGGCGGTGGAGGCCGGCGGGTTCGACGCGGTGTTGACCGCCGGGTCATTGTTCATCATCGTCGGGCTGGCGTTCAAGCTGTCGGCCGTGCCGTTCCACTTCTGGTGCCCCGACGTGTTCGAAGGGGCAGCCGCCGAAGTGGGAGCGTTTCTGTCGGTCGCGTCGAAAGGGGCGGCATTTGCTCTGGCAATCCGTTTTCTGAATGCGCTGGCCGGTCCCGAAACGTCGCAGTCCGCCATCATGTTCGCGGGGTCGCTGGGCCTGTTGCTGGCGGTGATAGCCGGCATCACGGCCACGTTCGGCAATCTCGCGGCACTGGGGCAGACCAACCTGAAGCGCCTGCTCGCCTATTCGACGATCGCACATGCCGGATACATGCTGATGGCACTGGTGCCGTTGACGCAGGCCGGCGACAGCGCGGTGCTTTTCTACCTGGCGGCCTACCTGTTCACGAACCTGGGGGCGTTCGCTTGCGTGGCATTGCTGCGAAACCGTACCGGGTCTGAGAACCTGGCCGACATGGCGGGCATGGTGCAGCGTGAGCCGGCCATCGTCGTCGCGCTGGTGATCTGCCTGCTGAGCCTGCTGGGGCTGCCGCCGCTGGCCGGGTTTGCCGCCAAGTTTCAGGTGTTCGCCGTACTGTACGACGCGGGACGCCACGCCAGCAACCTGCCGATCCTGCAGTACGCCTACTTCGGGCTGCTGGCACTTGCCGCCATCAACACGGTCATCAGTGCCGGGTACTACCTGAAAGTGCTGCGAGTGATGGTGCTGGATACCCCTGACGACGTGGAACCGACAGGCCGATCCAGTCGCGCCGGTGCGGTGTTCGTGGTCTTCGTTGCCGGCGTGGTGATTGCACTGGGAATCTTGTGGAACCCCCTCGCGGAAGCCTGCCGGCAGGCGGCGGGATAAGAGTGCGTGCTATAATGACAGTATGATTGATCAACAGACCAAAAAGCGGCTGCAAGACCTGTTCCGGCGCGAGAACCGTTCGTTCCTGCAATATGTGAATCATGCAACTCCCTGGTCCAGTTCAGGCGATCGTGGCCTGGTCGAAAAGCTGCGTTCGCTGGGCGATGAGGAAATGGAAGCCCTGACGGATCTGGCGGAGTGGATGGACGCGAAGCGCATCCCCCTGCCGTATCTGGGGGCATTTCCCACGACATTCACCAACTACAACTTCGTTGCCATCCGCAAGCTGATGAAACCGCTGATCGCCGAGCAGATGCGCGAGTTGGCCGATCTGGAAGCTGCCTACGCTGCAATCACTGACCCGGCAGCGAGGGCGACCCTGGCAACGCTGATGGCGCTGAACCGGCGACACGTCAGCGACTTCGAGCAGATGACGCAGGCGGGGTAGTAAATCCAACGAGGGCATCAAGATGCACGGTTCCGATCTGCGACTGAGCCGTGACGAACTTGCCCGTCGCGGCAATGAGGCGTTTGATCGTCAGATCCGTCCAGCACTTCGTGCGGAAGATGACGGTAAATTCGTGGCGATTGATGTCGAGAGCGGACAATCTGAAATCGACGAAGACGATCACTCGGCGGTGGATCGATTGCATCGACGCGTTCCCGGTGCGCAGGTCTGGCTTGTTCGTGCGGGCTACCCGACGGCGCATCGTTTACTGAAAGCCGCATGATTCGCAGGGTTGTCACCAGCGCTGCGAGCCCGTCTTACCGATTCGCGTGTGCGGGCCCTTGAGATTATGATCGATATCAACGTGGCCGTTGATACCGGATTTAGAGTGGCGCTTGTGCTTCCCGCGGCGGTAATTGGTATCCTTCACCTCTCGTGGCCCCAATTTCATTTGCTGGATTGCCGCGACCGGACCAATCACATGACCCTCATCGACACGCATGCCCATCTCGATGACGAACGCTTCGCCGGCGATCTGCAGGCGGTGCTGGAACGTGCCGCCGCGGCCGGCGTCGCGCGGATCCTTACCATCGGCGTTGATGCCGCGACGAGTATCGCTGCGATGGAATTGGCCGAAAGCTACTCCGTCCTGGCGGCGGTGATCGGCATTCAGCCGAATCATGTCGCGGAAATGAAGCCCGACGACTGGTCGCACATCCTCGACCGGGCGGTCCACCCCCGCGTTGTCGCCATCGGCGAAACAGGGCTCGACCGCTACTGGGACCGTGCCCCGTTCCCGATGCAGGAAGACTATTTCGCCCGGCACCTCGGACTGGCGCGGCAGGTCGATAAGCCGGTGGTGATCCACTGCCGTGAGGCGGAAGCCGATGTCGTGCGGATGCTGCGCATCGAGTATGACCGCCATGGCCCGATCGCCGGGGTGATGCACTCATTCTGCGGGGATAAGGCCACGGCCGACGCCTGCCTCGAAATGGGCCTGCACATCTCGTTCGCCGGGATGCTGACGTTCAAGAACAATCAAGCCCTGCGCGACGTGGCCGCCAGTATTCCCTTCGCCAGTGTGCTGGTGGAAACCGACAGCCCCTATCTCACACCCGTCCCGCATCGCGGCAAGCGCAATGAGCCGGCCTATGTCGCGCACACGGCCGCTTGCCTTGCTGAATGCCTGGGCACCACGCCGGAGCGCCTGGCGGAACAGACGACTCGCAACGCGCGCTTGCTGTTCAAAATCAGTTGAACTTACTTCGCCTTCGGCCGACCTGCCTGAAACATGCTTGTGCCGGCAGGCAATGCGCCGATATCCGGCTTCGTGTCGGCCTTGCGCAGCGGATCGGGCCACTCGACCGGGATCGGTACGCCGGTGCCGATGGCGGTGCTTCCCTCCGCCAGCCGGTAATCATTCGCAACGGTAGGAACTGCCTCGGCCTTCACGAACTTTGGGTCCTTCACCAGCGAATGCGAACTCGATCCGTCGGCATACAGTTTCTTGCTGTCGGCGAACTCGGCCGAGGCGCGATAGCGGGTGAACAGCCCCGCGGTCAACTTCTCATCCGCGCCCGGGGACCAGAAGAGGTTGCCGTCTTCGACTGCCCCGTTCGCGGCCACCGGCGGCAGGTAGCCGGGCAGCTTCGTGAAGTGCAAATAGATGTTGTTGAACACGTTCCTCGACACCCCCGCCTTCGTGCTGCCGGTCGTCGCCATCGCGACATCGCGGACCGGCTCGCTGATCACGAACGTGTTCTGGTAGATGTTCATCCGTGCCCACGGCGGCGAGCCATGATCGCCCATCGGCTTGCCGCCGCTGTAGCCGACCTTCTGTGTTTTGACCGATGGCCGTTGTGTGGCAATCGGTTGCCGCAAGTCCACGATGTTGCGATAGATGAAGACCCGATCTCGATTCACGGTTTCGGTGCCGCCGAAGGCGAACGGCGTCAGCACCTGGCGGATCATGTTCTGGTAGATGTGGATCTCGGGTTCGGATTTGTCGAGCTTGTGTCGGAAGTACATCGGGCTGAGGTAGATGCCGTCGTCCTGCATGTTCTCAATCAAATTGTGATGGAACTTGCAGGCGATGCCGCCGAGATACAACGCATCATGCGCGTCGGTGAACTCGCTGTTCGCGAATTCCCAGTGATCGTTCTGCGGCGTGGCGAACACGGACGATTCACGGCCGCCGTCGAGTTCCAGCAGCGAATGGGTGTTCAGCCGCGTAATGTTGCGGTGCGGCCTGCCAGGGTAGTCGCGCTTGCTGGTGTCGGTGCGGAACGTCCAAGGGGCCGCGTTGCCGTACAGGGCCGAGTTGAGGAACTTGAAGCCGACCGTGCGCGTCGCGCGGATGCCGTAGGTGCCGCACCAGATTGTCACGTTATCCATTTCGATGTTCTTCGCGTGATCGAGAACGGCCGTTGTGTAGCCGCCGCCTCTAATTGTGATGTCCTGCAGTTGCACATGTTCCGCCCCATCCAGATGCAGGGCGACCGCGTTGAACGGTGCGATGACCAGCGGCACCTGTCGCGGGTCGGTCGGACCCCGGTAGTTCGGCATCGGTGCGGGCAGATTCGTGTGCGCCAGCCGGCAGTAGACCCGGCCATCGCGCGCATCGTACCAAAGCCCCGGGCCGCAGTAGAGCGGCTTGTAGTCGCTGTTGGCCGTATCGTTCCAGTTCTCCCAGTCAATGACTTCGCTGGTCGATCGCAAGTCGATGGCATGGTAATAGGTTTGCAGGCCGATCATCGAATCGCCGAAGCTGCCGATGAGATCGCGGGCGTTCGGGTAGTTCTTCGTCGAGCGATATTCGCCGGGCATGCCGTTCGGGTTCGGTTCCCAGTGGGTCTTTGGCGACTGTGAGAAGTCGGCGATGCCGGCGTCGATGGTTGCAATCTCGCCGGGGGCCGAGCGGATGGTGATCGGTTTCTCGAGCGTGCCACGCAGGCCGACGTAGATGCGTTCGAAGAAGGTGCCTCCCTTCAGGCATAGTGTGTCGCCGGGTTGCAGTTTCGTCATGGCAAAGTTGATTGACTTCCACGGCTTCTCGGCCGTGCCGGCCGCGCTGTCAGTGCCGGATTGGGCATCGACGAAGTAGGCAGGCCCTGCACCAAGCGGTCGATCGGTCCTGGTCGGTGTCACGCGCATCGGTGGATGCGACGGTTCTGCCTGGATCATTGCAACGGCGAAGAAGCACATGATGAGGGAGAGGATCAGCTTCATGGACATACTCCGAAGTGTGCACGCGGGACGCCCATTATTTGCGACTTCGCCGGGCCGGTCAACCGGTTACTTCGTTATCTTCCTCACAATCGATTTCTTGAATACAGCTTGCCCTGTTTGCCGATAGAAGAGTGTCGCCGCGCTTTCTCCCCAACGGGGACCGTCATGCGAATTGGAATAGCTTGCCTGCTTTGCATGGTCGCGCTGCGTGCTAACGCGCAGGACGCACCCACACCGTTGAACGCCGCCGACCCGGCCGATGTCGCGATCGGCCTCGAGCCGACCGTGGTGCAGTCGATCCCTCGCTTCTACGGCTCGGCGGAGTACCTTCTCTGGTGGAGCAAGCCGGTCTGTTTGAAGCCGTCGACGCTGACTGTCGGCAACCCGGGCGATGCCGCGCCCGGTGCGTTCGGCCAGCCGGGCACGCAGGTGATCCAGGGCGGATCCAAGTTTGAGTTCAGCGCCATGTCCGGCGGACGGGCGACGATCGGCTACTGGCTCAGCGATGATGATTCGCTGGCGTTTGAAGCCACCGGTTTCCTCCTCGAACAGGGGCGGGCGAGTGTGACCTTCAACAGCAATAGCGGCAGCGGTAGCCCGGCAACTTACATCCCCTACCGCACGCCCAGCGAGCAGGCCCAGGCGTTGCCGTTCAGCGTCCCGGGACAGGTGGAAGGCAGCTCCGAAGCGGTCGGTCGCACGTGGCTGTGGGGAACAGAAGCGAACCTCGTCGCCGGCATCACCGTCGAGCGGACCAAGATGAACGTCCGCGGTGACTTCCTCCTCGGCTTCCGTTACCTGAACCTGCGTGACAAAGTTGATGTCGCCAACCGCTTGTGGCTGCTGAATGATCCGTCGCAGTTCGCATACGGGGCGGCCAACTTCACCACGCATACGCAGTTCTGGGGCGGTCAGATCGGCAGTCGCTTCACGTTTGAACGCGGCAACTGGGCGTTCATGGTCGGCAGCAAAGTCGCCATCGGCGAATCGCATCAGGTGCGCGAGATCACCGGCTCGCCGATCCTGGCCACGTCGGGCAACAACGGCCTGCTCCCCGGCCCGGTACTCGCCCTGTCAAGCAACATCGGCCGGCAGACGTCGAGCCGCATCGCGGTCGTCCCCGAGGCGCAGGTGAAACTGCGCTACCGATTCAGCGAGGCGATCGCGCTCAGTGTCGGCTACAACGCGCTGTACTGGAACAGGGTCCTCTGCCCCGGCGACCAGATGGACGGCCACCTGAACCCGACGCAGCTGCCCGGTCGCGGTCCCGCGACCGGCCCCGGCGCTCCCGCGCCGCAGTTCGTGCAGACCGATTACTTCGCACAGGGTTTTGATTTTGGCATTGAGTGGCGGTATTGAGTAGACTCTTGCATCATCCCTCTCCGGAGCATCCACCATGCGAATCGTCACTCTCGCGATTTTAGTCCTCGTCACCCCTTACCTTCATGCGGATGACTGGATCAAGGGGAAGGCTTACAAGCTGCCGACGGAATACACGAACCAGGAATCGGGCTACTTCTCGATCATCGAAGGCCACAATGGCCGGGTCTATATCGGGGCGGCCAAGTACGGGGTCAACGGTTACCTGATCGAGTTCGACCCGAAGGCTGAGAAGTCGGCCATGATTCTCGATGTGATGAAATCCATCGGTTCAGATGCCAAAGGCTTCGCCGCGCAGGCGAAGTTGCATACGCGCAACAACGTCGGTGCCAGCGGCAAGATTTACGTCGGCTCGAAGCAGGGTTATCCCGAGAAGGACGAAACCCGCGACCTGTACAAGGGCGGCTACACGATCACCTATGACCCGAACAACAGCAAGAGTGAACACTTCGGCATCGCGAAGGAAGGGCATGGCATCATCAGTGTGATGCCCGATGAAGAGATGGGCCTCGCCTATATCTCGACGTGCTCGGACAGTCGGCCGATCGATCACACTCATTTCATGGTGCTCGACCTCAAGACGAAAAAGTACACCGACCTGGGCGACTGCGAGCATGCCTACGCGTTCATTGTGCTCGACGACAAGCACCGGGCCTATCACCCGAAACGCGGCGGCACCGTCATGCGGTACGATCCGAAGAACAAGAAGCTCGATGAACTGAAGATCTCAATCGATGGCAAGCCTGCCCCTGCTGAGTTCACCAAAGACTCCTGCATCCAGAACTGGGACGCAACGCCCGACGGCAAGACGCTCTACTGCGTCGAGATGTCGACCAATCAACTCTACGCCTTCGACATGACCGCCTCAGGTGACACGCTGCCGGGTCGCTCGCTGGGTGCGCTGCTTCCCGATTCCAAACGCACCGATTGCCGTGCAATGTGCGTAGGGCCCGATGGCCGAGTGTGGGCGACCGTCACCGATCGCGGTGTCAGCCAGGGGCAACTGCATCTGGTCAGTTTCAAGTCGGGCGACAAGGCCCCGGTCGATCACGGGAAAGTGGCTGTGGCCAACCCGGACTACACCACCTTCACCGATGAGAATGGTAAAGCGAAGCCCTGGCATCACACGATGCGCAAGGAGAAAGACGGCACGCTGACGCCGTGGCAACCGATGGGCGTCTGTGCCGCGAAAGATGGAACCGTGTGGGTGTTCACGATCGCGCCGTTCACGCTGCTGAAGTTCGATCAGTTCAAGAAATAGGCGGTTCGACGCCGTCGATCCACGGGCCGGCGAGGTTCATGTAGGCAGGCGGTTCTGTGCCGCCGCTTCGTGGCTCGCTGCGTGCGGCCCAAGAGCCGTCGGCGGGAACCGCGTGCCGATGCCGGGCATCCCACTTCAGTGCCTGGCCGTTGCGGTAGCTCAGCAGGCTCATGGCGATCGTTGCCAGCGCGGCCGCACCCAGGTCGGGCGGGCTGGCGGTTTGCCGTTGCCCGGCGCGAATGCAATCGAGGAAGTTCGACCAGAGTGCTTCCGTCTCGTTCTTCGGCCGTTCGACGGCGATCACCTCGGCAGGCACGATCGGCCGATCGCCGAGCCGTGGCGGCATGGCCGAGCCTCGCGTGGGGTTGTCTTCGAACAACTCGATACCGCGCGGCGTGAAGCGGAGCGCCCCCTGCCGGCCGCGGATCACTTCTTCCACCGGGTAACTGCTGATCGTCGAACCGCTGACCACCAACTGGCAGCCCTGTTCGTACTCCGCGATGAACGTGGCGATATCAGGAACGTCTCGGCCGTCGCGCTCGACGTACAGCCCGCCCGATGCGGTCACGCGCGAGGGCATGCGCACTCCCATGGCAGCGATCATGTGTGTTGTCTGCTGCAGCAGCATCTCGGTGAACAGCCCGGCACCGAACGGCCAGTAGCAGCGCCACTGACCGAAGGCGGCGCGATCAAACGGCATGTCGGGGGCGAGCGGCAGGCCGGGCGTCACTTCGAAGCCGGTGCCCAGGAACATCTTCCAGTCGATCGACTTCGGTGTCATCCGACGGGTGAGGCGGTAGTAGCGGCCGAAGCCGCGAACGTCGTTGCGGTAGAAGCCGGTCTGCCCCTGCGCGACGTGGCCGATGCGACCGGCCCGGATGATCTCCGCGGCGCGGGCCCAAGTCGGGTCGGCCATCGACTGTACGCCGACGGTCATGACGACCCCGGCCCGTTCGACCGCATCGACGACGGCAAACGCTTCGTCGATCGTACGCGTCATCGGCTTTTCGCAGTAGATATGCTTCCCGGCCGCTGCGGCATCGATCGTCATGCGGGCATGCCAATGGTCCGGCGTGGCGATGCAGACCGCATCGACGTCCGCCAGTTCCAGCACCCGGCGGTAGTCTTTCACTACTCGACGACGGTCATCCGGATCCAGCCCCACCTTCTTCGCGGACGGGTACAGTCCCTGGGCATACTTGCGCTTCGTGACCCGGCCGCCGAACTCCTGTTCGTAGTCGTCTTCCTGCCCGTCCCACACATCGGACACGGCCATGATGGCAATCGGCTGGCCGGCTGCCCGGAAGCGGTTGATCAGATCGAGATGCGCCTGCGCCCGTCCGCCGCAGCCGAGGAACGCGATGCCCACGCGCTCGTTGGCTCCCGGGATGCGCGCGTAGCTGGCGGCCGACAGCCCCAGCGACGCGCCCGTCGCGGCCGTCTTGCGGATGAAGGAACGGCGATCATAGGGAGAGGACGGGGGCATGGGGTCACACTGGTGTTGATGGGCGCTGCAGGGATCGAACCTGCGACCATTCGCGTGTAAGGCGAACGCTCTACCGCTGAGCTAAGCGCCCCGAAGGCGACGGACGAGCCGGAGGCTCAACCGCTAAACGGATCAATCCGCATGTAGGTCGCGGAGCAATCCCTGCATGTACTTGCCGGCATTCAACAGTTGGCGGATCGATGTTGTTGTAT
>Ga0105047_10013379_pt1 | contig 13110 bp, 9 predicted proteins | sample MAT04_FD_78384 | JGI IMG/M metagenome (GOLD analysis project Ga0105047, IMG submission 78384) | Freshwater microbial communities from Lake Fryxell liftoff mats and glacier meltwater in Antarctica - MAT-04 (megahit assembly) | ecosystem: Environmental > Aquatic > Freshwater > Ice > Liftoff... | reverse complement strand
GGGCGAAAACCGCCGTCCCCTCAAGTCGCTGTCAGAACTGCTGAAAGGCAAGCAGGGCCGCTTCCGCCAGAACCTTCTCGGCAAGCGCGTCGATTATTCCGGCCGCTCCGTGATCGTGGTGGGCCCGGATCTCAAGATCCACCAGTAGGGTGGGCCTAATCACCAGCCTAGATACGCGTCTGGTCAACTGCATGGCGCTTCCAGGGCCACCCGCACTACACTAGAAGGAAAGATGCCAGAACTACGCAAGCTCGGAAATAGCGACCTCAACCTTAGCGCCATCGGCGTCGGCGCCTGGGCGATCGGCGGCGGTGGCTGGGCCTTCGCCTGGGGGGCCCAGGACGACAATGAGTCCGTCGAAGCCATCCAAGCGATGATCGCCAAGGGCGTCAACTGGATCGACACCGCCGCCGTCTATGGCTTTGGCCATTCGGAAGAGATCGTCGGCCGCGCGGTGAAGGGCATGAGTGAAAAGCCTTATCTCTTCACCAAGTGCGCTCGCCGCTGGAACGACAAGGGCGAAATCCTGAAGGTGATCAAGCGCGAATCGGTCATGGAGGAGTGCGAAAACAGCCTGAAGCGACTGGGCGTCGACACGATTGACCTCTACCAGATGCACTGGCCCGAACCCGATGAGGACGTCGAAGAGGGCTGGGGCGCGATGGCCGAGCTTCAGAAACAAGGCAAAGTCCGCTGGATCGGCGTTTCCAATTTCTCCGTCGCCCAACTGAAGCGCGCGCAGGCGATCGCCCCGGTTACCTCGCTGCAGCCACCGTATTCGATGATTACGGCCGACGTGGGCCACGAGATCCTGCCTTATTGTCTGGCGCAGAATATTGGCACCATCGTCTACTCGCCGATGAAGGCCGGTTTGCTTACCGGCGCGATGACCAAGGAACGGGCCGAGAACCTGCCCGCCGATGACTGGCGCCGCCGCAATCCCTCCTTCCAGGAGCCTGACCTTTCCCGTAATCTGGCTTTGGTGGAGTTACTCCGCGAGCTCGGCGCCGCCCATGGCCGTAGCCCTGGGGAAGTGGCGGTCGCCTGGGCACTGCACAATCCCGCCGTCACCGCGGCCATTGTGGGCGTCCGCAGCGCCAAGCAAGTCGACGGGGTAATCGGCGCACTTGACTTCCGCCTCACCGATCGGGATTTTACTTTGATCGAGCAGTATCGCCTCGCCAACGGGATCTGATATGCTCGCCGCAATCTTTCTGTTGGCTTCCGCCGCTGACTTTGACTTACTCATCCGCAATGCCCACGTGGTCGATGGTACCGGCAACCCCTGGTACCGCGCCGATGTCGGCGTTAAGGACGGTCGCATCGCTGCGATTGGTGTCCTGGCGGCGAAGTCCGCCACGCGTACGATTGACGCCGCGGGGAAGACCCTAACTCCTGGCTTTATTGATTCTCATACTCACGTCGAAGGTGGCATTGAGAAGAATCCCCGTGCCGATAACTTCCTGCGCGACGGAGTTACCACGGTAATTACCGGTAACTGCGGCGGCTCCGAGTTAGACTTGGGCGCGTGGTTCAAGAAACTCGACGCGGCCGGCCTAGGCCTTAATGTCGCCTCGCTCGCCGGCCACAATACGGTTCGCATTTCGGTGATGGGTCGCGGAAAAGAGACGGCCACTCCCGAGCAATTAGCCCGCATGGAAGCCCTGATGGAAAAGGCCATGCGCGACGGCGCCGTAGGTTTCTCCACTGGCCTTGAGTATGTGCCCGGCACTTATGTCGATCCTTCGGAGATCATCCGCCTCGCCAAGGTAGTCGCCGGCCATCAGGGGGTTTATTCCTCCCACATGCGGGATGAAGGTGCTCACGTGCTGGACGGGATGAACGAGATCATTCGCGTCGGCCGCGAGGCCCAGATCCGCGTGCAGATCTCGCACTTGAAGCAGGACACGAAGAAACATTGGGGCGCGAGCGTTCAGATGCTTGAGTTACTCGAGAGCAGCCGCCAAGCCGGGATCGATGTCACGGTTGACCAGTATCCTTATACCCGCTCCGGCACCAGCCTCAGCATCCGTATCCCCGCCTGGGCCCAAGCCGGCGGCGGTAAGGCCATCGGTGAACGCATTCGCGCTCCCCAGACTCGGGCCCAGATCAAGAAAGAGATGCTCGAGATGCTGCGGGGCCGCGGACTTACCGATTACTCTTACGCCACTATCGCCAGTTACTCCGCCCATAAGGAATGGGAGGGTAAAACCATCAGCGAAGTAAACCGCCTTCGCGGGGGCGCGCCCAACGCGGAAGCCGAAGCCGACTTAGTCCTCGATATCCTCGCCGACGCTGACCCTTCCATGGTCTACCACGTGATGAGCGACGACGATGTGGACCGCATTCTGCGTTACCCCTTCACCGCCGTGGCTAGCGACGGCGGAGTTCGCGAAATAGGTGTCGGCAATCCCCATCCGCGCAGTTATGGCACCAATGCTCGTATCCTGGGCACTTATGTTCGGGACCGCAAGGTGATCCCGCTGGAAGACGCGATCCGCCGCATGACGTCTCTCCCGGCGCGCACCTTCGGCTTTCGCGACCGGGGACTGCTCCAAGTGGGCCTTGCCGCCGACTTAGTGCTCTTCGACCCCGCCCGTATCAAGGACCTCTCCACCTTCGCCGCGCCGCACGCCTACAGCGAAGGCTTCGAACTCGTCGTGGTCAACGGTGTCCCCGTCCTCGAACGCGACCAACTAACCAATCAACGGCCCGGCCGTGCCTTACGTCACTCTGAATGATCCAATTACAAAACGCTGGCAAGCGCTACGCCCACAAAGTCCTCTTTGAAAACCTCGACTGGATGATCACCGCTCAGGACCGAATTGGCCTGGTGGGGGCCAATGGCACCGGTAAGTCTACTTTACTGAAAATCATCGGCGGCCTCGAAACCCTCGATAACGGCGAGCTGAACTTACAAAAAGGTATCCGCATCGGCTACCTGCCGCAGGATGGCCTCTCCATGCAAGGCCGCACGGTGTTCGAAGAGTGCATGACGGTCTTCGACACGCTGCGCGACCTTGAGCAGGAACAAGAGCAGTTACTCCACCGTATGTCCGACGTCGACCCCGCAAGCGACGAATACGCGGAGATCGCCGAACGTTACGAGAGCATCGACAGTATCTTCCGCCATTCGGGCGGTTACTCGCTCGACTCTCAGGTTGGAGCGGTACTTACCGGCCTCGGCTTTAATAAAGAGGATTGGTCGCGCCAAACCGAAGAATTCTCGGGCGGCTGGCAAATGCGGATCGCCCTGGGTAAGTTGTTGCTTGAGAAGCCGAATATCCTGCTGCTGGACGAGCCCACCAACCACTTGGACTTAGAAGCCCGTAATTGGCTCGAAGAGTACCTGGCGAATTACCCCAATGCCGTCGTCCTGATCTCGCACGACCGCTTCTTCCTGGACGCCACGGTCAAGCGTATCGCCGAGATTTGGAATAAGCGCGTGACGATTTACGTCGGCAATTATTCCAAATACACTACGCTCAAAGACGAGCGCCTGATCCAGTTGAAGGCGTCCTACAAAAACCAGAAGGACCGCATCGAGCAGCTCGAGTCCTTCATCAACCGCTTCCGCGCCCAGGCCACTAAGGCCAAGCAGGTGCAAAGCCGCATCAAAGAGCTTGAGAAGATTGAACGCATCGAGATCCCGGACGAAGAGCAAGCCATCCACTTCTCTTTCCCGCAACCGAAGTCGAGCGGCCGGGTGGTGGTGGAGGTGAACGACGTTGCCAAGCGTTACGGACCGAAGACGGTATTCTCCAAAGCCCGCTTCAACATTGAGCGTGGCGACCGGATCGCCTTGGTAGGCGTTAACGGGGCAGGGAAGTCCACCATGATCCGGCTGTTGTCCGGTGTCGAGACTCCTTCGGAGGGCGAACTGAAGCTGGGTCACAACGTGGAGGTCGATTACTTTGCGCAGGACCAATACAAGGCCCTGAACCCCGAAGCCCGTTTACTCGACGACTTACAGGAAGCCTCCCCGCGCAAAACCATGACCGAGTTACGCTCCTTACTTGGCTGCTTTCTCTTCTCTGAAGATGACGTCTTCAAGCGCATCCAAGTCCTGTCGGGCGGCGAGCGCAACCGCTACGCCTTGGCGAAGATGCTGCTGCAGCCTTCGAACTTCATTCTGCTCGACGAGCCTACCAACCACTTGGATATGCGCGCCAAGGATGTGTTGCTTGAGTCCTTGCGCGAGTACACCGGCACCGTCGTCTTCGTCTCGCACGACCGTTACTTCATCGACCAACTGGCCACCAGCGTCATCGAAATCGGCGGTGGCGAAGTGGTAAATTTCCCTGGCAATTATGAAGACTATCTCTGGCGCAAGAACCGCGATGCTGCCGCTCCGCCGCCGGTGGCAATTGCCCCCGTCGTGGCCGAAGCAGCGGCCGCGGCGGTGGACAACAAGCAACGGCTGAATCCGCAGGCTTTAAAGAAGCTCGAGAACCGCGCCTCCTCGCTCGAAGCGAAGATCGGGTCGCTCGAAGACGAGATTGCCGGGTTCGAACGGCAGCTAGCCAACTTCGTCAGCGTCGAAGAGACCCAACGCGTGAGTCAGGAGTTGCAGGGCCGGCGCGAGAAGCTAGCGCCGCTTGAAGCCGAGTGGGCGGACCTGGTCGAGTCGATCGAAGCCTCCCGATAGGGCACAATGAAGGGAGTGCCCCCCCCTCCCTCTATTGTTGAAGTCCGCGCGCTGAAACGCCGTATTGACACTGGTAGCCACACGGTCGAGATCTTGAAAGGCCTCGACTTCACCGTCCCGACGGGCCAATTCGTTGCCATCATGGGCGCCTCTGGCAGCGGCAAAAGTACCCTGCTGGGCCTGTTGGCGGGCCTTGATACGGCCTCTGAAGGCGCCATCGTGCTGGACGGCGTCGACATCACGAATCTTGCTGAAGACGCCTTGGCCCAGGTTCGCGGGCGCAAGATCGGCTTCGTCTTCCAGAGCTACCAGCTGATTCCCACGCTCACCGCCGAAGAGAACGTCCTGCTGCCGCATGAACTCGCCGGCGGCGATGCTCAAGGTGTGGTCCGGGCGCGGGAACTCCTTGAACGCGTCGGCCTCGGCGCGCGCATGGACCATTACCCCGTCCAGCTTTCGGGCGGCGAACAGCAGCGCGTGGCTTTGGCGCGGGCTTTCATGATCCGCCCGCCCATCCTGATGGCGGACGAGCCCACCGGCAACCTCGACACGGTGAATGGCCAGCAAATCCTCGAACTGCTGCTGGAGATGAACCAGCGTGAACGGACGACGTTGATCCTGGTGACCCACGACCACGAACTGGCCGCCTACGCGGACCGCATCATCACTCTGCGCGACGGCCTGATTGTCTCTGACGTACTGAAGGCGGCCGCATGACGCCCCGCCTTTCCTGGAAGACGGCGGCGAAGATCGCTTGGCGCGAAGGCCGCGCTTCGAGCGTGAAGTTCTTCTTCGTGATCCTGGCCGTAGCCGCTGGCGTGGGCGCGCTTACCGGAGTGCGCGGCTTCGCGGTGTCGTTCCGGCAATTGCTGCTCAAAGAGGCTCGCACCTTGATGGCGGCCGATGTCTCGGTGCGCCAGTTCCTGCTGCCCAATGCGGAGCAGCAGGCCAAGCTTGTCGAGTTCGAAAAGCAGGGCATTCTGCGGACTTGGATTACCGAAACCGTCACCATGGCCGCCACGGAGCGCATGCCGGACCCGTTGCTGGTTTCGGTAAAGGCCGTTGACCCGTCCGAGTATCCGTTCTACGGCGAAGTGATCCTGAAGCCCGCCGGGCGCTTGGCCGCCGTGCTGACGGCTGATCAAGCCCTGGTCAGCGAAGACCTGCTGCTGCGCCTGCAGATGAAACTGGGCGATACCATCAAGGTAGGTGGCGTCGACTTCCGCGCCGCGGCGATTGTCGACAAGGAACCGGATCGCATGGCGGGCAGCTTGAACGTGGGCCCGCGTTTGATGCTGTCGCGGGCGGGGCTCGAACGCACCAACCTGCTGCGCTTCGGCAGCCGGGCCGCGCAGCGCTTGCTGTTTAAGCTGCCGCCGTCGGTGAAGGGTCCGCCGGACGCGGTGAATGCGGCCAATGTTGAGAAGATCCGGCTGGAGTTGAAGTCGGTCTTCCCCGAAGCCATGGTGATCGACTTCCGGGAGACCCATCCGCTGATCACGCGCGGACTGACGCGGTCGACCACGTTCTTGAGCCTGGTGAGCCTGATTGCTCTGATAGTGGGCGCGATCGGCGTGGCGATGGCGATCCACTCGCACGTGCAGCAGCGGCTGGATTCCATCGCCATCATGAAGTGCCTGGGCGCCAACAGCACGCAGGTGATGCGCATTTACCTCTTGCAGACCTTGGCCCTGGGGCTGCTGGGTGGCTTACTAGGCGTCTTCTTTGGGGCGCTTATCCAGGCGGCATTCCCGCTGCTGATCGCCCGATATTTCCAGATCGCTCCGGACTTTCGCATCGACCCGGGCAGCGTCGCCCAAGGCATTCTGATCGGCCTGCTGGCGACCGTGCTCTTTACCGCGGTGCCCTTGCTCGCCGTGCGCCACATCCGGCCGATTCTCATTTTGCGTCGCGATATGAGCGAGACTCGCTTGCCTTGGCGCGAGCGCTTGCGCCGGCAATGGCCCGCGTTGCTGGCGGGAGTGCTGATTCTGCTGGGTATGGCTGGGATCGCCGGTTGGCTGGCCGAAGGTAGTTGGCGGGATTCAGCCCGTTTGGGGCTCTTCTTCGTGGGCGGCCTGTCCTTCAGTTTGGCTTTGCTGAGCGGCGCCGCCTGGCTGCTGCTGTGGCTGTTGCGGCGTTTTCAGCAGCACGTGCCCTTCTGGTTCCCATCGGCGTTGCGCCACGGCATCGCCAATCTCTACCGGCCTGGCAACCAGGCGGGTGCGGTGCTGGTGGCCCTGGGCGTGGGCGTGATGTTCACGCTGACGGTGTACTTGGTGCAGCAGCAGATGATCGGCCAACTTGCGGCGAGCGCGCCGCCGGGCATGCCGAATGTCTTTCTGATCGACATCCAGGAGACGCAGAAGGACGCCTTGGTGAAGCTGCTGAAGGCCCAGCAGGGTGTTACCAAAGAGCCGGAGATCGTTCCGGCGGTGGCGATTCGCTTGAAGAGCGTCGATGGCAAGGCGCTCAATCAGATGGATCTGAAGGGTTTCGAGCGGCGCTTCCTGCAGACGCGGACCGTCACCTGGTACGACACCAAGCCCGACTTCGTCGAAATGGCGAGTGGCAGTTGGCTCGCGGGGCCGAACGACGTCCTGATCAATGAGGACGCGGCCAAGGCCTTGAAGGCGAAGCGGGGTACCGCCTTGCAATTTGACGCTTATGGCCGAACGATTGCGGTGCAGGTGGTGGGCACGTTTAAGATTGAGCAGGTCCGCATGGGCTCGGGCGTCGAGTTTATCTTCCGGAAGCAGCAGCTAGCGGGATTGCCCTTGAATTACTTTGGCGGCGTGCGGGTGAAGACGAGCCAGGTGGCGGCCTTACAGCGCGCCAGCTACCGGCAATTCCCCACGGTAAGTGTGATCAATGTGGCCGATGTGCTCGATATTATTCAAGAAGTAGTGGACCAAATCGCCGTCGTCGTGAGATTTATCTCGGGATTTGCGATTGTCGCGGGCATCATTATTTTGGCTTCCTCGGTAGCGGGCACCCGCTTCCGGCGGGTGCGGGAAGTGGCGATTTTGAAGACGCTAGGCGGCACGCGGCGGCGGATCGCGGCGATTTTCTCGGTTGAGTTTGTGGTGCTGGGAGCGATGGCGGGCCTGCTGGGCGGTGGGTTGGCAACCGGCTTCTCGCACTTACTGTTGTCCCGCTTCTTCGAAGCGGACCTGGGTGCCAGCATAGTGCCGGTATTGGTGGCGATTGTAGGTTCGGCATTTATCGCCAATGTTGCCGGATGGCTGGCGAGTTCACGGATTTTGGCGCAGCGGCCATTGCGGATATTGCGGGACGAATAAGTCTCAGAATATCGATATAATGACGGGTTGATGACGTCATCGCCAGCGCCGCGGCTCGTTTCCCCGGCAGTTCGATTTGGGGCATCCTGGAGCCGTTCCACCTGGCTTTTGAGTGCGCTTTTCCTTTTATGCGGGCTGGCGGTTTGGGCTTTTAGTTATTCAGGTCCGCCACCGACGCTGATCTTTTACTTCACGGGTGCCGGATTAGCCTTGGCGGCCGGTTGGGCATTCTGCTTCGGTCCGGTAGGTTACCGGGTTGACGACGCGGGGATTGCGATTCAACGGCGAGCCGGCGAGAAGCGAATGCCTTTCAGTGCGATCCGCTCGGCGCGCCTGATGGAGCCGTCGGAACTTGACCGGGTTACTTGGCGGTGGCCAGCGGTAGGCGGCCTCTTTGGCTTCTGGGGCTGGTTCGATACGCCCGCGCTCGGCCGGCATCGCTGGTATGCGTCGCGGGACGAGAATCTGGTTTTGGTGCAAGCGTTACAGGGGCCGATTGTCTTCTCGCCCGACGACCCGGCCCTGTTTGTGCGCGAAGTAAATCAGCGCCTCCGCGGGCCGGTGCGCATCTCCTAAGCTATAGTTATGTCCGACGCAATTCTGATTGTTTCTTTTGGCGGGCCGGATGGCCACGATGACGTCATGCCGTTTTTGGAGAACGTCCTGCGGGGCCGTAATGTGCCGCGCGAGCGGATGCTCGAAGTGGCGGAGCATTATCATCATTTCGACGGCCGGAGCCCGATTAACGAGCAAAACCGGGAGCTGATCGCCGCCTTGCAAGCGGTGCTCGATCGCGAAGGGCCGCATTTGCCGATTTACTGGGGCAATCGCAACTGGCATCCGATGCTGCCCGATACCTTCGCGCGGATGAAGGAAGACGGCGTGACACGGGCGATCTGCTTCGTGACTTCGGCCTATAGTTCTTACTCCGGTTGCCGGCAATATCGGGAGAACCTGATGGCGGCGAATACGGGTGAGATCGAGACGCTCAAATTGCGTGTTTTCTACAACCATCCGGGATTTATTGAGCCGATGGTGGAAAGCACCAGAGCCGCCTTGCTGGCGGCACCCGGTGCGACTTTGTTATTTACCGCGCATAGCGTGCCGCTGTCGATGGCCGAGACTTCCGACTATGTGAAGCAGCTTTCCGAAGCTGCGCGGTTGGTGGCCGAAGGGGCCGGGTGCGACAACTACCGGCTGGTCTATCAGAGCCGTAGCGGCCCGCCCACGCAGCCTTGGCTCGAGCCCGATATCTGCGACGCCATTGAGGAGGCTGCGGCGGCGGGCGCGAAGCATGTGGTGGTGATGCCGGTGGGCTTTATCTCCGATCACCTCGAAGTGCTTTACGATCTCGATACCGAAGCGCGGGAGAAGGCCTCGCATTTGGGCATTGGCTTTACGCGCGTCGCGAGCGTGGGCACCGATCCGCGCTTCATTGCCATGATCCGGGAGTTGATTGTGGAGCGGCTGGATCCAGCGACGCCGAAGCGCGCTTGCGGGTTGTATGGGCCAAACCATGATGTTTGCCCGGTGGACTGCTGCCCGGCTCCGGCGCGTCCGGCGGGGCGGCCCGTCTCATAAAAAAAGGACCGGCCAGGAGGCCGGTCCCACTGCTTTGCTTGGGGATGGGGTCTTAGTGCTTGAAGCCGCGGGCACCGTGCATCATCGGGCCGGCAGTCGAGTCGGCGGGAGCGTTCAACAACCCGGACATGCGGGCTTCGTGGACTGCTTCCTGTAGGGCTGCCGCATCTTCGAGCGCTTTCAGTTTGGCCTTTTGCGCCTCGGTGAGAACTGCCAGTGACTTGTCCCGGATCTGCGTTTGAGACGTGCGGTTCTGTTCGCGGGACTGCTTCATTTCGGTCATCAAACGGCCGACGGTGTTCGGGTCCGGGTTGGCCTTGTTCATTTCGGCGCGCAGGTCGCGAGCCTTTTGGGCATTCTCCTTCATGGTGGGCTTGGCCTGTTCAAAGGCGTCGGTGCGCGCCTGGCGCAAGGCTGCCACTTGGGTATCGCTAAGGCCGAGGTAGGTCTTGAGGGCTTCGAAGTTCGCGCGTCCTCCTTTGCCTGGGCCGTCGGGTCCTCCAGGTCCCCGATGATGCGGCCCTTGGGCAATCGCGAGGGTAGCCATGCCGATAGTGGCGGCGAGGGCTGCGATCCAGAATTTCTTGATCATGGAATTCAAATCTCCTTAGTTACTTTCTGAGGGCTGCTCAAGGCCTCTTCTGTATGGTTAAACGCGGCTCGCAAGCAAAAGTTGTTTTAAGAAATGTGAACGCTTATCGGCTCGGTAACGGACGCGATTTAAGCGCCCGTCATGAGCCTAATTTAGCGCGGACCATTCCAGCGGCTCAGCCACTACAAACAGCGTCTGCCCCTTCACCGGACGCGCGCTCAAGTGCATCATCATAATCACGCCAGCGCGGGGGGCGAGGATGTCGAGGGCAGGAGAGGCGTGGTCGGCGAAGTCGTGGAGGCGGCCGATGAGTTCACCTTCGATGACCGCTTGGCCGGGTTCGACGGCCGGCTCCCAGACGCCGTCCCGAGGTGTGGGGACGTAGGCGTCGAGGTGCGGGGCGCTGATGAGGCGCGGCGCGGGCGAGCCGGCGGGGCGGATCTTTTGGATGTTGCCGTCGAGCAATCCATAGTGGCGCAGGACGTTCCTGGTGCCTTCGTAAGCATGGCGGACGCCCAGGCGATCGGTGCCGCCGCCGGCGCCGAATTCGCTGCCGATAGTGACTTTGCCTTCGGCTTCGGCCTCATCGGTGAGCAGACCGTGGGCCATGGCCGAGGAGTAGATCATCACATAGCCGGTATCGAAGAGCTGGGCCGCGCGGGCGGTCTCTGCTTGCTGCGCGGGATCGGGGATGGGGTGGAAGGAGGTGCAATGCGGGAAGGCGCCTTCCATGCCGCCGGAGTGGATGTCGATGACGACGCGGCCGTGGGGGAAGATGCGGGTCTTGACGAAGTGGGCGATGCGCAAGGAGAGGGTGCCGCGCGGGTCACCGGGGAAGGCGCGGTTCATGTTGACTTGGTCGAGCGGCGAGGTGCGCGAGTTGGCTTGACAAGCGCTTTCGCTCAAGCGAGGCATCAGGATCAGGCGGCCGGTCATCTCGGCGGGGTCAAGATCGGTGCATAGCCGCTTGACGCCCACTTGGCCTTCGTACTCATTCCCGTGCGTGCCGCCGAAACAAATCACACCGTTTTGGTTGGGGCCACGCAGGCCATTGATGACGGTGAGCGGGACCAGCGAGAACCCCCAGGTACCGTCGAGCGGAAAGGCGACTCGATAGTGGTGCTTACCGGGCTTAGCGAAGTCGATGTCGTCGTAGCGGTAGATCAGTGCAGTCATAGCAATGCCTAGCTTAACGAAGAAAGGCGGCGTCGATTGACGCCGCCTTCTGTTTACGAACTAACGAGTCAGCTAAATCACTGGCCCTTCGCCGCCCTCACCGGTCTCGCCCTCTTCGGGCGGACTATCGGGGACCACGGAGGCCGCCGTCACCCGGTCCTCACCCTCCATCTTGACGAGCGTGACGCCTTGCGTGGAACGGCCCGCCTGACGGATGGTCTGGGACTCGATGCGGATAATCTGACCTTCCTTCGAAATAATCATGAGGTCAGTATTCTCCTGCACCTCGAGAATCTCCACCACCTTGCCGACCTTGGTGGTGGTCTTCATGTTGATGACGCCCTTACCGCCGCGGGTTTGCATGCGGTAATCCTTGGCTGGTGTGCGCTTGCCGAAGCCGCGCTCTGAGATGGAGAGGATGAGGCTATCGTCGTTCACAATGGCGGCGCCCACTAAGTGGTCGTTCTTGTCGAGCGACATCGCCCGCACGCCGCGAGCCGGACGGCCCATGGCGCGGACGTCTTCTTCCTTGAAGCGGATCGCCATGCCTTCGCGGGTCGCGAGGAAGATCTGCTCATTGCCGGACGTAATCCGCGCCGCGATCAGTTCGTCGCCCTCATCCAGCGCGCAAGCGATAATGCCGCGTTGCATCACGTTGTCGAACTCCGTCAACTGGCAGCGCTTGATCACGCCTTGCTTGGTGATCATGGCGATAAACTTGTCCTCGGTAAATTCTTTTACCTGCAGGAAGGCCTTGGGCTCTTCATCGGGCTGTAAGTTAATTAGCCCGTTAATATTCTTACCCTTGCCGGCCGCGGCCAAGTCGGGGATGTGATACACCTTCAGCCAGTAAACCCGGCCTTTATTGGTGAAGATGAGTAAGTAACTGTGCGTGGACGAAATGATCAGCTTTTCGATCACGTCCTCGCCGCGCGCGCTCATCCCGATGCGGCCCTTACCGCCGCGGGTCTGCCGGCGATAGGTGTCCACCGGCGTGCGCTTCAGATAGCCGCCGCGGGAAATGGTCACCGCGACGTCCTCCATTTGGATCAGGTCTTCGAGCGCGATCTCGCCCTCGTCTTCGACGATCTGCGTCCGGCGGTCGTCGCCGAAATCGCGCTGGACCTCGCGCAGTTCCTTGATGATCAGCGCGTTCAGCACTTTCTCCGAACCCAGGATCTCGAGGTAGCCGGCGATCTGGATCTGGATCTGCTGCAGTTCCTCAATAATCTTGGCCTGTTCCATGCCGGTAAGGCGCTGGAGTTGGAGCTCGATGATGGCTTGTGCCTGGCGTTCGCTGAACTCAAAGGCGGCAATTAAGCCTTCGCGCGCCTCGCGCGGAATCTTCGCCGCCCGAATGATGCGGATCACTTCGTCCAGGTGGTCGAGGGCTTTCTGGAAGCCCAGCAAGATGTGTTCGCGGTCGCGCGCTTTGCGTAGTAAGTAATCGGTGCGGCGGCGGACGACGTCGTTGCGATGCTCAAGGAACAGCTTCAGCACGTCGCGAATGCCCAGCTCACGTGGCTGGCCGTTGACGATCGACAGCATGATGACCCCGAAGTTGGTCTGCATCTGCGTCTGCTTGTAGAGCTGATTCAGAATGATGTCGGGCTGCTCGCCGCGCTTCAGTTCCATCACGATGCGCATGCCTTCGCGGTCGCTCTCGTCGCGGATGTCGCTGATGCCGTCGATCTTCTTGTCGTTCACCAGGGCGGCGATATTCTCGATCAGGCGGGCTTTGTTCACCTGGAAGGGCAGTTCGGTGACGATGATCGACTCGCGGCCCTTCTCCATCTTCTCGGTGAAGGCCT
>Ga0105047_10013378_pt1 | contig 13111 bp, 13 predicted proteins | sample MAT04_FD_78384 | JGI IMG/M metagenome (GOLD analysis project Ga0105047, IMG submission 78384) | Freshwater microbial communities from Lake Fryxell liftoff mats and glacier meltwater in Antarctica - MAT-04 (megahit assembly) | ecosystem: Environmental > Aquatic > Freshwater > Ice > Liftoff... | reverse complement strand
CGTTGTACGGGTCTCCGTAGTTCTCTTTCAAGGCATCAATGTCCATGTCGAAAGTGATCGCGTGCAACTGCCGCTCCCTCTTCGGAATTGTCGGCAAGTCCCCCGGCTGAGGCGTTGCCTTTGGCCGGGTGAGAGTCTGAGTCGCCATTTGATGTGCCTTTGCTATCCGGCGATGAGTTCAAAGAATCGTACTCGCAATTCTAGCAGAACAAGTTCCTGCCAGCATTCCGTAAAGTTCGCAGGCGATCACTGCGACGCCGCAAGCGGCTTCAGTGGCTCGCTTTCCACCAGAAGTACAACCCTACCGCGCCGCCGATCAGCACGACGGCGGCGATGATGTCGCCGAGCCAGCCGCGTTTCGGGGGGAGGATGATTCCTTCGGGCAACGCGGCGGTGACGTCGCGGATTACCGGGCGTTCGATGGCGTCGAGGATGCGGCGTGACGGTGCCGGCGGGGGCGGTGCGTCGTCGCGGTACTTCGACAAGTCGGGGCCCAGCAGTTCGCGGAGTTGCTGTTCCACCGCATCGGCAGTCGCGGGGCGATCACCGGGCATTTTCGCCAGCATGCGGCCCACCAGTTCATCAAGGGCGGCGGGCACCTCGGGATGAAGATCGCGGATCGGTGTCGGTTCTTCGAACACTACCGCGCGGTACAGGGCACTTGATGCGTCGCCGCGGAACGGTGCTTCGCCGGAGATCATCTGGTACAGCACGCAGCCGAGGCTGAACAGGTCGGCCGTGGCAGCCACCTCTTCGCCTGACGCCTGTTCGGGCTACAGGTAGCCGGGGATGCCCGATTCATTGAGGCGATTCAGCAGTCCACCCGCGCGCGGCGACGGCGATGCCCCCAGCCCCAGCAGCCGCACCCGGCCTGACGGTTCAAGCCAGATGTTGGTTGGCGACAGTTCGCGGTGCACCCGGCCATGCCCGTGCGCGAACGCCAGGGCCGATGATGTCTCAAAGGCGATGCGCAGCGCATCCTTTAACGGCAGGCTGTGTTCGCGCTTGAGCCGGTCGGCCAGCGTTTCGCCTTTCAGCAGGTCCATGACGAGGAAGTGCTGACCGCCGGCCTCGCCGACATCGAGAAGTGCGGCGATATGTTCATGACTGAGGCGGATCAACCGGCGTGCGTCGGCGATGTATTCATCGCTGTCGTCGGATTCGACGGTCACCAGGCGGATGACGACGAGCCGGCGCGTGTTCGGTTCCTCCGCGGCAAAGACGGTGCCGGGCTGGCCGATGTCCAGTTCATGCAGCAGGCGGTACTTGCCTACCTGTTCGATCGCCAGCGAGCTTGCCATCGGATTCATCCTTGAACCGGGAACGTGTAGGCGGAAGTATACCCCCGGCGGCCCGATCGCCACAAGGCGGACCGCGCCCGCCCGGATTCCCCAGCCTTCCCGGAAAAATTCCCGGCTTGACCGAATCCGTGAATGAATCTACAGTCTCGCCGTCCGGTCGGGACATAGACGCTCATGAGAAACACGAGCGGTGGTCTATCCCGAACATGACCGGGCAGTTCTCTCCGGAGGAATCAAGGAATGAAGCTCTTCCGTCTCGCCGGCGGCACGTTCTGGGCCGCGATGATGATCGTCCTGATGCACAGCAACACGAGCCGGGCCGGGCTTCTGCCGGTCAATGCCACCGTCACGCAGGATGGCAGCAACTACCGCTGGTCTTACGGCGTGGTGCTCACGTCCGATTCGATTCTGCGGACAGGTGATTTCTTCACCGTGTACGACTTCCAGGGCCTGGTACCCGATTCGTCCTCGCAGCCCGAGGGATTCGCATTCTCGACTTCGAAGGTCGGGCCGACTCCGTCCGGCACGGTGCCGAGCGATGATCCCGGCATCGACAACATCACCTGGACCTACACCGGAGCCGACACGCAGGTGGGCCAGACCGGTCTGGGCAACTTCATGGCCCAGTCCGTCTACTACGTGCAGGGTGACGGTGTGTTCGCCGCACGCACGCATCGGCAAGTCGATGGCAAGGCGGACGCCAACATCACGGAGACCGACATTCCGGTCCCCGACCCGGGCGTTCCCGAACCGGCATCGCTGGCGCTTGCGGCTATCGGTCTGCCGCTGTTGGGCCTGCGTCGCTATCTGATTCGCCGCTGATATGTCGTTGCAATGTGACGATGCAAGAAAGGGAGCGCAGGCTATCAGCCTTCGCTCCCTTTTGCGTTTGCTGTCCGCTGCGTTGTTTGCCCAGATTATTCTTGAAGTCAACCCGCGAAAAGGTCCGATTGACACCCCTGAAAAATCGGGTTACTGTCCCTCCCGCTTGATCGATGGTCCTTCGGGACCTGCGTTGGAAAACAAAGCGTCCGGATCTCGGTGGGCCGAGCTTCGGTTGATCGCACGGAGGAACAGGAACATGAAGTCACATTGGATGTACCGATCGCTGGCCTCGCTTGTCGTTGTCGTCATGGCCGCCCGCGCTGAAGCCGGCCTGCTGCCGGTCAGCGCGACTTCGACCGCGGACAACAATAACTTCCGCTTCACCTACGGCGTCGTGCTGACGTCTGATTCGACTCTGCGGACCGGTGACTACTTCACCGTATACGATTTCCAGGGCTTTGTCGCCGGCTCGACGGTTCAGCCGGAAAACTTCAGCTTCAGCGTGTCGAAGACGGGCGGCACCCCTCCGGGCACCGTTCCGTTCGATGATCCGAACCTGGACAACCTGACCTGGACCTACATCGGCGCCGAAACGCTGCCCGGCCAGCAGGGCATCGGCAACTTCTCGGCCATCTCGACCAACAGCGAATCGCGGACGGCGGCGGCCTTCACGGCCCGCACGCACCGCCAGTTCGATGGCGCGATCGACAGCAACATCACTGAAACCCTGATCCCCGGCTCGGAAAACCCGGAAACCCCGGGCGTGCCGGAGCCGGCTTCGCTGGCTCTGGCCGGCATCGGCCTGCCCCTGGCCGGCCTGCTCCGCTACATCCGCCGCAACAAGAAGTAAGCGACCGGATCATTGAAGTCACCCAACGCGGGGAGTGGATGGCATCGCCATCCGCTCCCCGCACGCGTTAGAAGTCGCGCCAGAATAAATTACCGGGTTTAGAGAAGAGGATCACGAAAGCATGAAAGAATGAAAACACGAAAGAGCATGATGGCAATGCCGCATTTTCTCGTGTTCCCGTCGTTTCGTGCTTTCGTGATTCTCTTCATCGGCGCCGATACGATCCGGTAGCTTATTTTGGCGCGAATCCTTTGCGGGTGGATAACGACGACAATCCGATCGTGAAGCGCCAGCGACTGTTGCAACAGCAACCGTCGCTGACGCTTCACGATCGGATCATTTCGCATTTAAATCAGATCGCCTTCATCACCAGCGCCCCGTTTTGCCCGCCGAAGCCGAAGCTGGTCGACAGGGCGACCTTCGGCGTGTAGTCGCGGGCCACGTTGGGCACGTAGTCGAGATCACAGGCCGGGTCGGGGTTGGTGAGATTGATCGTCGGCGGCGTGACGCGCTCACTGAGTGTCATGGCCAGGGCCACGGCTTCTACCGCGCCGGAGGCACCGATCGAGTGGCCGATCATCGATTTGATCGACGAAATGGGAACCGCGCGGGCACTGTGGCCCATCACGTTCTTCACGGCAGCCGTTTCCATCGCATCGTTGAGCCGGGTGCTGGTGCCATGTGCGTTGATGTAGCCGATCTCGTCCGCGTTGATGTGCGCTTCCTGCAGCGCGTTGCGGATCGCGCGGGCACCGCCCTTCCCTTCCGGATCGGGCTTGGTGATCGAGTACGCATCGAAGCTGCTGCCGAAGCCGAGAACTTCCGCGTAGATGGTCGCACTGCGTTCGCGGGCATGCTCGTATTCTTCAAGGATCAGCACGCCGGCTCCTTCGCCCAGCACGAAGCCATCGCGCAGGCGGTCGAATGGGCGGGAACACTCTTCGGGCGGCAAATTGGCCCGGCTCAGGGTGCCGAGTGCGGTGTACGCCATCAGCAGCAACGGATCGAGCCGACTGTCGGCCCCGCCGGTGATGCAGACGTCCGTCTCGCCGCGGGCGATCATGCGGAAACCTTCACCAACGGCCTGAGTTCCGGCCACGCAGGCGGTCGTGATCGTGCTGTTGGGCCCCTGGGCGTTGAACGCCATCGAAATATGGGCAGCCACCATGTTGGGCAGGTATTTCAACAGCCACAACGGGAACAGCGGGGTGCCGTTACGGGGGTCAAGCCGGTTCAAGTCGAACCGGCCCTTCTCATCCGCGACCTGCATTAAAAGCGGCATGATTTCGCCGAGGTCGACGGGTACGACGCCGCCCCCCATGCAAACGCCGATCTTCTCCGGGTTTTCCTTCCCCAGATCTAGTCCGCTGTCCTGAATGGCCAGTCCGGCAGCCCCGAGGCCGAAGCGGGCCGCCCGGCCCATGATCTTCAGCGACTTGCGGCTGGATTCCGGCACAAACGGCATCGGATCGAAGTCTTTGACTTCGCCCGCCACCTTGATGGGAAACGAGGAGGCATCAAAGGCCGAAATGAGGCTAATGCCGCTCCTGCCGTTGACGCAGGCGGACCAGAACGCGTCCTTGCCGACTCCATTGGGGGCTACCACGCCCAACCCAGATACCACGACCCGACGGTGCATGGAGCAAACTTCTCCCCGACTGCCTCGCGGTAGCTCCGACCGACGAGCAGACGACGAATCCTATCGCTGGCAGCTCATGCCCCTTCCCGGGGACAACCCGGACGACGGCAGGCGCTACAACTTCCTGTTACGATGAAAAGGACGGATTCGCGTATTTTGTTCAGATTAGCCAACTTGCTCAAATTTACCAGCATGAATACGGTTGATCAAGAAAATGACTGCCGCAACCCGCGAATTCGCTACGTTTTGAAACAGTCTGGGATGACTGGTATAATTGCGGCGATTGTGGCGGTCATCGGGCGTCGAATTTGCAGGACCCGCTAAACTGTCACCAGTCGGAACACTGTAATCTCCGGCCGCGCGTTGAAACGCACCCGTCGGATGTAGCCCAAGCCCCGATTGATGTAGAGATTTCGCCCGTCACCAAGATCAAACTCCCCGGCCGTATAGCGGGCGTTGTCGACCGGCAGCAGGGGCGGCGGCAGGAACGGCGGCTTGCACTGCCCGCCGTGGGTATGGCCACACAGAATCCAGCCCCTGTAGCCGTGCCAGGCCTTGATGTCCGCACCATCGGGATTGTGGCACAGTACCAGCGACGGCCTACCGCGATCGATTGTGGCAACCGCCCGTTCGGGGTGGAACATGCCTCCCCACAGGTCGTCAACGCCGGCGATCTGCAGCCCCTTCACCTCCGTCTTGTCATTGCGCAACAGCGTGATGCCGGCCGCCTCCAGCCGAACCTGCAACGCAGCCGCGACCGCGGGGTTCTTCCAGTTCCGGCCGAAGTCGTGATTGCCGAGCACGGCCACGGTGCCCAAGGGCGGGTGCTTCAGCCCCTTCTCGAGGACACGGGCGACATGGTCGGTTTGCTCGCCCGATTCGCAACTCATGAAGTCGCCGGTGATTGCGAGCAAATCACCCAGCGAGCAGGCGTGCGCGATGGCCGCGATGATGTAGTCGTCATCGACGAGTTTGCCGATGTGCAGATCGCTGATCTGCACCAGTTTCCTGCCCGATAGCTCCGTGGGAAGTCCCACGATCGGCAGATCACGCTCGACGACTTCGTACCAGTGAGGCTCGACGCGCCAAGTGTAGACGGTCGTCGCGGCGGTGGCGACGCCGCAGGCGGCGAAAAAACGGCGACGGGTCAGGCGGGGCAGCTTCATCGCGATCCCTCAATTGACAAGCTGTCGCCGGTGCGGGCAACGACACGGTGAAACCGAAGAGCGACCTCACGATCAACGACCCGGCGCAGGCCTTCCACCAGGCAGGCCGGCTCGTGCTCCGTCTGGCCGATCCGTTGAATCTCGGGCAATGGTGTCCCCGGCGGTACGGCAAACGCATCCTGATGGATAATCTGCTCGCCGGCATCCAGTTCGGGGACGATGAAGTGGATGGTCGCCCCGTAGGTCAGCATCCGCTTGCTGTATGCATCATGATACGGCTGGGGCCCGGGAAATGGCGGCAGCAACCCGTGATGCAGGTTGATGATACGCCCGCCGGCGAACTTCCAGCAGGTCGAAGGGGGAATGATGCGCATGTACCGGGCCAGTACGATGTAGTCGATCTGGTAATGGTCGAACAGCGACACCATCCGATCGTTGTCCGGGTCGCCCTTGTCGTTGCCGACCGACTCCCAGGGGATGCCAAACTCGTCCGCCAGCGGACGGCAGGCGTTGCGGTTGCCGATCACCACCGCCGGCGTGGCGGCAAGTTTGCCCGCGCGGATCGCTTCCAGCACGGCCCGCGGCGGTTCGGTCCGATGGGTCACACAGAGCGCCAACCGGGTTGGGCGATGATGTTCCGTGGGGGACCAGGTGCGGACCGCCAGCCCCTTTACCGTACCAATCCCGGCCAAGTCCGTGCGAAGTTGCCCGATCGGAATGCGTTCGTGGGGCCATTCCATCCGGAGAAGCATGGCGAACATGCGCTCAGTATCGTGATCGTACATCTGAATCTCGGCAATGTTCGCGCCGAAGGTCGTCACGTGATGCACGATCGGGTCAGCCAGGCCACGATTGTCCGGCCCGACCGCGGTGACGATGACTTGCATAGAACGGCCCTTGAGGGAAAGGGGAACCGGGAGATTGTATGGCCCGCAGCTTGGCCTTGCAGCCACTTGCAGGTTTGCTATACCTCCACGCTTCCGGAAAACCCCGGCACGCGCCCCGCGCCTGCCGGCCACCGATAGGGAGGCTTCCAGGCATGAAGCAGCGAACACAACGAGCAGGTCTGATGTTCCTTGGGACGGGCCTTGTGCTGGCGGTCGGCTTCGCGATCGGCCAGTCGATGCGCCCGGCCCCGCTGGCCGCCCAGCAGGCGACCCCGCAACCGGTCGTGCAGGCATCGGCCACGACGGCCATGGCGGACAGCGGTAAACGCGTCGTCGCCTACATTTACGGCAACATGCCGATCACCCGCGAAGAATTCGGCGAGCATCTGATCTCGATCTACGGCGAACAGCGGCTCGAGTTGTTCGTCAACAAACGCCTGATCGAGATTGCGTGCGCCAAGAAGGGGATCGACGTCACGCCGATCGAAATCGACGCGGCCATCCTTGATGACTGCAAGCGCATCAACATCTCGAAGGAAGATTTCATCAAGACGGTGTTGCCGCAGCGGTACAAGAAGTCGCTTGACGAGTGGCGCGCGGACGTGATGAAGCCGCGCCTGCTGCTTGCCAAGCTGTGCCGCGATCAAATCCAGGTCAGCGATGAAGAATTGAAGCAGATGTACGACAATCGTTACGGCGAGAAGGCCCGCGTCAAGATCGTGCTCTGGCCCAAGGAGCAGCGCGACATCGCCCATAAGATGTACGGCGAACTGCGCAAGCCGGGCAGCGAACAGAACCCCGATGCCGGCTGGGATGCCGTCGCCACGCGCCAGCCCGATTCGGCGCTGGCATCGCGGGCAGGCGAAATCGAACCGATCGGCCGTTATTCAGGGTCGGATAGTGCCAAGGTGGAAGAGATCGCCTTCAGTCTGAAGGTCGGCGACCTGAGCCCGATCATCGAACTGCCGATCGGCTATCTGGTCGTCAAGCGTGTCGGCACTGTCGCCCCAGCGAAGGATATCGACTTCCAGAAGGTGAAGGCCGACCTTCGCAAGGAAGTGGTCGATCGCAAGATCGACAAGGAAGTGCCCAAGCTGTTCGCCCAGATCCGCGCAGAGGCGAAGCCGCAGTTGTACATGGGCAAAACCGCGGCAACTCCACTGATGCCGCCGGCCGCCCCGACGATCATGAAGTAAATTGGAATGCGGAATTGGGAATGCGGAATGCGGAATTCAGAATGGAGAAGAGGGTGAGTGCTCTTCCGTTCTGAATTCCGCATTCCGCATTCCCAATTCCGCATTTGAACTATTCGCCAGCCCAGACGGGCCGGCCGTTGAACACGTCTTTCATCACGGTGCCGCTCCAGCCGTTGGGAATGGCCCGTTGTACCCCGTCGATTCGCGGGTTCATGCGGTCCCATACGACGAGCGCCCGATCGATCCACATGCCGATTTTTTCAGCAGTCGCACTCTTCGGCGACGTTTCCCGCACTTGCTGGGCGGTTTTCATCTGCCCGAGGAGAATCGACGCCTGGGCCAATGCCTGCTGGTACCACGGGTTGCCCGGGAAGCGGTTCCACGCTTCTTCCAAGTGCCGCAGCGACGACTGAAACCACTGCCGGCTCGCGGGCAAGTCGCCCAGCGTCTGGCACATGCACCCGACACGCAATTGACAGGCACCCAGATGGAACAGGGCGTCGTCCGGGGCCGGACCCTGCAACGTCGAAATGCCGTGCGACAGCGTTTCGATGGCTTGGTGATACATGTTCAGGGCGGCCGTCGCGTAGCCCATGCTTTCGTACATCCAGGCCGTTTGGGCCACGGAGATGCCGTGCTGGCATTGAAGGTTGGTCTGCGGCACGTTCATTGTAATACTCATGGCCTTGGCCCTTTCGAAGAGTGTCTGCCTGTTCCCCATCCTCGTAAGCGGCACAGGTTCGCCGCAGAGGAACAATAATCCGATCAGTTCATCAGTTTTTCCAGATGACCGACCGCGTGGCTGACACTCTCGAAACGGAGCTGGCAAAGCCGACTTGCGCGGAAATGGCACCAAAGTGATGCCGACAACGGGTAGACGGGGTAGGCTGGGCATTTCAAACAGAAGATAGGGACTACTTTTGAAAGTCGGGCGGAACGGTCTCGTCAGTTACGATCAGTGGTTCCACCGACAGCACTGTGTGCGGCAGCGCCCGTTCCGTCAGCGACCATGCGAGGTTTGCGAACCGACTACCGGCGAGCATGTACAGAATGATGCCCGGCCCCTGCCCCAGCCAGACCGGCCAGGTGGATAGGCCCGGCCCGAACAAACACAGCGCCGACGCGGCATACAGCAGGAATCGCCCAGCCAGTTGCGAAGCGGAGTAACCCAATCCCGGATCAACAAACGGACCACCGGGAAGTTCCACACGCAGCGAATCCGCCGCAACGAGCTTCTCAGCATCAAGCAGGTTCTGTGTCCTGCGCCTGTTTGGGTCGCGCAATGCAAGCAGCAGTTGAGCAATGCCGACCAGCAACGGTATACCGGCAGAGATGAGTGAGCCGACCATACGGGGCAAGAGGCCGATGCCCGTGGCGATCACCGCTGCCAGCAGGAACGCGAAGCCGCTGATGTTGATGCTGAAGTGCCGCGACGAGCGGTTGAGCCCCACCATATCCGGCTGACAATAGCCACAGGCCGGGCACGGGCACATTTCAGAGAAAGCGACAGCATGCTGGCGGTACTGCTCGGCAACCGACTCCCGGGTATCGTTCGCCATCATTTCATGCCGCTGTAGCGTAAAGCGGCGGACGTATTGGAACACGGTGCGGCAGCCCAGGCACGGCTGCCTGGTCCAGATGCGAAGATAGACGGTTGCTTCCTGCGAAAGAGCCATCACTCTTTTGTACGGTAGGCGGACTGCGTTTCGTAGGGTGGGCGAAGGCTTTGCGCAGCCCGCCGTCTTTCGTAGGGTGGGCGCAGGCTTTGCGCAGCCCACCATCGCCGGGAGCGAAGAGGTGGGCTTCGCAAAGCCTGCGCCCACCCTACAAGAAGCCCACCATCCTGTTTACGAGGGCCGATATGTCGCGAACGAGTTTTCCGTTTCCCACAGGGTCACTTCGACAACCGGCAGGTCAGCGGCCTTCGTATAGTCAAAGATCATGCGGGCGATTGTCTCGGCAGTCGGGTTGCTGTCGATGACGACAACCGGCTCATTGCGCTTCAGCAGTTCCGGCAGCATGGGGTCGTCGCGATGCAGGATCATCTTGTGGTCGAGCGTGTCGTCGATCCAGACCTGCACGATTTGCTTGATTCGTGTGAAGTCGACGACCATGCCGAGTTCATCGAGTCCGGCCGACTCCAGCGTGATAAGCGCCCGGCCGTTGTGGCCATGGAGGTTCCTGCACTTGCCGTTGTAGTTCAGCAATCGATGGCCGTAGCAGAAGTGGATCTCGCGGGTGACGCGGTACATCGGTTCCTCACTGAGCGGACGTGATCGGTGAATAGGTCGTCGGGTCAGCAATGCCAGTCCCGGCAAAGGCGTACTTCCGTTCCGCACACTTGTTGCAACACCCGCAATGCAGGCCAGCGACCGGCCTGATGCATGAAAGCGTGTGCTTCAGCAATGTTCCCGGCACACGCTTCACCACGTCGGCCTTCTTCAGCGATGCGTACGGACGAATGATACGGACAGTGCCGTTGACCGCACGGCCGACGACATCGGCAAAGCCGTCGAAGAACGCCGGCGTGGCATCAGGAAACGGATTGGCCGACAGCGTTGCCAAAGCCAATTCGGAAACTCCGTTCAAGTGACACCAGATCAGCGACTTCGACAGAAGCAACACGTTGCGGCCGGGGAGATAGACGGCTTCGTCGGGCGTGGAATCGTCCGGCACATTGTCGCCCGTCATACTCCAATGCTTCCCGTACAAGTCACCCGCCGGCTGCTCGAGCGTTGTCAGCGGACGCAGCGCCGGGCAGGCAAGTGCCGCGAGAAATCGATCGAGATACTCGCGTTCCAGGGTTTCCCAGAACGCCCCGACCTGGATATAGATCGGGTACACCGACGGGTAATGCTGAACGGCTTCGGCCAGCAGCACGGCGCTGTCCAGACCGCCGCTGCATAGCACCGCGAGCGGGCCGGAAGATGTCGCGGGCGGCCAATCATTCGGGGAGTCGATCATCGGAGTGATTGTAGGCGCACGAGTGGGCGATATACCACAAACTACTTCTTCGCCCGCGGGCCCTCGTTCGGCCCCGTGGTTTCAACGACCTCGAAGTCGCTGCCCTTCACTTTGCGGAGTTCATCAAGCCCCTTGATTCGCGTGTCCGGCGCAACCGACAACCGCCAGTCACCACCGTTGTCGGCCACGAACATGCCATACTTCTTCAGCCCCTTCAGGATCGCCTGCACGTGCGGCGAGTAGCCCGAGACATCGAAGTCCGCCCGCAGCCGGAAACGCTCGCCCATCCGGGGCAGGTTGGCGTCGGTCAAACGACTGGCGTGGTGCGTGGCCGGGTAAACATACGCCTTGCGCGTCTTCTGCACCGTGAAGCGCATGGCATGTTCGACCATGCCGCGTTCGCATTCGTCGAAGCGCACAACCGAGGGAAAGATCGGCAGTCCGGCGGCATCGGAAGACGTCCATCCATCGGGGCGGAGCTTGTTCGACTTCAGGTCGAACGTCGCTTCGCAGGCACATTCCCAGCCGGTGGGCAACTTGCGGCCCTGGTAAAACTCGTAGAGCATCGCGTTCGCGGGATCGACGACGATCACATGGCGATCGCCCTTCTCCATTGCCGCCTGCGAATCAGCCAGCGGCCGTTTGTCCTGGGCGGGCCAGCCTTCGATCGGGGCGTCGCCCGGCAGCGGAAACGGGCCCTTGTCCGATTCGTCGGGGTAGCTTTTCACCTTCACGTCGATCTTCTTCTGATCGGGCGGGACGATGATGAACCCCATGTCGAGGTTGTAGGCGAACTTCTTGTCCGGCCCGATACCGGCGATCATCTCCTTCGAGTTTTTCTTCACCGGCAGCTTCGAAATGTCTTCGTTCCACGGGTTGTCGGCAGGGAAGATCTGCATGGCCGAGAGGATCTTGTCCGCTTCGGGCGTGTTGAACATCACGGTCTTCGTGATGGCCGGAAGTTTCGGCTTCTCTTCAGCAAGCAGCGGAGTTACGCAGGCGAATAAAAGGAAAATCGGAAAGTGGCGCATGGAGAGGTCTCACGCCCCGGTGTGAGGCTTCCGAACCCCGGGGATCGTTGACGCAGAAACCCGACGTTCGGAAGCCTCACGTCGGGGAGTGGGTGCTAAACTTTCTTCCGCTTCGGCAGGATCAATCGCAGCAGCTTCTGAACGGGATCGTAGAACTCGTCAACGACGCGTTCTTTCAGTGGAATGATCGCGTTGTCAGTGATGTGGATATGTTCGGGGCAGACCTTCGTGCAGCACTTGGTGATGTTGCAGTAGCCGATGCCGTGCTCGTTCTTGGTGGCCGGGATGCGGTCTTCCGTGTCAAGCGGGTTCATCTCGAGTTGAGCGAGATGGACCATGTAGCGCGGGCCGACAAACTCTTCATGCTTGTGGTGATCGCGCAGGACGTGACAGACATCCTGACAGAGAAAACACTCGATGCACTTGCGGAATTCCTGGACACGCTCGATGTCGTCCTGCTGCATGCGCCAAGTGCCGTCTGCGGCATCGGGCTTGCGCGGCTGGAACTTCTTGATCTTCTTCTTGACCTCGTAGTTCCACGACACGTCGGTCACGAGGTCCTTGATGTGCGGAAACGCCTGCATCGGCTCGATGACCACGGGAGCGTCGAGGTTCAGGGTGTTGAGGCGGGTCATGCACATCAGTTTCGGCATGCCGTTGATCTCGGCCGAGCACGACCCGCACTTGCCGGCCTTGCAGTTCCAGCGGCAGGCCAGGTCGTTGGCGGAGTCCGCCTGGATTTGGTGCACGGCATCAAGGACGACCATCCCCTCGGAGACGGAGGTGGAAAAGTCCTTGAACTCTCCCTTGCCGCGTTCCCCGCGGAAGACGCGGAAGGTGGCTGTGGATTTCGGCTCGGTGGTCACTGCGCTCATATGGCACGATCCCGTGTGTGGGGCGATCTACTTGATTCTTAGCAAGCGGAGAGCGAAAGGCAAAGCGGGATGGAGAAACGCGGAGCGATTGAGAGGGATCGATTGTCACGGAACAGCTAATGTTTGAATGATGGCGGTCCACTTTCATTGGATCACTCGTCTCGAAAGTCCAACCTTAACTCTACGGTTTCCCGAGCTATGTCAAGCAAGGCCACAGTCTCCGGCTTCACCGCCACCTCGATTTCGCGCGCAAAGCGATTCTGCGTTCGGCGACCACTAAGATCCGCGAGAACTTTGGCTTTGCTTGCGAGCAATATTCCATGACCGTCGATGATGCTGACAGGTGTCCCCGCCGGAATGATCTGAAACACCTTGTT
>Ga0105047_10013377_pt1 | contig 13112 bp, 12 predicted proteins | sample MAT04_FD_78384 | JGI IMG/M metagenome (GOLD analysis project Ga0105047, IMG submission 78384) | Freshwater microbial communities from Lake Fryxell liftoff mats and glacier meltwater in Antarctica - MAT-04 (megahit assembly) | ecosystem: Environmental > Aquatic > Freshwater > Ice > Liftoff... | reverse complement strand
GCGTGTAGCTGCTGGTCTTCACGCGGATGCCGCGCACGAGGCCTTCCTCGCCAAGGTAGGCGCCCCAGGGCCAAGCCGCCACCATGAGGTGGATGTCGTTGCCCTTGGGGCTGACGCCCAGCTTCTTGTCGCCGATCCAGATCAGCGGGCGCAGGTAGCAGCTCTCCAGCTTGTTCACACGCACCACCTCGCGCTGCGCCTCCATCACCTGCTGCGGTGTGAACGGGATCTTCATGCGCAGGATCTTGGCGCTGTTGAAGAGCCGCTCGGTGTGCTCCTGCAGGCGGAAGATGGCGGTGCCGTTGACGGTGTTGTAGGCGCGCACACCTTCGAAGGCGCCGCAGCCGTAGTGCAGCGTGTGGCTGAGCACGTGGATCTTCGCGTCGCGCCACTCCACCAGCGTGCCGTCCATCCAGATCTTGCCGTCGCGGTCGGACATCGACATCGGGGTCTCCTGCAGGGGGAATTCGAGCCGGCGATTCTAGGCCGGCGGGTCTTCGGGCCGGCTCAGCGTCCAGCCGCTGACGCGACCGCCGCGAAGCTCGACCAGCACGCTGGCGCCGCCCGGGTCGGCCCAGCGCCAGCGCTCGGGGTCCTGACCTTCGCCGACCCGCTGGCCCAGGCTGCGCGTGAGCACGATCACCTTCATCAGCGTCATGCGGGCTTGCAGCCTGGCGTTGAGCATCACGGCGCTGTCGATATGGCCCACCGGCGCCTGCGCCGCACCGCGCATCACGCGCAACGCGCGGCTGAACTGCAGCAGCATCCAGAAGCTGACCACGGTCAGCGCCAGCACCAGGCCCGGCCAGCCGTAGGCGAAGAAGCCCACCACCATTGCGGCAGCAGCCAGGGCCCAGCCGATGGCCGCCGTCATGCGCCGGGCGCGCGCCGGGCGCTCAAGGACAATCCTGGCGATGGATGGTGTGCTGACATTGGTGATCAACCTCGATCGGGCGCCTGAAAGGCGCGAACGCATCGCCGCGCAGCTCGAGCGGCTGGGCCTGCCGTGGACCAGGCTGCCCGCCGTCGACGCGCGCGCCTTCACGCCACAACAGCGCGCCGCACTGGACGACGGCGCCTACCGGCGAAAGCACGGCATGACGCCGCTGCCGGGCGAACTGGGATGTTACCTGTCGCATGTGGAGGCGATGCGCCGCCTGCTGGCCAGCGACGCCCGCGCCGCACTGGTGCTGGAGGACGACGTGGTGCTGCACGACACGCTGCCGGCGGTGCTGGGCGGGCTGCTGACGCACCCCGGGCGCTGGGACATGGTCAAGCTGTCGGCGGTGCACTCGGGCACGCCCGTGCCTTGCCTGACGGTGGCGCCGGGTCACCGGCTGGCGGTGATGCTCAGCCGCTGCACCGGCTCCAGCGCCTATCTCGTCAACCGGCGCGCCGCGCGCGCCTACCTCGACGGCCTGCTGCCGATGAGCCTGCCCTACGACCACGTCTTCGACCAGGGCTGGCGCTTCGGCCTGAAGGTGCGGCTCGTCACGCCCACACCCTGCCGCCACGACGAACAGGCCGCCTCGACCATCGGCACCCCCGCCAGCGTCAAGCGCAAGTTCGGCTTCGTGCAGCGGCTGCCGGCCTTCGCCTACCGGCTGGGCAACGAGCTTCGCCGTGTCGCCTACGGCACCCGCGAGGCGCTGCGCGAACGTCTCGGCTGAGCGGCATCAGCCGAGCCCGCCCAACGCCGCCGCTTCGCGCGGGCCGACGCGCCCGGTGCGCAACTGGAAGGCCCAGTCCTCGAAGCCCAGCGAAGCCGCCCGCGCCGCGGCGGTTTCCCAGTCGTAGACCGTGCAGCGCAGCTGCACCTGCCAGCCGCCGGGCCGGCGCTCGAGCAACGCCCAGCGCGCATGCGGGCTGCCGCATTCGGCGCGGTGCGGCAGCGGCCGTCGGGCGTCGTAGGCGGGCCGGCCCAGGCTGCCGGGGTTCACCACCAACGTACGGCCGACCTGCATCACACGCGGCAGATGAGTGTGGCCGCACAGCACCAGGCCGGCGGTATGGCCCTCCAGGCGTGCGCGCACCTCGTCCAGGCTGGCCTCCCGCCGGCCCGGGTTGCCGCCCGGCGCGTGGCCGGGCTGAATCGTCTCGAGCAGCGGCGCCAGGTCGCTTGACGGCGTGCCATGCACCAGCTGCACCTGCCCGTCGTCCAGCGCCAGCAGCGGCGGCAGCGCGGCCAGCCAGGCCTTCTGCGGCGGCAACAGTTCAGCCGCAGCAAAGGCATCGTCGTCATGCGGCCCGGGGTACGCCGCCAGCGCCTGCCGTTCGTGATTGCCGGCGATCGTCGGCCAGCCCAGCGACATCAGCAGCGCGGCGGTTTCGCGCGGCCACAGCGGGCCGCTGACGATGTCGCCCAGGTTGACCACCGCCTCGACGCCACCAGCGGCTTCGATCTCGGCGATCACCGCCTGCAGCGCCGGCAGGTTGCCGTGGATGTCGGTCACGGCGGCGAAGCGGTTCAGCTTCAAAGCGTACGCACCAGGTCCATCGCCTGCTCGACGCGCTCGACCGCGTGCACGGTGAGCCCTTCGATCGGCTTCTTCGGTGCGTTGGCCCTGGGCACCAGTGCGACCGAGAAGCCCAGCTTGGCCGCCTCCTTCAGCCGCTCTTGTCCGCGCGGCGCCGGCCGCACCTCGCCGGCCAGGCCGACCTCGCCGAAGGCGACGAAGCCCTGCGGCAGCGCACGGCCGCGCAGCGAACCCTGGATCGCCAGCAGCACCGCCAGGTCGGCCGCCGGCTCGCTGATGCGCACGCCGCCGACCGCGTTGACGAACACGTCCTGGTCCATGCAGCTCACACCCGCGTGGCGGTGCAGCACGGCCAGCAGCATCGCCAGGCGGTCGCGGTCGAGGCCCACCGACAGCCGCCGCGGACTGGGCCCGCCGCTGTCGACCAGCGCCTGGATCTCCACCAGCAGCGGCCGCGTGCCTTCCAGCGTCACCAGCACGCAGCTGCCGGGCACCGGCTGGCCGTGCGTGGACAGGAAGATCGCGCTCGGGTTGCTGACGCCCTTGAGCCCGCGCTCGGTCATCGCGAAGACACCGATCTCGTTGACCGCGCCGAAGCGGTTCTTGATTGCCCGCACCAGCCGAAAGCTGCTGTGCGTGTCGCCCTCGAAGTACAGCACGGTGTCGACGATGTGCTCCATCACGCGTGGGCCGGCGAGCGCGCCTTCCTTGGTCACGTGGCCCACCAGCACCACCGCCGGGCCGCCGGCCTTGGCCTGGCGCGTGAGCTGCGCGGCGCACTCGCGCACCTGCGCCACAGAGCCCGGCGCCGAGCTGAGCTGCTCTGAGTAGAGCGTCTGGATCGAGTCGATCACCGCCACCGCGGGCCGCTCGGCGTCGATGGCCGCGGCGATCTTCTCCAGCGAGATCTCGGCCAGCACGCGCACCGGCGAGGCGTCCAGCCCGAGCCGCCGCGAGCGCAGCGCCACCTGCGCGCCGCTTTCCTCGCCGGTGACGTACAGCGTCTTCACGCGCCGCGCCATGGCGTCCAGCGCCTGCAGCAGCAGCGTGCTCTTGCCGATGCCGGGGTCGCCACCGATGAGCACCACGCCGCCTTCGACGAGGCCGCCGCCGAGCACACGGTCGAGCTCTTCGATGCCGGTGGCCAGCCGCGCCACCTCGCCGGCCTCGATGTCGGCCAGCGCCGCCACCGGCTGTGTGCGCGCCAGCGAAGCGAAGCGGTTCTTCGCCGTACCGGTGGGCTCGGCCACCGCCTCTTCCAGCGTGTTCCAGGCGCCGCATTGCGGGCACTTGCCCAGCCACTTGGCGTTGGTGCCACCGCATTCGCGGCACTGAAAGGTGGTGCGCTCTTTGGCCATCCAGCTATTGTCGACGCGACAATCGCCGCATGGACATGAGTGTGTGGTGGGCCTTCTTCGCAGCCTCGTGGGCGATCAGCCTGCTGGCCGCGCGCGTGCTGCGTTCGCGGTCGTCCACCACGCATGTGCGCTGGATGAACCGCGGCTTCGGTGCGCTGTTTGTCGTCGCCGGGCTGCTGCTGGCGGGTTTCAAGCGTTCGGCCTGAACTTCAACGCAGCTCAGCGCCGCGCAGTGCACTGAGGCTCAGCTCTCGTCCACGCGCACCGGCACCCGCTGCGCCAGTGCGCACATCAACTCGTAGCCGATGGTGCCTGCGGCCAGCGCCACCTCGTCGATCGGCAGCAGGCTGCCGCGTGGTCCCTGGCCCCACAGCGTGACCTCGCTGCCCGTGCCGGCCTGCGGCGCCGCGCCGAGATCGACCGCCAGCATGTCCATCGACACCCGGCCTACCGTGGTGGAGCGAATGCCGTCCACCAGCACCGGCGTGCCGCTGCCCGCGTGGCGCGGGTAGCCGTCGGCATAACCGCAGGCGGCGATGCCGATGCGCATCGGCGCGCTGGCGGTGAAGCTGCTGCCGTAGCCGACGGTGTCTCCGGCCGCCAGCGTCTGCGTGGCCAGCACACGCGTGCGCAGCGTCATCGTCGGCCGCAGGCCCCAGTGGGCGATGTCTCGTTGCGGAAAGTCGGGCGCGCTGCCATAGCTGAGGATGCCGGCGCGCACCCAGTCGTTGCGCAGCGGCGAAGCGCCGTGGCGCAGCAGCGCCGCGCTGTTGGACAGGCAGCGCTCGCCCGGCAGCTCGCCGGCCGCCGCCTCGAAGGTAGCCAGCTGGTGCGCGATGCCGCGCGCACCGTCGGCGTCGGAGAAGTGCGTCATGAGCGAGATCTCGTCCACCTGCGGCAGCGCGTTCAGCCGCGTCCACGCACTGGCGAAAGACTCTGGGCGAAAGCCGAGGCGGTTCATGCCGCTGTTCATCTTCAGAAACACGCGGTGCGGCTCGTGCGTCTTGTGCGCGGCCAGCCAGTCGATCTGCTCGCTGCAGTGCACCACGTGCCACAGCGCCAGGCGCGAGCACAACTCGAGATCACGCGGCTCGAAGCAGCCTTCGAGCAGCAGTACCGGCCCACGCCAGCCCAGTGCGCGGATGCGCTGGGCCTCGGCCAGGTCGAGCAGCGCAAAGCCGTCAGCGCCGCGCAGGCCGTCGAACACACGCTCGATGCCGTGGCCGTAGGCATTGGCCTTGACGACGGCCCAGACGCGCGCCTCGGCTGCGAAGGCGCGCGCGCGCGCCAGGTTGTGCACCAGCGCGGCGCGGTGGATCAGGGCTTCGATCGGACGCGGCACGCCGGCATTCTGCCGCGCGACCCGCAATCGCCCGCAATCGCCCGCCATTTCGCCATTCGAAACGATACGGGCCGCATGCTATAAACGTTCGACTCTGGACCATGGAGAAACCTCGCCGACGCCGACGTCGGCGCAGGCGGTACGACGCGAGAGTATGAAGAAGGGTTTCTCCACCATCATGTCGGCGCAGTTCTTCAGCTCGCTGGCCGACAACGCGTTGTTCGTGGCCGCCGTCGAGCTGCTGCGCACCGGCGGCGCACCCGAATGGCAGCGCGCCGCGCTGATCCCGATGTTCGCCCTTTTCTACGTGCTGCTCGCACCTTTCGTCGGCGCCTTCGCCGATGCGCTGCCCAAGGGCAAGGTGATGCTGATCTCCAACAGCATCAAGGTGGTGGGCTGTCTGATGATGCTGTTCGGCACCCATCCGCTGATGTCCTACGCCATCGTCGGGCTGGGTGCCGCGGCCTACTCGCCGGCCAAGTACGGCATCCTGACCGAGCTGCTGCCGCCTTCGCAACTGGTGAAGGCCAACGGCTGGATCGAGGGGCTCACGATCGCCTCGATCATCCTCGGTGTGCTGCTGGGCGGGCAGCTGGTGGGCCCGCACATGTCGGCCATGCTGCTGGGCGTGGACATGCCCGGGATGAACCTCGGCATCGACACCGCACCCGAGGCAGCGATCTCGGCCATCGTCTTCCTCTACGTGATCGCGGCACTGTTCAACCTGGGCATCCCGCGCACCAACGCGCCGCTGCAGCCGCTCTCGTCCAACCTGGGCTTCCTCGTCCACGACTTCGGGCGCTGCAACATGCGCCTGTGGCGCGACAAGCTGGGCCAGATCTCGCTCGCCACGACGACGCTGTTCTGGGGCGTCGCCGGCAACCTGCGCTACATCGTGCTGGCCTGGGCGGCGGCGGCACTGGGTTATGCCACCACGCAGGCCAGCGCGCTCGTCGGCGTGGTGGCCATCGGCACCGCGGTGGGTGCGTTGGTGGCCGCAGTCACCACCAAGCTCGACCGCGCGACCAAAGTCATCCCGCTGGGCATCGGCATGGGGCTGCTGGTGATCCTGATGATCTTCATCGACAACGTCTGGGTCGCGGCGCCTTTCCTGATCCTGCTCGGCGCACTCGGCGGCTACCTGGTGGTGCCGATGAACGCGCTTTTGCAGCACCGCGGGCACAACCTGATGGGTGCAGGGCGATCGATCGCGGTGCAGAACTTCAACGAACAGGCCTGCATCCTCGGCCTGGGCGCGTTCTATGCCGGCATGACCGTGTTCGGCCTCTCGGCTTTCGGCGCGATCACCATCTTCGGCATCGTGGTCGCCAGCACGATGGAGCTGATCCGCCGCTGGCATCAGCGCAACCTGGTGCAGCACCGCACCGAGGTCGAGCATCTGCTGGCCATTGCGCGCGCCGATGGCCACTGACGTCGCCCGCCCCGGATGAGCGCCGTGGGCGGCTTGTTGAGCGGAGGGGGCGGCTCGAGCGGCAGCCGGCTGGCCGTCGCGGCGCTGGCCTTCAACGCCCTGGCCTGGGGCATCTCATGGTGGCCGCTGCGGCAACTGCAGGGCCAGGGCCTGCACGCGCTGTGGGCCACGGTGCTGATCTTCAGCATCGCCACGCTGGTGATCCTGCTCGCCCGTCCGCAGGCACTGGGCCAGTTGCTGCGCGCGCCCTCGCTGTGGTGGCTGGTGCTGGCCTCGGGCACCACCAACGCCGCCTTCAACTGGGCGGTGACGATCGGCGACGTGGTGCGCGTGGTGCTGCTGTTCTACCTGATGCCGCTGTGGGCGGTGCTGCTGGCACGGCCACTGCTGGGCGAACGGCTGAGTGCCGTTGCGGCGCTGCGCATCCTGTTGTCGCTGGCCGGCGCGGCGATCGTGCTCTTGCCGGCCGAGGGCGGTTGGCCCTTGCCGCGCAGCCTGGCGGATGCGCTGGGCGTGCTCGGCGGCTTCGCCTTCGCGCTGAATAACGTGCTGCTGCGACGCGAAGCGCAGCGGCCCGACGGCGCGCGTGCACTGGCCATGTTCCTCGGCGGCGCGCTGGTGTCGGCCGCATTGGCGCTGGCCCTGGGCGCGGGAGGTGGCGTGCCGCCGCCGCCGGCGCCGGCCTGGCCGTGGATGGCGGGTGTACTGGCGCTGGCCGCGTGGTTTCTGGTCGGCAACCTCGCGCTGCAGTACGGCGCCACACGGCTTGCCGCCAGCACGACGGCGGTGGTGATGGTCAGCGAGGTGCTGTTCGCTTCGTTGTCGGCGCTGGCCCTGGGTGCCGCGACGCTGTCATGGCCGCTGCTGCTGGGCGGCGGCCTGATCGTCGCCGCCTCGCTGCTGGCCGCCCGCGGCGAGCGTTGATCAGGACGGCAGCGCGCTGGCCGCTCCGGGCAGGCGCACGCCGTGCAGCGCCAGCAGCTGCTCCAGGCGGTCGTCGTTCAGCGGCTTGGCCAGGTAGGCGTCGGCGCCGGCCAGCGCACCCCGCACACGGTCGATCTCGCCATGGTGCGCACTGACCAGGACGACGACCGGCGCGCGGCCCGACGCGGCTGAGCGGCCCTGGTGCCTGACCTGATGGCACAGGGCCAGTCCATCGAGATCGCTGTCCTCGCCGAGCTCGACATCGAGGAATACGAATCGAAAGTCGCCGCGCTCGAGCAGTTGCAGCGCGCGCGAACTGGTGCGCGCCACTTCGGTCTGCACACCACAACGCTTCAAGCGCAACTCGAGGTAGCGCAGCGCGACCTCGCTGTCGTCGACCAGCAGCGCCCGCGGCGCACGGCCCTCACGCACTGCGGCAGCCACCGGCCGCGCCACTGGCAGCCGGGCCAGCCGCAGCGCACCCAGCGCCACGAAGCCGCTGGGCGTGTCGACACTGCGGCGCGCCGGCCGGTCGCCGAGCGGGCGCAGCGGTGCGGCTTCGGTGTCGCCGATGTGTCCGTCTCGTTCGAGCGCCATGGCGTCGAGTTCCCGCAGCACATGCAGGGGATCGATCGGGCGCATCATCCAGATGGCCCCTGGCGGCGCATGGGTGCCGATGAACACCGCGTCGGCGCTGCGCTGCTGCTGCAGCACCAGATCGACCGACTCGCCGTGATCGGCATCGACCACCAGGAAGTCGGCCAGCTCATGCGACCGCACCTGCTCATATCCGGGCTGTCGGTCCGGCGCGCGTCGGAAATGGGAGCCGAGGGCACTGCGCTCGAAGGCGCTGAACCCCAGCAGGTTGACTCGGTACCGCATGGTCATTGCGATCCATGTTGGCGCCGCCCTCGATGGATGTCAACGCGGGCCTCCCTCAACGGGGGTGGCGATAATCGACAGCTCTTTCACGGAACCCCGCGGAGCCCATCCCGATGACCACGATCTATGACTTCGAGGCGCTGTCGATCGACGGCCAGACCACGCAGATGGCCACCCAGCGTGGCAAGGTGATCCTGATCGTCAACACCGCCAGCGCCTGCGGCTTCACGCCGCAATTTGCCGGGCTCGAGACGCTGTGGCAGACGCACAAGGACGGCGGCCTGGTGATCGTGGGTTTCCCGAGCAACGAGTTCGGTGCGCAGGACCCGGGCAGCAACGACGAGATCGCCACCTACTGCCAGCGCAACTACGGCGTGAGCTTCCCGATGATGGCCAAGGTGCAGGTCAACGGCGTGCAGGCCCACCCGCTGTGGAAGTGGCTGAAGGCGCAGGCGCCGGGCTTGCTCGGCACCGAGGGCATCAAGTGGAACTTCACCAAGTTCCTCGTCGGCAAAGACGGGAAAGTGATCAAGCGCTACGCGCCGACCGACACGCCGGCATCGATCACCAAAGATATCGAACAGGCGCTGGCTGCATGAGCGGCGTCTTCGGCCACCTGGAACCCTACGCGGGCGACCCGATCCTCGGCCTCAACGACGCCTTCCAGAGAGACCCGCGGCCGGGCAAGATCAACCTGTCGATCGGCATCTACTTCGACGACGCCGGCCGCATCCCGCTGCTGGACTGCGTGCATCAGGCCGAAGCGGCGCTGCTGGCCGAGCGCCGTGCCAAGCCCTACCTGCCGATCGAGGGCGCACCGGCGATGCGCGCCGCGGTGCAGGCGCTGCTCTTCGGCGCCGACCACCCGGCGCTCGCCGCCGGCCGCGTGGTGACGCTGCAGACCGTGGGCTCCTCGGGCGGGCTGAAGGTCGGTGCCGACTTCATCCACCGCTGGCTGCCGGGCAGCGCCGTGTGGGTCAGCGACCCGAGCTGGGACAACCACCGCGCGATGTTCGAAGGCGCCGGCATCGCGGTGCACTCCTATCCGTACTACGACGCCGCCACCGGCGGCCTGCGCTTCGAGGCGATGTGCGAGGCGCTGGCCACGCTGCCGTATGGCAGCGTGGTGCTGCTGCACGCCTGCTGCCACAACCCGACCGGCGTCGACCTCACGCCGACGCAGTGGCTGCATCTACTGCCGCTGTTGCGCGAGCGTGGCCTGCTGCCCTATCTCGACCTGGCCTACCAGGGCTACGGCGAGGGCATCGAGGCCGACGTCTATGCGGTGCGACTGCTGGCCGACGCCGGGCTGACCTTCTTTGTCGCCAACTCGTTTTCCAAGAGCATGGGCCTGTACGGCGAGCGCGCCGGCGCGCTCAGCGTGGTGTGCGCCGACGCCGCCGAGGCGGCGCTGGTGCTCGGCCAGATGCAGGCCACCGTGCGCCGCAACTACTCGAGCCCGGCGATCCACGCGGCCGGCGTCGTCGCCAAGGTGCTCACCGAGCCGGCCTTGCGCAGCGCCTGGGAGGCCGACGTCGCGGCGATGCGCGAGCGCATCCTGGCCATGCGCCGGCAACTGCACACGGTGCTGGGCGCGCGCCTGCCGGGGCGCGACTTCGGCTACTTCCTCAGCCAGCGCGGCATGTTCAGCTACACCGGCCTGAGTGCCGCGCAGGTCGACCGCCTGCGCGAGCAGTTCGCGGTCTACCTGGTGCGCTCGGGACGCATGTGCGTGGCCGGGCTCAATACCGGCAACGTCGAGCGCACGGCCGAGGCCATGGCCGAAGTGCTGGGCGGCTGACCGCGGCCGTCGATCACCGTGCGGCCGTACTGGCGCGCTTGCAGGACCGGCGCGCGCACGCCGACGAGCGCAGCCCAGTCCTGCAGTTGTTCGCCGCTGCAATCCCAGTCGCGGCCGAAGCGCTCGGGGCCTTCGGTGCACATCAGCATCGCCAGCCGCGCAGCCGGCGCGTGGCCGGCATCAGCCAGCGCGGCCAGCCGCCCATAGGCTTCGGGCAGGCGGCCTTCGCGCAGAGAGCGCAGGGCGCCGGCGTGCAGGCGCTCTGCCAGGCCGGTCTCGGCGCGGGCGGGTACCGGCGTCTGGGTCAGAACGATGGTGGCCAGGACCAAGGTGGCCAGATGGCTGAGCGTTTTCACGACGTTCTCCAGGGGGTTCACCCGGAAGTACGTCGCCACTCAGCGTTTCAGGACATCGCGCGCCCTGGCCTCGGTCTCAGAACTCGGCCGTCAGAACTCGTAACGCGCCGTCACCTGCAGCGCCCAGGCCGACTCGCCGCGGAAGTTCTTGGTCGTGAACTCGAACGGGTCGTTGACCGAATAGATCATCTTGCCGTCCTGCGTGCCGGCGTAGTTGATCCAGCGCCGCGTGAAGCCGCCGTTCCCGTCGTTGAAGGTCATCTCGTCGATGCGGCCCCAGCGCTTGTTCAGCAGGTTGCCGAAGTTCAGGATGTCCAGCGACAGCACGCCCTTGTGCTTGCTGCTGAAGCCCGGCACTTCCTGGCTGATGCGCATGTCGATGTTGTTGGTGAAGCGCCCTTCCTCGCTGTTGCGCCCGACGACCCCGCCGCGTGCCTTGCTCAGCGAATCGCTGGCGTCGACGATCTGCCAGAACTTCGTCTCGGCAGCCGCCGACGAGGCGGCCACGGTCTGCCCCGGCAGGCGGAACAGCACCTGGCCCGAACCCGGCGCCGAAGGCACGTACAGCAGGTCGTTGCCCTGCACGCCGTCGCCGTTCATGTCGTTGTTGAAGGACCAGCTGTAGGGCCGGCCGGCGCGGCCTTCGTAGAACATGCCGACCGTGGTGCGGTAGGTGCCGATGAAGGCGCGGCTCCAGTTGGCGGACAGGTTGATGCGGTTGCGGATCAGCGTCTGCGAAGGCGCCAAAGCCTGCTCGTTCGGGTTGTAGTTGGCGCGGTTGGCCCACTGCGAGTTCGAGGTCGACGAGGTCAGCGGGCTGACCTCGGTCGAGTTGGTGCGGGTGATGGCCGCACTCCAGTTCAGACCCCACTGGCGCACGTTCTGCTGCAGTTGCAGGGTGAGCGCGTTGCCCTCACCCTCGGTGGTCTTCTCGGCCACCAGCACGTTGGCAAAGTTGCGGTTCTGCAGGAAGCGCGAGGTCGGGCGCTGCTCGGCATTGGCCGCGTTGGTGGCGCAGGCGCCGGCGGTCAGCGGGGCTGCGTTGCCGTCCCAGCAGGCGGGGTTGCGGCCGCCGGCGTTCCAGAACACCTGGCGGCCGTCGGGTCCGGTGGACGTCGGGTTGCCCAGGTTCAGGTGGCGATAGCTCAGACCCTGCTTCGTGCGCGTGTAGAGCCACTCGGCACCGGCGGTGAAGCCGTTGGGCAGCTCGGCGTCGAACGCCAGGTTGAGCTTCCACACCGCTGGTTGGCTGGCACCGGGGGCGAGGAAGTCCACGTTGGCCGATGGCGGCACGCCGGCGATTGCGGCCGGGTTGTCGATGTTGGCCGTGAACAGACCCGGCGGGCAGCGCAGCGCCGCGGTCGGCGAGCAGGTGACGTCGTTGATCACCATGCCGGTGTTCTGGTACGGGTTGATCAGCCAGACCGAAGCCGCACTGCCCTGGAACAGGCCAAAGCCGCCGCGCAGCTGCGAGCTGCGTCCGTCCACCTGCGCCAGCCGGTAGTTGAAGCCGAAGCGTGGCTGCACCAGCTGCTTGCCGTCCAGCGTATTGCGGTTGTCCAGGCCGAAGGCGGCCTCGGCGGCGGCGTTGTAGACCGGCGCGCTGCTCGCGCCCAGCGTGTCGACGCGCACGCCGGCCATGACCGAGAGCTGGCGGTTGATGGTCCAGCTGTCCTGCACGAACAGGCCCAGATTGCTGAACGAGGTGACACCGGCGGCGTCGATCAGGCCGAAGCCCGCGCGCGGCAGTTGCACCTGGTAGCCGGTGGGGTTGTTGGCAGTGAACAGCGCCACCGGGTCCGGGCCCTCGAAGGTGTACTGGCCCCAGGCCCGGCGCACGAAGGCGTTGAAGATGTCGTTCTTCTCGTTGTCGAGGCCGAACTTCAGCTCATGCGCACCGAGCGACCAGTTGGCCGCCGCGTAGGCGTTGGTGGTGGCGGTCTCGATTCGGTTGAACTGCCGTGTCTCTTCGGTGCCGAAGCGCAGCGTGCGGTTGCCGGTGGTGGTGCCGGCCGGGGCGGGGGAGGTGAAGACCAGCTGCACCTCAGGCAGGCGGCTGTTGAGGATCGGCTCGCTGGTGTAGTCGCGTTTGGACAGCTTGAACTCGGTCGAGAAGCGGTCGGTCCAGTCAGAGAACAACTGCGCGACCGTCGACTCCAACGTCTTGGCGGTGACGAAGTTGCGTGAAGACAAAGAGAAGCTGTTGGCCGAGTAACCGGGGAAGATCGGGTTGGCCTCCTCGGTCTTGGTGTAGCGCAGGTTGGCGCGGTGACGCTCGCTGATGTTCCAGTCGAGTTTGAGCAGCGTGTCCGTCACGCTGATGTCGGTGTTGGTGATGCTGAAGTCGCCGATCTCCAGGCCTTTGGCGCGTGCGGCCGCCTGCGCCGCGGCAACCTGCTCGGCGGTGATGCCCACGTCCGACAGGCCGGCGCCGATGGGCCCGAAGGTGGGTGCGTTGCGGCTGCTGGAGAGCTTTTCCTGGCTGACGAAGAAGAACAGCTTGTCCTTGATGACCGGGCCACCGAGCACGAAACCGGCGG
>Ga0105047_10013373_pt1 | contig 13115 bp, 9 predicted proteins | sample MAT04_FD_78384 | JGI IMG/M metagenome (GOLD analysis project Ga0105047, IMG submission 78384) | Freshwater microbial communities from Lake Fryxell liftoff mats and glacier meltwater in Antarctica - MAT-04 (megahit assembly) | ecosystem: Environmental > Aquatic > Freshwater > Ice > Liftoff... | reverse complement strand
TTTTTTACTGATGATTTGCCTGCTGCTGCCCGTGCTTGCGCTCGCACAGCCAGGCGCCAAAGCCTATGCACCCGAAAACCTGGAGCAGTTGAGCATCAACGACCGCATTCGGGTGCTCAACAACGAATACTCAGATCTCTCCGGCGGCCAGCGCCTGCAGCGCGACCAGCTTGAGTTTTATTTAGACCAAATCGAAGAATCTGGCTGGACGTTCACCCAGATTCGCGACGATATGCAGACGTCATTGGGCGCCGAGCCCGAGTACGGTGGGCCCGGCTATCCGCCGGGAACCACGCCGGGCTTCGTCGACACGATCGAATGCACCAGTCGTGATAACCGCTACCAGGAATGTCCGAGCAATCTGCGTTTCCCGCGCTTGATCGAACAGCTCTCGAGCGCCGCATGCATCGAAGGCCAGAGCTGGGGCACGCGAGGCGGGCTAATCTGGGTCAACCGCGGCTGCCGCGCGCGTTTTGTTGAAGGCACGCCGCCTGTGGTGGTGCGTGGCCGCACGATCGAGTGCAGCTCACGCGGCCAGCGCCGCGAGGAATGTCCGACCCAGTCGCGCTGGCCGATGCGTTTGCAGCGCCAGCTCTCCAGCAGTTCGTGCGTGGAAGGCGTGAGCTGGGGCAACGGTCGGGGCTTTCTTTGGGTCTCCCGCGGCTGCCGCGGTTTGTTTGAGGAAGCCGTCGGTGGCGGTTTTCCAGGCGCTGGATTTCCAGGGTCGGGCGTGGGCGGCAACGTGCAGCTTACGTGCGAAAGCACCGGCGGGCTGCGGATCTGCCCGTGGGATACCCGCGCAGGCCGCCCGCAATTGCTGCGTGAATACTCGCGCGGCTACTGTGTGCAGGGCCGCACCTGGGGCGTGGATCAGCGCGGTCTGTGGGTGAACGGCGGCTGCGCAGCCCTATTCGGCATTCGATAGCGAAGCCGGCGGCGTAAACGAAAATGCGTCAACGCCAAGGCGTTGGCGCAGCTCACTGGTGCGTTGAGTCATCTCTTCGCTCCACACCTGAAATACCGGTTCCTGTCTCAGCGCACCCAGGCTCAGATCGGTCTTGAGCCAGAACAAATCGACGTAAGCCTCGGCCGGGTGGGCTTGTCGGAGCAGTGCGACGGCGCGGTCTGGATCGCGCTGCAGGCTCGCGAAAACGGCCCGATTCACAAGCATTTGGCGCTCCTTGGCGCCCTGCTGGCTGGCCCGTTCGATCATATCGCCTGCTTCTTTAAGGCGTTGCTCAAACGCTTCGCGCTGCTCAGTGCGGCGGTCAAGCTCAGCCGCCATCAGCAGCGCGCCGATGTCATTCGGCGTGGCGTAGAGATCTTTTTCAAGCCGCGCTTGCAGGAGTTCGCGCGCCTCCGCCAAACGATTGGAAAGCGCAAGCGCGGTCACCACCGAGCGCAAATCGATGCTCGGATCGTCTCCACGCGGAACTCTCTCAAGCGTCGGTGGCTTGCCAAACTGAGCGTAGTCAAGAAGCGCCAGCGAAACCCGCATATTGGCGTCGCTTTCTTCGCTTAGCTTGATCCGCTTCATGCCTTCACGGGTGAGCATTGCGGCCTGTTCATCGGCGCCGAAGCCCGCCATTACCCTGACCAACAGACCGCCATTGCTGGCGTCAAACGGATTCCCGGTGAACAGCTTGACCGCATCCGGCCAAGCCCGATCCAGCCTTCCTGCATCGAGTTCAAGCTTAATCTCGGTGCGTATCACCAGCTCGTTGGCGCTGGCGGTCGCACGGGTGTCGGCAAGAATCTCGCGCGCCGCGTCGTATTCGCCCATTTGCTGGCGATTGGACGCGCGATTGACTGCACCCAGTGGATTGAAGCGATCCAGCGCAAAAGCGCGTTCGAGCATCTCGCGCTGCTCGATCAAGCGCCCCTGTTGGCCGAGTAGGCCGCCCAGCCAGATCAGCGCGTCGAGGTTTTTTTCGTCGAGCTTGAGCGCCTGCCTGAGCATTGACTCCGCGCCGGAATACTGCCCCACCGAGCGCTTGAGCAGGCCAAAACTGGCAAAGGCCTCGGAGAGCTGCGGATCAAGCTCAACGGCCTTGTGGATTAGCGGTTCGGCTTCCTTGATCGCCTTGAGCAGCGAGGCTTGGTCATAGTCAACCTGCAGCAAGATGGTGTCCGCGAGGCCGGTGTAGGGCAGCGCGTAGCTCGGGTCGTCTTTGATGGCTTGGGCAAAGGATTCCCGCGCGCGGGCGAGCTCGCGCGGCGTGCGCTGCGCCCACTTTTGGCGGCCTTCAAAATAGCGTTGGGTGGCGCTGACGCGGTCGCCAGCGCTCTTAGCTGGCGTGCCCGGTCGATAAATCCCCCAAAGCGCATAGCCGAGCCCGCAGACCGCCACCATCACAATGGCCAAGGGCAGCGCGCGCTGCAGCTTCGACTGCTGCGTATCGGGCAGTTTGTCGGTGCGGCGGATCCCTTCACGGGTCAAATCAAACGACCACGCCAGCACGCCAACGAGCGGAAAACCGAGCGCCGCGAGCAGCACCGTCCACGTCATCGCCCAAGCGGGTGCCCCGAGCGGTTCATAAACGATCGAGGCGAGCTGCAGCAGCACCCACACCACCACCGAGTAACCGATCACGGCGCCAAAAACGTGGCGCCGTTTGAGTTCATCAAACAAGATGAGGAGCGCTTTGAGCATCTCGGTTTAAGTGAGCGCCAAGCGTTTGCGCGAGAGCCTGATCAATGCAGAGATGTCATCGCTGCCGTGGCCCGCTTCAACCAGGGCGGTGAAATCGGCTATCGCACGGCCTACCAGCGGCAGCGCGCCGGGTTTGAGGCCGGCGCAAATGTGCAGGTCTTTCAGCATCAGCTCGGACTTGAAACCTAAGTTGAAGGTGTCGCTTAGCATCGTCGGCGCGCGCCTGCCCAAAAACCAGCTGCTGGCGGCGCCGCTCATGATCACCTCAACCACGCGCTCAAGCGGCAGTTCCAGCTGTTCTGCCAAGGCCAAGCCTTCGGCCACTGCGGAGGCGATGCCCGCAACCATCACCTGGTTGATCGCCTTGGTGGCCTGGCCTGAGCCGCTTGCGCCCATGTAGGTGATGCGTTTGCCGATGGACTCAAGAACCGGCATCGCGCGATTGAGCGCTTGTTCGTCGCCGCCGACCATCACGCTCAAGGTCCCTGCCTTGGCGCCTTCCACCCCGCCCGAGATCGGCGCGTCGAGAAAATCAATCTGGTCGTTCTTGAGGTCTAGACACAAAGCTTGCGCGGTGGCGGGACGCACGGTTGAAGTATCGATCCAGATGGTGCCGTGCATGAAGCCTGCGCGAGCGCGGTCGATCACCTCATGCAGATCCTGATCAGCGCTAACGCAGCTCAAAATGACGTCGGCCTCTGCGGCCAGCGCCGCAACATCGCTGTGGGCTTTCACCCCGGTCGCTTCGGCGAAGGCTTTGGCGCGCGCCAGCGTGCGGTTGTGCACGCCGCTCAGCAGCCCAGCCGCCGCTAGGCTGCGCGCCATCGGCTCACCCATTGCGCCCAAGCCGACCACGCCTACTTTGAGCTTACTCATGCAGGTAGGTGTATCCGCTCAAGCCCGCGTGCAGCGCCGCGCGAAAATCAGCCTGTTCGGTGCTGCTCAAATTGGCCTTCAGCAGCTTTTCCTCAAAGCGCCGTTCGATGTCGCTCACCTCAAAACCAACGTAGCTCAGCAGCTTGTCGGCGGTATCTCCGCGGCGCGCATCTTCGAGCACCCAGCCTTCGCCGCTGCTGCGCACGTTGACCGAGTCGGTATCGCCGAACAAATTGTGGATATCGCCCAGGGTTTCCTGATACGCCCCGACCATGAACAAGCCGAGCAAATAGGCCTCATTTGGCTTGAGTGCGTGCAGCGGCAGCGAGGTTTCCACGCCCTCTGAATCGACATACAAATCGATGCGCCCGTCGGAGTCACAGGTGAGATCTTCCAGCACGCCGCGGCGGGTCGGCGCTTCGTTTAAGCGCGTGATCGGCACGATTGGAAAGACCTGATCGATTGCCCACACATCGGGTACGGATTGAAACACCGAGAAGTTGGCAAAGTATTTGTCGGCAAGTTTTTCGTTGAGCTCATCAAGCACCTGGCGATGTGCTTTGTTGTCCTCGCGCAGGCTGGCTTTCACCTTTTGCACGATGGCGTAGTAGCAGTCATCTAGTTCGGCGCGATCGCTCAGGCTGAGCTGTCCCAGCGAAAACAGCGTTTGCCCTTCCACTAAGTAGTGCTGGGCTTCTTGGTAAGCCTCCATGGGCGCGCGCGAGTCAACTTCTTCGAGCAGTTCGCGCAAATGTTTGACCGCCGGGTTGGTGCTTTTGGACTCGCGCGCAGCCGACCCATCCGGCGCTGATTCAACCGCGGTGATATTGGTTACAAGCACCGCATGGTGCGCACACATCGCGCGCCCGGCTTCGGTGATCAGGTGCGGGTGAGCCAAACCATGCTGTTCGCAGACGTCGGTGACCGCCCCGACGACGGTCGAGGCGTATTGCTCAAGCCCATAGTTCATCGAACAAAACGAGCGCGAACGCGTGCCTTCGTAGTCAACCGCGAGCCCGCCACCGACGTCCATGTAGCGAATCGGCATGCCCAGACGGGTCAATTCAACGAAGTACGAGCAGGCCTCGCGCATGCCGGTCGCGATATCGCGCACGTTCGAAATCTGCGAGCCCATATGGAAGTGCACCAGCTGCAGCGCCTCACCCATGCCGTGGGCCTTGAGCGTGGTGACCACATTCAGGACCTGACGCGGCGACAGCCCGAATTTGGCTTTGTCGCCGCCGGTGTTCTGCCATTTGCCCGCGCCGATTGAGGCCAAGCGCATGCGCACGCCTAAGCGCGGGATGACGCCGAGCTTTTTCGCTTCTTCCATGATCACCCCCAACTCGCCGGCTTTTTCCAGCACGATGAAGGTGTTGAGCCCGAGTTTCAGCCCGATCAAGGCCAAGCGGATGTATTCGCGGTCCTTGTAGCCGTTGCAAATGATGATGCCCGCGGGGCTCATCGCCAGCACCGCAATCAGTTCGGGCTTTGAGCCGGCTTCCAGCCCCAAGCGCCCGGAGGTTCCGGAAACCAGCTCGCGCACCACCGAATACTGCTGATTGACCTTGATCGGAAACACCGCCGTGTAACCGCCCGAAAACTTCCACTCGGACGCAGCCTGATCGAAGGCCTTGACCAGGCGCTCGGATTTATCCAGCAGCATCTGCGGAAAACGCACCAGCAGCGGCAGATTGGCGCCGGCTGATTTTGCGCGCTGGACCACATCGCTCAAGGAAATCGCCGCAGACAGCTCACGGCGCGGCAGTGCAACCATATGGCCGGAATCGTTGGCATCAAAATAGCCCTCGCTCCAGTGGCGGATCGAGTACACCTCGCGGGCGTTGGCGACGGTAAAAGGCGTCATGGGCTTCAAAGACCTTTAGGTTCAAGCAAGGCGCCGGAGTGTAGCGAGTCCCTGCGAAAAAGAAGTCCACGGCGCATGGCACCTTTTGCCGATATTTCTCGTATTGGTAAGCATGCGGCGGTTTTTTGCCGCGCAAGCCTGCAGCGATGCAGGACTGTAAAGATTGCGCAGTGGACGCGGCCATTGAACCGGCAGATCGAACTAACCCTTCGCAATGCCTGTCCCAGCCGCTATACTGTTTCGTTCCCTACACCAACCGTGAGCCGCATCCGTTATGGATCAGGAACACCCGTCCGAACTTAAGTTACTGATCATCAAAGGCAAAGAGCAAGGCTTTTTGACCTACGCTGAGGTGAACGAACACCTCCCGGACGACATCGTCGACCCGGAACAAATCGAAGACATCATCGGCATGATCACCGAGATGGGTATCGAGGTGCACGAAGTAGCGCCCGATACCGACGCTGCCCTGTCGCCCATTGGCGGCAGCCAATCTGAATCACCCGAGTCTGAAGAGGTTGTCCAAGCGCTGGCCGCGCAGCCGGCGCCGACACCCGAAGTCGAAGTGGGCCGCACCACCGATCCGGTGCGCATGTACATGCGCGAAATGGGCACGGTGGAGCTCTTGACCCGCGAAGGCGAAATCGTCATCGCCAAGCGCATCGAAGAGGGCTTGATTCAGGTCAACTCGGCGCTGGCCTCGTTTCCATGGTCAGTTGAGCTGCTGATTTCCGAATACGCCGCACATTTGGGTGGCCAAAAGCGCCTGAACGAGGTGTTGACCGGATTCTTGGATCTCCCCCCGCCGGAAGCCCCGGTCGAAGTGATCGAGGCGATCGAGGACGAAGAAGTCATCGCGCCGGCAGCCGCTGCGACTGAAGAAAAAGAAGGCGAAGCCGAAGCCGAAGACGATTCACCGCTGGATACAGGTCCAGACCCGGTCGAAGTCGAGCGCCGCTTCTCGCTGCTCAGAGACTTCTACAGTCAGTTCGAAAAGTCGGCCAAACGCACCGGCGCACACGGCAAACGCGCCAAGGAACTGCGTCGGGAAATGTGCGAGGAGGTGCTTAAGCTCAAGCTCCCGCAGGTGATGACCGACCAGTTTTCAACCAAACTGCGCGAAGTTGTCATCGAGATTCGTGCGCTTGAGAAACTGGTCCTGGATCTTTGCGTCAACCGTGGCCACATGCCGCGGCGCGTTTTTATCAAGGCGTTTCCGGGCAACGAAACCAATCTCACCTTCCTCGACGACCACTTGGCGACCAAACCCAAGTACACGGTCGATCTGAAAAAGGTCAAAGCCGATGTGCTTTCGGTGCAGGAGCGCTTGGCTCAGCGCGAAGCCGAGTACCGGGTGCCGGTTGCCGAGATCAAAGACATCAATCGCTCGGTGTCGATCGGCGAAGCCAAGGCCAATCGGGCCAAGAAAGAAATGGTCGAGGCGAACCTGCGCTTGGTCATCTCGATTGCCAAGAAGTACACCAATCGTGGGCTGCAATTCCTTGATCTGATCCAGGAAGGCAACATCGGCCTGATGAAAGCCGTGGACAAGTTTGAATATCGCCGCGGCTACAAATTCTCGACCTACGCCACATGGTGGATTCGCCAGGCAATCACGCGCTCGATCGCCGATCAGGCGCGCACGATCCGCATTCCGGTCCACATGATCGAAACGATCAACAAGCTCAATCGCATTTCGCGTCAGATGCTGCAGGAAATGGGCCGCGAGCCCACGCCTGACGAGCTGGCCAAAAAGATGGAGATGCCGGAAGACAAAATCCGCAAGGTGCTCAAAATCGCCAAGGAACCCATTTCGATGGAGACCCCGATTGGCGACGATGAGGACTCCCACTTGGGCGATTTCATCGAAGACATCAACATCGATTCGCCGATCGACTCAGCGACCAACCTCGGTTTGTCGGAGAGCGTCAAGATGGTGCTCTCGGGCCTGACCCCGCGCGAAGCGAAAGTGCTGCGCATGCGCTTTGGGATCGATATGAACACCGACCACACGCTTGAAGAAGTGGGCAAGCAGTTCGATGTCACCCGCGAGCGGATTCGCCAGATCGAAGCGAAAGCGCTGCGCAAGCTGCGTCATCCGAGTCGTTCGGAGCAGTTGCGCTCCTTCCTCGACATGGATTGATTGTTGGGACATGTTTCGCTAATCGGTGCGCGCTTGGCTTAAGCGCGCGCCCATCAGCTGGCGTTAAGCAATCCGCCACCCGCAAACACCAGACTCGCCTCACGGATCCGTTTGATCTCATCGCGGACGCGCGCAGCGGCTTCAAATTCCAGGTTTTGCGCGTGTTGAAACATCTGCGTTTCAAGCTTTTTGAGCTTGCCTGAGAGCTGGCTTGGGCTCAGTCGGGTGTAGTCAATCTTCTCCTCCACCGCCTGGGCAATCCTGCTTTTTTCGCCGCGCTTGCGCGGTGTGGGGTCGCGCTGGCCGATGTCGAGGAGGTCGGTGACTGGCTTGACGATGCTGAGCGGGGTAATCCCGTTGGCCTCGTTAAAAGCCACCTGCTTGATGCGCCGCCGCTCGGTTTCGCCGATGGCACGCACCATCGAATCAGTCATCTTGTCGGCGTACAAAATCGCCTTGCCGCGCACGTTGCGCGCCGCGCGCCCAATGGTTTGAATCAACGAGCCGCTTGAGCGCAAAAACCCTTCCTTATCGGCATCCAAGATCGCCACTAGGCTTACCTCGGGCATGTCGAGGCCTTCGCGCAGCAGATTGATTCCAACCAGCACGTCGAACTTGCCCAAGCGCAGATCGCGAATGATTTCCACGCGCTCGACGGTGTCGATATCGGAGTGCAGATAGCGCACCTTTACATCGTGTTCGCTCAAGTAATCGGTCAGCGACTCCGCCATTCGTTTGGTCAAGGTGGTAATCAAGACGCGATCGCCCATGGCGACCCGTTCGCTGATTTCAGAGAGCACATCGTCCACTTGGGTTGCAACCGGACGCACCTCGACAATCGGATCAACCAGGCCAGTCGGCCTAACCAGCAGCTCGACAACTTGGCCGCTTGATTTTTGCAGCTCGTATTCGCGCGGGGTGGCCGAGACAAACAGCGATTGCGGTGATTTGAGCTCCCATTCTTCAAACTTCATCGGTCGATTGTCGAGCGCCGAAGGCAGCCGGAAGCCATATTCAACCAAGTTTTCTTTGCGCGCGCGATCGCCGCGGTACATGCCGCCAATCTGCGGGACGGTGACGTGCGATTCGTCCACCACCAGCAGCGCATCCGCGGGCAGATAGTCAAACAGCGTGGGCGGCGATTCGCCGGCCATGCGCCCGGTCAAGTGGCGCGAATAGTTCTCTATACCCTGGCAATAGCCGAGCTCAGACATCATTTCCACGTCAAACTGGGTGCGCTGCTGCAAGCGCTGCGCCTCAATCAGCTTGTTGTTGGCATAAAGCTGCTCCAGCCGATCTTTCAGCTCGATCTTGACCGCATCAATCGCCTCAAGCACGGTTCTGCGCGGCGTCACGTAGTGGCTTTTTGGATACAGCGTAAAGCGCGGCAAATCGGCCAAAATCTCACCCGTGAGCGGGTCAAATTCGCTGATGCGCTCGATCTCGCTGTCGAACAGCTCCACGCGCAGTGCGTTGCGGTCGTTTTCCGCCGGGAAAATGTCGATCACCTCACCACGCACCCGATAAGTTCCGCGCTTGAGGTCCAAATCGTTGCGGGTGTACTGCAACTCGGTGAGCCGACGCAGAAACTCTCGCTGCTCCATTTGGTGTCCGCGCGCCAAATGCAGGACCATCGAAAAATACGCATTCGGATCGCCCAAGCCATAGATCGCCGAAACGGTCGCCACGATCAGCACATCGCGCCGTTCCAGCAGCGCTTTGGTCGCCGAGAGCCGCATTTGCTCGATGTGCTCGTTGATCGACGCGTCTTTTTCGATATAGGTGTCCGACGACGGCATGTACGCTTCGGGCTGGTAGTAGTCGTAGTAGCTGACGAAGTATTCGACCGCGTTGTTGGGGAAAAACGCTTTGAACTCGCCGTAGAGCTGTGCGGCCAGCGTCTTGTTCGGCGCCATGATTAAGGTGGGCCGCTGAATGGCTTCCACCAGCTTGGCCACGGTAAAGGTTTTGCCTGAGCCCGTCACCCCCAGCAGCGTTTGGTGCTGCAGGCCGTTGCGAAAGCCGTCGATCAGCTGGGCGATGGCCTGCGGTTGGTCGCCGGCTGGCTGGTAGTCGGATTGAAGCGTAAAGAGCATGGCTCACGCGTTGAGTTGAAATGTAAGCGCTCAAGCGTAGCGCGCTGCCCATGCACGTGGCGTCTCTGTAGGCCAATTCCTACACGCGGCGATGGCTTTTTGCCACAGCGCCGAAGCGCAGCCACGCCGCATCATGGCCTTGAGAATCGAAAAGGAGTTGCCGGATGAAAGCACCTGGTTTTAGCTTGATTGAATTGATCATCGTGCTCGCCGTGCTTGGCATTGGGCTTGCGCTTGCGCTGCCATCAATGGCGCCTGCGATCGAACGAACCGAGGCGGCGACCACCGCCAGCCGCCTGCAGCTTGCGCTGAATCAAGCGCGCCTTGGTGCCATCAACAGCAGTTTGCCCACCGTGGTTTGCCCCAGCCTTGATCGCTTGACTTGTTCGCGCTCGATTGATTGGCGCGGCGGCGTTTTGCTTTTTGCCGATGCCAACAACGACGGCCAGCGCCAGCCCGACGAGCCGCTGCAGCAGTATTTCGCGCTGGGCAATCAGCCGGTGTTTTCGAGTACCGGCAGAATCCGCGCGCGCTTTTTGCCCAATGGCACGGCGCACGGCGCCAACCTGACCCTGACGGTCTGCGCAGGCGACGCCCAAGCCACCCGCTTGATCGTTGCCAACGCCGGCCGGATTCGGATTGAGCGAGAACGCCCGGAGCCTCGCTGTTGAGACCCCGCGCGCTTGGTTTTCAGCTACAGCGCGTCGGCATCCATCTCGCGGGTGCGGATGCGCATGACCGAATCCAAGTCAGCGACAAAGATCTTGCCGTCGCCAATCTTGCCCGATGATGCGGTCCGCGCGATGGCGTCCATCACGCGCTCCACTTGGTCATTGTTGACCGCGATTTCGAGCTTCAGCTTGGGCAGGAATTCGACGTTGTACTCCGCGCCGCGATAGAGCTCGGTGTGTCCTTTCTGGCGGCCGTAGCCTTTGACCTCGGTGACGGTGATGCCAGAGACGCCTTCTTCGGCGAGTGCAGCGCGAACATCGTCCAGTTTGTGCGGTTTGATCACCGCGGTAATCATTTTCATGGTGTTTGCTCCGATTAAAGGCTGTAGCCGCGTTCGTTGTGCAGGGCCAGATCGAGGCCTTCGGATTCTTCGTCTTCGCTGGCGCGCAAGGGCGTAAACAGGGCGATGGCCTTGAGTACAAGCAAGGTGACCACGCCGCTGTAGACGATGGTGACCAGCACGCCAATCAGCTGCTTGCCGACCTGCGCGCCAATGCCAACGCCTTCGGCCAAGCCCACTCCGCCGAGCGAGGCCGCCGCAAATACGCCGGTCAGCAAAGCACCGACGATGCCGCCAACTGCATGCACGCCGAAAACGTCCAAGGAATCGTCATAGCCGAAAGCACGCTTGAGTTTGGTCGAGGCGAGAAAGCAAACCGCGCCCGCTGCGGCGCCAATCACCAGCGCGCCTGCCGGGCCGCACGAGCCCGCGGCCGGCGTGATCGCAACCAGGCCCGCAACCGCGCCTGAGGCCACGCCCAGCACGGACGGTTTGCGATGGAGCACCCATTCCGCAAACATCCACGCCAATGCGGCGGCGGCGGTTGCGATTTGAGTGACCAACATGGCCATCCCCGCTGAGCCATTGGCGGCGACGGCCGACCCTGCGTTGAACCCGAACCAGCCCACCCAAAGCATGGAGGCGCCTATTAGGGTGTAAGTCAGGTTATGCGGTGGCATTGCGGTAATCGGATAGCCTTTGCGCTTGCCGAGCACGATGCACGCGACCAAGCCGGCGATACCGGCGTTGATATGGACCACGGTGCCGCCGGCAAAATCAAGCACGCCCAAATCCCACAGGAAGCCACCGGGGCCGGACCAAACCATGTGTGCGATCGGCAGGTACGCGAGCGTGAACCAGCCGCCAATGAACAGCAGCAGTGCGCCAAAACGCATGCGCTCTGCAAACGCACCGACGATCAGCGCGGGTGTGAGGATGGCGAAGGTCAACTGAAAGGTCGCGAACACCGATTCGGGGATCGCAGCCACAAGAGAGTCGCGGGTGAGTCCGGCGAAAAACGCCTTGTCGAAGCCGCCGATGAAAGAGTTGAGATTGACTTCACCCGCCACCATGCCGGTGGTGTCAAACGCGAGGCTGTAGCCGTAGACGGTCCACAACACCGTCACCAAGCCGGTAATCGCAAAGCACTGCATCATCACCGAGAGCACGTTTTTAGAGCGCACCATGCCCGCATAAAAAAGCGCGAGGCCCGGAATAGTCATGAACAGCACCAGCGCGGTTGCGGTCAGCATCCACGCGGTATCACCGCTGTTGAGGGTGGGCGCGTCCTGCGCCAGCAGTGGAAGTGGACAAAGCAAAAACAGCAGGCAAAGCAATCGGTGTAGCCGCATAACAACCCCTCAGGTAAATCTAGTTCGTGGAAGAACGATGAAATCGCTTTCATTGCACTGCAACAAGAAAGATTGCTTGCACTACCCCTGATAAGACGTACTATCGGGTTCCCAGCGGACTGATGAACCAGCGCGTTGGTCGCTGCGGTGCAGCATTGGGCCGGCGAATCGCCCGCCGGCTTTGGCAACTCGGTTCATTTACCTCAAAGCAGATCGCGAGCCCATGCCTCCTTTTCTTGCGTTGGCAATCGGCATTGCGTGCATTTCGCTTTCTGGGATCTTCGTCAAGATCGCGCAGGTTCCTGGGCCCACATCGGCGCTCTATCGGATGGGAATTGCAGCCTTGGTGCTGCTCCCGATTTGGCTGGCTACGCGCAGCGGCCAAGCGCCCCCGCCAACGAAAGCGACCATGCTCGGCGGCGTATTTTTCGCGCTTGATTTGGCGCTTTGGAACGCCAGTTTGCTGCTGATTCCGGCGGCCAACGCCACGCTGTTGGCCAACTGTGCGCCCATCTGGGTGGCGCTTGGAACCGTGCTGTTCTTAAAGCAACCGCTGCCGCGGGGCTTCCTCCTCGCGCTTGGTTTGAGCGTCAGCGGCGTGGTCATTTTGGTCGGGCCCGGTGTCTTGCAAAACTTTGCAACCTCCAAGGGCGTTGTTCTCGGCGTGCTGGCGGGCATGGCTTATGCGGTGTATTTGGTGATTACCGAGCGCGAGCGGCGGACTCTGGACACGCTCACTTTCATGACCGTCTCAAGCGTGGTCGGCGCCTGTGGCTTGCTGCTCTGGTGTGTGCTCAACGGCCTGCCGATCGTGGGCTTCAGTGGAAAAACGCTGGCCGCCTTGCTCGGGTTAGGCTTGATCTCGCACCTAAGCGGCTGGCTGCTGATCAACTATGCGCTCGGCCACATCAAAGCCACGGTCACCTCACTGGTGCTGCTGGGCCAGGTGCTGCTGACCGCGCTGATCGCGTGGCCGGTGCTTGCGGAACCGATTGGTTGGCCGCTGCTGATTGGTGGCGCTTTGCTGCTGGCTGGAATCTTGCGCGCCTCGCGCCCGCCCGCGGCGGCGGCTTAAGGCGCTTGCGCGACCCGTTTAAGCGCATCGCTCCAGCGTTT
>Ga0105047_10013369_pt1 | contig 13118 bp, 9 predicted proteins | sample MAT04_FD_78384 | JGI IMG/M metagenome (GOLD analysis project Ga0105047, IMG submission 78384) | Freshwater microbial communities from Lake Fryxell liftoff mats and glacier meltwater in Antarctica - MAT-04 (megahit assembly) | ecosystem: Environmental > Aquatic > Freshwater > Ice > Liftoff... | reverse complement strand
TACAGCGCCGGCAACACCAGCAGCGTCAGCAGGGTCGAGGAGATGATGCCGCCGATCACCACGGTGGCCAGCGGACGCTGAACCTCGGCCCCGGTGCCCACGTTCAGCGCCATCGGCAGGAAGCCGAGGCTGGCCACCAGCGCGGTCATCAGCACCGGCCGCAGACGCGTAAGCGCGCCATCGATGATCGCCTCGTGCAGCGGCTCGCCGTCACTGCGCAACTTGCTGATGAAGCTGATCATCACCAGCCCATTGAGCACCGCCACCCCCGACAGCGCGATGAAACCGACGCCGGCGGAGATCGAGAACGGGATTCCGCGCAGCCACAGCGCCAGCACGCCACCGGTCAGGGCCAGCGGCACGCCGCTGAACACGATCGCGGCATCCCGGGCCGAACCGAACGCCATGAACAGCAAGCCGAAGATCATGATCAGGGTAACCGGCACCACCACTGTCAACCGGGTTGCCGCCGAGATTAGCTGCTCGAAAGTGCCGCCGTATTCTATCCAGTAGCCGGTCGGCAGCGTCACTTCGGCGCCGACCTTCGTGCGCAACTCCTCGACGAAGGAGCCCATGTCACGGCCGCGCACGTTGGCGGTGATCACGACCCGGCGCTTGCCGTTCTCGCGGCTGATCTGGTTGGGGCCGAGCGCGACCTCGATGTCGGCGACCTCGCCCAGCGGGACGTAGCCCGGGCCGCTGCCGATGCCTGCTTCCGATGCGTTGCCCTGCGCATCCGGCAACGGGATCGGCAGTAACGCCAGTGCGTTGGCATCCTGCCGCTGCGCCTCCGGCAGCCGCACCACGATGTCGAAGCGGCGATCGCCCTCGAACACCTGTCCGGCCACCGCGCCGCCCATCGCGATCGACACCGTGTCCTGCACGTCGGCTACCGACAGGCCATACCGCGCCAGCGCTGAGCGGTCGGGCGTGACGGTCATCAGCGGCAGGCCAGTGATCTGTTCCAGCTTGACGTCGGCCGCACCGGCGATGCCCTGCGCGATCTCCTCGACCTGCCCGCCGACCGTGGTCAGTTGCTCCAGGTCATCGCCGAAGACCTTGATCGCGACCTCGGCGCGCACACCGGCGATCAGCTCGTTCATGCGCATCTGCACCGGCTGCGTGAACTCGTAGTTGTTGCCGGGAATCTCGCGCACCGCCGCTTCCAGTTCGGCTACCAGTTCGGCCTTGGGCTTGCGCGGGTCGGGCCAGTCGGCGCGATCTTTCATGATGATGAAGGTATCGGCCACCGAGGGCGGCATCGGGTCGGTGGCGACTTCGGCGGTGCCGATCTTGGCGACCACCTGCGAGACTTCGGGGAACTCCTTGATCCGCGCTTCGAGCTGCTCCTGCATGCCGATCGCCTGGCTCAGGCTGGTGCCGGGGATGCGCAGCGCGTGCAGGGCGATGTCGCCTTCGTCCAGTTGCGGGATGAACTCCGCCCCGAGCCGGGTGAACAGCAGGCCCGCGGCGATGGTCAGCACGGCGGCAGCGGCCACCACCGGCACGCGCCAGGCGAGCGCCCGGTGGAGCAATGGAGCGTAGACGCGCTTCATGCCGCGCATCACCTTCGTTTCGGTCTCTTCGACCTTGCCGGTGACGAACAGTGCCACCATCGCCGGCACGAAGGTCAGCGACAGCGCCATCGCCGCAGTCAGTGCGATCACCACGGTGATCGCCATCGGGTGGAACATTTTTCCCTCGACGCCGGTGAGCGCGAAGATCGGCAGGTACACCGCGGTGATGATGAACAGACCGAACAGGCTCGGCTTGATAACCTCGGCGCTGGCGCTGGCGGCCAGCTCAAAGCGCTCCTCGCGATCCAGCAGTCGGCCCAGGCGGTGCTGGGCTTCGCCGAAGCGGCGCAGGCAGTTCTCCACGATGATCACCGCGCCATCCACGATCAGCCCGAAGTCGAGCGCGCCCAGGCTCATCAGGTTGGCCGAGACGCGGTTCTCGACCATGCCGGTGATCGTCAGCAGCATGGTCACCGGAATCACCGCGGCGGTGATCAGCGCCGCGCGCAGATTGCCCAGCAGCACGAACAGCACCACCACCACCAGCAACGCGCCTTCCAGCAGGTTCTTGCGCACGGTGGCGATGGAGCGATCGACCAGATCAGTGCGGTCGTACACCGCGGTGGCGTTGACCCCGTCGGGCAGGGTGGCGTCGATCTGCGCCAGCTTCTCGGCCGAACGCTGCGCGACCGCGCCGCTGTTCTCGCCGACCAGCATGAACACCGTGCCCAGCACGACTTCCTCGCCGTCCTTGGTGGCCGCGCCGGTGCGCAGTTGGCTACCTTCGATAACGGCGGCGACATCGCTGATCCTCAGTGGCAGGCCATCGCGGGTGGCGACAACGATCTGGCCGATGGCTTCGGCGTCGGCGACCTGGCCCGGCACGCGGATCAGGACCTGCTCGCCCGAACGCTCGATGTAGCCTGCGCCGACGTTGGCGTTGTTGCGCGCCACCGCGTCGAGCAGGTCGCGGAAATCCAGGTCGTAGGCGAGCAGCTTGGCGGGGTCCGGTGTGATGTGGAACTGGCGCACGAAGCCGCCGATTGTGTTGACCTCGGTGACGCCTTCCAGATTGCGCAACTGCGGCCGCACCACCCAGTCCTGCAGCGTGCGCAGCGAGGTCGGTGTCCACGGATTGCCGTCGGCATCGGTGGCGCCCGGTTCGGCGTCGACCGTGTACATGAAGATCTCGCCCAGCCCGGTCGCGACCGGGCCGAGGTTCGGCTCGATGCCGGCGGGCAGTTGCGAGGCTGCCTGCTGCAGCCGCTCGGCGACCTGCTGGCGGGCGAAGTAGATGTCGGTGCCGTCCTCGAACACCGCGGTGACTTGCGACAGGCCGTAACGCGAGATCGAGCGGGTGTATTCGAGCCGCGCCAGGCCGGCCAGCGCGGTCTCGACCGGATAGGTCACGCGCTGTTCGGATTCCAGTGGCGAAAAGCCCGGTGCCTCGGTGTTGATCTGCACCTGCACGTTGGTGATGTCGGGCACCGCGTCGATGGCCAGGCGCTGGTAGTTGAATATGCCCAGCGCGGACAGCGCCAGGACGATGACCAGCACCAGCCAACGGTGGGCGATGGCGGCGCGGATGATGCGTTCGAGCATGGATTGCTTGGGCGTGTGATCCTCGCGCGCTGTGCGGTGTCGCTCTGCGTCAATGGTCATGGCTGGCCCCGGATTTTTCGATGTCGGCCTTGATCAGAAAGCTCTGCCCGGTGACGTAGCGGGTGTCGGGCTTGAGGCCGCCGAGTACCTCGACGTACTCGCCATCGCGCGCCCCCAGCTCCAGCATGCGCACCTCGTAGGTCGGTCCGACCTGCGCGAACACCACGGTGAAATCGCGGAAGCGCTGCAGGCCGGATTCCTTCACCGCCAGTGGCACGCGCTTTTCGGCGATCGTGACCTCGCCGCCGACCGTCATGCCGGGCCGCCAGCGGCCGTCCGGGTTGGGCAGTTGCGCGCGGGCGACCACGCTCTGGCCGCTGGTCGCCAACGGCAGCAGCATGTCGATCACGGTGTTGGCCCGCATGTCGCCGGTGGCGGCGGAGATCTGCACCGGCTGACCGGCCGACAGCTGTGCAGCGCTTTCGCCGATTGCATGCAGTTCCACCCAGACCTCGGACAGGTCGGCCAGTTCGAACAGGACAGTGTCGTCGCCGGCGAAGTCGCCCACGTTGGTATTGCGCGCCAGGACCACGCCATCGATCGGCGCGATCACCGTGTAACTGCGCATGCTCTGGTTGGCTTCGACCACCACCAGCGCCTGGCCGCGACGCACGCGGTCGCCCTGCTGCGCCCGCACCGCACGCACCGTGCCAGGAAAACGTGCCTTGACCTGCGCATGACGGCTGTCATCGATGGCGATGCGGCCAGTGATTTTCACCGTGTCGCGGATCAGCGCCGGGCCTGCTTGTTCCACCTCGATGCCGGCATCGGCGGCGATGGCCGGATCGATGGTGACGCGGCCTTCGTACGACTCGTACTCCCAGGCATGTGCCTGTCCGGCATGGTTTGCGGTCACCTTGACGTCGAACGAGTGCGGTTCGATCACGGTGCCGTCACCGACCAGGTAATCGGCTTCGGGCCTGAAGGCGAAACGGTCGACCTGGCCGTCGAGCCGGCGCAGCTCGACGCTGGCCTGCACCTGCGCCGGCGGCACCGGCTTGCCATCGACGAACGGGTACAGCCGGTACTGCGGCGGCACGCCGGTTTCGAAGATGGTGACTTCAATGGCGAAGTCGCCGTCGCGCAGCATGCGGCCGTTGTGCGGACCGCGCTCATAGTCGCCGGCGGCGACGGCAGCCTCAGCCTCGACGGGTTGGCCGGTGCCGCCATTTCCACAAGCGGCCAGCAGCAATGCAAGCGCGAAGGCGAGCAGGATTCGAATGATCATGGGTTGGTTTCCGGTGCGACGACGGTCAGGCGTTCAATTTCGACCAGTCGTGTGTGATAGCGCGCGGCGGCTTCGACGCTGCGCTCGCGCAGTTCGAACAACGTGCGCTGTGCCTGCGCGAGCATGAGGAAGGAAAAGTTGCCGGCCTCGAAACCGCGTCGGGTGAAGGCATAAGCCTGTTCGGCCTTGGGCAGCATCGTGTCGCGCACCGCGACGTACTCTGTGCGCGCGTGCAGCAGTTCCTGGTAGCGCTCGAACAGATCCTGGTGGCTTTCGGAACGTTGCGCATCGCGCCGCGCGATCACTGCCGCAAGTTCAGCGTCGGCCTCGGCGATCGCCAGGTTCGCGCGCGGGCGGCTGCCCAGAGGCACCGACACCGACATCACCAGCCCCTGGTCGTCGAAGGCTTCCAGACGCCGCACGCCGAGGCTGAGGTCGATGTCCGGACTGCGGCCCGCCACCGCGACCTGGCGGCGGGCGCTGATCGCCTGCGCCTGCAGCAGCGAATCACGTTGCGATGCGGTCATCGTCAGCCGCGCGGCCAGGGTTTCGAAGTCTTCGACGGCGGGTAGCGCGTCCAGTTCACCGGCGACCGCGTCGAAATCGGGCGTGAACGAACCCCAGCTGGCGGCGAGGCTTACGCGGGCACCGGCCAGTTCGTGCTCGGCGTGCTCGCGTTCGAGCTCCGCCTGGGCCAGCGCAATCTCGGCGGCGCGAAGGTCCGATTCCGGATTGCGTGCGGCCGCGACCCAACCGGCGACTTCGCGCCGCGTGCGCTCGGCCTGGGTCACGCGCTCATGCGCAAACGCCAAGCGTTGCTGGTCGGCCAGCACCTCGATGAAGCGCGTGGTGGTGCGGCCGGCCACCTCGATCCGGGTGGCCCGCGCCGCGTTGCGTTGTTGCGCGACCTGCGCTTCGCCCAACGCCTGGCGTGCGGCTCGCTTGCCACCGAGTTCGATCACCCGGCTCAGCCGAAGCGTGGTTTCGGCCGAGCGCACGCCGCTCAGGTTGCCAGTACCGACGGCGTTCTCGAAACTGCCGCCGACCACCAATGGCGGCGCCAGCGCCTCGCGTTCGGCACGTGCCTGGACGGCGCGTAACTGCGCGGCTTCGGCGGCGAGGGAAGGGTGCTCCGAGAGGCTGCGTGCGACCGCTTCCTGAAGACGCAACGGTTCCGCGCGGGATGCTTCCGCAGCCGATGGAACCAGTTGCCGTGCTTGAGCAGGCAATGGTCCGGTTTGAAATTCAGTCTGGGCGTGTCCCGACAGGACGACACCCCAGGACCCGGCAAACGCCAGGGCCATCAGCCAACGCAGATTCACGGACAACCTCCACAGGATCGACAACAACGCAGCGGTACGCCGCCCGCGAGGGCAGCGTTACAGCGGTGTCAGACGATCGGAGGTCGGAGCAGCGAAGCAGGTCGGCCTGAGACGGCGGGCACGACTATTGCTGCAGCCAACTGCGCAGCAGGACGCATGGGATCCAGGGCGAGCTGCGGCATCTCAGTCAGCGCAGAGGCGCCGCCGCAGGCGTCATGCACATGCCACATGGCTTCACCGGTCGCTTCATCGCCTGCTGTCGTGGCGACGCCGGTCTTGCCCTGGTCGTGATCGTGTTCGTCGCCGTGGTCGGCCAGGTCATGTTGATCGGCGACGGGGCCGTGATGCGCGCCCTGGTCGGCATGTGCGTGAAATTCGATCACCGGCACCGACCCGACCACGAGCACCACCAGCAGCGAAAACGCCGCCAGATTTCCGCACGGGATGCGGAGCCAGGCAGTCAGGCGGTGGCGGAGGGATCGAAGCGACACCGCATCAGCATGACGCATGCCAACGACATCGTTCAAGCCCATGACCACGGCCATTCATGAATCAACGCTTCAGCACGTCCTCTGAAGTGATGCACGGCGGTGCATTCAGCAGCGTGCCCGTTGCTTCAGCAGGGCCTTCATAGCAATGATTCCCTGCTGGTGGCGGGCCTTGATTTCCTCGCAAGGGCCGCGGAGTTCAGGATTGTCCCGGGTAGGCCTGTTCGAATGTGGGCCGCGCGCCGGCATGGTGCGAACCATCGATTTTGGGAACTGCTCGTCGTTGACCGCGAGCTGCAGTTGTTTAGCGAACCTGCATCCCATCAGCGCCACGAGACACTGCGCCACCGCACCAAGCCGCGCGCCGGTCCGGGGTGACCGGTTACGGGTCAACCGTTGGGCAACGCGGCCTTAGAAAGACGCAGCGCATTGGCCACCACCGACACCGAACTCAGGCTCATCGCCAACGCGGCGATCATCGGGCTTAGCAGCAGGCCGAAAAACGGATACAGGGCACCCGCAGCGATCGGCACGCCAAGCGCGTTGTAGGCGAAGGCGAAGGTCAGGTTCTGCTTCATGTTGCCGACGGTGGCTTGCGAAATCGCGCGCGCGCGCAGGATGCCGCGCAGGTCGCCGCGCACCAGGGTCACCTGCGCGCTGGACATCGCCACGTCGGTGCCGGTGCCCATGGCGATGCCTACATCGGCCGCTGCCAGCGCCGGTGCGTCGTTGATGCCGTCGCCGGCCATGGCCACGCGACGGCCTTCGGCCTTGAGACGCGTGACGAGATCGGCCTTGTCCTGCGGACGCACTTCGCCGTGGACTTCGTCGATGCCCAGCGTCGCCGCCACCGCCTGCGCGGTGGTCACCCCATCGCCGGTCGCCATGACTATGCGCAGGCCAGCCGCACGCAGTTCGTCGAGCGCAGCGCGGGCGCTGTCCTTGATCGGATCGGCGACCGCGATCACGCCGGCCAGTCGACCGTCGACAGCGAGGAACATCGCGCTTGCGCCTTGTTTGCGCAGGCGTTCCGCGGTGTCGGTATGGACCGCGCTATCGACCCCGATATCGGCCATCAGCGCAGTATTGCCGAGCGCCAGCGCGCGCCCGTGGATGCGGCCACGCACGCCCATGCCGGTGACCGAATCGAAATCCTCCACGCTGTCCAGCGCCAGTTCGCGTCGGCGCGCTTCGGCGACGATCGCATCGGCCAGCGGATGCTCGCTGCCCTGGTCCAGGCTGGCCGCGAGTTGCAGTACCTGGTCGTCGTCGAAGCCGTCCGCGGCGACCACTTCCTTGAACGCCGGCCTGCCCTCGGTGAGGGTGCCGGTCTTGTCGACGATCAGCGTATCGATCGTGCGCAGCCGCTCGATCGCCTCGGCGTCGCGGAACAGCACGCCGGCCTTCGCGGCGCGGCCGGTGGCGACCATGATCGACATCGGCGTTGCCAGGCCAAGCGCACAAGGACAGGCGATGATCAGCACCGACACCGCGTTGAGCACTGCAAACGTCCATGACGGTTCCGGCCCGAACACGCCCCATACGAAGAACGTCGCGGTAGCCGCTGCCAGCACCGCCAGCACGAACCAGAACGCCACCTTGTCCGCCATGCGCTGCATCGGCGCGCGCGACCGCTGCGCATGCGCCACCATCTGCACGATCTGCGAAAGCACCGTGTCGGAGCCAATCTTGTTGGCGCGGATCACCAGGGCGCCGGTGCCATTCTGGGTGGCACCAATGACGTTGTCGCCCGCGGTCTTCTCCACCGGGATGGGCTCGCCGGTCAGCATCGATTCGTCGACGCTGGAGCGGCCCTCGACCACCTCGCCGTCGACCGGCACCTTTTCGCCGGGGCGCACGCGCAGGCGGTCGCCAAGGTGGACGTTCGCCAGGGGAATGTCCTCCTCGCTGCCATCTTCATTCATGCGCCGTGCCTGCTTCGGCGCCAGCCCGAGCAGTGACTTGATGGCGGCACCGGTCTTCGAGCGCGCTCGCAGTTCAAGCAACTGGCCGAGCAAGGTCAGCGAGACGATCACCGCGGCCGCTTCGAAATACACGCCGACCCGGCCCATCTCGCGGAACGAGGCCGGGAACAGCCCGGGCGCGACCGTCGCCACCACGCTGTAGCCGAACGCCGCGGCCACGCCGATGCCGATCAGGGTGAACATGTTGGGATTGCGGCTGCGGATCGAGGCCATGCAACGCTGGAAGAACGGCCAGCCGGCCCACAGCACCACCGGCGCGCTGAGGACCAGTTCGATCCACGTGCGCGCCGTGGGAGACACGCCCGGAAGGTAATGTCCGAACATCGCCAGCGCCAGCACGATCACGCTCAGCGGCAGCGTCCACCAGAACCGCCGCGAGAAGTCGCGCAGCTCAGGGTTGTCTTCCTCCTCCAGGCTCGGCATCTCCGGTTCCAGCGCCATGCCGCAGATCGGGCAGGTACCGGGGCCCAGCTGGCGGATCTGGGGATGCATCGGACAGGTGTACATGACGCCGGCAGCGGCCGGATCCGGTTCGGCCGGGACGGGCGACAGGTACTTCTGCGGATCGGCAACGAAGCGTTCGCTGCAGCGTGCGGAGCAGAAGTGGTAGTCATTGCCAGCGTGCCGCGCATGGTGCTGGCTGGTTGCGGGATCGACCTGCATGCCACAGACCGGATCGGTGACGGCAGTGTTTTTCTGCTCGCCGTTTTGCTCGCCGTTCTGCTCAGCGGAGGAAGGCGGCGGCGTGGTGGCTGACGCCTCGACCTCGCCGGATTTTGTGGAGCAGCACGTGTGGGTGCTCATGGCTGTGTCGCGGTCGCGTCCGGGCCCTGGCGCTGCATCGGGTGCGACGGCCGACGGGTCTTTGGGATCAGGCGCGTTCATGCGTTCTCCTCCGCCAATGCGGCCAGGATGGGGCAGCAGTCCAATGCCCCATGGCCGGGACAGGACGCCACCAGCGTGCGCAGGCCATCGCGGATACGGGACAGCTCTTCGATTTTCTGCTCCACGTCGGCCAGCTTCTCCGATGCGGTGGCCTTGAGTCCGGCCATGTCCTCATCGCGACTACCGGACAAGGCCAGCAGCTCGCGTATTTCGACCAGCGTAAACCCCAGCGCTTTGGCACGGCGCACGAAACGCAACCTCGAAACATCCTCGTCGCCGTAACGTCGATAGCCCGAGGACTGGCGCTCGGGCAGTGGCAGGATGCCGTTGCGCTCGTAGTAGCGAACGGTGTCGATTGGGACACCGGCGTGCTTGGCGAGTTGACCGATTTGCATGATGTGATTCCCGGCAGGTGGGTTCGACGGCAAGTCTGCGGTCTGGACCCGGGTCCAGAGTCAATACCTTGCAATCAGCGGATGCCGAGCGGCGCGCTTTGTGGTCGAAGGCTCTCTGCCGGTTGACGACCGAAGGTGGCGATTGCGCTCGATGTGCCCGCGATGGCCCATGGCCTTCGGTTGGCTGCCTGACGAGATCGGCGCAAGCCAGCGCGCCCCGCCACCCCTTCGTTGCTTTGTCGGGCAGGCCAGTTGACCTAGGCCGACATCGCGCGACACGCCGCCGCGCACTCGCGGCAGGCCTCGGCGCAGCGCTTGCAATGTTCCATGTCGTGCGCATCGCATTCCTTCGCGCACCAGTCGCAGATGTCTGCGCACAGTTGGCAGATGCGCTCAGCGAAGGGACTGTTGCGCGCCATCGCATCGACGCACATCCTGCACATGGCAGCGCATTCGATGCAGCAGGCCGGGCAGTCGTTGGGGCTTTCCTTGCCGACCATGTGGCTGAAACAGCTGCCGCATTGGGTGGCGCAATCGTTGCAGGCTGCGATGCAGTCGCGTACCGCTTGGGTGAGGTGGTGGCTCATGCTGATCCTTTGTTCAGTGGGTGGATGAAGGCGCCTCCCGCGTGGCCATCACTACGTCCCCTGGTCGAATCATTGCGCGTGGCGCGTGAAGACGCTGGTACTGCCGTCCTGGCCGACCAGTTCCACCGTGTATGGCTGCACGCGTCCATCCGGCATTTCCATGCCGGGCGAGCCCGCCGGCATGCCGGGCACCGCCAGTCCCCGGGCGTCGGGCTTCTCCATGAGCAGGCGCTTCACGTCCTGGGCCGGGACGTGGCCTTCGATGAAGTAGCCGCCGACTTCGGCGGTATGGCAGGAACCTTTGCCAGCCGGAATGCCCAGCTGCTGCTTGATCGGGTTCATGTCTTCGGTGTTCCGGACCTCGACCTGGAATCCGGCTTCGCGCATGTGATCGACCCACAGGCCACAGCAGCCGCAAAACTCGCTCTTGTGCACGACCATGGGCGACAGTTCCCGCGCGGCAGCCGCGTTGCTGGCATTCGCCACAGCGGCAGCGCGGCCATCGGATGCAGCGGTGACGGACGCACTGCTGGTCGAGGCGCTGGCGGCCGGAGCGGACGCTGCGCCCGTGGCGATCGAGGCCGTGGCGGCGCCGGCGGCGACAGGCGGAGACTGTCGCGCGCAGGCGGGCAGGGCGATGGTGGTGAACAGCAGCGTGGCAGCCGTCAGTGCATGAAGTTTCATTGGTATCTCCTCAGTTCTTCTTGGGTCGCGACGACCAGTGGATATGGACGATTTTCCAGCCCGAAGCGGTGTTGTCCAGCACCATGGTCTCGGTGCCCAGCAACGTCATCGGTTTGCCGTCCCTGGTCGCGTGCAGTTCGCTTTCGCTGGCGACCCAGGCGGTGTCGCCCGAGATCCGGGCGCTACGGTGGGTCAAGGCCCTGTGGGTGCCGGCGAGGAACCTGGCATCGGACTTTGCATGGTGGCCGAGGTATTGCTCACGGCTGCGTTCGGCGCCCCCGCTCTCCAGGATGATGACCTCTGGATCGAGCAACGATTGAACGGCGGCGAAGTCGCTCGTGGCGATTGCCTTGCCGAAGGCATCGACCACCGCCACCGGCGCCTGCGCGGCGGCGGGAACATCCAGCATCGGCATGCCTGCCGGTGCGGCGTGTGCGGCGTGATCGGTTGCGGCTGGTTGCGTTTGTGCGCTGGCGGAAAGCGTCGTGCCCAGCAGCAATGCGGCGGCAAGTAGCGAGGTTGCGTGCTTCATGGAAGCGGCCTTCATCGTTGAGATTTCCAAAGTTCAGTCCTGTTGAAGTCAGTGTTGATGATCGTGGCCGTCGTCGGCTGGCGGCGCGGGGGGCGGGCTTGGCGGCGCTGGCGCAGCGTCGGTTGCGGCGGGCGCGGCAGGGTGTGATTCGACCGTGCCGTCGGCATGCTGATGGATCACTTTCCCGCCGCCAGTGGCTGGCTTGGCAGCCGGGGCGGACGAAGCGGCGTGATGGTCGTCGGCCACGCCCGGCCCGTGCGCGTGGCCGCCGACCTCGCCAGTCTCACCGCCCATCGGCATGTTGCCGTGGTCTTGAGGGGGCGTGTCGTGATGATCGGCCGGCGCGCCGTCAGCGTGCGTCTGCTCGATCGTCTCGCCGCCGCCGTGGTCATGCCCGCCGCTGCTGGCTACCAGCGCCTGGTATTGCGCGGCGTCCATCTGCGGCAACACCTGCAGGAACGCCGCCATGTTCCAGACGTACTCGTCGTCCATGCTCAGGCCCCAGGCGGGCATGCCCGAGGCCTTGATGCCGTGCTTGATCACCCAGAACGCCTCGGCGGCGTCGATCGTGGTGGTCGACAGGTTCGGCGGGGCCGGATACAGGCCCCGACTCAACTCGGTCTCGCCCATCCCGGGGGCGAGGTGGCAACCCATGCACATGGCGTTGTAGTTGCCAGCCCCCTGGCGGACACGCGCGGGATCGGATAAGTCGAAGGGCGGCTCAAAGCTGCTGGTGCGCACCGCGATGGAGCGCTCGCGGAGGGTTTCCAGCGTGGCGTGCACGGGCGCGGTGTGGCTGTCGTCAGCCGCCACGTTGTAGACGCCCGACCACACGAAGCCCGCGCCCAGGATTCCGATTGCCGCAAGGGTGACGACGCTGCCGGTGATGAATGTGTTGCGCTTCATGGCGATATTTCCCTGTGGTCAATGCGTGTCAGAACCACACTCGCACGCCCGCGACTACGCGGGTGTCGTCGATGCCTTGGCCTTCGTCGCGACGCAAGTCGGCGGTGCCGCCGAAAGCGCGCTCGTGAACCACGCCGATGTATGGCGCAAAGCGGCGGGTGAATTCATAGCGAAGTCGCAGTCCGGCTTCCACCTTGCTGAAGCCTGACGCTATGCCGCGACGCGGGTCGTCCTTGCCGAAGGCTTCGGCCTCGACCAGCCACTGCAGGATCAGCCGGTTGGTCAGCAGGGTGTCGTATTCGACTTCGACACTGGCTGCAGTCTGGCCACCCTCGCCGATATAGGCTGTTGCCTCGACCTCGAACTTGTAGGGGGACATGCCGATCACGCCGATACCGGCGAAAGTCTGCGAAGGGCCTTCGCCGAAGTCGTGGCGGATACCGACCACTCCGTCCCACCAGCGCGCGATGGCGCGACCGTAGAACAGCTCGAGATTGGCCGACTCGGTGCTGCCATCGACAGATTCGCCTTCGCTGCGAATCCACAGCCGATCCAGATCGGTGCCGATCCAGCCGATGGTTTCCCACGCGAACGCATTGCCTTCGTCGGCGTCCCAGGTTTCCAGCCGGTCGGCGAGGGCAAACCAGTGGATGCCGTCGTCATGCACCGTATGCGCCGCGACATCTCCAAACGCGGCGGCGCGGTCGGCCGCAGTCACTGTGGGAATCGGTTCGCGCGGAGCGGCATTGGCCGGCAGGTCGCTGCCCATCGTGTGACCCATTGCCGCGTGGTCCATTTCGCCCTGGCCCATGCTGGAATGATCCATCGTGGAGTGATCCATTCCCGAGTGGTCCATGGGCTGCGCAGCGGGCTCGGACAGCGGCATTTCGTGGCCCATTGCCGCGTGGTCGATGACCTGTCCAGTCG